>Ga0193723_1000099_pt1 | contig 28727 bp, 32 predicted proteins | sample H2m2metaG_FD_143042 | JGI IMG/M metagenome (GOLD analysis project Ga0193723, IMG submission 143042) | Soil microbial communities from a riparian zone of the East river system, Colorado, United States - H2m2 | ecosystem: Environmental > Terrestrial > Soil > Riparian zone | place: USA: East River...
CGTCCTTGTGGAGATAGTGTTGGTCTCCTTGGCCTTTTGCGGATCGATAAAGCGGTAGTCCTCGAATCCCCGCAGCGCAGGGAACCCCGGCGTGAGCTGTAGCATCGCCGTCACACGGCGACCCGCGGCGGGCGTTCCGAACAGGTTCTTGAGCGTGATCCGCGCGGTGAGGCCCTCGGGGGAGACCCAGCCGTTCACCGCCTCGGCCGACAGGTGCGCGCTCATTGTCATCCGATCGGGCTGGAATTCGCGCACCTGCACCGTGACGGTCCCGAGCAGCGCGCCGGCGCGCCCGTCCTTGACGATGTACAGCGACACGGTCCAGACGCCGGTCGGCGAGGTCTCGGCCGTCTTGTATGTGAGCTCCTCGAACCCCTGGGCGGAGAGCCGGATCCGCTGCCGCTTCACCTCCAGGCCGCGGGCATCGGCGACGGCTACCTCGAGGGGAATTCCGGCGAGGGGCGTCGACCAATCGGCCGGCTTGACGATGACGCCGATGTGAAACGCATCGCCGGGCCGGTACACGCCGCGATCGGAAAAGAGGTAGGCGGAGAGCCGGTCCGACTGCAGCGCGTTCGACACGCCACCGACGTCGAAGCGCGAGAGATCGAGCTCCCGATCGGCGCGATCCATCGGCAGGAACGCGACATCGTCACCGTTGCGCGCCGCGTAGAGGACGGGCGTCTGTTCCCGCTCGAACGAGCGGAGGCTCGGAAACCGCACGTGTCCATCGGCGTCGGACTCGGCGGAGAGGACGGTGAGTCCGTTCTTGCCGACGACGTCAACGGTTACGCCCGGGACGGGCAGGCCCGTGCGCAGCGATTGGACGAACACATCCTGCCCGCCGGCTGCGCCCCGCTTGGCGAGGACGCCGAGGTCCGTGATGAGCATCAGGCGGCGATCAAGGGGGCCCGCGACGCGCCTGGTGACGGGGTCGTAGCCCTGGACCGAGAGGAGGAATAGGCCCCGCGGGCCCGCGCCGCTCGAGAGGTACGGCGACAGGTCGTGCGGCTGATAGTGCGGCTTGCCGGGGCCGAGCGCGGGGATCGGGATCGTGTCGCTGCGGCGGGCGGTGAGGTTCGACTCGTCGAAGTTGTAGTTGTTGAACTGCGTATTACCGAAGATCAGGTTCGTCTGCGTCACGAGATGCTGCAGCTGATTGGGCAGGACGCGGCCGACCTCCACGAGCAGGGCGGGCACGTCGCGGCTGTAGATGGAGACCTTCCGGTCGCCCGAGAGACTCAACAGCGATCCGCTCCCCAGGATCTTGACCTCCTTGGGGAACGGCGGCACCAGGGCGGTGCGGTCCCACGTTTGCCCCAGCACGTAGCCGCCATACGACCGCAGGCCCTTGGTCACGCGGACGTAGACGTAGCGGCCCGGCTCGGCATCGTAGCGAAACGCCTGCCGCGACGTGTACTCTCGTTCTGCGGGGACCGGCTGCAACGGCAGCGGCGTCGACGCCTTGAGGATGTCGGGAGAGATGATTTCGGGCCGGTACCACGCGTACGGGCGAACCCGTTGATCGGGCGGCGTCGACGGATTGTAGAGCGGCAGCACCCACGCGCTCACATTGCTCTGGATGTCCTTCTCCCCGACGTCCGCCGACGTGGCGAGGACCATCACCTGCTCCGGCTCGTAGCGCGCGTTACGGACGAGGGTAAGCTGCGCATCCTGCACGGCGAGACTGAACAGGCCGGGAATCTGGATTCGTTGCTCAACCGGGTTATCGGTACCGGGACCGCCGCGACTCGAGCGGACACCCGCGTCCACGGTGACGCGCATCAGGGCCGTCTTGTCCGGGATCGGGAGCGGCGCGGAGAGGATCGAGGTCGTGAGCCCCTTCTTGTCCGTCGACACCGTGAACGGCAGTGAACGCAGGCCCTGCAGAAACCCGCCGCTTGCGCCTTCCATCTTGAGCGACACCTGCCGCGCCAGCGACGCGGTGTCTACCGGGTGACTGAACGTGAGCTTCAAGACCACCTGCTTGATCTTCGGATCCGTCGGATCCTGATAGAACTCCGCGGTCGCCACGGATGCCGTGAACGGCGCGGTGACGAAGTCGAACCCGTAGTGCTCGGGTGTCACCGTGGGAGCGAGGAACCCCTTCCGGGCGAACGACACGGCGAACCGCTTGCCCACGGGCCAGTCCTCGGCGGGATCGAACTGGAGGTCCCGGTCCCCCACCCAGCGCCACGTCCCGGCGATCTGGGGAGAGATCTCGACACCCGCCGTCAGCACCTTGCCCACCGTCTGCAGCGGCGCGACGGAGGCCTCGAACCGCACGCGCAGCGGCTCGGGCTTCGCGTTGTCCACGGTGAGGTCCGTAGCGTTGGGCGCGGCGACCGCGAAATCGGTGCGCACCGCGCGGGGGCGATGGCGCCAGAGCTGCACCCCAGTCCACAGGACGACGAGGCCCGCGAGCGCGATGATGGCGTTGCGTCTGAAGGCCCGAGGATCGGCGGCCGCGCGGGCGCGCAGCTCCGCCCCGCGAGCGCGCAGCGTGGCGAGCCACGGCGGCGGGGACCAGGCGACGTCTCCAATTGTCTGTTTGAAGAACGCGGCGAATTTCTCGGCGAATCGGCTCACGGAATCCTGCTAGGGTTGGAGGTGGTCTTCATACTTAAGCCCGATGGGCGTGACCGCGCTAGATTTGATGAATGCTAGTCTTGACCCTCTTGCTGGCGGCGCAGGCCGGCGCGCAGACTCCCGCGCCACTGCGCACCCGCCCCGAGCGCACCGAGTACCGCGAGACGAGCTCGTATGCCGACGTAATGGATTTCGTGCGGCGCGCGAGCACGCTGGCGCCGCGGCTGCTCCATCCGACCACCTTCGGGTACACGATGGAGGGGCGAGCGTTACCGCTGGTCGTGGTGGGCCGGGTACGGGACGCCAGTCCGGCGGCGGTCCGCGCCAGCGGCAAGATCCGCGTCTTCATACAGGCGAACATCCACGCGGGCGAAGTCGAGGGGAAGGAGGCGGCGCAGATGCTGTTGCGCGCGCTGGCGCGCGGCGAGCACGCGGCCTGGTTCGACTCTTTGGTGCTACTGATCGCGCCGATCTACAACGCCGACGGCAACGAGCGGGTCAAGCTCACCAATCGGCCGCTGCAGAACGGCCCGGTCGGAGGAATGGGCCAGCGCGCCAACGCCCAGGGGCTCGACTTGAACCGCGATCACATGAAACTCGAGTCGCCCGAGGCGCGCTCGTTGGTCGCGCTGTTCAACGCGTACGATCCCCAGGTCGTCATCGACTTGCATACCACCGACGGGTCGTTCCACGGCTATCACCTCACGTACGCCCCGCCGCTGCATCCCAACACCGACAGCGCCATCGTGCGGCTGCTCAGGGACGATTGGCTGCCGGCGGTGACGCGCGCCATCAAGCGGCGTGACGGCTGGGACTTCTACTACTACGGCGACTTTCCCGGCCCGCGCGAGCCCGGCATCGAACGGGGCTGGTACAGCTTCGACGCCCGGCCGCGGTTCAACAACAACTATGTAGGTCTGCGCAACCGCTTCGCGATCCTGTCGGAGGCGTACTCGTACGCCACGTTCGACGAGCGGATCCGCGCCACCTACCGCTTTCTCGAGGAGATCCTCAACTACGCGCGCGGGCACTCGGCCACACTGCGGCGCGTCGCGGCCGCCGCCGACGCCGCGGACGTGACGGGACGCACGCTGGCGCTGCGGGAAGACTTCCAGCGCACTGATTCGGTCGCGATCCTCGTGGGGGCGGTCGCCGAGGACCGGCACCCGTATACCGGCGAGCGCATGCTGCGGCGGCTCGAAGTGCGGCGGCCGGAGCGGATGCCCGAGTTCCAGACGTTCCGTCCGACCGAGACCGCCGTGGCTCCCGCCTTCTACTACGTGCCCGCGGAGCTCAAGAAGGTGATCGCCCTGCTCGAGGCGCACGGTGTACGGCTCGAGCGGCTGCCCCGCGCCGAGACTCGGGGCGTGGAACGCTTCGCGATCGACTCGCAGACGACGGCGGCGAATGAATTCCAAGGGCACCACGAGCGCGCCCTGTACGGGCGCTGGGAAAGCACTGAGGCCACGTTGCCGGAAAGCACTGTCGTGGTGGCGGTGCACCAACCGCTGGGCCGGCTCGCGTTCACACTGCTCGAGCCCCGCTCGGACGACGGGGTGGTCGACTGGAACGTGTTGGACGACGTCCTGGCGGGCGCGAAGAGCTACCCGATCCTGCGGGCTACTCGCTAAGGCGTTTCGGTGCGCCGTCCGTCGGAGGCGGCTTGAGCGAGGGCGCACTCGGCGGCTCGTCGACGCTGCTCACGTCGCGCAGCCCGCGTTTGAATTCCTGTATTCCCTTCCCGATCGACGCCCCCATCTCCGGGATCCGCTTCGACCCGAACACGAGCATCAACACCACCACGACGATCAGGATATGCCAGATGCTCAGATCCGCCAACATAGACATGCTCCCTAGGGGACACCTCAAAGGAAGGTGCGGGAAGTCATCCTGTAAAGGCCAGCACGGACCTGCAACCCTTTCAGAGGACCACGTATCGAATTGATACCTCTTTGCCGAAGGCTCTCGTGCGCCCCATTGTGCTTGCGTTCGCGCTACTCGCCCAAACCCCGGATCCGCAGGCCCAACTCTGGGACGCCGCCATGCAAGGCGACACCGTAGCCTTGGCGGCGGCGCTGCGGCGCGGCGCCGCGATCGACTCGCTGGATACACGCCGCAACCCGAACGGCCGGCGCGCCCTCAACTGGGCCGCCTGGTTCGATCATCCGGCCGCGATTCGCTTCCTGGTCGCGCGCGGCGCCCAGGTCAACCTGGCCAACGTTACCGGCTTCACGCCCCTGCACCACGCCGCCGAGCACGGCTCGCTCGAAGCGGCCCGCGCCCTGCTGGCGCTCGGCGCGGATCGGACGATGCGCAACCAGATGGGACAACGCCCGATCGACATCGCGCGCGACCGCCTCAACGATGACGTGGCCGCGCTGCTCGACTCCTTGCCGCCCCCGCCCCCGCCCCCGCCCCGCTAAGCTACGCGCTTCGGCGCGAGCCCCCACAGCGCGAGAATCACGGCAAGGGCGACTGCGGCGCACGCTTGGACCAGATAGCCGCTCCCCAGCCGTTGGATGATGGCCGGCCCCGCGACGGGATCGACGAGCTTACCGAGTTGTGACCAGGCGACGAAGGCGATGACGGCAAGCGCGGGAAGGATCAGCAGGCGCCGAAACCGCGTGGCCCAGTACCCGACCAAGCCCAGGCCGACGGCGGCTCCCCACAGGGCGAGTAGGGTGGGTTCCTTCATTGGAGGGGCGTTTGCTGCATGGCGACCGCCTGCCAGCGACCGTCGCGCCGGACGAAGATGCGGAGGTACCTGATCCTTCCGGCGAACGGGAAGCCGCGCATCGTGCCGGTGTTGTCGGCGATGCCCCGGAGCACCGCCACATCCCCGTAGATCCGCACGGCCAGGCTGTCGTACTTCACCGACAGCAAATGGAGGTCGCCGCTCCCGATGTCGCGGATGTTGTCCGCCTTGGTGCGCAGCTGGCCGAAGCGCGAGATCTCCACGAATTCGTCGGCCACCAGGCGCGACAGCGCAGCCGTGTCAGCCTTGAGTAGGGCCTGGGCCCGCGACCGCTCGACGGCGCGCACCGAGTCTTCCGGCGTCGAGCCGGAGGCTGGGCTCTGCGCGACCAGCGTTGATCCAATTGTGCAGAACAGCACGAACAGCGAGATGCGCGGCAGCATGCATCCTAATCTACGCGTCCTTGGCGCGCGCGTGGGTCACGGCTTTCATGATCCCGATGCCGAGCAGTATCACGCACGCGATCATGATGTACGGGGTCGACACGCCAGCTTTCACGAGCGCCCACGCCACACCACCGATGAAGATCAGAAACCCGAGGAAATACAGCGCGAAGGACACAGGCGGTCTCCAGGAAGGGGCCCTGGGAGGATGACCCTAAAGGCCGTCCCGCCGGTATCGTTCAAACGGATGTGGACCGAGTCACCCTTATGAGGGACGGATTTCTCCTGCGGCTGGCGGTATTCTCCTTCTTCACCGACACGAAGGAGCAGCAATGAGACACATTCGACCGGGCATTCTGGCGCTCGTACTCGGGCTGTGCGCGACGCCCGCGCTACAGGCGCAGCACGCGCAACCGACGGAAGGCATCAGCTTCGGCCTGGGGGGCGGCCTGACCCTGCCCACCGGCGACTACGCCACGTTCGACAAGACCGGCTGGCACCTGCTGGGACTGATCCAGCTCCCCATCGCGCAGTCGCCGATTCACCTGCGATTCGACGTGCTGTACGGGTCGACGTCACACAAGGGCGGCGGCGGCAGCACCAAGCTGACGGGCGCGACGGCCGACCTGCTGTATCACTTGGGGGAGCGCGCGTCCAGCGTGCGGCCCTATGTGTTGGGCGGCCTCGGGTTCTACAACGTGTCCGACGGGTCCTCGGCGTCGAAGTTCGCGTTCGGGCTCGGCGGCGGGATCCTGTTCGGCTTGGGCGGCAGCCACGCGTTCCTGGAAGGCCGTTACATGAGCGTCCAGACCAGCGGCTCATCACTGACGTTCTTCCCGATTACCCTGGGCGTGATGCTCCGGTAGGGAGCGCTCGCCGGACGCGTGCTCGGGTCGGGTCAGACCGAGCACGCCGTCCCGTCAGTCGCCGCCATGTCCTACGCCGCCCCGCCAGATCGACGCCACGATCGGCAGACCTACGAATGGGAAGTGCCCGACCAGCTGAATCCACCAGCGGATGTTGAACGTGGGAGCATGATGCACCAGCAGGGGGATGACCACCAGCGACATCACCAGCCAGACGAAGGGGCCGTACAGCGCCGCGACCTTGACGATTCCGTAGCGTGAGTCGAGGAGCCCACGCACCCACGCCGCCCGCATCACGACGAACAGAAACACCGCAGACCACCCGAACGCCACGCCGAAGTGCATCAGCAGGCCGAGCAGCGCGACCGGCGTGCCCCCGTCGAACGCCGTCCTGCCCAACAGCGTCGATGCAACCCCCTGCCACAAGCGCATCGCCGTCGAGCCGTAGAAGGAGACCACGAGCACCGTCGAGAAGAGCCCGTCGCTGATGCCGGTCAGGAGGCCGGCGCGCACTAGCCGCGTCGCGGCGCCGCTCAGGCCGTCCATCGCAGCGCTGCGAGCACCAAGAACAAGAACGGCGCCGCTCCCTGGATGACCGCGCCGCGGCGCATTTGCGGGGCCGACGCCGCCAAGACGATGGCGGCGCCCAGCATGAACAGGCAGTTCCAGTACACGAGCGTCCAGCCGACGCGGGGATGTCCCGTCAGGACCAGCGCGAGCCCCGCAAACGTGCCGAGGGCCAGGAACAGGTTGTAGAAGCCCTGATTGAAGGCGAACAGTCTGGTGGCGTCCGCCTGCTCCGGCGATTGCCGGAACCGCGCCCGGACCTGTGGACTGGTCCACAACAGACTCTCCATGGCGAAGATCAGGACGTGCACGAGCCCCGAGAGGATCGCGGCCAGCCACATGATTGCCGTCATCTGATCTCCTGGAACGGCGTGTTCAGGATCTGATAGCGCTGCCAGTCCCGAAAGTCGAAGTGCCACCACTCATTCGGATTCACGGTGAACCCCTCGGCCTCGAGCACTCGGCGCAGCAACGCGCGGTGCCAGCGTTGCCGCGAAGTGCCACCCGGAAAATCGGAGAGCGCGCGCGGCGTCGCTTCGTCGTAGGTGGACGGCATCTCGACCGGTGCGCCCGTCGCGAGCTCGTACAGCGTGAGGTCCACCGCCGCGCCGCGATTGTGCTTCGAGCCGCGCGTCGGGTTGGCCACGAGCCAGCGCGACTCCGGCGGCGTCGCGTCCCAGAACACCTTCGTCACGTACCAGGGCCGGTAGGCGTCGTGGATCAGAATCCCGTACCCGAGCGGCCGCAGCACCCGCGCCGCCCGCACCACGGCCTGCGCGGCGGGCCGCTGCAGAAATGCGCGGGCCGAGGAGTAGAAGACGCTGCCGAGGAAGTTGTTCGTCGTGGCGTAGCGGATGTCGAGCCGGATGGTTGAATCGAGTTTGACCGGCTCCACCAGGTCCGGCGCCAGAAACGCGCCGCTCTCGGCGGGCGGCGTCAGCCCGCGATCGGCCCGGAGCAGCTCCGCTACCGATCGCAGCGGCCGGAGCCGCAGCTGCCCTCCCTCACCTTGGGCGGGGCCGAGCTGTAGCCGCCGCCGCGTGATGCCGTTTATCTCGATCTCGCCGCGACGAAACACCACCTGGGGGTGGTCCACGCCACGACCCGCGAGCGTGAACACCGAGTCCGAGACCTGGGCGAGGGGTTGAGGGGCGGATGGAGCGACGACCGCGACGAGCGCGCCGCCATCCTCATAGACGTACAGCGTGTCGTGATCCGCCGCGTACGCGCCGATCAGTGCCCGCCAGGCCGCGGGCGGGGGGGGCGGCGCCGGCGGCTTGGGGGGGAGCGAGTCGGGTAGCTGCAGCAGCAGCGCGAGGAGGATCACCGGTGCTGCGCGAACAGCCAGCGCGTGAATTCGTCCGACGCGTACGTCGCGTCCCACACGTTGTGGTTCATGCCCAGGAACTCGGTGTAGTGCACGTCGGCACCCGCGGCCTTGAGGGCGGCCGCCGGCTCGCGCGAACCGATCACCGGCACGGCGCCGTCCACCTCACCGTGGAAGATCCAGATCGGCAGCTTGCCGAGGCGGCGCACGAGAGACGGCAGGGCCGCGCCGCTTTCAGCCGGCACAACAGGCACCGAGCCGCGGAAGCGATCCATATCCACCACCCAGCCGCACAGCGGTGCGATCGCCGCGAACAGCTCCGGGTGCCGGTAGGCGAGGTACCAGGTCCCGTGCCCGCCCATCGAGAGGCCCGTGAGATACACGCGGGCGGGGTCGGTGTGGAACTCTTTCATCGTTTGCGCGAGGGCCGCGAGGGCCGCGTCGGCGGGTGCGCCGACCCACTGAGAGTCGGTCGGCACCTGGGGAAAGATCACGATCGCGGGAAAGCGCCCCGGCGCCTGGCGGATCGCGGGAGCGAGACCGACGTTCGTCTGGATCAACCCGTCCGCGCCGCGCTCACCGGCGCCGTGCAGGAACAGGATCACGGGCCAGCGCGGTTGCGTGGCGTAGTTGGCCGGGACGTACACCACATAGCGGTACGCCTGTCCCGCGACGCTCACGGTGCGGTCGAGGAACCCTGTCTCGACGCGCTGCGCGCGGAGCGGGCCGACGGCGGTGAAGAGCAAGGCCAGAGACATGACGGTCGCAGGGCGCACGATCGATCCTCCTGGGAGATCAGCGGCGTGAAAGGGAGCGTGTTGGGCTAAGAACACCTTCGCGGCGCTCACTTCCGTGGCACTACGGCGAACCTGGTGTACATCCCCGCCCGGAAGTGCCCGGGCATGTGACAATGAACCAGCCAGACGCCCGGATTGTCCGGCCGCATGTCGGCCACCGCCGACGTCATGGGAGTCAGCATGACCATGTCGGTGCGCATGTGGTTGACGACGGTGGTCTGCCCGTGCCAGTGCACCGTATGAATGTCCCAGGAGTCCTCTTCGTTGGGATTGGCGAACACGTACCAGCGGACTCGGTCGCCCTCATTCATGCTGAGCATCGGCCCGTTCCCCTCGAGGAACCCGTTGATCGTCTAGAAGTGATGAAACTGATGGACGCGAACGTCGTTCCCTTCATACTTCTTCGGATCGCCGTAGATGCGAGCCATGTTGTAGTCCCAATACCAGCTCAGCGGCTCATCGAATAGGCCGAACTCGAGGACAAACTCCCGATCCACATCCTTGGGCGAGCCATCCGCACGCGCCATGCCTCGGCGGGTGATGATGATTGGTCCGATCAGTCCGGCGTTGATATCCCGGCCCTCGTCCACGTGTGAGTGATAGAGCCAAAAAGCCGTGCTCCCGTCGCCGTCAGCGGGTCCAGCTCGTTCGGGCACCGGCCAGGTATAGGTGTAGGTCGCCCCCGGTGCGACGGCATCATCCAGCCGGGTCGCACCGGTCGTACCGTCCAGGTATGCGAAACCCTCGGACGCCTTGCGATAGAACACGCCATGCGGGTGGAGGCTGTATCGCCTCACCGCATTGTTCCTGAACACCACCTCGATCGTGTCCCCGACCTCCCCGCGCAGCAGCGGGCCAAGAATGCCCAGGTGGGCCCACGCGTCGAGCCGGGGCTTCAAGACGCGAAAAGTTGAATCGGTGTATTCGCGAAAGATCGCCTTGTGATACGTCGTTTGATTCGGGTCGAGCATCCCCCTGGACGCCGAATCGTTCGCGAAATCGTCCTTCTTCCCCGTAAGGGCCTGGTCGCCTCCGCTGGGCACATACGTCCAGTCGACCTCATCAGCGGCGATGTAGTAGATGCGGACTCGGGCCCCGCCCTGGCCTTGCGCGGGAGGCGCAAGGAGCAGAATGGCAAGGGCGGAGACAACGGCTGTCATTCCCTAATCTACGCGCGCATCACGATCAGACGAGTCATCAGGACGTAGTAGCTCCTTGAGCATGCGCTCCGGGTTATCCAGGAACGCCTTGGTAATCTGGTAGTGCTCCGTGTCCACGTAAGTAGTGCGGGTCATCGCTTGTTCGGCAAACAGGTGGATGGTTGCACCGGGAAACCCCAGCAGAATCGGCGAATGCGTCGCGACGATGAACTGGGAGTTGTGCTGCACCAGGCGGTGCATCGCGGCGAGCAGGGCCAGCTGACGCGTGGCCGAGAGCGCCGCCTCCGGCTCGTCGAAGAGATAGAGGCCGTTGCCGCGCAGCCGATGCAGCACCACCGCCATGAACGACTCGCCGTGCGATTGGGCATGCAGGCTGCGGCCGCCATACGCCTCGCGATCGTCTATCGTCGACGTCTCGTCCACGCTTGAGGCCAAATTGTAGAAGGACTCGGCTCTCAGAAAATAGGAGTCGGTCGGGGCGTCGCGACTCTTGGTCAGGGTCAGGTACCGGAACAGCTGCGAGTGGCTCGAGCGCGTGGTGAAGCGCTGAAACTTGGTTCCTCCCTCAGGGTTCAGGCCGAAGGCGGCCGCAATCGCTTCGAGCAGGGTGGATTTCCCCGACCCGTTCTCGCCCACAAAGAACGTGACCGGAGTTTCGAAGGTCAGGGTGCTGAGATGGCGAATGGCGGGCAGCGAGAAGGGAAACTCGTCGCCGGGAATCTTGTGGTCCGGCTCCCGGGTGACCGCCTGAATGAAGATGCCGGGAACGGTCGGTGCCAGCTTGGATCGTGGCTTCTTCAAGGCTCGAGCTGAGCGACCTCGACCCGCATGCCGTTGTCGCGCAGTGTGACGGCGACGCGGTCGTTCCCCGCCGGCGGCCGGCGCTCGAGGATGACCACGTAGCGGCCCGCCGACCGCTCATAGCCTCGCAGGACGCAGGTGCTGTCCGTGGCGCTCGTGGGCGCGCCACACACATTGCGCCGGGCGATCGCAACCGCGCGGGCACTGTCGAGTGGTATGGGACCGTGGTCCGCCGCCATGGGAATGATATTCGAGCACGCCGCGCTGACGAAGCTGGCGATCAGGAGCGTTGCGCCGGCGCCCCAGATGAAGCGACACGTGTTAGGCATGTCTCCTCCTTGAGATTCACCCGAGTTGTGCACTGATCACACTTACAGCGTGGCGGCGTGGTGCATAACTCGTTCCGCGCGTCCTAGGACCGCGGCACCATATGGTCCGTCAGCACCGGCAAGAACGGCACCCAGGGACCGACCTCATCCACGTACTGCTTGGCCATCACCCGCGCGACCTGCGCCACGTGACCTAAGTCATGGACGACCCAAGCCGCCAACAGCTGCCGCAGCGTCACCCGCCCCAAGCTCGGGTGCTCCCCGGGAAGATCGAGCTCCCGTGCTGTCAGGTTCCAGGAGCGCAGCAGCTCCAGATTCGCAGCACGCAGCTTGGCGAACTCGGTGAGCAGCGATTCCAACGAGCGGCCCGAGTTCCGGGCCTTGTGGCGGAACCGATCGTACGGCTCGAACCGAAGACTGGGTCCCTTGGCGAGAATGATGCGGGCTCGCGGAATCCAGTCGGTCTCCTCGCCGTCGATCAGATGCCCTACCACGTCGAACGGACTGAACGTGTCGGGACCCTCGGTGCCTCGCACCCACGCCGTATCCAGGCCGCCGAGCAGCGTCTGGAGCGTGGCGGGCGAACGTTCCAGGACGTCCATCGCATGGTCGAGATCGAACGCCATCGTTAATCGAGCGCCTTGCGACCCAGCCGAAAGTAGCTGTACAGGCACACGACGAACCAGGCGATGCCCACCGAGAGCATCGCGCCTGGTAGCGCGGATGAGTGCCCGATCGTCGGCGCGACGGCAAGCATGAGCAGCGAGAAGATCGCCAGCAGGGCGGTGAGCACGAGGCTGAGGCGGAACTCGCGACGCAGTTTCTTGCGAGCGGCTACGAGCACGCCCAGTCGCTTGCGGGCGAATCCAGGCTCACCCTCTTCGACGTGTGCCGGGAACGGATCCTTCGTGAGCACAGCCATCTCCGCGTAATCGCCCGTCACGTGCAGCTCGTCGAGGCGCAGCCGGATCTTCCCCTCGTAGTGCTGGATGATTCTGCGGGCCCGCTCCGCCATTTCCGAGTTAATGGATTGGATGCGGTAGAAGACGAACGCCACGAGCAGCGCCACAGCCGCCGCCAGCGATTGCGCAATGGTGCTGAACGTGTAGTAGAGCGCCGATTCCATGCCCGCTTAACCTGCGGCGCGGTCAGGAAAGGGCAAGGTAACAGCTACGCGCCAAAGTGCGGATTCTCGATCAGTCCCATGAGATTCCCGAACGGATCCGCAACCGTGGCGACGCGAATGCCTTCGCCGACGTCCCGGACGGGGGACGTGAGGCCCGCGCCGGCTTTCACAAAGTGCTCGACCGCCTTGTCCGCGTTGGCGACTCCCCAATAGGCGACCGTGCCTCCCGGCCCGGGCTTTACTCCCTTGACCTCCGGGTCCAATCCGAGCTCAAAGCCGCCGATGTTGAAGCCCACGTAGTAAGGCTCGTCGAAGTAGGGCTGAGTCCCGAAGGCCGCGCTATACCATTTCTTGGCGCGCTGGAGGTCAGGAACGTGATAGATCACGGTGCGTAGGCCAAGGATCATGGTTAGCTCCCTTGCCCATGATATAGTGCCTTATCGCGGCGTTCGCATCTCGACCTGCTCCGTCGCGTGTTGCCACCGTTCGAGTCCCACGTCGAGACTCCGCTTCAAGGTTTCGAGCTGGACGCCGAGCTGCTTCGCGATCGTGACGCCGTCGGGACGCGTGTAGAGCGCCGGGTCCTCAAGCGCCGCCACCACCCGCGCGACCTCGGATTCCAGGGCCGCCACGGCGGCTTCCGCCTGCTCCAGCTCGCGCTGCGCTTGGCGCAGCTCTTTGCGCGGGTCGCGCTTCGGCGCCGGAGCGACCCGCTGGTGCTCGTGCACGCGCCGCAACGCTTGCTCCTCGGCGGCACTGACCGCGGCGGCGTGGCCCCGCTCCGTACTCACTTCCTCCCACTCCGCGAAGCCGCCGGTGAACTCGGTCATCTGCCGCTCGTGCAGGATCCAGATCCGCGTCGTCAGCGCGCGCAGCAGCGCCCGGTCGTGGCTCACGAGGATCACGGTGCCGTCGTACCCATCGACCGCATCCTCGAGCGCCTCGATGGATTCGACGTCGAGGTGGTTCGTGGGCTCGTCCAGGATGAGCAGGTTGGCGCCCGACAGCATCAGCATCGCCAGCGCGACGCGGGCGCGCTCGCCCCCCGATAGCGAGTCGGCGCGGCGCAGCACTTCCTGGCCCGAAAACCCGAACCGGCCCAGGTGCCCCTGGATCTGACCGCGCTCCCATTTGGGCCGCAGCGCGGCGATCACGTCATAGAGGGTCTTGTCGAGCGGCACCTGCGACAGGTCCTGACGGTAGTAGCCGGTGGTGATCGACCCGCCCAGGCGGAGCTCGCCGCCGCGGATGGGATGCTCGCCCAGCAGCGCCCGCAGCAGCGTCGACTTCCCCGCCCCGTTGCGTCCGATGATCCCCACGACACCGGTTCGCTCCAGCGTCCCGCTGAACCGCTCCACGAGCGTGCGAGTGCCGATCGCCACGCTGACGTTCTTGGCGCTCACCACCTGATCGCCGCCGCGGTCGGCCACCTCGAACCGCAGCGCCATCGTCCCGTCGGTGCCGATGACGGGACTGAGCCGCGGCAACCGCTCGAGCCGTTTACGCCTCCCCTTGGCCTGCTTGCTGTTCTGCCCCGCGATGTTGCGCGCGATGTAATCCTTCTCGTGCGCGATAGTGCGTTGCTGCTGCTCGAACGCCCGCTGCTGCGCCAGCCGGCGCTCGGCGCGCTGGGCGACAAAGTCGCTGAAGCCCGCCGAGTACGGCGTGGCGCTGCCGCCCTCCAAGTGCAGCACATGATCCACCGTGGCGGACAGAAAGGCGCGATCGTGACTCACGAGCAGCACGGTCCGCTCACTCGTGGCGAGGTATTGCTCGAGCCAGCGCGTGGTCTCGAGGTCGAGGTGATTCGTCGGCTCGTCGAGCAGCAAGACGTCGGCGGTCGACATGAGCTGGCGGGCCAGGCCGAGGCGGCCGAGCTCGCCGCCGCTCAGCGCCGACAGCGGCGTGACGCGGGCCTGGGCGGGATCGAACTCGAGGCCGTGCAGCACGGCGTCGATGCGCGCCGTGACGGCGTAGCCACCCTCACGCTCGAAGCGCTCCAGGTCTTCGCCGTACTGGGCCATCGCGCGGGGCGATGAGTCGTGGGCGAGGTTGGCGGCTTGTTCCACCAGGGACTGTTCCAGCGCCAGCAGCTCGGCCAGCTCGCCGGCCGCCGCCTCCCACACCGTCGTCGCGGCGCCGTAGTCACGGTGCTGCTCCAGCAACGACACGCGCAGGCCGGGCGCGCGCGCGATGCTGCCGCGCGTGGGCTCGAGATCGCCCGTCAACAGCCGGAACAGGGTCGTCTTCCCGATGCCATTGCGACCCACGATGCCCCAGCGATCACCGGGCTCGACCGTGAAGGAGATGTCGGAGAAGAGTTTCGTGGCGCCGAAGTCCACACCGACGCCGGCGAAAGCGATCTGCGTCATGCGGAATAATGTAGTCCTTCGACTGACAGACCAACGGCGCTGCGGCTGATGCCTCCATCGATGGACGACCGCTAGGATTGCCTGCGTCAGCGAGTCGATCCACTTCACGATGGAGCGCGTTATGAAACCGACGACCTACGCCCCGTACCTGAGCCTGAGCCTGGCGGCTCTGGCGGCATGCGGCAGCCCCTATTCCCCCAACGTTACACCGCCCCCCCCGCCCCTACCGGCCTTCGTCACCTTCGAGACCCTGGGCGACAGCGTCTCGATCGCGGCCAAGCTGGACGAGTTTCGGACCGCGCTCGGCGGCAGCCTCAACGCGCCCAACGCGCCCCCCGCCGACAGCGGTCGGCGTGAGATCAACTGGGACGGCGTCCCCGCCGCATTGACCGACGTCGACACCTTCCCGGCGAACTTCTTCAACGTCAACTCGAAGCGGGGCGCGGTGTACTCCACCCCCGGCACCGGCCTGCGGGTCGACAGCACCAACTTCGCAGCGGTCAACGCGGGGCTGGCAGACCAATTCAAGCCCTTCTCGGCCAAGAAGCTGTTCATGCCGGTGGGCAGCAACCAGGTGGACGTCGACTTCCGATTGGTCGGCACCACGACTCTCGGCATGGTCAAGGGCTTCGGGGCGGTCTTCGCCGACGTCGATCGGCCGGGCTCCACCAAGATCGAGTTCTTCGACGCCGACGACAACCGGATCGGCGTGGTCACTGCCCCGAATCACGGTGGCGCGCAGCTGCTCTCGTTCGTCGGCGCGGTGTTCGAGGCGCCGATCGTCGCCCGGGTGCGGATCACCAGCGGCGAAGCGCCCCTGACCGCGACCAGCACCGACGTCACTGCCGGTGGCGCCGCGGACCTCGTAGTCATGGATGACTTCGTGTATGGCGAGCCGCGCGCGGCCGGCCCGCCCGCTCTGGTCACGGTGGGGAACATCTTTTTCCGCAGCGTGCATAACGGCAGCCAGAACCCCGCCGTGGACACGATTGCGGCGGGCAACATCGTCACCTGGACCTGGAACGCCGCCGGCTCGCACAGCATCCAGTCGACCGGCGTGCCACCGGAGGTTTTCCGGAATAGCGTCGTCCTGAATGCAGCGGGCACCACGTACTCGGTGCGGTTGCTGCATCCCGGAACGTACACGTACGACTGCGCGGTCCACGGGGCCGCCATGAGCGGGCGGATCGTGGTCCGATAACACACGGGGCCCTGCCTCCTTCCTTGTCGGAGGCAGGGGCTCCATTTTCCGGGCTAGGAGACTAGGGTGCCGTCACCTTCGTTGGAATTACCGGCGATCAATACCCCCACGCTCCTGGAAGCGTTTTTCGAAAGCTCCCAGGACGGCTTCTTTTTCATGATGCTCGATCGACCGATCGAGTGGGGGGGGGGACCAGGCGTCGACAAGGACGCCGTGCTGGACTACGTCTTTTCCCACCAGCGCATGACCAAGGTCAATCCGGCGATGGCGAAACAGTTCCGGGCCACGCCGGCGCAGCTGATCGGGTTGACGCCGGGTGACTTCTTCCGGCACGACCTCGAGGCCGGGCGCCGGGGCTGGCGGGCGCTGTTCGACGCCGGTCACACACACAGCATCACCGATGAGCGCCGGCTCGACGGGTCGACGATGTGGGTCGAAGGCGATTACATGTGCTTCTACGATGCCGCCGGCCGGATCACCGGGCACTTCGGGATCCAGCGGGACGTCACCGACCGTGTCCTGGCGGCGGAGGAGCTGGAACAGTCGCGGACCGAGTTGCGGGCGCTCGCGGCCCGGCTCCAGACGACTCGTGAGGAGGAACGGACCCGCATCGCGCGGGAGATTCACGACGAATTGGGCCAGGCGCTCACCGCCTTGAAGCTCGACGTGGCCTGGCTCGAGACCCAGCGCTCCCGCCGTAATTCCGGGGCCTTCACCCCGATGGACCCATCGATCACCGCGCGGATCGACGAAACGATGCAGATGGTCCGCCGCATCGCGAGTGAGCTGCGGCCCAGCACGCTCGACCAGCTCGGTCTCCAGGCGGCGGTCGAATGCCTGGTGCAGGAGGCGACCGAGCGGACCGGCATCGCAATCACCCTCCAGGCCGACGACTTCCCCAACCTCTCGGGCGACATTGCGAGCCACGCCTTCCGGATCATTCAGGAGGCGCTGACCAACGTCACCCGACACTCCAAGGCCACGCGGGTAGAGGTGACGGTGCGCCGTCTCAAGGGGGCGATCATCCTGGCGGTCGAGGACAACGGAGTCGGATTCGAGCCCCAGTCGCTGAGCGGGCTCAAGTCCCTGGGCCTGGTGGGGATGCGGGAGCGGGCGTTGGCGTGCGGAGGAACGCTGTTGATCCGGGGCAACCCGGGCGAGGGCGCCGCGATCGTTGTCACGATTCCGATCGCCGCGCCGTGAGCCGATTGACCGCGATTCGGATCTTCATCGCGGACGATCATCCGATCGTGCGGCAGGGCCTGCGTCGCATCGTGGAAGCGGACGAGGGGCTAAAGGTTTCGGGTGAGGCGGGCGACGCCGCGGCCCTGTTTGCAGCGCTGAAGTCCGTTGCCACCGACCTGGTGTTGCTCGACGTGTCGATGCCGGGCGGCCCCTTTCTCGACACCCTGCGTGACCTGCGAGCACGCCACCCGTCCATCCGGGTCCTCGTCTTGAGCGTGCACCCCGAAGACCAGTGGGCGGTGCGGGCGCTCAAGGCCGGGGCCTCGGGCTATCTCACCAAGGACCATTCGCCGGATCAGCTGTTAGAAGCGATCCGCCGGGTGTACCGCGGCGGCAAGTACGTCAGTCCGACGCTGGCGGAGCAGCTGGCCAAGCATCTGGATGGAGGCGGGCAGCGCGCGCCGCACGAGCTGCTGTCCGATCGCGAGTTCGAAGTCATGCGCCGGCTGGGCAGCGGCCTCACCGTCGCTCAGATCGCCGGTGAGCTGGCCATCTCGGCAAAAACGGTGAGCACGTACCGCACGAGGATCCTCGAGAAGATGGCGGTGGCTACGAACGCCGACCTGGTCCGCTACGCGGCGCGGTATGGGCTGATCGCCTGACCTTGACGACGAATGCGTCGCCTTCCGCACGCACCTGAACAGCGGTGAAATCGGCGATGAACGCCTCTGCACCAACCAACGCATCCGCGCCAAGTGATGTGGTCAGTGCGATGACGCGGGCGCCTGCGGCGCGGCCCGCCGCCACCCCCGCGGGCGCATCCTCAAAGACCAGGCATGTTCGCGGGTCACACCCAAGGCGATTGGCACCGAGTTGATAGCCATCCGGTGCCGGCTTGCCGTTCTGGATGTCTTCGGCGACCACAAGGACCTGCGGCGTTGGTAATCCGACCGCGCCGAGACGGAGCTTGGCGAGGGCTTGCCCGCACGACGTCACAATGGCCCACCGATCCCGGGGCAGGCTCGCCAGGAATTCCTTGGCACCGGGGACGACTGTCAGCCCCTCGACATCTTGCAGCTCCGCGGCATCGAGCCAATCGACCTCTGCGTCGACGGCGAGACTGGGGAATACCTTGCGCAGGCTATCCCGCACCCGACGCCCATGGGCAATCGCCAGAATGGGCTCGGGGTCGAGGTGGTGCCGCTCTGCCCACCGACGCCACGTGCGTTCCGAGACGGCGTTGGAATCGACCAAGACACCGTCCAGGTCGAAGAGGAATGCGCTGCACCGGATAGTAGTTATTGGGGCATTGCCGAGTTGCTCACGAACGCCAGTCGCCTGCCGTCCGGAGCCCACGACGGGACGTTGATCGTGCCCTGACCACCATACAGGTAGGCGATGACGCGTGCCCCCCCCCCTCCCGGTCCGCCGCCGATGGGCATCAAGCGCAGCAACACGTGCTTGTAGAACGGATGGTCGTCCGGCGCCACGTCCTGGCCAAAGGACAGGTACACGATCCACTTGCCGTCGGGCGAGATGTGCGGGAACCAGTTGTTGAAGCCGTCGTTGGTGATCTGCTCCTGGCCGGTCCCATCGGGTCGCATGCGCCAGATCTGCATCCGTCCGCTGCGCGACGAGTTGAAGTAGATGTACGCGCCGTCGGGGGTGTACTCCGGTCCGTCGTCCAGGCCCGGCGCGGTCGTGAGGCGGATCTCGTTGCCCCCGGTGGTGGGGATCCTGTATATGTCGAACGAGTCGTTGCGCTCGCCCACATAGACGAGCCAGCGGCCATCGGGGGACCAGCCGTGCAAGTACGACGCTCCTACTCCCTTCGCGGTCACGCGCCGCGGCGTGCCGCCGCTGGCCGACACGGTATAGACAACTGAGGCGCCGCTATCCTCCACCGCATGGTGACTGATGGCCAGCATCCGGCCGTCAAACGAGAGGACGTGGTCGTTGTTGTTGCGCGTCGCAAATCCCGTATTGATCAGCGTGGGCGACCGCGAGGCGAGATCAAAGCGGTACAGGCGTCCCTCCTGCGCGTAGATGAGCGCCTTGCCGTCGTGGGTCCAGTTGGGCGCCTGAAACGATTCCGAGTACCGGTGCACAATCGTCGCGTCTCCGGTCGCGACGTCGAGAATCTCGAGGTTCGAGCCGATGTAATCGCGGTAGGGCTCGAAGTCCCGCTTGGCCGGAATCGTGATGCGGACGTTGCTGAACGTGGCGCGCTCGGTGACGGTGTCGTTGTGCGCGCACACGAACAGGCCGACGTAGACCGTATCGGGGAGTGCGACATCGGCGAGTCGCGTCGTGACGAGCGTGTCGCCGAATTGCGCGACAGACATGAAGTATTCACCATCGCGCCGCTCGAGCTGGATGACGGCGTCCGCATCCGGGAGGCTGTCGGGCGACTTGGCCTCCTCCGTGATCCCGCCCATCTGCCGGCGGAACTGCAGCGACATCAAGCCGTCGCCGTGCAGCGCCGCGGTCACGTGCGGGCTCCCTGCCCCGAGCGAAGGACGAATCGTCCAGCCGATCTTGCGATGCTCCTCGACGCCCGCACTGATGAAGCGCGCCCGCGTGGAGAGGATGAAGTTGCCGCTGAGCCGTTTCCAGACGAAGTGAAAATCGTCGCGGGTGTCCCACATGTTCTGACCCGAGCCCGCGACCAGATACGTCTGCTGCCGCGCGTCGTACGAGGCGGAACCTGTTGCTCGTCCTACTCTCGAGTGCGTGGTGAAGATGCCGACCGGGCCCTGCGCGCTGAGCGTATCGCCGAGCAGGGCGAAACTCAGCACGAGCGGAAGCAGGGGGCGCCACAGGCTAACGGTCACACGCGGAATTGTACGCCAGATGTCGCGCGCCGCCAGCGGTTTACTCGGGCGGGCGCCACACGAAGTTGTCCCGCGCGCTGTACAAAACCTCGCCCCGCGCATTACGCACGGTCAGGACCGCCGAGATAGCGGGTGCGTCCATTCGCGTCGTGGCGGATCGGGTCACGAACCGGCCGTCGATCGTCATGGTGCCGACTCGCTCGATCTCACAGCGCAGGTGGACCACCTGCGGCGTGATCTCCGCATTGAAGCAGCCAAACTCTTCTCGGGTACCCGTCCGCACGAACCTGACGGACGGGTCCGGCCGGAGCGTCAGACGCGTGAAGCGGCGATCGGCGACGGTGAACTGATAGCCCGGTTCATAGTAGCCCTCGGCCTCGGCCTGCAGCGGTTGGGGCGGCGGCGCGACCGCTGCCGGAGCCTGCTCGACGACGGCGGCGGGCGGTGGCGCCACCGGTTGGAGTGCGACGAAGACGCCGGCGCCAACGACGAGAACGCCGGCGCCACCGACGAGGATGACTCGACGACGGCGCCGGACGAAGCTGGCGAGGTTGGCGAGACTTGTCCGTACCCGCGCCGCAGCCAGGGCCGCCGCGGACGATGAAGGGGGCTCGGCCGGAGGCGCCAGGGGCGGCGGCGGCGGCGAAGGCGGCGGGGGCGGCGGCGGGGGCGGCGGCGCGAACCGCGGGGGTGGCGGGGGTGCCCTCTTCGGCGCTGTTGGAATGGGGGGAGCCGGTCGAGGCCGCGCCGCGGGACGCGGCCTGGGGGGAATCCGACGGGGACGGCGCCACGCGCGGAACGTCAGGACGACGGCCGCCAGACCAACACTCGGCGCCCACACCCACTTCATCTCGTTTATGAGAATCGCGAGGCCACGACTCGTGAGGAATTGTTTGATGCTGAGCGGCGATACGGCGAGCGGCCTGTCCGGGAAGAAGTACCGCTTGTCGCTGAATGGCGCGAAGAAGGCGACGCCGAGGCCGCCCTTCGTGAGTGCGTCGAGCACCCCGTGTGACGCCATGCACAGGAAGAGAAACAGCCACACCTGGTTCCAGCTGAGCGGGCCTGTCCCATCCCGGTAAAAAAACAAGACAAGGACGAAGCTGACGACGGCAGCCGCGAGCAGCGAATGCGTCAACCCGCGATGCCCCAGGAGGTCGGCGTACTTCACGCCGTACCGAAACCCGATTTCATCGAGGTCCGGCGCGAGGGCGAGGACAGCTCCCGCCAGCCACAGATGCCACGGCACGCGTGGGCGGTGAAAGAAGGCGGCAATGGCGCCGGTCGCGACGATGTGGGTTGGGGCAGAGGCCATATTGTCTACACGCTGAAGGATACGACTGCGTACATCGCCAGAGTCAACCAGAACCCGGCGATCGCGAGCCCGATATCCACGAACTTGTGTCCATCGGGTCGGCGCAGGGCGCGCAGGTGCAGGATCAGCGCCGCCGCCGCGCCGCCGAACGCCGTCGGGACTAGCAGGTCCTCGGTCCCAGCGAGCGCGGCACCGGCAATGACTTCGACGATCGTCGCCACGACGAGCAATATCCCACCGTACTTGCGCCGCACCAGGTACAGCGGGATCACGAACACTAGGCCCAGGACAATGAAGGCGATGGGCACCCATGGTCCCGAAGGGGCGATCTCGTGGAGGAGGAGCGCTACAATGTGCATTTGAAAGGAGCCAAGGTCTTGACGTCGGGAGCGATCTCGAGAGATAGGATAACTCGATCGAGGAATGCTCGCACACGTGAAAGCGGGTGTTGCGGAAACTCAACGTCATACCTCGCGTCTTCCGAGACATTGCGCGCGAGATGGGGCGGCGTCGGGTCGTGTGCGTCTACGAGCCATCCTTCGTTGCTACGAAGATCACGAAGAGCTCCTGACGCCAGTAGGTGGTCTGTGACGACGGTTTCACGTACGCCTGTACTTCCGATCTCCTCTAGCTGGGCTTTGATGACGAAGCTACAGTCGCGGAAGGGCAGAATGAGCGATCCCGTATAGAACCGTCCGCACCCCGTCTTTGGGTCGACAACGCCCTTGATGATCACTCGGACCCCTGGACACGAATCGGCCGTTACCACCTCCACTTCCACCAAACCACGTTGGGCACGGCGTGCGATGTCGCGAAAGCCGGTGGTCAGTCCTTGAAGGTCATGCAGCGCGACGGGAAGGTCGGGAGGACGGACAAAGAGATAGAGCCCTACAGGCTCGCCAGCCTGAGTAGACCAATTGCGCTCGCTCGGCGTATCGCGCTGGAGCTGGAGGTCAGCCGTGTCGAAGCGGATCGAGTCCAGAGTCGGCAATTACGTGGCCCGCGGCGCGCCCTTAATAACGAATGGTCCGGTTTCCACCCACTGGTCCGTACTATCCGCATTCTCGAGGCGGAGCCGGATCTGGTCGGATGAGGATGGCCCGAAGCCGGTCACAAAGCCGACCGGGACGGTCCAAACCAGGGAATCGAGGCCCGCGGGCGCATTGGTGAGCAGGTAGCCCTTGTCATGACCACCCATCGCCGCGCCGAGATTGATCCGCCTCGCGGGCGTGGACACCCAGCGAATCGTGTAGGACCGACCCTCCACCAGCGTATCGCCGGCGGTCGGGCTCCGGAAGGCGAACACTGGAGCGGAGGGGCGTTCCTGGCCCTTGCTGCAGGCGAGGGGAAGGAGGAGAAGGGGCCAAGGGACCAGTCGCGAGTGCATTCCGTAATCTACGCGCGCCGGCGGCGTCAGGCTCGTCATCCCTCCAGGAGCAAGGCAGGATCGAGCTTGAAGAAGTCCGCGAGTAAGGCATAGAGACGGGGTTGATTGCTACGCAGTGCAACCGGCGTCTCGAAGAAGGCTTCAGTTGCGACCGCAAAGAACTCTGCTCGATTCGTCGCTCCATAGGCATCGAGCACCGTCGACTCATTGGCTTCTACACGCCGCACGTGTTCTGCGAACTCGGCCGACCATTGAGTGACCCATGCATGGTAACTCGAGGCGGAGTCGAGGACGGGGGTGCCGTCAAACGACCCATCCTCGGCATCCAGCATGTGGGCGAACTCGTGGAACACAACATTGTGTCCATCGTGGCTAGCGAGTGCGCCGTCTTTGACCTCCTCCCAGCCGAGGACCACGACCCCAGACGGCCACGCTTGACCGACAAGCGGCTCGTCAGGCGAAACAAGTTGATTGGATCGATACGAGTGCTGGGTCTTCGGCACAAACGCCGACGGATACACGAGGACTCGGCGAACTCGGTCGTACCGAGGGTACGGCATTCTCAGGAGCAACAGACAGGCTTGTGCCGCGATTGTCACTCGAATCTCTTCACGCAACTCGAGTCCGCCGCACCCTTCGAATGGCACCTCTTTCAGGAAGAGCTGCATGATGTGAAAGAGCCGCTCCTGGTCAGCTGACGGAAGGCGCGCGATGAGTGGAACGTGGCGCTCGACGAGCTCGAGCCACGTGGGGGAAATGGGGTCGGTCGGTAGGCGGACTCTCGTAAGGAGGGCAGCCAGTTTGCGAAGGATTGGAGTGAGGGTCTTCATAGGGTGTAGATGTCGGCGCTACTTAACGGATCGCGCTTAATCTGCGGCGCGGTGAAGAAAGATTCATTCTCTAATCTACGCGCGCCGGCAGGGTCAAGCGCGCTTGTTAGGCGCCAGATACCACCCGTGCCCCAAGAATGACCGAGCAGTAGCCACTCTCCGTGTCACCGCTCGACGGGCCTGTCGCGTGGCCGTACGCGTATCGGCTTCAAGGAAGGATTCATGTTTTCGCGGCCCTCGCAATCGTAACGCCGCCACTGGGGCAGCCATTTGTCTGGGATCGATCCGTTCAGCTTATGGATTCGTCTTAGTTCTCGGCAGACGCAGGCTTGCACAGCTTCAGTCGCATTGTCTATCTCGTCGGGGAGATACTCCCTAGGGTCGAGTGCATTTCGGAACCAGGTCCAGCAAGTCTGAGCGCGGTTCTCGAGGTCCCTGAGAACGTCCTCAGGTATAATCGCCACGAGCTCCGTCGCCGCAACGATTGCTTCAGGTGAAGCCAAGGTTGTCTTGTAGACTTCGTCGAATTGGGCGGCCGCCTTGGGTACCGCAATGCGCTTGTCCGAGGACCGGCGCCATACTCGTATGGCTGCGGCCACAGCGCTAATCCCCGCGTAGAGAATCTTCGCGATCTCGAGGGGGTCCATCGGCCCTCCCTGGGCTTGGACAGGGGACGACTAGGTCCCGTCTAACGGGGCGCCAGCTGCGGGGCGCTGAAAAAGCTCATTGCAGACTGTGCGCTGCCAAGGTATTAGGCGGCAGCACGACGCGGAAAGATGTCTCTCCACATGAGGGCTCCTAACAACACGTAGACGCCTATTACACTCAATACCGAAAAACTCAGCACGGGCCATAACAGCTGCCGAAAGGTGAGACCCTGCAGGGTGGCGATACACCACGTCAGGTAGTACAGCGCCCCCAATTGAAGCCCGATCATCGCAACGATCAGAATCATTATGAGAATGAGAATGGGCCTTGGCGGCTTTGTAGCGATCCGCGCCTTGAGCCATGCCAGGATGCGGTGCCAAATCGCATTGAACGGATTGAACAGAGCGTTAAAGGCTAGGAGGGCGTTAAGCGTGTCTTTCACGTTGCCGCGCAGGGGCAAGTCAAAAACCCGGGCAAAGCCCACCATATACCAGTGATAAAGGACGCCAAGGATAATACCCAGAAGAGTGAGAGCACCAAGGCTGACAGTATCGACTCCTTCTGGCGTCGTCACGTGGTTCGATGCCGATGACGCGGGGTTGGCGGTAGCACCGGCATAGGCCGGAAGTTCCTTGATCTTCCCAATCGCATACGCGAGAACCAGACCAACGACAAAGAACGAGAACAGTGTGGGATCGACCAGCCCCTTAAGAACGAATGGTTCGAGACCCCGTGACTGCGCAAAGTCGACGGAAAAATTGAAATAGTCCGCGAGTATCCGAAAAATGTCCGTGAATTCCATGGATCAATACCCGCTGTGACACCGATGGTCGGCTACCACCGAACCGACGGGTCTTGGGTGCGGCGCGTGGAAGTAAGGATTCATTCCCAATCTACGCGCGCCGTTAGGGCGCGAGCGTCATGTGGAGCGTTTCCGACTGATCGCAAGTTCAACGAGCTTCTCGAGTTTTCGCGCGTGGTTTGGGTCGCTCCAGGTCGCACCGCTATTAAGATACTCCGCCCATGTTTGGCCTGATATGTCGGACGGCGTTTTGGGTGACCTCTGGTCTCTCATTGGTAAGACACTGCGGCCCCATGTGAGAGCAACTCCAAGTTCGATCATGACGTTAGGATTCTGATCGCTTGTATCGAAGACAGCAATGTCTGAACCGATGATGTGCCGGGCAATCTCGTTGAAAAGATGACCGCCATATCCTCCCTCGAGCTTGCGGAACAGTAGCTGGGCGTTCGTGCCGTTCCTTGCATTTACTGACCCAAGCGCAGTGTCGAACATCTTCTCAACGTTCGCTTCCAGATCGGACGTTGAATAGAGAGGCGATGTCCATTGGTATCCGAAGCAAACAATGACAGCATCGGCGTTCTCACGATCAACGGTTACTGCAGCCCAGTCCTGGTCAGTGAAGCCATAGGGTGAGCCAACCGGCGTGACACTGCGTTTGACAAGAGGCTCTGAACTTGGAGCTTCCGTCGTCATGTCCTCGGAGGACTGGACGCGTTCGCCTTCAACACGGCCCCGTGGTGTAAGCTCAACGGAGTGGAAGCTGTACGGGGCGGTCCCCATCACTTTCATTGTGCGCACGTAGCCACTCTCGTCGAGGATATCGACTGCGTCGTTTATGCGCTCTGGAGAGAGTCCGGTAGCATCCGCTACTTCGTCTCCCTCCAGAGAGTACCTGCCCTTTTGTGAGTCCCCTTCGCCCTGCCCGTAGTTTGCCAACGCCAACAGTACCTTGGTCGCATCATCGAGGATGGTCACATGACGGAATGGGCTGAAGGTGGTGGATGCCAGCGCTCGCGGCCTAACGGATCGCGCTTAAGCTGCGGCGCGCTGAAGAAAGAGTAGTCATTCAATATCCTACGCGCGCCGCCAGCTTCAAGCGCTCGTGTCGCAGTCGTCACACCTTGCTTGCCTTGTGGGCTATTGGTGGCAACGAAGGCGGATTGGTCCCCCGCGGCATTGGTCTAAACGCCCGCCCAAGCTGATTGAATGTGCGAGCCGAGCGCAGCCGGCGCTCGACATCGGACAGTGCGCTGGCAACCATGACCTGCCACCGATCGAGCTCCTCGTCATAGACCTGCGCCGTATCAACTGCGCGGCTGAGATGCTTCGCCTTAGCTGGTGGAGTCTGAGCGCTCTTTGCATCATCGAGAAGTCTGCGGACATCCGCGTCGTAGCGCTCTAGCAGGACCGCCCCATCCGCAATGTCGATTAAGCCTTGCGGTGTATTATCGTCCGAGTGCTCGTCAGTGAGCCAGAAATCCAGTTCCTGAAGGAGACGCTGGTAGCTGGTCGTAATTCGAGGCGGGTTCGGCGTCGCATCGTCGGCCGGCGCAACTTTGTTCTGCAAGCCCCAATGCCGCTTGAATCCCGAAAGTCGTCTCACCTCCGCGCGCAGAAGGCGAAGCTGCCGACGGTGCTGCGTCCGGGCGCGAATCCAGTCGATGAGTAAGACTTGTGAGGAGCCGAGGGCGAACCCGATCAGCGCCGGCCAGAGGAAGGAAGCCATCCGTTACATAGTGTCCTTAGGACTGCGGCCTACCGGACCGCGCCGAAGCTGCGGCGCGCTGGTGAAAAGGGTAGTCATTCCCTAATCTACGCGTGCCGCCAGCTTCAGGCGCTTGTTAGACAGCGCCCGGCTGCTGTGCATCCTTACGGCCGCGCTCGACCCGAGCGGGAAGGACGAAGAGGATCTCGCCCAGGGCTCGCACAAAACTGATGGACCGCTGAGCGTCGGAGGGCTCAGGGAGGGCACTACCTTCGTCGGCATGACGCTGATCATTGGCATCAAGTCTGACGTCGTGGGCCCAGAGCGCCATGTCCGGCGTTATCAGATGTTGGGCGGCCGCCTGGTCTATGCGGTCGTAAAGGGACCCCTTCTTGTAACCCTTCGATTTGAGCATCGCGTCGACCGAACTTGCCGCGAGCATTATTGCACCCGAGGGCGCGTGAAGGCTTTCAGCCGCTTGAGAGAGGTACGTCCGTGCGGGCTCAGGGATCTCGTCTGAGATTTGTTGGGGCTGGGGATACATCTCGGCTACTGTCTGGTCGAAGCCATGATTGCTAGCAGCCGTAATGATGCCACCACAGCTATTGCACTGGTAGGCGCGCCAGAAACGTACTCGCCCGTTCTGATCACTCGTTTGGGTCTGCCAAGAGAGCGCGAGAAGTGGCCGCGCGATGCTGCAGTGCGGACACCGGTCCAATTGGAGCTGCCCCTTGAGAAGAATTGGCATTCCTCGCTTACCCTATCTAACGGATCCCGCCTAAGCTGCCGCGCGCTGAAGAAAAAATAGTCATTCCCTAGTTACCGCGCGCGGGCACCTTCAAACGCTTCTTGGAGTGGGCCGCCTCTTTGATACCGGCTGGCCAGCCTTGCAAGCGGACGTTGTCCCACACAACGACGTCGCCCTTTACGCGCGTCATGCAACGCACGTGACCGTCCTGTGAGACGACGAAGCCGATCGAGCCGGGTGCCGCATGGCAGTATCGCATCATCGAACGGTGACGCGTTCCGAAGTCTTGAGGGTCGATGCGCCGAAGACTCCGGCGAGTTGCGCTAGCTGTTGAGGACGAGTAGACGCGTGGTGGATCGACACGGCGGGTGACCTCGACGCCGTAGGCGCCGACGTCGAGGCCCTTCTGTAGTAGGACCAGCCCGTCCACGGATGCAAGTGCGGCGATAAAGGATACGCAGCCGGTCGCCGCATCAATGCAATCGTCAACTGTGATTTCAGCGATCGTGCGTTGGAAATACAGTGGGGACGGGATGTCGGTGCGTGCCGCTTTCACGTGCTGATGAATGGCATCCCTTGCTGCCCAAGTGGTCGCCAGAGCGATGGCGTGATCGATGAGAATCGACTCAAGCCTTAAGTAGCGGAGCTGGTATTTGCAGCTGAGGAGTCTTACGCTCGAGCTAGGCGACAAGAGTAGCGCGCCGCCGTGCTTTCGGCGGCGGATCCGTAGAACTATCCTGCACAGCGAGGCGATCCAAATGGAATGGCAGAGAGCGCGAACGTCTTCGGGCCGCGGGGCGGCTTCAGCCCGCCTCGTGCGGGCGTGCGAGAGCTTCGCTAGTGCGCGCTTGCTGCAAGCGTCTACATAGGTGCGTAGCAACGCGGCCACCGGCCCGTAATGAAAGACGTCGGAATCGCCAGTCGTTAGCGAGCTTTCATGCAAGGTCAGGACACTGTGCATGTCGTCGAAGACCGTTAGGGTCCCGGGTGCCACTATTTC
>Ga0193723_1000100_pt1 | contig 28629 bp, 28 predicted proteins | sample H2m2metaG_FD_143042 | JGI IMG/M metagenome (GOLD analysis project Ga0193723, IMG submission 143042) | Soil microbial communities from a riparian zone of the East river system, Colorado, United States - H2m2 | ecosystem: Environmental > Terrestrial > Soil > Riparian zone | place: USA: East River...
GGTTTGAGGCAAAGGGAGTCCTTTGGAGCCACGCATCCGTGGGCATCCCACGTCGCATGGTCCACGATCGTCTTGGCGATGAGCAGGCTGAGGGTGACGTCGTTCCCCTGCTCCAGGGCCAGCGTCTTCTTATAGGTGGCCAACGCCGAGTCGACCATGCCCGCGGTCTCGAACGCTCCACCGCGCGCCTTAAGGAAGCGAATGCTGTTCGGGAAGTTGCGGACGGCGACGTCCGTGACCCGGAGTCCCGCCTGCGTATCGGGGGCCGATTGGGTCGCACCGATCGCCGTATTGAGCCATGTCGTGTCCTTGCCCAGGGCGGAGTCGTGCGCCAGCTGCTCCATCATGCCGGCGACGGCCGCCTTCCAGAGTGCCCCTTCGATGGCGATGCGCACCTTCAGATCGAGCATCTGCTGGTCGCCCGGCGACAGTTTCAGGCCAACATCGAGCAGCTCCACAGCGCGCGGGAATTGCTTCATCTGGCGCAGCAACTGCGCGATGGCCATCCGGCGGCTCGTGTTGCGGGGCTCGCATTCCAACTGCTGAATGAACGCGTCGATCGACTTGAGGGTGTCGTTCTTCTGCTGCCACCCGCGCGCGATGTTCTCCCACGCGGTGCTGTTGCAAGGATCACCTTTGAGCGCGCGCGTCGAGGCCGCGATAACGCTGTCCACCGGCAGCCGCTGCGCTTCGTAGACGGTGGCGACGCAGAGGTTCGCGCCAGCCGATATCGGATCGATGACGAGCGCCTTGTTTGCCGCCGACAGCGCGCGCGCGAATTGCGTGCTCTGCCGATTCTTCGTGCACTCGCGCACCTGCTCGCTCGCGCGGCTGATTGTCAGGGTCGCGTCGCGGCGCGTGAGGGATCCGGTGACGTACGCGGAGACCGAGAGGAAGCGCGCGAGCTGTCGGGCTTGCTGATCGTCGAGCAGGACGTCGCAGGGGAAACCCGATGCCGTCAGCGCTTCGCACAGTTTTGCCTTGGTAATCACCAACACCTTGTACTTGGCGAGCTGCCCGATGCGGTCGCGCAGTGCATCCGCCAACGCGACGCTCGTCGCGGAATCCGCCGGCGCGGCCGAAAGAGCGAGTACGAGGAGTTTTTCGGTCGGCACTTGCACGGCGAGCTGTGCCGACGCGCTGCCGGCGACTCCCGCCATCAGTGCCACCACCAAACAAAACTGTCTCACGCAGTCATCCTCCGTTGCAGTCTGCTACCCCGATGGGCGAAGAGGGATTCGAACCCCCGACATCCTGCGTGTAAGGCAGGCGCTCTGAACCGCTGAGCTATTCGCCCGCGCGACGACGGCACGCTACAGGGCTAGGCCTACCGGAAAGAATACGCAGTAGCCAAGGACGAGCAGAACGGGCGCGAGCGACGTGGATCCCTTCGACAGGAGCCAGTAGCCCACGACGAGCGACACGATCGCGGCGGCGAGGAAGAAATAATTTTTGGGACCGAAGTGCAGGCGCGAGCGAGCGAGTATCTGCTCTGGCATAGGGGCAGGAGTTTACGGGGTAATGTCAAGCTCGTCAAGCAGTTGGCCGTCCTCGAGAGTGGCGCGGCGGGCGCGGTCGCGGCGCCGTCGCAGCACGACCAGCGCGACCAGTACGGCGCCGATCGCCGCCCAGAAGAGCCCCATCGCGGCGGCCCAGGAGAGCCACCCGTAACGGGATGCGACGTCGCGCTGCCAGCGCGCCTCGAAATCCCCCTCGGTCACGTGATACGTATCACGCAGCGCCGCATCGAAGGTCGGCGCCGTCGCCAGATTGGCGACGAGGGGATCGAGCCCCGCCTTCCCGCCCCAGCGGTAGAGCAACAACACCGCCGTCGTCGCCAACGCGTACCCCGCCTCGGCGTCGCCCCGTCCGCCGCGCAACGCGCGATCGACCTCGTCGAGATTCATCTGCATGCCGCGCGCGACCTGCCAGTTCAACCGCAAGGCATCGAGGCGGCCCCACTCCGCGGCGGCGACCGCTGCGTACCCCTCTTCGAACCACAGCGGCACGCGCCCGCCCCCGCCCGGGCCGAGCCGCCACCGCAACGCGATGTGCGCGAGCTCGTGCCTCAAGGCGCCGCGTAGGCGGTTCGGCGGTTGGTCGGTTAGCAGCACTACGGTCCCGGCATCCGGAAAGGCGGCGCCTTCGCTCCAGATCGGCAGGCGTCCGCGGGTGAGTGAGTCGTAGCGCTCGCGGGTGGGCGCGAGGATCAAGCGGAGTGGGCGATCGGGGAGCGCCCCGATGCCGGGGAAGCCGGCGGCGTGATCCGCGATCTCAGCGAGCGACGTCGCCAGGGCTTCCTGCCCCGGCCACGCGACCGCCGTCACGCGGCCGACCGTCACGCTGGTGGGTGACGCGCCCTGCAGCAGCAGGGCGAGGAGCGCTACTCTCGCGGTGGCTCCTCGCCCTTGGCGACCAGGTCCAGCATCTCCTGACACTTCTTGCCCCAGGGATTGAACTTGTTCGCCTTGAAGCCGTCGGCCCACGTGGTCTTGGCCGTGTCCTGCTCGCCCGCGAACCAGTACGCGCGTCCGAGCTCATAGTAGGCCTCGATCAGATTCGGACCGAGCTTGATCGTCTTCTGGAAGAACGTCTCGGCGTCCTCGTACATCTCGCGCTGCAGGTAGACAAGGCCGAGATAGAAATGCGCGTACAGCGTCGCCTTCTTGTCGTTGTCGAGCCGGATCGCCTTCGACAGATGCTCGATCGCCTCACCGAAGATGTGCTTCTTGAGACAGATGAAGCCCACGTTGATGCGCGCGAGCGAGTTCGCCGGCTCCTTCATCAGGACCTTGGAGAAGGTCTGGAGCGCGTCGTCGTAGTCCTCGTGCAGCATCTGCGCCCAGCCGAGCAGCGACTCGGCCTGCGTCTCGCCCGGAGAGAGCTGCAACGCGCGCTGCAGCGCCTGAATCGCGCCGGCGTGATCGCCGAGCGAGATCAGACTCCAGCCTTTTTCGATGAACGTCGTGGCCCCGATGTGATCGGCGTGCAGCACCGGTCGTTGGCCGGTGAACTCGGGCGCCGACGCCTGCTTGGTGTCGGCGGCGATCTGCTTGTAGCGCTCCACCAGCTGACGGATGTCGTCCTTCAGCTGCGTCAGCTCGCCGAGATGGCCATCCACTTTCTTGAAGAAGGCGATGATCTCGCGCTTGGCGGCCTCGCGCTCGGCGCCGCCCGGGGCACCGTCGAGCTGGCGGGCGATCGCATCGTATTCGGACCGCAGTTTGGCAATTGGGGACTCGGTCATTTCGCGGCCTCGAGCGCCAACTTCTCTTTAGACGAAAGAAGCTTGTTGGTGTTGAGCACGATGATCGTCCGCCCGTTCGCCACGACGAGGCCCGTGATGTATTCGGCCGCCAGGCCTTTCACGATGCCGGGCGGCGGGGTGACCGTCGCGGCTGCGACCTGGAGCACTTCGGTCACCGCGTCGACGATGAGCCCGATCTTGCCGGAGTCGAACTCGAGAATCACGGTGCGCGTATCGTCGCGCAATGGCGCCGCCACGCCGAGCCGTTTGCGCATGTCGATGAGCGGAATCGCGTTTTCCTGATACTGCAGCACGCCCTCGAGATATTCGGGGGCCTTCGGCAGCGGCGACGGCGCTTCGTACCGCAGGATGCGTTCCACCTGAAAGATGTTGAACGCGAAATCCTGGCCGCCCACCTTGAACGTCACGAGCTGAATGTCGTCGCCGGACGTGCTCATCCGATGCGGTCTCCCAGCGCTTCAAGATCGAGTATCGGCACGAGCGCGCCGTCCTGCTCCGCGACGCCCACGGCCCACGGCAACGATTGGCCGCGCGGCACGGGCATCGCCTGCTCACGCACCACGGCATCGGCGTCGTCCACTTCGAACGCGACCTGGCGCCCCTCCCGGGCCCCCCCGCCCCGCAGCTCGACGAGCACCACGGTCCGGCCCACCTCCGGCGGCGCGGCGCGCCCGCCGAGGAACGCGCCGAGATGGATCAGGGGCACGAGGCGGCCGCGCAGTTGCGTGAGCCCGCGCACTGCCGGCAGTGAGCGCGGCACGTCGAGCACCCGCCCGGCGTCCGCGACTTCCAGCACCCGGCCGACGGGCAACCCGTATGCCCGACCCTCGGCGCGCACCAGCAGGTAACCGATCACGACCGACCCGTCCCTCCGGCTCGCAGCAACGCTCCGCGCTTCGTCAACTCGACGGAGATGCGGTCGGCAATCTGTCCGAGTGGGAGCACGGCGTCCACTCCCCCGGCCTGCACCGCTGCACCCGGCATGCCGTAGATCACCGCCGAATCGCGGTCCTGTGCGACGCCGCCCCCGCCCGCGTCGTGGATGGCGCGCAACCCATCGGCGCCGTCGCGGCCCATGCCGGTGAGCACGACGCCGACGCTGCGGCTCCCGTACACCTGCGCCACGGAGCGGAACAGGTGGTCGGCGGCGGGGCGAACGCCCCACACCGAGGGCGTCTGGTCGAGCGTGATCACGGGACCGTCGCTGGTGGCGCTCACCCGCATATGATAATCGCCCGGCGCGACGTACGCCGTGTCGGCCACGATCGGCGTGTTGTCGGCGGCCTCGACGACGCGCAGCCGGCTCATCGAGTCGAGCCGCTCGGCGAGGCTGCGCGTGAACTTGGGCGGCATGTGCTGCACGATGAGTACCGCCGCCCCCCGGCCCGTGCCGAGCTGGGGCACGAGCTCGGCCAGCGCGCGCGGCCCTCCCGTCGACGCGGCGACGGCGATCGCCAGAGTCGCGCGGCCGCGCAACGCCAGCTCGGGCGGATGCAGGACGGGCGCGGGCGGCCGCGCCATCACTTTGACGTGCGACACGTCGGCGGCGAGCGCGCGGCGCACCGCTTCGATCAGCTGCGGGGCGAGACCCGCCAGGGCCGCCCGGCCCGAGGCGTCGGGGGGCGGCTTGGCGACGATCTCGACGGCGCCAAGCTCGAGCGCACGGATCGCCGTCGCCGTCCCGGGCCCGGCGTGCGCGCTCACGACGACGATGGGCCGCGGCGATTCGGACATGATGTATCCGATGGCGCCGAGCCCGTCGAGCTCCGGCATCTCGAGGTCGAGCGTCACGACATCGGGATCGTATTGGTGCACTTTGCGGACGGCGTCGACGCCGTCGCGCGCCGTCGCCACGACCCGGAACGGGCCCGACTCCGACTCCCCGCCACCGAGCACGTCCACGAGCACGCGGCGCATCAACGCGCTGTCGTCGGCGACGAGCACGGTGGGCCGCGGGTCAGATGACTTCTGCATCGGCTCCCACCGACCGGATCTCGACGCGGCCGTCCTTGACGTGGAAGCGCACGCTGCGGCCCCGCTCGCCGCCCACCGATTCCTTAACGATCGGGATCGAGGCGGCGCGGAGCGCGTTGCGGGACGCGACGATGTTGCGCTCGCCCATCTGGATCGTGCCCGGGGTCATGAGCTGGCTGAACATGCTGGCGCCGCCGGCGAGTTTGGCGACGAGGCGCCGCGGCTCCGCCCCGAGGGCCTTGAGCCGCTCGATGAGCAGCGGCACCGCGGATTCCGGGAACTTGGCGAGGTTCGTCGCGTCGTGGGCGAGGCTGCGGGAGGGCAACAGGACGTGCGCCATGGCGCCGGCGGCCCGGTCGGCGTCGTACAGCATGATCGCGACGCACGACCCCAGCCCGAGGGTCACGATCACGCCGTCGCCCCGCTCGGCGGCCCAATCGGCGACCTTGACGATGACTTCCTTCACACGGGCTTCTTGTAGATGCGCTCGCGCGGGTCGATGAGCGTCAGGCGGTCGCGCGCGGGCCCGAAAAGCGTCTCGACCTTGCCGAGCAGGAGAATGCCGCCGGGGATCAGCGCATCCACGAACACCTGGAACAGACGCTCCTGCGCCTGCCGCTCGAAGTAGATCACGACGTTGCGGCAAACGATGAGGTCGTAGGCCTTGTGCGGCGGGGGCTCACGCATCAGGTCGTGCGCCGTGATGCGCACCAGCGAGCGAACCGCGGGCACGGGCTGCAGCAGCGGTGCCCCGGAGAAGTAGCGGCGCTTCAAGTCGACGGGCATTTCCGTAAAGGCTGTCTCCGGGTACTGCGCCTGCCGGGTGCGCTCGAGGCTGAGGCGATCCACGTCGGTGGCATCGATGCTCGCGTGCTCGGTCGACTTACTCCCGGCGATCTCGGCGAGGAGCACGGCGATCGTGTATGGCTCCTCTCCCGACGCGCATCCCGCCGACCACACGCGCAGATGACCGTGGCGCGCGGCCCACTGGGCGGCCAGGTGCGGCCGCAGCGCGTGCCACGTCTCGGCATTGCGGTAGAACTTGGTGACGTTGATGGTGAGGGCGTCGAGCAGCTGCTCGTACTCGTGCGTGTCCTCGTCGAGCAGTCGGCTGTAGTCGTCGTAGGTGTGGACGCCGCGGGCCCGCATCCGCACCGCGAGGCGCCGCTTGAGACATTTGTCCTTGTACGACTCGCAGCTCACGCCGCGCATCCGCGAGATCTTCTGCGTCAGCGCCAGAAAAGAGCGCTCGTCCTGCGCCGCGGTCACGACAACGTGCTCAGGGTGTCCAGATTGGCTTTCACCAGCTCATGCTTGGGGTTGAGCTCCAGCGCGCGGCGCCACAGCTCGCCCGCCTGCTCCCGGTCACTGCGCTTGTACGCGATGTTCCCGAGTTTGAAGTACACGTCGTCGCCGAGATCCGGCGCCAGCTCGACGGCCCGCTGATAGAGGGTCCACGCCTCGTCGTAGCGCGAGCCGCGGTAGGCGAGATCGCCGAGGTTCTTCGAGAGCTGCGGCAGCGAGGGCTCGTCGTGCAGCGCGGCGCGGGCCAGCTCCTCGGCAGCCGGCAGCTCGCCGGCGAGCTCCTTCAGCACCGCGAGGTTATTGCGCAGCACGGCGTTCTGCGGGTGCGTTTGCACCGCCTGCTCCGAGGCCTGCTCCGCTATCTCGAAGTCGCCCGCCGCGGCCGCGACGAGCGCGCGCGCCCAGAACCAGACCGGGGGGATCTTGTCGGCAAAGAGCTCCTTGGCGCGATCGAGGCGGCCGGCGGCGCTCGCATGGTCGCCGCGCTTGAGGGCAATGATGCCCCAGCCCACGTAGACGCGGGGATCGGTGCGCGCCCGCGACGCCGCTTCGGCGTACGAGGTCTCCGCTTCGTCGAGCCGCCCCAGCTGCTCGTAGGCGAGTCCCAGGTTGTGGAGCACCGCGGGCCGCGAGCCGCCCTTCTCGGCCGCGAGGCGCAGCGCTTCCATCGCCTCGCGCCAGCGCGCCTGCTTGAGCGCGACGAGCCCGATGAAGAAATGCGCGCTGGCGTCGGTCGCGCGCAGCTCGGCCACCCGGCGGAATTCCCGCGCCGCTTCGTCGAGCATGCCCGTCTTGTAGAACGCGATGCCGAGGTTGCGGTGCTCCTCGACCCGCGCATCGGTCATCTTCAAGTCTTCGGCACTCGCTGTCCTTCCGGCGCGATGCACGAAGCCCGCCGTGACGAGTCCGTACAGCGCCTTCCCCACCTCGAACTCCCCCAGGCCGGAATCCTCGATCACCTGGTTCACATCGCGCGAGCCGTCGAGCAGCGGCAGCAGGCGATCCTGCGTCTCCGTCATCTTCGCGTCGCTGATTTCGAGCCGATCCCGGTCGACGGTGAAGATCAGGTCGAATGACGGGATCTTCTTCTCGATCAGACTCCACTCGTCCACGCGCCGAGCGCCCTCGAGCAGGAGCGACTCGGGGTTGATGGAGACGAGGAAGTCCTGCTGCTCCGGCCGGACGTCGGCCTCGAAGTTGAAGGTCCCCTGCGTCCAGGTGAACAGGTAGTAGACCGATTCCTCGATCTGCATGCGCATGTAGCGCTCGAGTTCCTGCTGCGTGATGACGGTCTGGGTGACGAGGATTTCGCCGAGCTTCTTGTCGCGCTCTTTGGCCTGGCGGTGAATCGCGGCGTCGAGCTGCTCCTGCGAGATCTTCTCGTGCTTGACGAGGATATCGCCCAGCCGATCGCGGCGGTTCACGATCGACGCGTAGCAGATGCGGCCCTTGTCGAAATAGATGTAGCCGAAGTTCGAGCGATCGGCGATCGACAGGCATCCCGATTTCTGCCCCAACGCCAGCAGCTGCAACACGTCGGGGAGCGAGGCTTCCTTGAGCGATCCCTTGATGGCCATTTAGCGCAGGTCCTCGATCACCCGATCGGCTGCCGAGGGCCAGTCCCACACCATTTTCTCGCGACTGCGCACGCCGCCGGCGCTCGACACCACGAGACCGCTGGTGCGGAGACCGGTGGTGCGCCGCCCGCCCCCGCCGGCGGGCGGCTGCCCTTCCAGGACCTCGCGGGCGAGGCCCGCCGTGACCGGCTGGTCCTGCGCGGCGGCGGCTTCCGACACGCGCTGGACCAGACCGGTGAGGCTCCGCACCGAATCGGTCGGCCGGTCGGCGAGGTAGTCGAGCAGCGCCGGATCGGGAGTCATCTTTTGCTGGCTGAGAATCCGCTCGAGCGCGGTGCGCCGCACCGCGCGGTCGGGATCACCGATCTCGGCGACGAGTCCCCCCTCGAGACGGGACACGATCCGCTCTTCCAGCCCCTCGAGCTTGTTCGGATGGGCCGGCGCGGTGAACACGAGCTGCCGATCACCGTCCAGGAACTGGTTGAAGAGGTTGAACAGCTCCTCCTGCGTCCGGTCCTTCCCGGCGAGGAGGTGAATGTCGTCGAGCAGGAGCGCCGTGGCGCGACGGTAACGCGCGCGCCACCAGTCGACCCGGTCGCCGTCGATCGCCGCGATCAGCTCGTCGACGAAGGCTTGCGTCGACAGACAGGCGACGACCGCGCCCTTCTTCTTCATCAACTCGAGTCCGATGGCGTTGAGCAGGTGCGTCTTGCCGAGTCCGCTGTGACCCGCGAGCACGAGCGGGTTGTACTTCCTGCCCGGTGCCTCGATGACGGCGCGCGCGGCGCTCAGCGCCACGTCGTTCGAGGCGCCCCCCGCGTAGGTGTCGAGCGGGAAGGCCCCCGACGGGGCCGGGGGCGGCGCGGCCCCGTCGCGCACCTTCGCGGCTTCGGCCTCGGCTTCCGCCATGCGGTCCGGATCGCGGAACACCTTGTCGCCTGCCGCCTGCGGATCGAGCGCGCCCACCTCGGCCTCGAGGGCTTTGAGCCGCTCCACGTCGTGGATGTACGACGCGATCGCTTCGTCGACGGCCGAAGGGTTGTCGTGGTCGAGCAGCTTTTCCAGACGCCCGGTGCGATAGCCCTCGCCTTCCCAGCGCAGCACGGCCTCCGCGACGCGCGCGCGCCAGGCTTCGACGGCTTTGCCGACGGTCACGGTGACGTCGGTGAGGAACTGGGAAAACTCGTCGCCAGTAACAGCGGCGGTCGGGGAAGCGGCGGTCGCTGAGGCGGCGGTCGACGGGCCGACACCCAACACCTGGCGCGCCGCCTCGGCATTGATGGGCGTCTCGTTCACCGCCTGATACGCGACGAGGCGATTGAGGGCCCCCATCAGCTCGCGCACGTTGGGGAAGTCGATCCCGGCCGCCGTCTCGAGGACCGTCTCGAGGACGCCCGGTTGGAAGCGCGCGCCGCGCTCCTCGGCTTTGCGGCGCAGAATCGCGACGCGGGTCTCGTAGTCGGGAATGCCCATGTCGACCACGAGCCCGCCCGAGAACCGCGAGATGAGCCGCTCGTCCAGGTCCGCGATCTCGGAGGGAGGCCGGTCGCTCGTCAGCACGATCTGGTGCCCGGCTTGCTGGAGCGCTTCGGTGAGGCGCAGCAGCTCCGCCTGCATTTCCTTGCGGTTCGTCAGGAACTGCACGTCGTCCACCAGCAGGGCGTCCACGTTCTGGAAGCGACGGCGGAACGCGTCTCCCTGCCCCGCCGCGATGGCCGCGTGAAACGCTTCGACGTATTCGTCGAGCGTCAGGTACTCGATGTTGAGCTGGGGCGCGAGCTGCTTGGCGCTGTGGCCGATGGCCATCAGGACGTGCGTCTTCCCCAGGCCCGAGCCGCTATAGATGAAGAGCGGGTTGTACGCCGAACCCGGATTCTCGGCGACGGTGCGGCCGGCGGTGACCGCCAGGCGGTTCGCCGCACCGACCACGAAGGTCTCGAACGTGAACTTCGGGTTGAGGGTGCTGGTCATGCCGTGCTCCCGGCCGCCAACCGCTTGAGCACGAGCTCCGAAATGGACTTGAGAGTCTCGAACACGCCCTGGCCGTGGAGCGCGTCCGCCGAGAAACTCGGCACGCTCCGGAAGTTGAGCGCGTCGTCCAGCTCCGCCGGCGTCAGGATCAGCTCGCGCGGCAGGTCCTGCTTGTTGTACTGCATCACGACGGGCACCGTGCGGACGTCGATGCCGTGCTCCAGCAAGTTGCTCTGCAGGTTCTGGAGGCTTTCGAGGTTCTCGTCGAGCTGGCGCGCCTGGCTGTCCCCGACGAATACCACGCCGTCCGCGCCTTGCAGCACCAGACGCCGAGTCGCGTTGTAGTAGACCTGCCCCGGCACGGTGTAGAGCTGGAATCGCGTGGCGAATCCCGAGATCTGCCCCAGGTCGATCGGCAGGAAGTCGAAGAACAGGGTGCGGTCGGTCTGCGTGGCGAGCGAAACCATGCGGCCGCGGCGCGACTCGGGCACGCGCCCGTAGACGTAGTGCAGGTTCGTCGTCTTGCCGGACCGTCCCGGTCCGTAGTAGACGATCTTGCACGTGATCTCGCGGGTCGTGAAGTTCACCAGGGACACGGGCTATCTCCCAAACAGCGTGTTCAGGCTCTCGCTCAACTCGCGCTCGAAATCCGCCGCCAGCACCTGCTTGGGCACGCTGCCTTTGGGGCTCGCCGCCTTCAGGTCCGCCGCCAGTTGCTCATAGAATAACTGAACCAACCCGAGAGACGAAACGTCGAGGTCGTAGACCGCCAACACGACGACGGTCCCGCGCTCGATCGGGAACGTCGACAGGAAGATGCCGTGCCGGTGGCCTTGATGGTTCAGGGCCGCAAACGGCGGCTGCCGGAGCTGTTTCGCGAGCTCGCCCGTGGACGCGACGATCGCCGCGCCGAGTGCCGCCGCCGACATGACGTCGACCGCGCGCGAGAACCCGGACTGCGCGAGGACCTGACCGGCCGGGGTCATCAGCAATACCAGGCGCACCGAGGCTTCCTTGACGAAGTCGGTGAGGGGCTGGAGCGTCCAGCTCTCGACTGCGCGCGCCGTCATGCGATCGCCTCGCCGGCCCTGAGCAGCTCGAGCCGGACCAGTCCGATGTTCACGTCCGGCTCCGCGACGGCCACCACGAGCATCCCCGATGCCGCCGGCACGACGAGCAACGTGCCCTGATCGGCCTGCAGGTGCCAGAAGACGCTGGCGCCGATCCCCGCCGCCTCCATGGCGCGGCGCAGCCGTCCCGCGAGGCTCGCGGCCAGCGCCGCCACCGCGCTCCCCTTGATCCCCTCCATGAGCTGCTCGGCGACGACGAGCCCGTCGTCCGCCGACACCAGCATCGCGCCCCGCACGCCGCGCACCCGGGTGACGAGATCAAGGGTGTGGTTCATTGCTTTTCCAGCCAGCGCCGCGCCATCGCCGTCGCGCGTTGGGCGAGAATCGCCAGGCGGCCGAGCGGCACGCCGCGGTCGCGGACGACGAGCAACAGCGCGTCCGTCGCCGGATGGGACACGTGCACGTTGCCGTGTTTGCCCTCCGCGGAGAGCCCGCTCCACGCACCGAGTCCCAGCAGCTTGGCGGTGCGCGCCGCCTCCTGCGACACACCCGCGAGGTAGGCCGCGACCGCGTCGGTGACGTCGGCGCCAGCGGGGTTCCGCAGCGCGCCGCCGAGCACGCGCCCGGCGGCATCGAGCAGCACGAGGCCCTCCTGCGCGCCCTCGAGGCCGGCGAACACCCGGGACTCGTCGAGGGCGGGCGCCGCCTCGACTTCGGTCTTTACCAGGGGAGTCGGCACGGGAGGCGGCTGCGGCGAGGGCGGACTGGCGCCCCCACGCACCATCTCGATCGCCTGGGTGATCGTCGGGTCGTCGGGCTCGACGCGCTGCGCCAGCTCGAGGTGCGATTCGGCCTGCTGCAGGTCCCCGACCTTGAAATACAGGAACGCGAGCCCCTTCAGCGCGCCCGTGTGGTTGGGCGCGATGCGCAGCGCCATGTCCCACTCGTCGAAGGCGCGTTCGTAGTCGTGCTTGTCGGTCAGCACGCGCGCGTACAGGTCGTGCGCGTCGGCGAGGTGGGGGTGCCGCTCGAGACCGTTGAGCGCGACGCGCAGCGCCTGGTCGAGCTGACCCTTGCGGCGCAGCGCCTCCGCGAGCCGCAGGAACACGAGGCTCTGCGGATCCTGGGCGAGCCGAGCTGCGCGGAGAGGGCGCGCACGTCCTCAGCCATGCATCGCCATCCCCTGGAACACGCGCGCCGCCTCGCGCGCCTTCTGCACGTTGGGCAGGTGCGCCACCTCTTCTTCGGAGCGACCCGCGAGCCGCTCCCACTGGTCCCAGCTCTCGATCGCTTCGCCGAAGCGGCCGAGCGCGACGAGCGCGTACCCAAGGTGGCGGTGCGCCTGCGCGAGCAGCGGATCGAGCCGCAGCGCGCGGCGCAGCTCATCCACCGCCGCGGGCGGCGCGCCCGAAGCGAGATGCAGCCGCCCGAGGAGCAGATGCACGGTCGGGTCGTGCGGCTGGGTGCTCGCGGCCTGCTCGGCGGCGGCGCGCGCGGCGCCGAAGTCGCGCCGTTCGAGCGCCTGCTCGGCCTTGGCAACCAACTCGGCGATTTCGCCGGCGGCGCTGGGGCGCCCCCGTTTGGCGGTCCCGGGATCGACGAGCACGATCACGCCGGCGCTCTCGAGGCCAAACAGCGTCTTGGCGACGTCGAAATCCGAACGCCCCAACTCGGAGGCGAGGGCGCGGATGTCGCGGCGGTCGTCGATCAACGCCAGGACTTCCCACTCGGGCGGCAGGAGATCGAGCTCACCGCCCCCGTCGGGGGGCGGCGGTGCGAGCGACGCGACGACGCCGAGGTGCGGGATGCGCCCTTCGATGCGCGACCACTCGTCGATGCGGCGCGCGCCTTCCATCAGGAGCGCCTCCACCGGGATGCGCACCAGGATCTCGGTCGGGACCTCGGAGATGGGCCCCTCGTTGAACGAGAAATATCCCTCGTTCCAGCTCATCACCTCGAACACGACTTCTTCGATCTGGAACCGCACCTGGCGCTCGACTTCGCGTTGCGTGATGGCGCCGAGCGACACGAGGATCTCGCCGAGCCGGCGCTTGTCGCCCTGGCGCTGCTGCATGTCGCGGGCGCGGTCCAGGTCGGCCTCGGTGATCTTGCCGGTCCGCATCAGCAGCCCACCCAGCGGGTGCGGGTTGCTGCGGATCTCGGCGAAGATGATGGTGCCTTCCTCGAAGTAGATGGTGCCCTGGTTGTGGCGCAGCTCCGAGGTGACGCGCAGCGCGCCCGTCTTCCGGCTCAGGTCGAGGAGCTGGAAGACGTCGTGGATGCCGAGTTCGCGTAGTGGCCCTTCAATCGCCATGGGGTGCCATGCTCATGCCGCGTCCGAGGCGGAGAAGATGTGCTGCAGGTCCACCGCGGTGCGGGCGTGCATCTTCGCTCGCTGCGCGTAGGGCCCGCCGGGATCGAGTCGCGTGACCCGCTCCCAGACATCGACGGCTTCGGCGTACCGCTGCAAGCGCGCCAGCGTGACGCCGAGGTAAAAGAGCGTTCCCACGTGTTCGGGATCGAACTTGAGCGCGCGCTTGAAGGCCTCGAGGGCCTCAGCGTTGCGCTTATCGTCGATCAAAGCGCGCCCCAAGTGGAGGAGCGCGTCGAGGTCGTAGGGGTCCTGCTCGAGCATGTCGACGAGCCGGCCGACGGCGTCGCGCACGCGACCGACGCGCCGCAGCAAGTCGGCCAGCGCGAGCGCGGCCTCGTGGAACGTGGGGAGCGCATCGAGCGCCTGGACATAGGAGCGCTCGGCATCGATCCACTCCTCATCTTCTTCGTGCAACCGCCCGAGCTCGAGCCACACCTGCACGAAGCCCTGATCCAGCTCGAGCGCCGCGCGGTAGGCCTGGCGCGCCCCATTGCGATCGCCGACGGTGCGCGCGATGTCGCCCTGCAGCTTGCGCAGGTCGGCGCGCGCGGGGGCGCGCGCCTGGGCCTGCTGCAACGCGGTCAGCGCGCCGGCGGCGTCGCCGGTGGCGGCGCGCGCCTTCGCGGCCGCGATGAGGGTCTCGACCTGGTCGGGGCTCTTGCTCAGCAGGTCCTCGACGATGGGCAGCGCCTCGACGGCACGCTGCAGGGCGAGGAGGCTCTGGACCTCGCCCAGCGCGGCGGCGGCGTTGCCGGCGTCGCGCCCGCGCGCCTCGCGGTAGCGCTCCAACGCCTCGCCGTGCAACCCGCGCCGCGCGTAGATGTCGCCGAGCAGCGTCGCCGCGGCGCCCGCGTCGGCGCCGCGCTGCACGGCGCGCATCGCTTCGGCGGCGGCCAGATCCATCAGGCCCTTGCTCACGTAGTCGCGCGCCAGCCCGAGCGGATCGTCCTTGACCTTCCTCTCGCCCGCGGCCGCCGCCGGGGCGGGCGCGAGCTCCTGGAAGATGTTGTCCAGCAGCCGCTGATCGAAGTTGAAATCGGCCCCGAGGGTCTCGGCCGTCACGTCGGCGGAGATCTCCGGCACGATCCCGATCGTGGCGCTCTCGTACTGCAGGTCGATCGCCAGAGCGAACTTCTGCGAGACGTAGTACGGATCGAGCTCCAGCGCGCGCTTGGTCGCGCGCAGCGCGCCGTCGAAGTCGCCGAGGTTCGAGAGGGTGAAGCTCCGGTTGTAGTGCGCGCTCAGGTTGTAGTGCGCGCCGGCGTTCTGCGGATCGGCTTCGACCGCGCGCACGAACGCGTTCCTCGCGTCAGGGAATCGCTTCAGCTCGACGAGCACCAGCCCCACGCCGTTCCACGCGGCGGCGGAGTCGGCCTTGTCGGCGAGCACCTGTCGGTATGCCTCGAGCGCCAGCTGAAAGCGCCGCAGGTGCGTGAGCAGCAGCGCGAGGTTGAGCCGCGCCAGGATGAAGTTGCTCTCGAGCTGCAGCGCCCGGCGGAATGCCTCGATCGCGTCTTCGGTGTCGCTCTGATGCGCCAGCACAACGCCGATGTTGTTCCACGCGAGCGCGTACCGCGGGTCCACCTCGGACGATTGCCGGTACGAGGTGAGCGCGTCCGCGGTGCGACCCGCTTGGTGGAGCACGACGCCCCGCTCGTTCCAGAGCTTCGGGGAGTCGGGGACCTCGTGGATCAGCGTCTCGTACAGCTCGAGCGCATCCGCGAAGTCGCGCTTCAGGAGGTGGACCTCGGCCATCGCCTGGAGCACCAGGTGACGATCCTCGCCGCGCTCCAGGGCCAGCCGGAATTCGCGGTTGGCCTCCGTGTAGTAGCCCTTCTGGCGGAACGCGAGGCCCAGGTTGTAGTGGGCCAGCTCGCTCCCTTCGGCCACCTCGGGCGTGGGGTGCTCGCGCAGCTTGATCTCGGCGCTCGTGCGCTCGGCGCGGTAGCGCTCGAGCGACAGGTTCGTCTGGGCGCGCGCCAGCGGCGGGTTCAGCTGAATCGCGCGCTTCGACGCCGTGCGGGCGTCCTGGTGACGGCCCATGTCGCCCAGCACGAACGCCATGAGGTAGTGGGCGTTGGCGTTGTCCGGGTTGCGCGTGACCGCCTGCTCCAGCGCGGCGAGCGCCGGCTCGTTCAAGCCGCGGTTGTAGTAGACCTCGCCCAGGTAGAACTGCACCACGCTCGATTCGGGCTCGAGCTCGGCGGCGCGGAGAAACCAGTCGGTGGCCATCTCGAGCCGGCCCCGGCTCTTCTCGGTAAGCCCCAGCTGGATCATCGCCGCCACGTCCTTGGGACGATGCGCCAGCAGCTCCTCGAACTCCGCCGCGGCTTCCTCGTACGCCGCGAGGATCGCGTACGTGCGGCCCAGCTCCCAGCGCGGCTCGCGGTCATCGGGGGCCTGCCGCAGGCGCTCCTGCAGCTCGGCGACGCGCCGATCGTAGTAGCCCGTGTTGTGGTAGGCGATTTCGAGGTTCCGCTGCGCCACCTGCATCTTCGAGTCGAGCTCGAGCGCGCGCGTGAACTCCGCGATGGCCTCGGGGATGAGGCCCTTCTGGAAATAGAGGACGCCGAGGTTGTTGTGGGCGCCCGCGTCCGATGGATCGATCCGGCGGGCGAACGACCGCAATACCGCGGTGTCGCGCTCGGACAGCGTCAAGTCAAACGGATGGCGTCGAAGATTGCCTTGAGGGACGCCAGGTCGGGGAGCAGGAGGAAATGGCCGCGCAGGCCATCTTCCGCGTCGATGCTGAACTCCGTCTCGACGCAGAACACGAAGTCCCGGTCGTGCCCGAAGTTCAAGTAGGTCGTCGTCAGCACGGCGGCCGACACGTCGACGACGAGGCTCGGCACCGACGGCAGGAGCAACATCCCCATGAAGTCCGACAGCGCATTCATGTAGGCGCCCGACAGGATGTTGCCCGCCTCCTTGAGGCAGGACTGCTCGATCGTTTCGAACACGGTGGTGGTCCCGAGGGGACGGCGCAGCAGCATGTCGCACAGCCGCCGGGCTACCGGCTCCGGGAACAGCAGCAGCGTGCGGCCCGTCAGGTCGCCGAGCATGTGCATGAGCACCGCGGCGACGACCGCCTGCGGGTCGCCGAGGATGTTCGGCACCTCTTCCAACCGCGCGATGTTGATCTCGGGCACGGAGATCATGATCCGGCGGTTCGTCATCTGCGACAGCGCGGTGGCCGCGTGGCCAGCGCCGATGTTGGCGACCTCGCGCAGCGCGTCGATCTGCAGCGCCTTCAGATCCCTGACGTCCTCCATGCCCCCTCCTCGCTACACGAGTCCCGCGGCGTCGAGAATCAACGCCGGGACTCCGTCGCCCATGATCGTCGCGCCGCTGAAGACCGGCAGGGTCCCCTGCGGTGCCTCGAATGCCTTCACGACGATCTCCTGCTGGCCCAACATGCCGTCCACCACGACGCCGCTGCGGCGCTCGCCCATCTCGAGCACGATGACGGGCCGCCGGGGCGGCGGAGGGTCTCCGCCGACATTGAGCAAGGCCCGCAGGTGCACGAGCGGCACCACGCGGTCCCGCAGTACCATCGCCTCACGGCCTTCCATCGTCGTCATCGCGATGGCCCCGAACTCCGCCGTCTCCGCGACGTACGTGAGCGGCAACGCGTACCGTTCCGTCCCGACCGCCGCGATCAACGCGCGCACGATCGCGAGCGTCACGGGGAGTCGCAGGATGAAGCTCGTGCCCTTGCCCGGGTCGGTGCGGATCTCGATCGACCCGCCCAGCGCCCGGATCTTCGTCATCGCGACGTCGATCCCGACGCCGCGTCCCGACACGCTCGTTACGGCGGCGGCCGTCGAGAACCCGGGCCGCGCCAGCACGCGCAACAGCTGATCATCCGACAGCGTCTCGGTATGCGGATCGACGAGCCCCTCCCGCAGCGCCTTGGCGAGCACCTTGGCACGATCGATCCCGCGTCCGTCGTCGGTGATGCTGATGGCGACGCTCGAGCGCTCGCGCACCGCCGAGAGCACGATCTCGCCCTCGGGTTTCTTCTTGTGCTTGCGACGCTCGGCCGGCGGCTCGATCCCGTGGTCCACCGCGTTGCGCAGCAGGTGCACCAGCGGATCGCCCAGCTCGTCGAGGATGGCACGGTCGAGCTCAATCTCCTTCCCCTCGACCTTGAAGATCGAGCTCAATCTCCTTCCCCTCGACCTTGAAGACCACCTGCTTGTCGAGCTGCCGCGCCACGTCACGGACCAGCCGGGGGAAGCGGTCGAACACCTGCCACACCGGCGTCATCCGCGCCTGGATGATCTCGGCCTGCAGATCGGCGGAGAGGCGCGACACCTGGATCGCCACGTCGTCGATCGCGGGGTCCTTCCGCTCCGCCGCCACCTCGTTCAGCCGGCCGCGCGTCGTCACCAGCTCGCCGATCAGGTCCATCAGCGAGTCGAGCCGGCGCAGGTCCACGCGGATGTGGCGGCTGCGCCCGCCCGCGCTTTCGGCCGGGGTCACGTGCTCGTCGGTCTCGTCGCCCGGGCCGCCGCCGACGGTCACGCGCTCGACGTCGCCGACGGAACGGACCGCGGTCTCGATCTCGGCCGGCGTCCGCGGCGTGTCGAGCCGGAACGTGAACCGGCCGTCGAAGTCTTCCGCCTCGAAGGCCGCGGGCGAGGGCGCGATCCCGTGGACCGCGCCGAGGCTCTGCGCTTTCCGGATGATCAGCATCGCGCGGCCGCCCTTGATCTGCGCCTCTGGCCGCAGGACGATCTGGATCAGCCGGCCGCCGTCCCCGATGTCCGCAGCGGGCGGCGGGACGAACTCGGGCTCCGCTTGGGGTTTGTCGGGCGCGAGGCGCGCCATGGCACGATCGAGATCGGCAGCCACCGCTGCCGTGTCGGCCTCGCGCTCGCGGCCGGCCACGGCGAGGTCGACGGCCTTTTCGAGCGCATCGGTGGCGCGGAAGAGCAGCTGCAGGATGTCATCGGCGGGTGGCTGGCCGCCGCGCCGGAGATGGTCGAGGAGGTTCTCCATCCGGTGCGCGAGGTCGGCGACTCGGGCGTAGCCCATCGTCGCCGCCATTCCCTTCACCGTGTGCACCGCCCGCGTAGCCCATCGTCGCCGCCATTCCCTTCACCGTGTGCACCGCCCGGAAGATGCCGCCGACGGGCTCCGGCGCCGACGGGCGGCGCTCCCACTCGAGCAGCAACTGGTTGCAGGCGCTCAAGTGTTCCCGGCTTTCGGCCAGGAACAGCTCGGCGTACTGCGACAGATCCACGGCTACCCCAGCACGCGCTGAACAGCTTCGAGCACGCGCGACGGCTGGAACGGCTTCACCACGAAGTCCTTGGCGCCGGCCTGGATGGCCTCGACGACGAGCGCTTGCTGCCCCATGGCGCTGCACATGAGGATCTTGGCGTCGGGATCATTCTTGCAGATCTCCCGCACGGCGTCGATCCCGCCCATGTCGGGCATCACGATGTCCATGGTGACGAGGTCGGGCTTGAGTTGCCTGTACTTCTCCACCGCCTGGGACCCCGTCTCGGCTTCGCCGACGATCTCGAATCCAGCTTGCGCCAGGATGTCGCTGATCATCGTCCGCATGAAGATGGCGTCGTCGCAGACGAGCACGGTGTGGCTCACTGCTCCCTCCCCTGTGTAGACAGAATCGGGCCCAACAGCGCGACCACATCCAGGACCACGAACACCTGGTCGCCGCGCCGGCCCACCGCCCGCACCAGCATCGGATCGACGCCGGCGAGCCCCCCCCCGGTTCGCTCCTCCAACATGCCGGGACCAACGGCGAGCATGTCCATCACTTCGTCCACCGTGAAGCCGGCCAGCTGCCGGCTGACGCCCACCTCGAGGAGCACCGTGCTCCCCGCGCCATCGGCTTGATCAGCGGGAGGCTCGGGCTGTCCCAGCGCGCGCCACCCCTCGACCACGGTCACGAGCGTCCCGCGGACGTTCACCAGCCCCGCGACGACCGGAGGCGCACCGGGAATGCGCGTCGTTGGGAGGCGCGGAAGGATCTCCCGCACCGCATCCACCTCGGCCGCGCACACCAAGTTTCCCACTCGGAAAACGAGCAGTCGGACGAGGGTTGCTTCACTCATCGGATGCGAAGAAGCCAAGATACTGCAAGGGGTTGCGCTCGGCAAGCAAGTTCGCATCGGCCGCCGCATCGGCGAGTGCGGGAAGCAGATCGGCGGGCCATTCCGATGTCAGCGCGAGCTTGGCGCCGGTCACCGGATGCGTGAACGCGAGCGCCGCCGCATGCAGCAGTTGCCGCGGCGCGAGCCCCTCGAGCCGCTCCGCGGCGCGGCGCTCGGCTGGGGCGACGCGGCGGCTGCCCCCCAACGCGTAGTCCCGGTCGCCCACGACCGGGTGTCCGATGTGCGCGAGATGCACCCGGATCTGATGCGTGCGCCCGGTGCCGAGTCGCACGCGCAGCAAATCGTTGTTGGCGAAGCGCGCGACGCGGGCGGCGTGCGTCGTCGCATGGCGACCGCCGTCAGCCACGGTCATGCGTTTGCGATCCTTGGGATTCCGCGCGATCGGCGCCTCGATGTCCACCGGGCTCTTGCGCAGGTGCCCCCACACGAGCGCCGCGTACACGCGTGTCACCTCACGGCGCTCGATGGCGGCGCCGAGCTTACGGTGCGCCGCATCGGTCTTCGCCACGACGAGGAGGCCCGACGTATCGCGATCGAGTCGGTGGACGATGCCCGGCCGTCCTTCGCTCGAGCCTTCGGAGAGCGGCGTCCCCCGCCCCACCAACACGTTCACGAGGCTGTCGTCCCAATGACCGGGCCCGGGATGCACGACGAGGCCGGCGGGCTTATCGAGCACGGCGAGGTGCTCGTCTTCGTAGACGAACTGCAGGTCGGCGTGCGCGGGCGAGTAGGTGCGGGGCGGCGCCTCGGGGGGGAATTCGACCGTGACTTCGGCGCCGCGCTCCAGCAAGGCCGACGCCCGGAGCGCGCGTCCGGCGCTGGTCACGAGCTTGTCGGCGATGAGGCGAGCGGCGTGCGTGCGGGAGATGGCGAGCTGATCGGCGAGAAAGCGGTCGAGGCGCTCGGTGGTACCGGCCACGACGCAAAAGACCAGCGTCACGGCTCGGCCGCCTGCGCCTCCTTCGTCCGTTGGTGCGCCCGGCCCTCTTGCCACAGCGAGATCGCGAGCGCGATGGCCCCGACGGTGATGGCGGAGTCGGCGACGTTGAATGTGGGCCAGCGCCAACCGCCGACGCCGATGTCCACGAAATCGACGACGCCCTGCGCGCTGCGAATGCGGTCGATGAGGTTGCCGGCCGCGCCGCCGCACACGAGCGCGAGCGCCAGGAGACGGAACCAATCGCCGGCGCGCGTCGAGCGCACCATCGAGCCGAGGACGACCAGGGCGACGATGGCGAGCCCGAAGAAGACCCAACGCGAATTCTCACCTACGTCGAGGCCGAACGCGGCGCCCTGATTGTACACGAGGCGCAGCTGCACGACGTCGCCGATCACGGCGAGCGGCAGGCGCCGAGCCAGCAGTGATTCGGCGAGCATCTTGGTGATGAAATCGGACACGATGACCGCGCCCGCCGTCCCCCAAAACAGTCTCCGCTCAGCGGCGCTTTCCATCTTCCTCCTTCGCCTTGCACTTGATGCACAGGCGGGCGTGCGGGAGCGCGTCGAGGCGATCGAACCCGATCTCCTCACCGCACTGCTCGCACTTGCCGAAACGGTCGGGGGTGGCGTAGAGGCGCCGCAGCGCCTCGTTCACGTGCCAGAGATAGCGGCCCTCCTGCGACGCGAACAGGAACGCCTTCTCCCGCTCCATCGCGTCGGTCCCCTGGTCGGCCATGTGGAACGAGTAGCTCGACAGGTCGCCGTCGGAGGCCTGCAGGCTCGAGTTGAACGACTCGCCGTAGTGTCCCAACTCCTTCATCACTCGGCTGCGTTCCTCGTGCAGGCGCTTCTCGAGGTGGCTCAGCTGCTTCTTGCTGAGCCCGCCTTTGACCTTCGCCTTCACTTTCACCTTGGTCGATTTCGCCGGCATTTTATCTGTTTCCGCCCTTTCGTCCGTCATGGCGCCGCAGCGCGATGGTCACGCGGTAACCCTCGATGTCCACTTCCCGGGTCAGATCCGCATCCCGCAGCACCGTCCCCAGCACCGTCCGTCGCGCGAGCGTCTCGCCCTCGACGAACGCCTGGAACGCACCGGTGGCGGCGACCACATCGTCCGCACCAGCGACGCTCAATTCAATTCGGGTCGTATACTCGTAGCCCGCCTCCTTGCGGAGGCGTTGCACGCGATTCACGACTTCGCGCGCCAGGCCTTCCTGCACCAGATCCTCGGTCAACTGCGGGTCGAGGGCGACCACGTACGGTCCGTCGGCCTGGACCAACCAATCACCGGCGACCTCACGCGTCACCGTCACATCTTCCGGCAGCACCTGCCACTCGCCCGACGGGCCCGTGCGGACGGGCTCACCACGTTCGAGCGCGCGCAGCTGTTCCGCCGTGAGCTGCGACACCGCCGACGCCACCTGTGGCGTATCCTTGCCGTACCGCTTGCCGAGGGTCCGAAAGTTCGCCTTCCCCCCGAGCCGCACCAAGTCGTGGTCCGATTCGACCACCTGGACCGCTTTTACGTTGACTTCGGCAGCCAGAATATCTAACAGGTCGGACAAGGCCGGGCCCTGGGCGGCGGGCGGGACGGCCATTTGCATGCGGGCGAGGGGCTGGCGGACGCGGAGATTCTTGGCTTCCCGGGCGGCCCGCGCCAGGGACGCCAGGCGCCGCACCGTGCTCATCGCCTGGAGCAGCGCGGGCTCGCGCCGGCCCCGGTCGACAGGGAACGGCGCCAGGTGGACCGAGGACCCGGTCAAGGCGCGGTGCACCCAGTCGGCGATGAAGGGCGCCGCCGGCGCCAGGAGCCGCGTCGCCGTGACGAGCGCCTCGTGCAGCGTCTCGAGCGCGACGGGGTCGGTCGCCCGGTCCGGCGCCCAGAAGCGGGGCCGATTGCGGCGCACGTACCAGCGCGACAGATCCTCGCCCACGAAATCCATGATGGCGCGGACGCCGGTCGTGACGTCGTAGCCCGACCACGCCTGGCGCACCGCGGTGACGACTTCGTCGAGCCGGGCCAGGAGCCACCGGTCCGCCGAGGGACGGGCGGTCGCCGGCGTCGCGGCGGCCTCGGCCGGAGGCCGCCAGTCCTGCGCGTAGCGTTTGAAGAAGTCGTGCGTCGCGCGCAACGTGTTCAGGAAGCCACCCGCCACTTCCGGGATCTGATTCGGGTCGAACCGTTTGGGCAGCCACACCGCGCTCTGGCCCGTCAGATAGAGGCGGACCGCGTCGGCGCCGTGCTCTTCGATCACGGTCCAGGGATTCACCACGTTGCCGCGACTCTTCGACATCTTCTTGCCCTGCGCATCGAGCAGCATGTCGTTCACGATCACATGCTTGTAGACGGTTGCGTCGAAGGCCGCGACGCCGATCGCGAGCAGCGAGTAGAACCAGCCGCGTGTTTGATCGACGCCCTCGCAGATGTAGTCCGCCGGGAAGTGCGCCTTGAAGTCGGCCTGATGCTCGAACGGATAGTGCCACTGGGCGTACGGCATCGCCCCCGAGTCGAACCAGGCGTCGATCACCTCGGGAACCCGTCGCATCGTGCCGCCGCATTGGCGGCAGGACCAATCGAAGCCGTCGATCCCCGGCTTATGCGGGTCGAAGTCGGCGGGGAGGGGCTGGCCCCAATGCTGGGACAGCTCCTCGTAGGAGCCGATGACGTCACGATGCTCGCGGTTGCGATCGCACTCCCACACGTTGAGCGGCGTGCCCCAGTAGCGGTCGCGCGACAGCGCCCAGTCCACGTTGTTCTCGAGCCATTCGCCGAAGCGGCCCGTCCCCATTTCCGGCGAGTGCCAGTCCACCTCGCGGTTCACCTGGAGCATCCGCACCTTGATCGCCGTGGTACGGACGAACCACGAGCTGCGCGCGTAATAGATGAGAGCGGAATCGCAGCGCCAGCAGAACGGATAGGAATGGCTGTAGGGGCGCGTTTCGAGCCAGCGCCCTTCGTCCTTGAGCCGCTCGATAACGAGGCGGTTCGTCTCCTTGTCGGTGACGAGCTTCCCTTCGATCTCCGGCCAGCGCGTGCCCTGGAAGGTGCCGTCGGCGGCGACCGGGTTCACGAACGCGAGCCCGAACTGTTGCGCCGTGGCATAGTCGTCGGCGCCGAACGCGGGCGCCATGTGCACCAGCCCCGTCCCTTCGTCGGCCGACACAAATCCGCCGGCGACGATCACGCCGCGTTGTCCCTCCTGCGGCAAGGGCACGACCTCGAGCGGGCGCACGTACTTCTGACCGATGAGCTCGCGGCCGGCAAAGCCGGCGACGCGCTCGCCCTGCGACAGCGGTTTGCCGTGCACGTGCACGTCCCCGGCGCGCGCCACGGCGGCGATGTAGCGCACGCCCTCGACGTTCCATTCGCCGTACTCGAGGTCGGGGTGCACCGCGACGGCGACGTTCGAGAGCAGGGTCCAGGGCGTGGTGGTCCACACGACGAGCTGTCGCGTGGCGTCGCTCTGGAGCGGGAACGTGACGAAGACCGAGTTGGTCTGCACCGTCTCGTAGCCTTGCGCCACCTCGTGCGACGACAGCGCCGTGCCGCAGCGCGGGCAGTACGGCAGGACCTTGTGCCCGCGATAGAGCAGCGCCTTGTCGTACAGGCGCTTGAGCAGCCACCACACCGTCTCGATGTACTCGTTCGAGTAGGTGATGTACGGATGCTCGTAGTCGAGCCAGTAGCCGATGCGGTCGGAGAGCGCCTCCCAGTCGGTCTTGTACGTGAACACGCTCTCGCGGCAGAGCCGGTTGAACTTGTCGACGCCGTACGCCTCGATCTCGCGCTTGCCGTTGATCTTGAGCGACTTCTCGACTTCGATCTCGACCGGGAGGCCGTGCGTGTCCCACCCGGCGATCCGCGTCACGCCCTGCCCCAGCATCGTGTGGTAGCGGCAGATCAGGTCCTTGATCGTCCTGGCGAAGACGTGATGGATGCCCGGGCGGCCGTTGGCCGTCGGGGGTCCTTCGAAAAACACAAACGGCGGACCGTAGCGCGTCGCCTCGGTCACCTGCGCGAACAGGCGCTCGTGCTTCCACGCGGCGAGCAGCTGCTTCTCCAGCGCGTCGACGGGCTGCGTCGCATCGATCGGCACGGGCACGGAGGGGGGCGTCTTCAGTTGAGGCGCTCCAGGACGCCGCGCACCACGGCGCCGAGCTGCGGCTCGGCGGCGCGCGCGACCGCGATGATCTGTTCGACCGACGTCGGCTCGAGCGCATCCGCGAGGCATTTGTCGGTGATGATGGAGAATCCCACCACCCGCATCCCCTGATGCACCGCGACGATCACTTCGGGCACCGTGCTCATCCCCACGAGGTCGGCGCCGATGCCACGCAGCATCCGGTATTCGGCGGGCGTCTCGAGATTCGGACCGGCGACGGCGGCGTACACACCTTCCCGCAGCGTGATCTTCAGATCGACGGCGACGGCGCGCGCCAGCGCGCGTAGCTCAGGATCGTACGCGGCCGACATGTCGGGAAAGCGCGGGCCCTCAGCGTCGTCATTGGGGCCCACGAGCGGGTTATCGCCCAGCAGGTTGATGTGATCGGAGAGGAGCACCAGGTCTCCGGTGGCCCAGAGCGGATGCATCCCGCCCGAGACGTTCGACACCACCAGCGTGCGCGCGCCGAGCGCCTTGAGAACGCGCACGGGGAAGCCGATCTGCTGGAGGGTGTAGCCCTCGTACTTATGGAAGCGTCCCTGCATCAACGCCACGCGTTTGCCGGCGAGCGTCCCGAGCAGGAGCCGGCCCGCGTGCGTCTCGACGGTCGAGAGCGGGAAGCCGGGGATGTCGCCGTAGGGGATACGCGCCTCGGCCTGCACCGCGTCGGCCAACGCGCCGAGCCCCGTCCCGAGGATCACGGCGACCTCGGGAACGAACGGGGTTCGCGCCTGACTCTGGATGGCGCGAACCGCCTCGGCAACCGTGGTCACCCGCGCTGTCCGTCGAGCGCGCGCAGCTCCGCGATCTGGCGCTCCAGCAGCGCGCGGAATCCGCCCAGGTAGGCTTGAAACTGGCGCTCGGCTTCGGTCATGCGCACCTGCACCGCGCTCTCGGCGTTCTTCGCCTCGTCCACCAGCCGCTTCGCTTCCGCCTCGGCCTCGCGCACGATCACCTGTGCCTCGCGCTCCGCGGCGGTCCGCGTCGCCTCGCGCAGCTGTTGCGCGGCCACGAGCGCTTCGTTCATCGCTTTCTCGCGCTCGCGGAATACGCGCAGTTGATCGGTCAGCGCCGCCAGGCGCTCCTCGAGCACCGAGCGCTCGCGGTTGGCGCGCTCGAGCGCATCGGCGACGCGCATCTGAAACTCTTCGACGCCGAGCGTCTCGTAGCCGCGCAGCGTCTTCCGGAACTCCTGCTTCCGGATATCGAGCGGGGTCAGATTGAACGCATCGTCGCTCACGGTGCCCTCTTCTCCGTCTGCCGTGGACCGAACAGGACGGTACCCAAACGGATCACCGTTGCTCCCTCCGCGACTGCTGTAGCGTAGTCGGCGGACATCCCCATCGAGAGGGTCGGCAGCCATACCCCAGCCTCCTTGATCGTATCCCGCAGGGCGCGCAGGCTCCGGAAGGTCCGGCGCTGCACATCCTCGTCGTCGGTAAATGGGGCGATCGTCATCAGCCCCTCCAGCTTGAGGTGCCCGAGGCCCACGATCTGTCGCGCCAGGCCCGGCGCTTCCTCCGGCGCGCAGCCGCTTTTTTGCGACTCGCGCGCCACGTTCACCTGCAACAGCACCGGGAGCGGCGCACTCGCCCGTTTGCTCAACTCCATCGCCAGGTCGAGCGAGTCGACCGACTGCACCAGCGCGAATCGGCCGGGCACGAGCTTGGCCTTGTTCCGCTGCAGGTGGCCGATCAGGTGCCAGCGTACCCCGGCCGCCGACACGCGGTCCATTTTGTCCAGCGCTTCCTGCACACGGTTCTCGCCGATGTCGACGAGCCCCGCTTGGGCCGCGGCCGTGACCGCCTCGGGACCGAATCCTTTGGTCACCGCGACGATCGTGACGGGGTGCGTCCACCTGCCGGCGTTCTGCCGCCGCGCGATCTCGGCCCTCACCTGGGCCAACCGCTCCGGGAGGGCCGCAAAACTCATGGCCGAAGAATATACTCGCGGCGGGTTTTAGGGGCGGAACAGGCTGTCGACGCCCTGTGTTTGGAGCCGATTGAGGACGTCGGCCAACGGCGGGCTCGGGTTCAAACGATAGGCGCGGTGGAAGTAGGCGAGGGCGCGGGGCTGATCGCGCCGCACCGCGGCGGCGTTGCCGAGCTCCAGCAGCGGAATCGAGAGCGACGTCGCGATCTGCCGCGCCGCGGGCTCGAGATCGAGGGAGTCGACGCTGAAAAGCGCGCCGTAGCGGAAGACCGAGTCGACGAGCATCGCGCTCCGCGCGGGATCGACCATCGTCCCCTGGATCCCGGGCACGAACCGTTTCACCGTGTCGGGCCGGCCGGGGAAAACAGTGTAGGCGAGACCCTGCGCCACGAGGTGCTGATCGAGACCGAGCCACGAGCCGCGCCCCGACGACACGCCGAACGCGATCGCGCGCGTCGGCAGCGACTGACCGATCGTGTACAGAATGACGAGGTCGCGGACCTGGAAGGTTTGCCCGGCTCGGATCGGCAGGGCGAGACCACCGCCGTTGAACACCTGACCCTCCGCCACGCGGAACGGCTGCAGCGAGTCGATCTCCGCCACGCGGAACGGCTGCAGCGAGTCGATCTCCTCGGACGTCAGGCGCAGCGGCGGTCCCGGGACGGGCCGTCCGGGAGGGGCGAGCGCGGCGTACGCCGCCGGAGCCCCCGCCGGATTGAAGGGCCGCGTCGGGCGCGTCACGATCTGGCGCACGTACCAATCGAGGTTCGCCAGCGACAGGTTGATGAGCGTCACGTCCTGTCGCACGCCTTCGACTTCCTGGACGTACCACACCGGGAACGTGTCGTTGTCGCCGAACGTGAAGAGGACGCCGTACGGCTCGACCGATTGCAGCAGGTCGTAGGCGAAGTCGCGGGCGACGGTGACGTCGGGTCCGTGGCGGCGCGACGCGGCCGTGAAGTTCAGGACGAACGGGAGCAGCGCGAGCGCTCCGGTCGCGGCGAGCGCGAACCGCCGATCGCGTTGCAACGCGCGCCACACCTGCACGAGCCCGATCCCCGCGACGAGCCCCCAGACCTGGAAGCTCGCCGTGAAGAAATAGTCGCGCTCCCGCACTTCGTGTTGGTCTATCGTCCGGTATTGGTCCCAGAACAGCGAGAACCCAGGCTTGAAGTTCATGTACACGACGAGCCCCAGGCCGGTCACGAGGTACAAGGTCGCCAGCAGGAACGCTCCACCGCGATCGCGACGGTTCAGCTGATCCCAGCCCAGGAGGCCGAGCAACACATACACCAGCGTCACGAAGAGCGTCCCGACCCAGTTGAGACTGCGTCCCCACTGCCAAGTAAAGTACTGGCCATAGTTGAAGATTTGCTGCGCAAACAATTTCAGGGTGCGGCCGGGATTGTCGTGCCCGGGGAGAAACAACGGATTGTCGAGGGGGCTGCGCGAGCCGTACTGCTCGCGCCGGATGACGGCGAGGAGGCGGTGCCAGGTCTCGGGATCGGCTTCATCGAGGACCGGCTGGAGCCCCGATCGGATGTACAGGAACGCGTAGGTCGAGACGCCCACGGCCGCGACCGCAAGCGCGACGACCGGGAACGACACCGACCCGGCGAGCACGCAGGTGACGAGCGCGGCGACGAACAGCACGCCCGCCACGTAGACGAGCGGCGTGCTGCCGAGGCCGACGGCGATGAGCACCACCCACAGCGCGCTCAGCGTCGCCCATTCGGCCCACTCGACCCGTCGCTCCGCGAGGTCGGCAGCGGGCACCGCGCGCAACGTGACGAAGATGAACACCGAGACCGCCGGCCCCACGAGCAACGCGAGCAGGTGGTTGCCGATCGACAGCGCGGCGAGATAGACGATGAGCAGCAGGTAGTGGGGCGCGCGAGCCCCCCCACCCC
>Ga0193723_1000101_pt1 | contig 28582 bp, 18 predicted proteins | sample H2m2metaG_FD_143042 | JGI IMG/M metagenome (GOLD analysis project Ga0193723, IMG submission 143042) | Soil microbial communities from a riparian zone of the East river system, Colorado, United States - H2m2 | ecosystem: Environmental > Terrestrial > Soil > Riparian zone | place: USA: East River...
GGTCTTGGGGTAGCCTGTCGCTCGTTCCGTTGCGAGAAGCTTCCCGACAGGCTACCCCAAGACCCGTGCGTTCCCAGGGTGGCACTGCCGCCCATCTGACGCAGACCGCTGTTCCACAGCACGTAATTGGGCGTACGGACGTCGTCGCTGCCGCGCCCGCTGAGACTCGCGCGGAACCCCAGTTTTCTGCTGCCGCCTTCGAAATCGACCGATCCATCCTTGAGACTGTTGGCGCTCCCGTAGGCAGCGGTCGCGCTGCCGTGCATGAACGCGGGGACGCCAGTCGCGTCCGGAAGATCCTTCTGCACCACGTTGACGACGCCCCCGATGGCGTCGGATCCGTACAGCACACTGGCTGGGCCGCGAATCACTTCGATGCGTTCGGCCGTTGCCGTTTCGACGTTGGGGCTGTGCTCATCACCCCATTGCTGCGTCTCGAGCCGCTGGCCGTCGTCCAGCACGAGCACGCGGTTCGAGGAGAGACCGCGGATCACCGGTTTGCCGATGCCGGGGCCGGTGCTCCAGCTGTGCACACCGGCGATTCCTTGAAGCGTCTCACCGAGATTGGGAGACTGTGATTGGCGGAGCTCTTCGCCGGCCCGCACGCTGACCGGCTGCGGCGAGTTGAGCGCGCTCGTGGCGTTGGCACTGGCGGTAACCTGAATGCCCGTCAGCTCGACGACAGACTCCCGCATCGTCACATCAGCGGTGACGTCGCCGCCCGTCGCGACGACGCTGCGGACCGCGGGGGCATAACCAATTCTTTGGAAGGTGACGGTGAATGTACCGGCCGGCAGATCGCCAATCGAATAGTGTCCCGAGCTATCAGTCGTCGTCGACCGATGCAGGTCGGGGAGTGAGACCAGGACGTCCGCCACCGGCGCGCCGGCCGGGGTGGTGACGCGACCGGATAGGGTACCGGCGCTGCCGGACACCAGCGTGAACAGCAATGTGAGGAAATGCATGACGCTCTCCTGTTAAGGCGCGCACACACGTCTCCAGTGGGAGTCGTGACACGCGATCTCAGTTGTGTGAAGACGGTCGCCGCAGAAGCGCGGCGCCGTTACTCAGGAGAGCGTGGGAGGAGCGCGCGAGTCAGGAAGAGTGAGATCAGCGGCAGTTGCCGAGCGCTGCAGAACTGCGGGCGCCCATGTGATCCCCTGCCCTTCGCGAATGCGAACGACAGTCGTTGCAGTACGGGCGAGTGGCGCCGAGAGAAAGCGATGGAATGCGCAGTCGCTCGGATGGATGCGGGCGCAGCCGGCGGTGGAGTGCGACTCGATGTGCGCCGGACCGGACTGCTCGCCGATTCTGGCATCGGCCCACGCCGCAGCCGCCGGCACGCTGAATTGGAGCAGCGTGAGGAGGAAAAGCGGCGTGCGCACCCACAACGAGCGTTTCCGCATCGGCGTCATATTACAACGCACGACTCGGTCTTGACAGCCTCCGTCACGCCCCCTTAGCATAACCCCTTCTCTATAAAGGACTTCTGTCCTTGGTCCCGCCCAGCCGCCGCCAGGAGGCCCTCGACTATCACTCGCAGGGCCGCCCTGGGAAGATCCAGGTCACACCCACAAAGCCGTTCAAGGATCAGCGGGACCTATCACTCGCGTACACGCCGGGCGTGGCGGAGCCGTGCCTCGAAATCGCCAAAAACCCGGACGACGCCTACCGCTACACCGCCAAGGGCAACCTCGTCGCCGTCGTCTCGAACGGCACGGCCGTCCTCGGACTCGGCAACATCGGCGCCCTCGCCGGCAAACCGGTCATGGAGGGCAAGGGCATCCTCTTCAAGGCCTTTGCCGACATCGACGTGTTTGACCTCGAGGTGGGCTCGGAGAATCCGGAAGACGTCATCCGCTTCTGCCAGCTGCTCGAGCCGACGGTCGGCGGGATCAATCTGGAAGACATCCGCTCGCCCGACTGCTTCTACATCGAACAAAAGCTCCGCGCCACGCTCGGCATCCCCGTCTTCCACGACGACCAGCACGGCACGGCGATTATTTCCGGTGCGGCGCTGCTCAACGCGCTGCTCCTCGTCAAGAAAGACCTCGCCAAGGTCAAGATCGTATTCGCGGGCGCCGGCGCGGCCGCCATCGCGACCGCCGAGCACTACGTGCGCCTCGGCGTACGCCGCGAGAACATCGTCATGTGCGATCACAAAGGCGTGATCTACGACGGCCGGGACGGGTTGGACGAGTTCAAGCAGCGCTTCGCGATCGAAACGAAGGCGCGCACGCTCGCGGACGCGCTGCAGGGTGCCGACGTGTTCGTCGGATTGTCGGTCGCCGGTATCGTGACGGGCGAAATGCTGCAGGGGATGGCGAAGCGGCCGGTGATCTTCGCGCTCGCCAATCCGACGCCCGAGATCATGCCGGACGAGGCGAAGCAGGCGCGCCCCGACGCAATCGTCGCGACGGGTCGGTCCGATTTCCCGAACCAGGTCAACAACGTCCTGGGCTTCCCGTTCATCTTTCGCGGCGCACTCGACGTGCGCGCCAAGAAGATCAACGAAGAGATGGAAATGGCCGCCACCCGTGCGCTCGCCGAGCTCGCGAAAGAAGAAGTGCCGGAGTCCGTCACGCGCGCGTACGGGGGCGGCCAGCTCAAGTTCGGACCGGACTATCTGATTCCGAAGCCGTTCGACCCGCGGGTGCTGCTGTGGGTCGCACCCGCCGTCGCGTGGGCGGCCGTCGCCTCGGGCATCGCGGGACGGATCATCGACGTCGAGGAGTATCGCGCGGAGCTGGAAGCCCGGCTCGGACCGGAGCGCCAAGTCATGCGCGGGCTCATCACCCGAGCGCAGCAGGATCCACCGAGCATCGTGTTTCCGGAAGGCGACGACCCCCGCATCCTGCGCGCCTCGCGCATTCTCGCGGACGAAGGCATCGCCCGGCCCATCCTGCTCGGCGATCTCGATGTGATCCGGCGCCAGGCGGACGACGGATCGCTGACGCTCGAGGACATCGAGCTCGTGAATCCGCGGACTGCGACCGATCGCGATCAGCTCGCCAAGGAATTGTGGCAGGTCCGCCGGCGCCGCGGCATGACGTTGCGCGAAGCGAAGAACCGGGTGCTCGATCCGATGTACTACGGCCTGCTCATGTTGCGGGCTGGACGCACCGACGCACTGGTCGCCGGCGAGGAAATCGACTATCCGGACGCGTTGCGGCCGTCGCTCCAGGTGATCGGCACTGAGCCCGGTCGCAAGCACGTCAGCGGCATCTACATGATGATCTTCCGGCAGCAAACATTTTTCTTTGCCGACACGACCGTGAACATCGAGCCGGACGCCGAGACCCTGGCGGAGATCGCGACCGCCACCGCGAGGTTCGTCACGCGCCTCGGCATCGAGCCGCGCATCGCGATGCTGTCGTTCTCGAATTTCGGCTCGGTCAAGCATCCGGCGGCCGCCAAAGTGCAGCAGGCTGTCACACTCTTGCACGAGCGCGAGCCCGAGCTGCAGGTAGATGGCGAGATGCAGGCCGATACAGCGGTGGTAGAGCGGATCCTGACCCGGGTCTATCCGTTTTCCAAGCTGCGCGGACCGGCTAACGTATTGATATTCCCAGACTTGAATGCCGCCAACATCGCGTACAAGCTGCTCGCGCGGCTCGGGGATGCCCAGGCCATCGGGCCCATCCTTGTGGGGATGGCCCGCCCGGTCCATGTCTTGCAAAGGTTGTCAGAGGTCCCCGACATCGTGAATATGGCAGTAATCGCCGCCATCGACGCCTTGGAACATCGCCGGCAGGCGCGACCAACCGAATGAGCCATGGGCATATCGACTGAACAGCGTGTGTACCGCAATCTGACGCCGTCGCAACTGTACGAGCACGCCCTGCGCAGGCGCGAAGGGGTCGTGACGTCCGGAGGGCGGGGACCATTCTGCGCCGTGACGTCGCCCCATACCGGCCGCAGCCCGAACGACAAGTTCCTCGTTCAAGAGCCGGACTCCACAGATCAGATCTGGTGGGGCAAGGTGAATCAGCCGATCGCGCCCGAAAAGTTCGAGCGCCTCATGGCCGACGTCGAAGCGCATCTGAGCGGTCAGGACCTCTTTGTCCGCGACGTGTTTGCGGGCGCCGATCCCGCGTTCCGTCTCCCGATTCGCTTCATGACACCAAACGCCTGGCACGCGCTCTTTGTCTACAACATGTTCCTCCGCCCCGCCGACGGCGAGCTGGCGGGCTTCGAACCGGAATTCGAGGTGTTACACGCTCCCGAATTCCACGCGGACCCCGCCATCCATGGGACCAAGTCCGGCACGTTCATCATCGTGAGCTTTGCCCAGCGCACGATCCTGATTGGTGGCACGCGCTACGCCGGCGAGCTCAAGAAATCGATCTTCAGCGTCCTCAACTACCTCATGCCGCTCCAGGGCGTGCTCTCGATGCACTGCTCCGCCAACGTGGGCAAGCAGGGCGACTGCGCGCTGTTCTTCGGTCTCTCCGGCACGGGGAAGACCACGCTCTCCGCCGACCCCGAACGGCGCTTGATCGGCGACGACGAGCACGGCTGGTCCGACGCAGGAGTCTTCAACTTCGAGGGCGGCTGCTACGCAAAGGTGATCAAGCTGTCGCGCGAGAGCGAGCCCGAGATCTTCGCGACCACGGAGATGTTCGGCACCGTCCTCGAGAACGTCGACGTGAATCCCGAGACCGGCGCCGTGGATCTGAACTCGCAGCGCATCACCGAGAACACGCGCGCCTCCTATCCGATTCACTACATCCCGAATCACGTGCCCGAAGGCATGGCCGGCCATCCCGCGCACGTCGTCTTCCTGACGTGCGACGCGTACGGCGTGATGCCGCCAATTGCGAAGCTCACCGCCGACCAGACGATGTATCACTTCCTCTCGGGATACACGGCCAAAGTCGCCGGCACTGAGCGCGGAGTCACCGAACCGAAGGAGACCTTCTCCGCGTGCTTCGGGGCGCCATTCCTGCCGCTTCCGCCCAGCGTGTACGCCAAAATGCTGGGCGAGCGTATCGGGCGACACGACGTGCAGTGCTGGCTCGTGAACACCGGCTGGACAGCCGGTCCTTATGGCGTCGGCCACCGAATGAGCCTGAAGCACACGCGCGCGATGATCCGCGCGGCGTTGAGCGGCCAGTTGGACAACGTGCCGACGCGGCGCGAGCCGGTGTTCGGGTTAGCCGTGCCGCAGCACATCCCGAGCGTTCCCGACGGGCTGCTCGATCCGCGGAGGACGTGGAAGGACGCTGCCGCCTACGACGCGCAAGCGCAGCGGCTCGCCGGACTGTTCCGCAAAAACTTTGAACAATTCGCTGATCTCGTTCCGGCGGGCGTCCGGGAGGCCGGACCGAAGACTTGAGTCAATTCGAGGTCGTTCGCGACCCGCTGTGGAACAACATCCGCCTCGAGCCCGAGGCACTCGCTATCATCGACACGCCCGCGTTCCAGCGGCTGCGCTATGTCCGGCAGCTCGGTCACGCGTTTCTCGTCTACCCTGGTGCTACACACACACGGTTTGAGCACGCGCTCGGTGCATACCATCTCGCCTGTCGCGTGACCAAGGAGCTGGATGTCCAGCTCGCCGCGCTGCTCCATGACATCGGTCACTACCCGTTCTCCCATGCGCTCGAAGAGGCGGGTTTACCGCCCCACGAGAAACTCGCCGCTCGCCACCTGGGCGGCAGCGCCTTATCCACGGCGCTCTCGCAGCTCGGTGCCTCAGCGGACCGGCTGCTGGAGCTGATTCAGGGGACGAGCAAATCCCCACTCGCCGGTCTCGTCTCGGGAGCGATCGACGTTGACAAGCTCGATTATCTGTCGCGCGACGCGAAGATGTGCGGCGTCCCGTACGGCGTCATCGACGTGGACCGGCTGCTCACGTCGCTGAGTGTGTCCGCCGATGGCCTGGCGCTGCACGCGAAGGGCCTCGCGGCGCTCGAGTCGCTGCTGTTCGCGAAGTATCAGATGTATCGCAACGTGTACTGGCACCACGCCGTGCGCAGCGCCACAGCGATGTTCAAGCGGCTGGTGCGCCGCGCCATCGCCGCCCGGCACACATCTCCCGACGACATCGCGGTCGCGACCGACGACGGGTTGAGTCATGAGCTGCAGCAGCACGATCAGACGGGGCTGGCGCGCGCGCTGCGCGAGCGGCGGCTCGCCAAGCGCGCGCTCGACATTCCAGGGACCGAGCTCCCTGCCGAGACCTTCGATTGGCCGTCGCGGGATCCGGATCTGCTCGAGCGAGTGGAAGAGCGGCTCGCGCGCGAGCTCGGACTGCGCCCGGATCAACTGTTTCTCGATTTCCCTTCGAAGCCCGACATGTTCGACGTGTCGCTACCGGGGCTGGGAAGCCTCGGCTTGCCGCGCGTCGCGGCGGAGCTGCATCGCTCCGCACAGCGTCTCCGCGTCTTCGTGCTCGAGCCGGCGGAGATTCCGGCGCATGCGATTATCGAGCTCGTGACCATGCCGCGGGAAGAAATAGCGGCGCGGTTCGTGAGTGGTGGACCGTTGCTGGCACGTCGCGCCAGGGGGTGAGGATTTAGCGCGGCCGAGTCTGGGTCTGCAGTGTCGTGACGTTTTCCTGCTGGGGAGGCTCGACGGAGTCGATCCGCACGAGGATCGCCGTGATGTTGTCGAGCCCGCCGTGGCGATTGGCTTCTGCAATCAGGGAATCGACTTCGTCCTGCGGCATCCGCTCGGGCGACAACAACTCGGCCAGCTGATAGTCCTCGAGCATCCCTGTCAGACCATCCGACGCCAGCAAGAACAAGTCCTGAGGCTTTACCTGCCCGACATAGATGTCCGGCATGACGTCGCTGTTGGCGCCGACGCAACGCGTGATCACGTTGCTGTAGGGATGGGTCCGGGCCTGCTCCGGCGTGAGATACCCGGCATCCACCTGCTCCTGCACGTAGGAATGGTCCTTCGTGAGCTGGGTGAGGTGGCTGTCGCGCAGCAGATACGCGCGGCTGTCGCCCACCTGGCCGATAAGAAAGCGGTTTTCGAACAGCGTGAGCGCGGTGACCGTCGTTCCCATGCCGCGCTTGTCGTGTTCGGTCAGGGTGCGCTGAAAGATCGCGCCATTCGCCGTCCGGATCGCGGCGCGCATCCGCTCCGTGACCAGGGCATCGCTGAGACCGCGAACCGAGTGGATCTCATCGGCGACAATCCGCACCGCCATCTCGCTGGCGACTTCCCCCGCGGCATGCCCGCCCATACCGTCGGCGACGACAAAAATCCCCCGGTCGGGAATCATGCGAAAACTGTCCTCGTTCCCCGACCGAATAACGCCCACGTCGGTGCGGCCCGCAGAGGTAATGTGCACGTGATCCCTAGATAAACAGCCAGTACGCCAGTCCGACGATCCCGAGCAGGAGTACAGCGGCGCTGCCTCCGCATCCTTTGCCCTTTTTCTGCTGCGCGACCGGGGGGGCCTTCGGTTTAGTCGGCGCCGGCTTGGCCGCCGCCGGCTTGGCCGCCACGGGCTTGGCCGCCGCGGGCTTGGCCGCTGGCGGCTTTGCGGGGGCCGGCGCGGGGACCGCCGGTGCAGGCTTAGTAGGCGGCGCCGCCTTTGGAGGGGGGGACATGACCATCTGCTCGATCACACGCGTCCCACCGCCCCGTGCGACATTAGCCCCCTCGTCGCTCGGCTCGAATACGAGATAGACGTCCCCGAATCGAACCGTGGCCCCCGGGACGAGCGGAGCCTCCCCTTTGATCTGATCTCCATCGATGAACGTCCCGTTTGTGGAGTCGAGGTCCACCAATACCCATACGCCTTCGCGGCGCTGCAGCTTCGCATGGGTGGTCGAGACTGATTCATCGGGCAACACCAGGTCGTTGTAATCGGCGCGGCCGATGTTGACGACCGGTGTTTTGACGCCGAGCCGCTGCCCCTTCAGCGCACCCCCCCGTACCAGGAAGCTCGCCAACGGAGCCCCGGTTGGTCGCGGCGCAGCCGAGACCTCATGAATGGTCTCGCGCAGCCGCTCGCCCTTGGGAGGTGGCGGGGGTGAGGCCGCGGGCGCGCTAGCGGCCGGCCCCGGCTGAGGGTTTGCGGGAGGCGGAGCTGGAGGGGCGGGAGCCGCAGTATCGGCGTAAAACCGGAACTTCTCTTCGCCGATCGTGATCACATCAGCCCGCGCGAGCAGGCGCTGGCCTTCTACGCGCGCGTCATTCACCGACGTCCCGTTGGTGCTCGAATCCACGAGCAAGTAGCCCTTGGGGGTCTGCATGATTTCGGCGTGGCGGCGCGACACGTCCTTTCCTGAGACCACGACGTCGCAGGACGCATCACGGCCAAACACCAGGGACGCTCCGGCGATGGCGTATTCCCGCCCATCGGTCAGCGACACGACGCGCCCGCCGGTGTTCACCGTGACCTTGCCGCCCTTGGCCTCGGCCTTCGCCCGCTCCATCGCTTGGGGCACGTTCATCGCCTGGACGTACTGCGTGCTCCCGCTGCGCCGCTCATCCACGAACGTGAGCTCCTGCCCGCCGACTTCCACCTTGTCGCCATGCAGGAGGGGCGTCGGTTCGGCACCAAGGCGTACGCCGTTGATCAGCACCTCGGCTTCTGGAACCGCCTTGGTGATGACGACTTGTCCGTCAGGCAGAGATTTCAGCTTCGCATGTTTGGGGAGAACACCTGGAACGGCGAGCGGGATGGCGGAGCCGGGATCCGCGCCAAGCAGCACTTCCCCTTGCGGGAGCGTGAATCTCCGCCCGCCCATTTCAAGCAACGCCATGCACGCGCACTCCCGTATCTGTGGCCAGGCCGTGAAGTTACGCCCGGGCGTGTAACCGGGCAAGCAACCAGAAGTTACGTGACTCCGACCGATTCTTCACGCCCGATCAGGCCGCTGCGCAACCAGTACCAGAATATCAGCGAGCCGACGATGACCGTCGCGTAACTGTTGATGAAGCGCCAGATCAACGTGTAACTCGGCGTCAACTCGCGCGGAACGTAGATCGACATCACCGCCGCCGAGGTCAGCTCGGCCAGGCCGGAGCCGCCGGGTGTGGGCGCGAAATATAGAAGGAAGGAAATGAGGGTTTGAAGCAGGAGTATCTCGGTGAAGTCGGCCGGGATACCCAGCACGCGCATCGTCACATAGCCGGCCAGCAGCTTGTTTGCGTGCGACGGCGCCGAGATGACGATTGCCAGCAGCAAGGTGAGCAGGCCTTTAGGCGACCGAAACGCGAGCATGCAGTCGTGCGCGCGATCGACGCCGGTTGACAGCTTCGCCATGCGCTCGGCGGCCTTCGGGCTGCGGCGGGCGAAGCGTCCAGCCAGGCGATGAAGGAGCCGCTTCACGAGCGCGGGGAAAATGACGGCCGTCAACATCAGCAGCCCAATGAGCCCGAAAATCGTGAGGCTGGTTTTGAAGAGGTCGTAGAGGGTGATACCGAGGATGAGGCCATGCTGGGAGAGTGACTGCCCCGCCCCGAGCACCACGGCCAGGGGTCCGGCGATCGCAAAAAACCCGACCGTGGCGATGAACGTGACGAAGATCGAGCTGAGGGCGACAGGCACCGGCACCCCGGCGCGCTTCATGACCCACATCGACATGGGGGCGGAGCCGGACTGAAACGGCGTGAGGTACGCGCCCCAGGCCCCAAAGCCACCGGCGAGCACCATGTCCCGCAGCCTGACACTCGGATAGACGTGGCGGGCGCACACCCAGAGCCGCAGCCCACCGCCAAACCAGTCCATCGACGCCAGGACTAGGCCGGCGGCTATCCAGCCCGAGTGCAGCCGCAGGAATGGCGACAGCAGAACATCGACGCGGTCGCCGAAACGAATCAGGTAGTACGCAACGAGAAGAGCGACCCCACCAAGGGAGATGGCGGCGAACAACTCGAGGCCGCGCCGGAGCAGGCGGGGAGTAAGCGCCAAAGGCACGCGGCAAACTAGAGGGATTCGGTTCGTCTGGCCAGAGAGCTATCGGCTGTTGTTATGTTTACGGGTTATGCGCCATCCCCCCGAGCGCGTCGTTCTCCGCAACGTACGCCAGCATAATCTGAAGGGCATCACGGTCGAATTCCCGCGCCGGGCGCTCTCGGTCATCACCGGGCCATCGGGCTCGGGGAAAAGCTCGCTCGCGTTCGACACGCTCTACGCCGAGGGGCAGCGTCGCTATATCGAATCCCTCTCGACGTATGCCAAGCAGTTCCTCGAACGCATGCCGAAGCCGCTCGTCGATTCGATGGAGGGCCTCTCACCGGCCGTCGCGATCGAGCAGAAGAACCCGACGACCTCGAGCAGATCCACGGTTGGGACGGCCACGGAAATCAATGACTTCTTGCGGCTGTTGTGGGCCCGCGCCGGGACGCAAACCTGCCTGCAGTGTGGCCGCGACGTGAAGCGGGATACGGTGCAGGAGGTGGTGGATGCGGTGATGGGCGCTGCAGACCAGGGGAATGATGTAGGGGCGCAGCATGCTGCGCCCCTACGTCCCGCGACCACCGTTGCCTTTCCATTGCCGCGATCCGCCCAACGGCCTGATGTCGAAATCGCCGCGCAATTGCGTGCCGCAGGATTCGTTCGGGCGCAGGTCGACGGCACGGTCGTCCGACTCGACGAGGAGGGCGCCGAAGGGCGAGTTCGGGCTGGGCAGGACGTGCTCGTCATTGTCGACCGGATTGCCGCCGCCGAAGAGAATCGCAGCCGGCTCGCCGATGCGATTGCGACGGCGTTCAGCGAAGGCGAGGGTGTCGCGCTGGCCCTCAACAACGGCGACCGGCGACGTTTTTCCGAGCATCCGGCCTGCTCCGCGTGCGGCTGCGCGGCCCCCGCCCTGACGCCGACGCTCTTTTCCTTCAACAATCCGCGTGGCGCGTGTCCCGAATGCAACGGGTTCGGCGCCGTGCTGGAGTACGACGAGTCGCTGATCGTGCCGGATTCACGCCGCTCGCTCGCCGCCGGCGCGCTCGATCCCTGGACCAAGCCCCGGTATGAAGGCCGCCGGCGCTTGCTGCGCGAGACCGCCCGCGCCCGCGGCATTGGCCTGGACGTCGCCTGGAAAGACATTCCGGCGCGCGACCGGCAGTTTCTCCTCAATAACACGGAAGGCCGCTACCTCGGGATGTTTCCTTTCCTCGAGCGGCTCGAGGAAAAGCGCTACAAGCAGTACATCCGGGTCTTCCTCCGTCAGTATCAGCTCGCCAAGACGTGCCCGGGATGCCGTGGCGCACGACTCAAACCCGAGGCGCTTGCGGTCCGGGTGGCCGGCAAGACGATCGCCGAAGCCGCGGCGCTGACTGCCGCCGAACTCGCTGGTTGGCTTGAGAATCTTCAGCTCCCGGCGTTTCAGCAGCAGGTCGCCGATCACATCCAGGGCGAGCTGCGCGCCCGCGTCGGCTTCGTGAACGACGTCGGCCTCGGATATCTCACACTCGACCGCCAGACGCGCACGCTGTCGGGCGGCGAGGCGCAGCGCATCGCGCTCTCGAACGCGCTGGGTTCGCACCTGGTGGACACGCTATACGTGCTGGATGAACCGTCCATCGGCTTGCATCCGGCGGACGTGGACCGGCTGCTCGGGCTGCTGCGGAAACTCTCGGACGCCGGCAACACCGTGGTCGTCGTCGAGCACGATCCGGCGGCCATGCGCGCCGCCAGCTGGATGGTGGAGCTCGGCCCCGCGAGCGGCGAGGCAGGTGGGCAGGTCGTTTACCAGGGACCAGCGGCGGCCGTGCGCGAAGCGGGTACGCTGACCGGTCAGTACCTGTCGGGCGAAAAGCGCATCGGCGTGCCGTCGGCGCGCCGGCCCGCCGTGCGCTGGCTGGATGTGAAGGGCGCGCGGCTGCACAACATCAAGGGCGTCGATTTTCGGATCCCGCTCGGCACACTCACGGCGGTCACCGGAGTGTCCGGCTCCGGCAAATCGACGCTCGTCCATGACGTGCTGTACCGGCAGCTCGAGGGACGGCTGCGCGGCGAGCACAGCGCCAAGCAACATCTCGGCGAGCCCGTCGGAGCAGTCACAGGAATAAAGGGCTGGGAACACCTCGAGGACGTCGTCTTGATCGACCAGGCGCCCATCGGGCGCACCCCGCGCTCTAATCCCGTGACGTACGTGAAGGCATTCGACGAGCTGCGGACCTTATTCGCGAATGAAGCACTGGCGCGCGCACGGGGATACGGGCCGAGCACGTTCTCGTTCAATGTTGCGGGCGGTCGCTGCGAAGCGTGCGAGGGCGCGGGGCACGTGCTCATCGAGATGGTGTTCCTCGCCAACGTGTTCGTGCCGTGCGAAATCTGCGGCGGCTCGCGCTTCAAGCGCGAGGTGCTCGATGTCAAACTGCAAGGCGCAAGCATCGCAAAGGCGCTCGAGTGGACGGTGGATCAGGCGATGCAGCGGCTGCACCGCCAGCCGCGTCTGGCGCGCTCGCTCTGGTACCTGCAGCAGGTCGGGCTCGGGTATCTGCGGCTCGGCCAGCCGGCGACGACGTTGTCGGGCGGAGAGGCGCAGCGTCTGAAAATCGCCCGGGAGCTGTCGCGCACCAAAGGCGCGCGGCGGCTCTACATCCTCGACGAGCCGACCACCGGGCTGCACCTCGACGACGTGCGCGTGCTGTGCAAGGTGCTGGACCGGCTCGTGGACGCCGGACACACCGTGCTCGTGATCGAACACAATCTCGACGTCATCAAGCGCGCGGATTGGGTGATCGACTTGGGGCCGGGGGCTGGGGATCAGGGAGGGCGGATTGTCGCGGCGGGCACACCGGAGGACGTCGCCCAGATAACGGAGTCAGCGACCGGAAGATACCTGCGGGAAATGGCGTGACGCGCCGTCGCGCCGATCTGTTGTTGATCACCGCAGCCGCGGTGTGGGGCGTGAGCTTCGTCGTGGTCAAGGAAGCGCTCGCGTCCGCCTCTCCCCTGCTCTTTCTGGCCGCACGATTCACGCTCGCGACGCTCGTGCTCGCGCCGTTCGTCAACGTGCGCGGAGGGTTTTCGCGCGGCGAGCTGCGCGCCGGCCTGATCCTCACGCTGCTGCTGGCATCGGGCTTCGCGACCCAGGCCTACGGCCTGCAGTACACGACGCCCGCACGTTCCGCATTCATCGTCGCGATGTCATCCGTCTTGGCGCCGTTCATCGCGGTCATCCTGCTCAGGCATCGCACCGGCTGGATGGTGGTCACCGCGCTCATCCTTGCCGGCCTCGGGATCTATTTCCTCACCGCTCCCGACGCAGGTGCGGGGGGGCTGAACACGGGCGACCTCTGGACGCTCGTCACGGCGGTGGTGTTTGGCGGGCACATCGTCGCGGTGTCCGAGTTTTCCAAACAATTCGATGCGCAGCGGCTCGTCTGGCTTCAGTTGCCGGGCACGGCGATCGGCAGTCTCATTGCGGCGCTGCTCTTCGAGCAGCTGCGGTTCGACTGGTCATTCAGTCTCGTCGCGGCGCTCCTGTTTCTCGCCGTCATGTCCACTGTCGTCGCCCTGGTGTGGCAATTCCGGGCGCAACGCGAAATGTCGTCGGCTCGGGCCTCACTGATTTTTTGCTTTGAGCCCGTCTTCGCAGCGCTGACGTCGTGGCTGTTCTGGGGGGAGCGGTTCTCGGGGCTGCAGGGTGTGGGCGCGGGTCTGATCCTGCTGGGGATGGTCCTGGCGGTAATCGGCGAAGCACACGCTGAAGCAGCACCGGCCCAGGCTTCTCCGTAACAGCCGCGCTCCCTATATTTCGCGCCTCTTCCCGAGTAGCTCAGTTGGTAGAGCAGCCGGCTGTTAACCGGCGGGTCGCAGGTTCGAGTCCTGCCTCGGGAGCTCCCCCCTACGGCGTGAGGACGCTCCGCACCACATCCATGATCTCGCGCGCGTTGAAGGGCTTCTGCAAGCTCTTCACCGCGCCGAGCAGCTCGGCATCCTGGCGCAGGTCCATGATGCCGCTGGAATCCCCGCCCGAAATCACGATCACTTTCACCACAGGGAACCGTTTCCGAATCTGCCGCAGCGTGACGATGCCGTCCTGGCCGGGCATGAAGATGTCCGTAATCACGACATCGAACGACTGGCTCTCGAGGATTTCCATCCCGATTTCGCCGTCACTCGCATCGAAGACTTCGTGGCCATCCTGCTCGAGCGCCCGCCGCACGACGCGGCGAATCGGCTCCTGGTCGTCGATCACGAGGATGCGTGCCATGCTCAGAACATCCTCCTCACACTGCGGCGGTCAAATACTTTGTTGTTCACGCAGCTAGCGCTGCGAGCGATAGGTTCAATGGAGCGGGCCGTCGTGGCACTGGAGGACAGCGGCGGCGTCGAGTCCAGATAGTTTGCGCGCGTCGTACTGACAGAGCGTGGTCACGGGAAACATCCGCGCGATCGCGCGGTCGTACTCGGCTTCGTACGCCAGCGTCTGGGCAAAGGGCCCCCGGCTGAGCGCCCCCGCAGACACGTCGCCGACGACGTAGATCCGCGACACACCGGCCCTCCGGGCATCGCTCAACTGCGTGCGCCAGTATTCGACCTGCGCCGCGATCGACTTGCGATACTCCACCATCACCAACCGGCCGGCTTTGAGGTCTTTGCGAACCGCGGGGTGGGTCTGCTCGAGCTCCCCGATGACCGCGCGCTGCACGCGCGGGTCGGCCGCGACGAGACAGCGCGCCTCCGACTGCAAACCCTCACTCAAGAAGGCCGCGGCCCCATGGGCGCGACTCTGATCGTCGGTGTAAAACCCGCAAAAGTGATTGTGCTGCGGAGGACTGCCGATGAACGCCAGCAGGTCGGCGCGGCGGAACCGTCGCTCGCGCCGCCCGCCGATGCGCAGGCACAGCAGCCGCCCGGCGTTGGTCCAGCGACGCAGTGACGTTTCGCTGACCCGCAGAAACTCGGCAGCCTCGCGGATGTCGAGCAATTCCATGTCGGGTTGCATACGGTTGCATATCACTGTATATCAAAGGTCAGCAAAGCGCAATGGAATTACGCCACCTGCGGTACTTCGTTGCTGTCGCTGAGGAGCGCAGCTTCAGCCGGGCTGGGACCCGGCTCCGCGTCGCACAGCCATCCATCTCCAAGCAGATTCGCGATCTCGAGAGCGAGCTCGGGACGGTCCTGCTCGAGCGTGGACCGCGCGGCGTGCATCTGACCGCGGCGGGCCGCGCGTTTCTGGTGGAAGCGCGCCGCACCCTCGATGTCGCGTCCCACGCCATTGCGTCGGCGCGGGGCGCCGCCCAGGGACGCGATGCCCCGCTGCGCTTCGCCCCTGGGGCGTCGAGCGCCTACGGCACCGCCCTCGAGAACCTGCTGGCTCGGTTTCACGATACCAATCCCGACGCCCAGGTGGAGATCGTCAGCAAGCACGATGGCGAGATCTTTCGCGCGCTCCGCGAACGCTGCGTCGACGTGGGATCGATCTTCGTGGCGGAGTGGCCCGTCCCGGGATTTGCAGGGCATCGGCTGACCGACGCCGCCATCACCGGGGTGCTACTCCCCGGCAGTCACCCCATCGCCGCGCACCCCAGCATCGAGTTGGCCGAGCTGCACGAACTCACCTGGCTCAACTCGGCGCCGCAGCGCTGGCCCGGCTTTTTCCCGATCCTCGAAACGGCGCTGCGCGAGCGCGGCCTCGTGCCCGAGCGTCAGGTCGAGCGGCCGAGAGACGCCCCCGCCATGAACGTCCAGATCGCCGCCGGCGATACCTGGGCGTTGACAAGCGAGGCCGTCGCCGCGCCGTATCGGAAAAAGGCAAACGGCATCGTCTATCGACCGTTCCGTGAGCGACCGATCCCATGCTGGCTCGCGCTCGTGTGGCTTGCCCCCGCGTCGCCGCCGGTCGACCGCCTGGTTCAAGCCGCCCGCGACATTGGACTAGCTCTCTAGGGGGAAGCGACTTCCCTTCGGCGCGTCGAGCACCTGCCGCACGCGCGCCAGCAGATCGGCGCTCGTCCACGGCTTCGGAAGGAACGGCAACTGCGGATCGAGTGGCTCTTCCCCCCGCCCCGCTCCGGCGTAGCCGCTGGTAAAGAGGAAGGCGGTCTGGCGCCCTTCCCGGCGGTCGATCTGATACAGCCCGCGGCCCCCCAGCCGGCCCATCACGAGGTCGGTGAACACCAGATGAATCGGCGCCGGGTGCTGGCGCAGCAGCTGGAGCGCCTCGATCCCGTCGGCCGCGGCGAGTACCGTGTACCCGGCATGTTCGAGCGTATACACGGTCGCGCGCCGCAGCTGCGCCTGGTCCTCCACGACAAGAACCGTCTCATGTCCGTTGTTGGTCGCCAGGAGCATCTGCTCGTGCGCGCCTGACCCCCGTCGCCGGGTCACCTCCTCAGCCACCGGGAAGTAGATGCGCAGCCGCGTACCTGCTCCAGGCGCGCTGTCGATCTGAACGAAGCCGCCATGCTGTTTCGCCAGGCCGTAGACCGTCGCCAGTCCCAGCCCGGTCCCCTTCCCAACCGGCTTCGTCGTGAAGAACGGCTCGAACGCGCGCTGGCGCGTCGCCTCGTCCATGCCCGTGCCGGTGTCATCGACCGCGAGGCAGACGTATTCCGACGCCGATCCGGGGCCGAGCACATCCCGATGCGCGTCGCTGATCCAGGTGCAGCTGGTCTCGAGCCGCAGCACGCCGCCGTCGGGCATCGCATCCCGGGCGTTGTTCACGAGATTCAGCAGGATCTGCTCGACGGCATGGCCGTCGGCTGCGACCTCGGGCAGTGCTTCGTCCGCAAAGACGAGCAACTCGATGTCCGCCGGCAGCACGCGCCGCAGCACGGCGCCGAGATCGTTCAGCAGGTGGCCCAGATGCACCGGCTCGAGCGTCAGCGTCGTGCGCCGGGCAAATCCCAGCAGCTGATTCACCATCAGGCGCCCGCTGACCGCCGCGGAGATGATGTCGCGCAAGCTCGCTTCGTCGGGCCCGCGGGCCAACAACTCGGCGTTCGCCAGGATGATCGTCAGCAGGTTGTTGAAGTCGTGGGCGATCCCGCCGGTGAGCTGGCCGATGGCCTCCATCTTCTGGGCCTGGCGAAGCTGCTCCTCGAGTCCGCGGCTCTCGCTGATGTCTTCGGCGAACACTTCGTGGCATTCGACGCGGCCGTCTGGGTAACGGACCGACCGGCCGTACAGACGCACGGTGATCGGCTCACCATCTTTGCGGCGCCACACGGCCTGCGTTTCCACGGCGCTGGTGGCCTCGTTCATCTGCGTGAGGTAGCGCACGCGCGCGGCGGGCTCCTTGAACACATCCCGCTCCAGTTGGCGCTCGAGCAGCTCGGCGTCGTTGTCGAACCCCAGCATCTCCACCAGCGCGGGGTTCACGGTGAGGAAGGCGCCCTCCGGCGTCGCCCGGTAAATGCCGAACGGGGCTTGCTGCACCAGTGTGCGGCTGGCGGCGTCCGCGCGCCGCGCCGCCTCTTCCGCCCGGCGCCGTTCCGTGATGTCGGTTGCGACGCCGACGACGCCGGTGATGCTGTCGTCACGCTCCCGCACCGGCGAGAACTGGGCTTCGAACTCGAACCCGAACAGCTCGACGCGGGAGGTCACCGATTCGCCCGCCAGCGCCCGGCGGACGCCGTCGACCGCGTGCGGGACGTCCCCCAGCAGCTCGAAGAACGATTTGCCAAGCAGCATTCCCGGCCGCACGCCCAGCGAGTGCAGCCCCTTCCCTTCGACGAGCGTGAACACCCCCTTGGGATCGAGGGCAAACAGGATCACCGGCGAGCCGGCCACGACGGTCCGCAGGCGCTGCTTGCTGGCCTGAAGGACCTCGTCCTGGTGGACGCGCTCCGTGACGTCACGGGAGTTGACGATCACGCTGTACGCATTCGGCTGGTCGAGTCGCGCCTGACCGATCGACTCCAGGATGCGCCACGTGCCGTCGGAGTGCTTGAAGCGGAATGTCGCCGTCTGCGGCGAGCCGGGCTGCTGAATCGCGTCCGCGAGCGCCTCCATGACCGGTGCGAGATCGTCGGGATGCATGAACTCGAACCGGAGAATGCCGTCATCGCCAAGAATCGTGACGATGTCGGACGCGTTTTCCGTCAGCGATCGGAAGTGCTCTTCGCTCCTGCGCAGCGCCTCTTCCACCCGCGCGCGCTCGAGCGCGGTCGCGAGCACGTGCCCGAGCGCCTGGACGAACAGGATGTCGGGCCCGCTAAACTCCCGCGGCTGCGCGCTGTACGCGCCCAGGACACCCCAGGGACGCTCACGGCCCTGCACGACCACGCCGATGCCGCAGACGATGCCGTGCTCCTCGAGATGCGGCGGCGCGCTGAAGCGGATTTCGGTGGAGAGATCGGTGATGACGAGCGGACCGGCGGCGTTCAGGGCGTACCCGGCGAGCGACGCGGCGTCGGCGGTGACGAGCGTCTTGCCGACGAACCCCTCCTGCCAGCCTTCACCCGCGCGTGCCACTAGGCTGCGGTGCTCAGGCCTCAGCTCGAGGATCTCGCTGAACTCGACGTCGAGGCCGCGGGCGAGGAGCTTGGCGGCCGTGTCGAACAGGTTGGCGCGCGCGACTCCGGCGAGCGCCTGCTGGCCGAGGTGAGCGACCGCCTCCTGTTGGCGCGCCGCTGCGCGGAGCTGCTGCTCGGCGCGGCTCGATTCCTCGACGCCCAGCCAGCGGAATCGCTTCGGTCGCACCCCAACTCCCGGCCGTGGAAAGGGATCGAAAGCTAGGTGCGAGACGCAATTAGACCCGTGAGGCTTGTCACGGGACCCGCCACCCGTAGATTGCGGCGTCATGGCGACACGCCGAACCACCGCCTCCAAGAAGCCCCAATCTAAGCCAAGGGCGAAGAAACCCCGTAGGGTCACGGATTCGCTGACCGTTTCGGTGCTCCAGGCCATCCTCGAATCGACCGCCGACGGCATCCTCGTGGTCGATCTCGACGGCAACATCGTATCGCACAATCGTCACTTCGAAGAGATGTGGCGCCTGCCTGCGGCGCTGATCGCCGCCAACAACGACGCGGGCGGGCGCCGGCGTCTCATCGAACATGTCCGCGACCAGCTCGTCAATCCGCAGCTGTTCGTGGATGGGATTCAGGAACGGTACGCCGAACCCCAGTCCGACAGCTTCGACGTCCTGACTTTCACGGACGGGCGCGTGCTGGAGCGCTACTCGATTCCGCTCCGCCTCCAGGGTCGCTCGGTCGGCCGCGTCTGGAGCTTTCGCGACGTCACGGCGCGACGCCGGGCCGAGTGCGTGCAGGACGCGGTGTACCGCATCTCCCACACCGCGCACACGGCCGACACCCTCCAGCAGCTGTTGCGCGCGATCCACGAGATCGTCGGCGAGCTGATGCCGGCGAAGAATTTCTACGTGTCGCTCTACAACGCGGAGAACGATCGGCTCGAATTCCCCTACCTCGTGGACGAGTACGACACGGCGCGGGACATTCCGCCGCGCAAACTCCGCAAAGGCCTCACGGAATACGTGCTGCGCACCGGGCAACCGCTGCTCGCCACACCCGAAGTGTACGAGCAGCTCGTCGCCGCCGGAGAAGCGGAATTGATCGGCGCCCCGTCGATCGACTGGCTCGGCGTGCCGCTCAAGGTCAAGGATCGCACGATTGGCGTCGTGGTGACGCAGACGTATTCGCAAGGCGTGCGCTACGGCGAAAGCGAGCGCGACATCCTGACGTTCGTCTCGTCCCAGATGGCGATGGCGATCGAGCGCAAACGCGTCGAGGACGCCTGGCGCGAGCAGAGCGAGCTGCTGAAGCGAATCGTGGACAACATTCCGGTGATGCTCGTCTTCCTGGACGAGCAAGGCGGGATCCAGTGGGGCAATCGCGAGTGGACGCGGACGCTCGGCTACGAAGCCGCCGAGGCAACCACGCGCGACATCTTTGCCGAGCTCTATCCGGATCCCAAGGACCGGCAACGGCTGCGCGATTCGATCGGCGCGCCCCTGGGTCTCTGGACCGATTTCCGCACGCGCACCCGGCACGGCAAGACCCTCGAGACGATCTGGGCCAACGCGCCGCTGACCGGTGGCGGCTGGCTCGCGATCGGCATGGATGTGACCGACCGGAAACGCGCCGAGGAGCGCTACCGCTCGTTCATCGCCCAAAGCTCGGAAGGCGTGTCGCGCCTGGAGATCGATCCTCCAGTTCCGATCACACTGCCGGAAGAGGAGCAGATCGACCGCTTGTACGCCGGGGCGCGCATCGCAGAGTGCAACGATGCGATGGCCCGGATGTACGGTTACGACGAAGCGAGCCAGCTGGTGGGAACGAAGCTCGCCGATCTGCACAACGTTACCGATCCCACCAATCGCGATCAGATCCGCGCATTCTTGCGGGCCGGCTACCGTGTTTCAGACTCTGAAACGCGTGAGCACGACCGTGAGGGACGCTCCCGCGTCTTCCTTAATAACGTGGTGGGCTTCATCGAAGACGGGCATCTCGTGCGGGTATGGGGAACCCAGCGCGATGTCACGGAGCAACGCCACCTCGAGGAGCAGTTCCGCCAGGCGCAGAAGATGGAAGCGGTGGGACAGCTCGCGGGCGGCATTGCCCACGACTTCAACAACCTCCTCACGGCGATCCTGGGGAACACCCAGCTCCTGCTGCGCGACCTCCCTCCCGGCGATGCCAAGCGCGGCGACGTCGAGGAGATTCGCAAGGCGTCCGAGCGGGCAGCCTCGCTGACCCGCCAGCTGCTGGCGTACAGCCGCCGGCAGATGCTGCAGCCGGAAGTGCTCGACCTGAACGTCGTCGTGGCCGAGATGGACAAGATGCTCCGGCGTTTGATCGGCGAGCACATCGCGCTCGGGGCGGGGCTCGCGCCCGACCTCGGACGCGTGCGCGCCGACCCGAACCAGATCGAGCAGGTGATTGTGAACCTGGCGGTCAACGCGCGCGACGCGATGCCGGACGGCGGGAAGCTGACCATCGAAACCGCCAACGTGGACCTCGACGAGGCATTCGCGCAGGCGCATCTCGGCTCGGTCCCGGGATCCTATGCCCTGCTCGCCGTGACTGATACCGGGAGCGGCATGGACGCCAGCGTGCGTGCCCATCTGTTCGAGCCGTTCTTCACGACCAAGGAAGTCGGCAAGGGCACGGGGCTCGGGCTCGCCACGGTGTACGGCATCGTGAAGCAGAGCGGCGGTTACATCTCCGTGTATTCGGAGCCGGGGCGCGGCTCGAGCTTCAAGATCTACCTGCCGCGCATCGCGACGCCTGCCGACGAACCGGCTGGCCCACAAAAGAGCGGGCCGGCTCCAGGCAGCGAGACGGTGCTGGTGGTCGAAGACGAACCGGCCGTGCTGACGCTCAGCCGCCGCGCGCTCGAGGCGCAGGGCTACGTCGTCCTGGCCGCTTCCGATCCCGCCGCTGCACTCCGCGTCGTGGAGCGCCACGGCGGCACGATTCACCTGCTCCTGACTGACGTCGTGATGCCGGGATTGTCCGGCCGCGAGCTCGCCGACCGCCTGACGGCGCAGCGGCCCGGGATCCGCGTGCTCTATATGTCCGGGTATCCCGGGGACGCCGTGGTGCAGCACGGCACGCTCCCGTCGGGCAGCGCATTTCTGCAGAAGCCGTTTTCCCCCGATGGCCTCGCACGCAAGGTTCGCGATGTGCTGGACGCGTGACACGCGAGCGGCTAGCGTAGCGCCATGACAGAGATCGCGCTCGGAGCTCTGGGCCTCTCGGGCGACCTGTGGCTGGGGCAGTTCGCGCGTCTGGTGGACCGGCTGCCGGTCGTGCTGTGGTCGACCGACCCGCAGTTGCGGATTACCGCAATTCGGGGTGGCGGGGCGCTGGCAGGTGAGGAAGGCAAGACGATCGAGGAAGCGTTTGCGAACCCCACCGCCGCCGCTCCCGCCGTCGCAGCGCACCGCGCCGCCCTCCGCGGGGAATCCGTGGCCTATGAGACGGTCTTTCGTGGTCGCGCGTTCTCCGCCCGCGTGGAACCCCTCGTGGGTCCTCACGGTGACGTGGTGGGCGTCGTGGGATTCGCCTCGGATGTTACCGATCGCCACGACAGCCAGGAACGGCTCCGCACCGTCATCGAGAGTGACCCGGATTGCGTGAAGCAGTTGGACGCCGAAGGGCGGCTCCTGGATATGAATCGCGCGGGGCTGGCGATGATTCAGGCAGAGAGCATCGAGCAAGTGCGGGGCATGGAGATTGTCCAGGTGATTGCCCCGGAGTACCGGGGGGCATTCAACGATCTGCACCGTCGAGTGTTTGCGGGCGGGTCGGGAACCCTGGAGTTCGAGATCATCGGCCTCAAGGGGAAGCGCAGCTGGCTCTCCACCCATGCGGTTCCGCTCCGCGACGCTGCCGGCAAGATCCAGGCGGCCCTCGGCATCACCCGCGACATCTCCCGCCGCAGGATTGCGGAGCGCGCGTTGGTGGAGTCCGAGGAGCGCTTCTGCAAGGCATTCTACGCCAACGCCCTGCCGCTGTTGATCACGCGACTGTCCGACGGGATGGTGCTCGACGCCAACGAGGCATTCACGAAGCTGGTGAACCGCTCGCGCGATGATATCCTCGGGCAAACAACCGTTGCACTCGGTGTGATCGACGCGGAGCTGCGCGCGTCGATCATCGAACGCCTCCGGACCGAAGGCGTCGTGAACGACGTCGAGCTCGAGCTGCATCCCAAGGGCAGCGCGCCGCGCGCCGGGCTGCTGTCACTCGTTCGCATCGAGCTCGGCGGCCAGCAGTGCACCCTCGGTACGTATCGCGACGTCACGGAGGCCAAGCGAGCGGAAGAGCAGCTGCGCGCCTCGCGGGCCGCGCTGCGGAGCCTCGCCACCCGGCAACAGGACATCCGCGAGGACGAACGGACACGGATCGCGCGCGAGATTCACGACAGCCTCGGACAGGCCCTGACCGCGCTGAAGCTGCAGCTCGTCGCGGCCCAGGACGCCGCCAAGGAAGCGCCGGCGCTCAGCGCGAGACTCGCCGAGACCGCGGCGATGGTGGACGACCTCGTGAAAGGCGTGCGTCGCATTGCCACGGAGCTCCGGCCGCCGATTCTCGATCAGCTGGGCTTGCCTGCCGCGGTCGAATGGCTGGCGCAGGATTTCTCGCGGCGCACCGGCCTGCGCTGCAAGACCACGTTTTCCCCGACCGATGGGGCCATCAACAATGAGCTCGCCACGTCACTGTTCCGCATCGTGCAGGAGGCGCTCACGAACGTCCTGCGGCATGCCGGGGCGACGCGCGTCGATATCGAGCTCGGCGTAAAAAGCGATTGCGTGATGCTCGAGGTCAACGATGACGGCAGCGGCATCACGGAAGCCGGCATGGGACCGGGTTCGCTCGGCATTCTCGGGATGCGCGAGCGCGCGGCGGCACTCGGCGGTGTGCTGGAAGTCGCGCCGCGCGGCAACGGCGGCACGCGCGTCGCCGCGTGGTTCCCGTTCCGATGATCCGCATTCTCGTCGTCGACGATCACGCGCTCGTGCGCCGCGGACTGATCGAGCTGCTGCAGGGACTGCCCGACGGCGTGCAGTTCGGGGAGGCGGGGACGGCGGCAGAAGCGCTTACGCTCGCGTTCGGCGAGCGCTGGGATGTGGTGTTGCTGGATCTTGGCTTGCCCGATCGACACGGCCTCGAGGTCCTCAAGGAGATCCACGCGGCACGACCCCAGCTTCCCGTGCTGATCCTCACGATGTTCCCCGAAGACCAGTTGGCGGTCCGGATGCTCGAGATGGGGGCGGCGGGATATTTGACAAAGGAATCAGCGCCCGAAGAGTTGCTCCGCGCACTCGAGCGCGTGATGACGGGCCACAAATACCTGAGCCCGGCGATGGCCCAGGCAGTCGCCGACGGCCTCGGCGGGCCACCACCTGCCCCGCACGAGCAGCTCTCGGATCGCGAGCTCGAAGTGCTCCGCCTCCTGGCGGCAGGTCGTCCGATCACCGCGATCAGCCGGCAACTCGGACTTTCGCCCAAGACCGTGACCACCTATCGCGCGCGGCTGCTGCACAAACTGCGCATGCGCTCCAACGCCGAGCTGACGTTTTACGCGACGCAACACGGCCTCATCAGTCCAGCAGCGCTGCGGGACACGCGATAGAAATCGCGTAGGTGAAACCCTACTAGGGGACTTCCCTACCGCCGACAGACACGATTCTCAGCATCACCAATCCTGTGGCATGGAACAAGTTCGCGTGCTCATGGTGGAGGACAACGACAGTGACGCGGTGCTGATCAACCGCGAGCTCAGTCGCCTCACTCCTCTGCCGGCCGTCCAGCACGTCCGAACACAACCAGCATTCGTCGTGGCGCTCGAGGGATTCGCGCCGCACGTGATTCTCAGCGATCACAACATTCCCGGATTCAGCGGCTGGGAGGCGCTCGACCTCGCGCAGCGAGCGCAGCCGGATGTGCCGTTCATACTCGTCACCGGCTCGCTCGATGAAGAGACTGCCGTCCGGTATCTGAAGAGCGGCGCGTCCGATTACATCCTGAAGGACCGGCTCGTGCGTCTCGGCCCCGCGCTGCTCGAGGCACTGGAGCGCGCCCGCCAGAAAGTCGCGCTGCGTAGTCAGGAACGCCTGTTGCGGCAGATCATCGACGCGAATCCCAGCCTGATTTTCGTGAAGGACTGGAACGGCCGCTTCGTGCTCGTCAATCGAGCCACCGCGGACGTCTACGGAACCACCGTAGAGACGCTGGTCGGCAAGACCGACGCCGACTTCAATCCGAACGTCGACGAAATCGCGCACTTCCTGCGTTACGACCGCGACGTGATGTCGTCCGGCCAGCCCAGAATTATCGCCGAAGAACCGGTGACGAACCCCGCGACCGGGGATACCCGCTGGTTTCAAACGATCAAGGTGCCGTTGCGGTCCCTGCAGGAGGGGACGGCCACGCTGCTGGGCGTCTCGACGGAGATTACCGAACGCAAGCGGCTGGAAGAGCAGCTGCTGCAGTCACAGAAGATGGAAGCGGTGGGCCAGCTCGCGGGTGGCGTGGCACACGACTTCAACAACATCCTGACCGCGATCGTGGGGTACACCGATCTCCTGGCGGCCGAGCTGGAGGGTAACGCACGGCAGCTCGAGGACCTCGAAGAGATTCGCAAGGCGGCGCGACGCGCCGCCGCACTCACCCGCCAGCTGCTTGCCTTCTCGCGCAAACAGGTGCTCGAGCCGCGCATCATCGACGTCAATAGCGTGGTCTTGAACCTCGACAAGATGCTGCGGTCGCTGATCTCCGAGAACATCGAGCTCAAGACGGATCTGGCCGACAACCTCGCGGCCGCGCGCGCCGATCCGAACCAGATCGAGCAAGTCATCATGAATCTCGCGATCAACGCGCGTGACGCGATGCCCGACGGCGGCACCGTGACGATCGAAACGCGTAACACGATCCTCGACGAGGCGTACGCGGCGCAGCACGTCTCGGTCATCCCGGGCGAATATGTCATGCTCGCCGTCACGGACACGGGTTGTGGGATGGACGAGAAAACCAAGTCGCGGATCTTCGAGCCGTTCTTCACGACCAAGCCCGCGGGGCGCGGGACCGGCCTGGGGCTGTCGACTGTTTACGGCATCGTCAAGCAGACGGGCGGCAACATCTGGCTCTATAGCGAGCCCGGCAAAGGCACGACGTTCAAGATCTATCTCCCCGCCATCGCGGCGCTGCCCGAGGACATCGGGAAGGTCGCGCCGGCCGAAGCCGCGCGGCCTGGGCGTGGCACCGTGCTCGTCGTGGAGGATGACGACCAGCTGCGGCGCCTGACGCATCGCGCGCTGGCCGGCCAGGGCTATACGGTGCTGGAGGCCGACCGCGGCAGCACCGCGCTGGACATCGCGCGGCGTCACAAGGGACAGATCGACCTGCTGCTGACCGACGTCATCATGCCCGACACCAACGGGCGGAAGCTCGCGGAGACCATCCAGGCGGCACGTCCAGGACTCCGCGTGCTCTACATGTCCGGCTATCCCGACGGCGCGATCGCCAGCCACGGCATGCTCGAGCCGGGGGTCGCGTATCTCGCCAAACCCTTCACCACCGAAGCGATCACCCGCAGGGTCCGCGAGGTCTTGGAGGCGTCATGATGCGATCGATCCAGCGCACGTTTCCCTTGTTCGTCACCGCGCTGCTGGTGGCGGTGGCGATCGTGCAGCTCAGCGTGGGGTACGGGGAGGTCCGGCAGGCCGGCCGGTCGGTCGCCGACACGCGGCTCCGGTTCGTGGACAGCGTGCTGGTCGAGTTATTCCAATCCTCCCCGCAGCGCGCTCGTATCACGGCACTCGCGAAAGACACCGCCGTCGTGGCGTTCCTGCGCTCCGGCGGACGACGGGGCCGGGAGCAAGCGCTCGCAGCACTCCGGCGCATTACGCTCGATACCGCCAGCAACGCCCGTCTCGAGCTGCGGGATTTCAGCGGCCGGCTGCTCCTGAGCACCGGCCGGTTTGATCTGGGCGACAGCGTCCTCGTTTCGCCGGGTACCGACTCGGCGCGGTTTAGTCCATTGATGCGGCACGATACGCTGCTGTTCACCGGCGTCGCGGCGGCAGTGCTCGGAACGGAGGGGTCGGGGTCGGGAGGACAGTCGGGCGGAATCGTGCAGCAGGTCGGCCGCCTCCAGCTCAACGAGCGGACCCGCCGGACCTTGACCGGTCTGTCCGGCGGCGACATGGCATTCCTCTTTGGCAATGCCGCGGGCGATCCGTGGACCGATTTCGCGTCGATCGTGAGCGCGCCCCCGGCGAGCGTCCGGAACAGCCACACGCCCTCCCGCTACGAGCGCGGCGAGACGAAACGGGCGATCGCGATGGCGGTACCCGGGACGCCCTGGATGGTCGCGACCGAGCTGCCCAGTCGTTTGATCGTCGCACCCGCGCGGGCCTACCTGCTGAACATGGCGCCACTGGCCGCGCTCATCGTCATCCTCGGCATGCTCACCGCGTTGTGGGGGAGCCGCCGGCTGACGGCGCCGCTGGTCGGCGTGACCAAGGCAGCCGAAGCGATGGCCACGGGCGACCTCACCCAGCGCGTCCCCGCCGGACGCGACGACGAGCTGGGGAAGCTGGCGCGCTCGTTCAACACCATGGCCGAGCAGGTCTCGCGCTCGCATCACCATTTGGAGGCGCAGGTTGCCCAGCGCACCAAGGCGCTGGAGGGGACCAACGCCGAGCTGGAATCGTTCTCGTATTCCGTCTCCCACGATCTCCGCGCGCCGCTCCGCGCGATTCATGGCTTCTCTCGGATCCTGCTCGAGGACCACAACGCCAAACTCGATCCTGAGGCCCAGCGATTGCTCGGCGTGATCGATCAGAACACGCGCCGCATGGGACAATTGATCGACGATCTGCTCGCCTTCTCGCGACTCGGCCGTACCGACCTCTCCACCGGGCCGGTGGATATGAAGCAGCTCACGCAGCTGGTCGCCGACGAAGTGCAACGCGCCGAGCCAAGCCGGGACGGTTCGCTGGAGATCCGGATCGACCCACTGCCCCCCGCGCGCGGCGATCGCGGCCTCCTCCGCCAGGTGATCAGCAACCTGCTGCTGAATGCCGCGAAGTTCACCCGCGGTCGCCCCAGCGCGAAGATCGAAGTCGGTTCGCAGGCCGACGGTGGTCAGACCGTGTACTACGTGAAAGACAACGGGGCGGGCTTTGATGCCCGCTACGCCGACAAGCTGTTCGGCGTCTTCCAACGCCTGCACAGCACCGAGCAGTTCGACGGTACCGGCGTCGGTCTGGCGATCGTCAAACGGATCGTCCAACGGCACGGCGGCCGCGTGTGGGCGGAAGGCGCCGTGAATCAGGGCGCTACGTTTTACTTCACCCTGCCAGGCGAGGAGAGCTGATGCAATCCAAGGGAGTCGAGATCCTGCTCGTCGAGGACAACGCCAACGATGCGGAGCTGACCCTCCGGGCGCTCAAGCAGCGCAATCTCGCGAACCAGGTGTTCGTGTGCCGCGACGGTGCGGAGGCGCTGGACTTCTTCTCGGATGGCGCGAGTCCCGTGCCCAAGGTGGTGCTGCTCGACCTCAAATTGCCGAAGGTGGACGGCCTGGAAGTGCTGCGCCGCCTGAAGAACGAGCCCCGCACGAAGGCGATCCCGGTCGTGGTCCTGACGTCGTCGCGCGAAGAGCCCGACATCGAGCGGGCGTATGCGCTCGGCGCGAACAGCTACATCGTGAAACCCGTGGATTTCGAGGCCTTCGCCCGGGCCGTGTCCGACGTCGGGCTCTACTGGCTCTCCGCGTGCTGGTGGTCGAGGACCGCGCGGAAGACGCGGAGCTGACCGTCCGTGAGCTGCGCCGTGCGGAGCTCGACTGCGAGACGCTACGCGTGGACACGGCGCACGCGTTTCGCCGCGCGGTGGCGGACTTCCGGCCGGACATCGTGCTCGCCGACTACACGGTGCCGGGGTTTGGCGGGATGGCCGCGCTCGAGATTCTCAAGACCGACGCACCCGACATCCCGCTGATCGTCGTCACTGGGAGTCTGGACGAAGAGACCGCGGCGGAATGCATCAAGGCAGGAGCCGCCGACTACGTCCTCAAGACCAATTTGATCCGGTTGGAGCCGGCCATCAGCGGCGCGCTCGCGTTCGCCCAGAGCCAGGCCGATAAGCACGCGGCGGAGTCGGCGCTGCGGATGAGCGAGCGCCGGTTCCGCGCGCTGGTCGAAGAGAGCTGGGACGCCGTGGCGCTGTTCGGCAG
>Ga0193723_1000102_pt1 | contig 28531 bp, 29 predicted proteins | sample H2m2metaG_FD_143042 | JGI IMG/M metagenome (GOLD analysis project Ga0193723, IMG submission 143042) | Soil microbial communities from a riparian zone of the East river system, Colorado, United States - H2m2 | ecosystem: Environmental > Terrestrial > Soil > Riparian zone | place: USA: East River...
GAGATACACCTCGCACAACTTCGGATCGGTGAGTGAGCAGTCGGCGAGCTTGCCCGGCAGGATGCCGGCGTCGAGCCCGCTCTTCTTGCGCACCAGCTCGCGCGCCTTGCGCGCCGCTTCGCGTGCCCGCGCCGCGCTGATTGCCTTCGCGATGATGGCGCGCGCCACGCTGGGGGTCTTGTCGAAGAAGTCGCCGAGCGCCTCGTTCACGACGCTCTTCACGACGCCCTCGACTTCGGAGTTGCCGAGCTTGGTCTTGGTCTGCCCCTCGAACTGCGGGTTCTTCACCTTGGCGTGCAGCACGCAGTTCAAGCCCTCGCGCACGTCGTCGCCCGAAAGCGTGAACTCTTCCTTCTTGAGGAGGCCGTCCTTCTTGGCCCACTCGTTGATCGTGCGCGTCAGCGCCGACTTGAAGCCGGTGAGGTGCGTCCCGCCTTCGTGCGTGTTGATGTTGTTGACGAAGGTGAAGGTGTTTTCGCTGTACTGATCGTCGTACTGCACGGCGCCTTCGACCTCCACGCCCTCGCGCGTGGCCTCGAAGACGATGGGCTTCGGATGCAACGGCCGCCGATTGCCGACGACCCACTTCACGAACTCGGCGAGGCCGCCCTTGTAGTGGAAGACTTCCTCGCGCGTTTGACCCTTACGCTCGTCCTTAAGCGTGATCGTCAGGCCCTTGTTCAGGAACGCGAGCTCTCGCAGCCGATTGGCGACCGTGGCGTAGTCGAAGCGGGTCTCGGTGAAGATCTTCGTGTCGGGCTTGAACCACACCGTGGTGCCCGTCGCCTTGGCCTTGCCGACGACCTCGAGCTTCTTGGTCGTGTCGCCGCGCTCGAACGCCATGTGGTGCCGTTTGCCGTCGCGGTCGACCCACACCTCGAGCTGCTCCGACAGGGCGTTCACGACCGACACGCCGACGCCGTGGAGACCGCCCGACACTTTGTAACTGCTCTTGTCGAACTTGCCGCCGGCGTGCAGCACCGTCAGCGCCACTTCGACGCCGGGTTTCTTCTCGGTCTTGTGGATGTCGACTGGAATGCCGCGGCCGTTGTCGACGACGGTGACGGCGTTGTCGGCATGCAGGGTGACGGCGATCTCGGTGCAGTAACCGGCGAGCGCTTCGTCGACCGAGTTGTCGACCACCTCGTACACGAGATGGTGCAGGCCGCGCGCGGAGATCGACCCGATGTACATGGCGGGCCGCCGCCGCACCGCTTCGAGGCCCTTCAGGACCTGAATCGAGTCGGCCTGGTAGTCGCCGTTGCCCTTATCCTTGGGAGCGGAGGCCGGTTTCTTCTTAGCCATGCGTTCCTAGCGTGTGAGGAGCCAGCGTATCGTCGTGATGCGCCCAGAGCCGCGCCCCGCGTTTACGCGGGCCATGATCTCGGGCGTCATCAGCTGCAGTTCATTCATCCAGGCGCTCGTCGTGACTCGCACGAACATCACGCCGTCGGGGGTGACGCTTTCGGGCGTCGCCACGGCGGCGATCTGCGGCCCCACGAGACCTGGCCAATCGGGGATCACCTGCGCCTGCGCGATCCGTTTTGCCAGCCCGGCACGCGTCAGGTAGCCGCTCAGCGCCTCGCCGACCGCGACGGGGCCGCGTTTGGGGCGATCTTTTCGATCACTGCGATCACTCATGGGAAGGACTGAAAGATACCCCGAAGTCATTGTCAGGTCAACACTTACTAAGTCTATGGGGCTACGGCACGACCGTCACGCTGGTGTCCAGAATCACCTGAAATCCGGCGATGTCCCGCGCCCGGAGCTGCACCGAGAGCACCGTTCCCGGCGTCTTCCCGGCGCCGATCAGGAAGCGAAACGGGGCGCTGAAGACGCGATCGAACCCCCCGTCCTCGCCGGCCACGGCGGAGTCCACCGTGACCCAGACCGAGTCGAGGCCATCGGTATCCTCCGCGTGCACGGTCCCCGACAGGGTGTCGGGGGGCGTGGGCGGATTGTTCGACTGCACCGTGGTCTTCTCGAGCGTGAACGTGAGCAGAGGAGGGCCGGGCCGCGGCCGCTCCTCGAGGCACGACGCGGAGACCAGGAGGAGGGTCAGCGCCCCTGAAACTTGGCGGATCGCTTTTCGAGAAATGCGGTCAGTCCTTCTTTCGTATCCTGCGTCGCCGCCAGGAGACCGAAGTGGTTCGCCTCGAGCAGCAGGCCTTCGTCCAAGGTCATCTCGAGCCCCTGATCGACGGCCTCGAGGGCCAGCCGCACTGCGAGGGGCCCCATGCTCAGGATACCCCGGAGCATCTGCTCGGATGCGGCGAGGAGCTCCGCGGCGGGGACGACCTTGTTGACCAGACCGATACGGTAGGCCTCGTGTGCGTCGATCATCTCGGCCGTCAGAATCAGCTGCAGGGCGACGCCTTTGCCGACGAGGCGGGGGAGGCGTTGGGTCCCGCCGTACCCGGGCGCGATCCCCAGCTTGACCTCGGGCTGTCCGAACTTGGCGGTCTCGCTGGCGATGCGAATGTGGCACGCCATCGCCAGCTCGCAGCCGCCTCCCAAGGCGAATCCGTTCACCGCGGCGATGACGGGCTTGCCGCAGGTTTCGAGGCGGCGCAGCACCGCCTGGCCGCGCAGCGCCCGCGCCTTGCCGTCGAAGGGTCCCTGCTTCGCGAGGTCGGCGATGTCGGCCCCGGCCACGAAGGCCTTGGGGCCGGCCCCCGTGAGGATCGCGCCGCCGATCGCGTCGTCCGACGCGATGCGCTCGGCTACATCCCCCAGCTCCGCCATGACCTGATCGTTCAACGCGTTGAGCTTGTCGGGGCGGTTCACCGTCACGAACGCGACGCGGTCCCGGATCTCGAAGAGCAGGGTCTGGTAGTTCATGTCGACAATCCTAAAGCGCGGCAATGCAAAAGCTAGGCGCACCGACGCGCAGCGGGGATCGGTCATGAGTGAACGGGACAACCCTCACTAGGGTGGTCCCGCAAACCGTCTCCTGTGCGTCCGCGGTGCGTCTGTGCGTCTAGTCTTTGCTTGTCCCCGCATTAGTTTCACCGCGTGAGCGTACAGGCCATCTCCTGGACCGCGTCGGGCGCGGTGCGCGTGCTCGATCAGCGCGCACTCCCCGACATGCAGATCGAGCGCGACCTGGAGAGCGCGGAGGCGGTCGCCGATGCGATCCGCCACCTCGAGGTGCGCGGCGCGCCGTTGATCGGGATCGCCGCGGCGATGGGGCTCGTGGCCGGCACGCGCGAGCTGCGCGGCGCCGCGCGCGAAGCCTACCTGGCGCGCCTCGCGCATCTCGTCGACGTCCTCGGCGCCACACGACCAACGGCGGTGAACCTGCGGTGGGCCCTCGACCGGATGGCGCGCGTCGCGACGACCACGCCCGGCGATGGGTCCGCGATCTGGGAGCGTCTCCACGCCGAAGCGACGGCGATCTGGGAAGAGGACCGCGCGATGTGCCGGCGCATCGGTGAGCATGGACTCCCGCTCGTTCCCGACGGCGCCAATGTGCTCACGCACTGCAACGCCGGCGCGCTCGCGACCGGCGGCATCGGCACCGCGCTCGCGCCGATCTACCTGGCACACGAGCAGGGACGGAAGGTGCACGTCTACGTGGATGAGACGCGCCCCGTCCTGCAGGGGGCGCGTCTCACCGCCTGGGAGCTGAAACATGCCGGGATTTCGTGCACCCTGATCCCTGACAGCGCGGCGGGGGTGCTGATGCGGCAGGCGAAGGTCGACGTCGTGATCGTGGGGGTGGACCGGATCTGCGCCAATGGCGACTTCGCGAACAAGATCGGCACCTACGGGCTGGCCGTGCTGGCCCGCCACCATGGCGTGCCGTTCTACGCCGCCGGACCGTGGTCGAGTGTCGATCCCTCGCTCGCCGACGGCGAAGTGATCCCCATCGAGCAGCGCGCCGCCGACGAAGTCACGACCATCGCGGGGCGTCCGATCGCGCCTCCCGGCGTTCCGGCTTTGAACTATGCGTTCGACGTGACCCCCGCCCGGTACGTCACCGCGTATCTCACGGACCGCGGATTGGTGCAGCCCCCCTTCAAGGCCGACCCGCCTTCATAATCACGGCTGGAGCGGGCCCGGGACGGGGTGGTATATATAGAGCATGAACGCCGGGACGAAGTTCGCCATAGGCGCGGTCCTGATCGTCGGCTCCGTCGGCTACCTCATGGCTTCGGGGATCAAGGAAACCGGACAGTACTTCCTCACGCCCAGTGAGCTCGCCCAGAAGGTGTCCGCGGACCCGTCCTTCTACGACCTCGGCATGAAGGTCGGAGCGCGCGTCGTCCCGGGCACGGTCGAGAAGGAGATCACGACCCAAACCCTTCGCTTCCATATCACCGACGGCACCGTCAGCTATCCTGTGGTATTCCGGGGGCTCCCGCCCGACACGTTCACCGACTCGGTGGAGGTGGTGGTCGAGGGCCGACTGCAGCGAGACGGTGTGATTCACGCGACCGACGTGCTGGCCAAGTGCGGGTCGCGATACGAAGCCGTTCCCAAAGCCTAAATGACGTTGCTCGGCAACCTCGCCCTCTGGCTCGCGTTTCTCATGGGCTTGTGGGGCGCGGTCACCGGGTTCGCGGGTGGCCTCCAGGGCCGGACCGATCTCCAGCGCAGCGCGCGGTACGCGGTATTCGCGATGTTCGCGGCCCTCGTCGTCGCCGTCATTTGTCTCGAGGTCGCGATCTTTCGGCACGACTTCAACGTGGCGTACGTCGCCGGGCGCACCAGTCGCAACCTGCCCACGTTCTATCTCTGGTCGGCGCTGTATTCGGGTCAGGAGGGGAGCCTGCTGTTCTGGGCCACCGTCCTCAGCCTGTTCGCCGCGCTGGCGCAGGTGCTCACGAGCGCGCGGCACCGCGCCTACCTGCCGTTCGTCGCCGCGGTCACGTGTGTCGTCGCGGCGTTTTTCATCTCGGTGATGCTGTTCGCCCCCGCGAATCCGTTTGCGCGCCTGCCGTACACGCCCGTGGACGGGGCGGGGATGAACCCGCAACTGCAAAACCCGGGGATGGTCTTCCATCCGCCGATGCTCTACCTCGGGTACATCTCGATCACGATTCCCTTCGCGTTCGCGATCGCGGCGCTCTTGTCGAAGAAGCTCGACGTGGACTGGCTCGTCGCGATCCGCAAATGGACGCTCCTGTCGTGGCTCTTCCTGTCGATCGGCCTGCTGATCGGGATGTGGTGGGCGTACGTGGAGCTCGGCTGGGGCGGGTACTGGGCGTGGGACCCCGTCGAAAACGTAGCCTTGCTGCCATGGCTCACGATGACGGCATTCCTCCACTCCGTGATGATCCAGGAGAAGCGGGGGATGCTGAAGAAGTGGAACCTGGCGTTGATCCTCGCCTCGTGGCTGCTGTCGATCTTCGGAACGTTCATCACGCGCTCGGGCGTGATCGCGAGCGTGCATTCGTTCACGCAATCGAACGTCGGCTATTTCTTCCTGGGATTCCTGCTGCTCGCGGTGCCGGCGACCGCCGTGCTGTACGCGAAGCGCCTGCCGTTGCTCGAAGCCGAGTCCACGCTCGAGTCAATGGTGAGCCGCGAGGCGAGCTTCCTCTTCAATAATCTGTTGTTCCTCGGCATCGCCTTCTCGGTGCTCTGGGGGACGATGTTCCCGATTCTCTCCGAGTGGGTGAAGGGCACCAAGGTCACGGTCGGCCCCCCGTTCTTCAACCAGGTGAACATCCCGCTGGGCCTCGCGCTGCTCGCGCTCACCGGCATCGGTCCGCTGATCGCCTGGCGCCGAGCGTCGATCCCGAATCTGCGGCGCCAATTCGCGGTGCCGGCGACGTCCGGCGTCTTCGTCCTGTTGATTCTGCTCGTGGCCGGCATGCGTGACTTCGGCGCGCTCATGGCCATCGCTTTGGGCGGCTTCGTCATGGGAACGGTGACACAGGAGTTCGCCCGTGGGGCCAGCGCGCGGCACCGGCAGTACGGGGAGCCGCTGGCGCTCGCGGCGCTGCGACTCGTCGGGCGCAACCGGCGCCGCTACGGTGGATACATCGTGCACACCGGGATGGTGCTGCTCTTCGTGGCGTTCGCGGGCATGGCGTTCAAGACCGAGACCCAGGCGACACTGCGGCCGGGCGAGTCGGTCACGCTGCGCAGCCCCTACGGGCACGTCTACACGTTCACGCACGTGAGCGTCTCGCAGTACGATGCCCTGAACCGCCGCGTCACGGCCGCGCTCGTCGAGGTGAGCCGCGACGGGAAGCACATGGGCAGGCTGAAGACCGAAAAACGCCAGCACGTCGATGCCCTGGGCCGTAACACCTTCGAGCCTTCGACCGAAGTCGGGATCCGGAGCGGCCTGCGCGAGGACCTGTACGTCGTGCTCGGGGGCCTCGTGAATGGGACGGAGCAGGCTGTGTACCGCTTCACCATCAACCCACTCGTGTGGTGGGTGTGGGCCGGAGGCTACGTGCTCGTGTTCGGCGGCTTGATCGTGCTGTGGCCCGGCGGCGGCCCGCCGGCAGTGCGGCGCACGCAGGCGGGGTATGCGGTGAAGCTGGAGGCGAAATGACGGCGGTTGGGCGGTTAGACGGTTCGGCGGCTGGGCGTGACGTGTCGCGACGGGGCTTCCTCGCCATCGCTGGCGCGGCGTTTCTAACCGCCTATCCGGCGAACCGCCAAACCGCCCAGGATTCTCTCGCTGGCTCGGGCCCCGCCGGTAAGGTGGCCGATCCCGCGAGCGCCGGCCGGCCGATGACCGCCCTCACGGCTGCCGACATCGACGCCGGGTACCAGGCGATCGAAAAGAAGCTCAAGTGCACCTGCGGCTGCGGCCTCGACATCTACACGTGCCGCACCACGGACTTCAATTGCACCTACAGCCCCAACCTCCACCGCCAAGTGGTGGCGCTCGCGGAACAGGGGAAGACCGCGCAGGAGATCATCGACGCATTCGTCGCGCAATACGGGCAACAGGCGTTGATGGCGCCGCCGAAGCGCGGCTTCAACCTCGCCGGGTATTTCGTCCCGTCGCTCGTCGTCCTCGTCGCCGCTGGATTCTTGATCCGGGCGCTGCAAAAATGGACCCGCGCCGCTGCCGCCCAAGCGGCCGTGGCGGCGCCGGCCTCCACCGGCTCCCTCGACGCTTCGCCCGCCGAGCTCGAGCGGCTGCGCCGCGAGCTCGAGCGGCACCCCGGCTGACCCCACGATGCTGGAGTTGATGGTCGGGATCCTGCTCGCCACAGGCGCGACGTACTTCGTGCTGCGTCCCATCCTGTGGCCACAAGCGGAACTCGATATCCCCCCGGGGGACGAAGGCGACGATCCGAACGACGACCTCAGCCCTCAGGCCGTCGCGCTGCGCGCGCTCAAGGAGATCGAGTTCGACCGCGCGATGGGGAAGTTATCCGATGCGGACTACGACGAGCTGCACGCGAAGTACCAAGGGGAAGCACTAGCCGCCCTCCGTGGCGTCGAGGAGCCTCGGCTGACCCCGGGCGCAAGCCCGGGGATCGCCAAGCCCGCCCCCCGCGCCGTCTGCCCTACCGACGGTCCCCGCCCCGAGCCCGATGCGGCCTTCTGTTCTGCCTGCGGCCGCCGTCTCGGCACCGCGCCCGGATACTGCGCCCGCTGCGGGAGCGCGCTCGAGACGGACGCGCGCTACTGCAATCGCTGCGGATCGCGCGTCGCCGCCTAGCCGCCCCGCGCGCGCCGCACGTAGGCCGTCACGGCGGCGCTCTCCTCCGTAAACCGTGCACCGAGCGCGCGCGCCTTGGCCACATCACCGGCCTCGGCCACCGCCTCGAGCTCTTGCAGCAGCGCGGCAAGCCCCTTGGCGCCGATCGTTCCGGCGGACGACTTGAACGCGTGCGCCGCTCGTTTGATCGCCTCGGCCTCACCCGACCCGAGTGCCGCCGTGAGCGCCGCGATTCGCTCGTCGGCCGACTGCACGAACGTGTCCAGGATCGCATCGACCGCCTCTTCGACGCCTGCCTCGCGCATCTCGCGCCGGAACCCATCCAGGTCCACGGGCGCGTCCGTCCTGACGACTGGTGGCGGTGCGGGCACCGCGTGCGCCCCTCCCCCCGCGTCGGACCCCCGTTCGACCACGGTAAAGAGATCGTGGCCTTTGAAGGGCTTCGTGAGGTAGTCGTTCATGCCGGCGGCCAGACACTTCTCCCGCTCACCACTCAATGCGTGGGCGGTCAGAGCGACGATCCGCAGATCGCGGCCGGCGGTCGTGGTCCGGATGTGCCGCGTGGCTTCCAACCCGTCCATCTCCGGCATCTGGATGTCCATCAGCACGACGTCGTAGCGTTTTCGCGCGACTGCTTCCACGGCCGCCCGGCCGTCGCCCACGACATCGACGTCGTGACCGCGTTTGCGGAGCATGGTCGCTGCGACTTCCTGGTTTACCACGTTGTCCTCCGCCAGGAGGACCTCGAGGCGGGGACGGGATTCCGCGATTGAGTGTTGCGTCACGACCAGTGCCGCGGCGGCGGTCATGCCCAGCACGACGCCCACGGCGTCGAGCAGGTCAGTGCGGGAGGCGGGCTTGGTCAGATACCCGTTGATTCCCAAATCCCGGCAGCGCTGTCCGTCGCCGCGCTCGCCCGACGACGTGAGCATCATGAGGCGGGTCTCGGCGATCGCCGGCGCGGCGCGGATGGCGGCCCCGAGCGCAAACCCGTCGAGCCCGGGCATCTGCGCGTCGAGGATCGCCAGGTCGTACGCCGTCCCGCTCCGCTGTGCCTTCTGGAGCGCATCGAGTCCGGCGCTCCCGTCGGCCGCCTCACCGACGAGGAGGCCCGCCGCGCCCAGCATCCCGCGCAGGATGCGTCGATTCGTCGCGCTGTCGTCGACCACCAGCACACGACGTCCCGCCAGCGCGCCACCCGACAGCGGCGCCGGCGCGGGCACAGCGCTCTCGTCGACCGCGAGCGGCAAGGAGAACGCGAACTCGGTGCCCTCGCCCACGGCACTCGTCACCGTCAAGTCGCCGTCCATCAGGCGCACGAGGCGCCGGGCGATCGTGAGGCCGAGTCCCGTGCCGCCGTACTTCCGCGTCGTGCTCTCGTCGGCCTGGCCGAACTCCTCGAAGATCGTCTCGAGTTTGTCTTGCGGGATGCCGATGCCGGTGTCGCGGACGGAGAAGCGGATGACGGGCCGACCATCGCGCACGCCCGCGCTCCGGACGGCGACGACGATTTCGCCCGTCTCGGTGAATTTGATCGCGTTGCCGATGAGGTTCGTGAGCACCTGGCGCAAGCGGGTCGGGTCGCCCCGCATCATGTGGGGGACGTCCGCCGCTACGTCGGCGATCAGCTCGAGGCGTCGCTGACGCGCCCGCCCCATCAGCAGGCCGATCGTCGTCTCCACGAGGTGCGCCGGCCCGAACGGGATCGTCTCGAGCCGGACCTGCTCCGCTTCGATCTTCGACAAATCGAGAATGTCGTTGAGCAGCGTGAGCAGCGTCTCGCCGGCGACCTGCACCAGGGAGAGCGAATGCCGTTGCTCGGGTGAGAGCTCGGTATCGAGCAGCAGCTCCGTCAGGCCGAGCACGGCGTTCAAGGGCGTACGGATCTCGTGGCTCATGTTGGCGAGGAACGCGCTGCGCGTTTGCGCCAGGCGCTCGGCGGCATCGCGCGCCTGCCGCAGCGCCTCGCGCGTCGCGACGTCCTCACGCACGTCGCGCGCGATCGTCGAGAACCCGCTGAAGCGTCCGTCGGTGTCGCGAGTGACCGAAATGCTGATGGAGACCGGAATCCGCGTTCCGTCCTTGTTCACGCGGACGGTCTCGAAGTGCTCGATGTGGTCGCCGCGCCGAATCCGCTCGAGAATCGCGTGCACCTCGTCGGCGCGGTCGGGCGGGGCCAGCACGCTGATGGACCGCCCCTGGATCTCCCCCAGCGTGTACCCGAACAAGCGCTGGGCCGCGGCGTTCCAGGAGACGACCGTGCCGTAGAGCGTCTGGCCAATGATCGCGTCTTCCGACGTCTCGACGATGCTGGCCAGCTGCGTGAGTGCGTCCTCCGCGCGCCGCCGGTCGGTAATGTCTTCGTACATCACGAAGACGTGTCCCTCCGCGGAGCCCTCCACCTGGCGCGCCGAGAGGCGGACGGGGATCACCGTCCCGTCTTTGCGGCGCCGTTCGACTTCGATCACCACCGTGTCCCCCCCACGGGCGCGGCGTTGCAGCTGGCTGGCCTTGGGCATTTCGGACTTCGGGACGATCAAGGCGTTGATGTTTTGCCCCACCGCTTCTTCAGGGGCGTATCCAAAGAGGCGCTCGAACTGCGGATTGATCCCTTGCACCTGCCCCTGGCCATCGATGACCGAGATGGCGACCGGCGCGCTCGCCAAGAGGCCGTCGACGTACGCGTGCTGGCGGGCCAGGTCCTCGCTCGACGCTTGTAACAGCGTCGCGGCCTGCACACGCTCGACGAACGTGCGATGCGCTAAGCCGTGAATCCGCCGCATCCCGAACGCGAACAGCAGGGTGAGGGCGACGGCGACCAGCTGAGGTCGGCCATGGCCTTCCAGCAGGAGGCCGATGGGGAGGGGGGCCAACATGGGCACCGACAGACACAGGAACGTCCGCGTGTCGCCCACCAGCGTGCTCGTGCCCCCGGCGACGATGGCCGCCACCACCGTGAGGATCAAGGCCGCTTGTTCAAATGGGACGTCTGGAATCGCGACCGCGGCGCCGACGCCCCACGCCAGGCCGATCGCGAGAACCGTCAGGCGAACGCCATGCAACGCCTCCTCATCCGGCAGCTGCCGACGCCGGGCGTGCAGGCGCCACCGGGTCCGCAGCGCGGCCGCGGTGAGGATGGCGAGCGCCCACCCGATCGTGCGTTCGATAGGGAGTGAAGTCCAGACCAGCGTGGCGACGAGGATGGCCCCGGTGACGTGGACGAGCTCCACCAGCTGTCCACCCGCCAGCAGTTGGCCGATCGCCACGTGCCGCACTTCTTTGGCGAGCCGCTCCTCCTGATCGGCGACCCGCGAGGGGTCGCCACTCCTCAAGAAGGCGGACGGGCGCAGCGGAGCGCTCATGGAAGCAATGATAACCCCTTGCTTTTCGCGGCGCCGTTTCCTATCAGTCTGCATCACTCGAACCGAGGAGCAGTCGTGAAAGGATTCCTGCCGCGGGTCACACTGGTCGCAGTGCTGCTGGTGCTGATGGCGTCCACTGCCGACGCGCAGCGCCGGACGCGGCGCCGCGCCGTTTCGTCCTCCGGGCCGAGCTATGGTGCGCACCTCGGGTACAATTTCGATGTGGATGAGCTGTTCCTCGGCGCGCAGCTTTCCTGGCCGTTGACGCCGCAGCTCGCACTCTATCCGACCTTCGATTACTACTTCGTGAGCCCCGGGAGTTTGTGGGCATTGAACTTCGATCTGAAGTACCGTCCCCCCACGCGCTACGGCGCCTGGTATGTCGGGGGCGGGCTCAACCTCCTGCATGGGACCGGCGGGAGCGACAGCAACCTGAATCTGTTCACGGGACTCGAGAGCCGGCGCGGCCGGACGCGGCCCTACGTCGAGGCGCGGTTCATCCTGGGCAGCGGGAGCACCTTCCAGGTGGCGGGCGGTCTCAACTGGCGGTAGGTCAGAACTCGAAGGTTTCGATTTTTCGCAGGGCCATTCGTAGCGGGATGACCGTGGCCGCCGCGCACAACGCGGCGGCCACGGCGAACCATCCGATCATCCACGCGTCGATCACGAGCGGCGCGCCATCGTACACGGCGCGCACATACGTGTAAACCGCCTGCCAGAGCGAGAGCGTCACGGCGGCGAGGAGCGCGATCGTCGCCATCATGAACACCAGCCCGCCGAACGACGTTGGGATCTGCGCCGCGTTTTCAGTCTCGAACTGGGGATACGCCGCCCCGAACGCCAGCGCCATCGCGGAAATCGCGAGCGTGAGCGCGAACATCGCGACCATGCTCGTGATCATCATGAACGGCGTGACTTCGAGCATCACGTTCGTGATGCCCGTGAGGAGCAGCGCCAGAATGAGCAGCGGAATCGTGCCCACCCAGTATTTCGACCACAGCAGCGCCCGCAGGTCGAGCGGGCTCGAGCGGAGCAGCCACATCTGGCGCCCCTCCAGTGACACGGCTGGGAACACGAACCGGGCCGCGATGGCCGCCAGGACGAAGCCGGCCAGCGCGAGGTTCAGGAACGAGACCAGCGTGACATAGTAGAACCCGACGGCCTCGCCGCGATGCAGAGGCAGCGCCTGGATGTTGAAGACGTACACCACGACCAGCACCGCCAGCAGGATCAGCTGGCTCCACTGCGTTGTGTCGCGGAAGAAGAGCCGGACGTCCTTCAGCACGAACTCCCGCTTGGCGACCGGGAGGTGCTTGAGCAACCCACCGATGGTCCAGCGCCAGAAGCCCCCACGAATGAACCGTTCGGCGCCCTCCTGGGCCTTCGTGAATCCCTGCGGGAAGAGGGCCCGGTGCAGCAGCGCGCCCAAGGTCACGAACGCCGCGGCCGTCGTCCAGAGAAGCACCAGCGACAGCGGGTCGATGTCGTGGCGCAGGTATCCCATGATCGCTTTGGTCGCCCACTCGCTCGGCAGGAACGGCGACGTCGGCGTGCGCAGGACGGTCACGAAGTCGAGCAGGTTGCGGAACCCTTCGGGGCGCGCCAGCTGCTCGGGTCGGATGATGCGGAACAGCATGATCACGCCCCCCGCCGCACCGATCGCGATGATCGAGAGGAGGTCGCGAGTGCGCCGGGCGGGGAAGACGTTCACCAGGACGAGCGTCACCGCCGTGCCGACCACCGCCGGCAGCAGCAAGAGCGGGACGACGACGAGTATCGCGTAGGGAATGAACAGCACGCCGCCGCGATAGATCACGCCGTACGCCGCGAGGATCGGCACCGCCATCAGCGCCACCATCCACGACGAGTGGAGCAGCGTCTCGCCGAGCTTCGCGAGATACAGGCGCAGCCAGTCGACCGGCGCCGAGACCAGGAGGTCCAGGTCTTTGGCGAGGAAGAAGCTCGATAGCGCCGTGATGACGTTGGAAAGAACCAGAATCGAGATGAATGAGAGGAGGACGAGCCCCAGAATCTTGTTGGGGATGAGGGCGCCCAGTTCCTCGACGCCGCGCAGGTACTTGAGGATGACGTATAGGACGCCGAACACGGCGAACCAGAACAGCGCCCCGACGACCGTGAGGACGATGAGCTTGCCGCGCCCGCCGCGGTCGCGCTCCTCGCGCATGCGCTGCAGCGCCGTGCGCCACTTGGGTTGCAACACGTGCCACAGCGACGGCTGCTTCACGCGCCGAGGACCTCCACCAGGGCCTTCACGTGCGCACCCCCGGTGAGCTTCAAGAACAGCTCCTCGAGGCTCGAGGTCCCCGCCTGATGCTCGCGTCGCACGTCTGCGACTGTCCCGGCGGCCACGACCTTCCCGTGCTGGATGATCGCGATCTGATCGCACATCGCCTCGGCGACCTCGAGCGTATGCGTGCTCATCAAGACGGTGCCGCCCTTGTCGACAAATTGCCGGAAGATGTCCTTCAGCAACCGCGCGGCCTTGGGGTCGAGGCCCACCATCGGCTCGTCCACCACGATGCACTCGGGGCGGTGAATCAATGCGCTGGAGATGATCAGCTTCTGGCGCATCCCGTGACTGTAGGCTTCGACCAACTCGTTCTGCCAGCTGGTCAGCTCGAACACCTCGAGCAGCTCCGCGATGCGACGCTCGACCGAGTCTCCCTCCTGGCCGTAGAGCCCCGCGACGAAACGGAGGAACTCGACGCCCGTGAGCTTGTCGTACACGAAGGGCCGGTCGGGGATGAACCCGAGCCGCATCTTGGCTGAGAGCGGATTGACGTGCACGTCGTCGCCGCCCAGCAGGACGCGGCCCTGCGTGGGCCGCAGGATCCCGGCGATCATCCGCAGCGTCGTGGTCTTGCCGGCGCCGTTCGGACCGAGGCAGCCGTACAGCACGCCGCGCGGCACGTGCAGGCTGATGTCGTCCACCGCGACGAAGCTGCCGTACAGTTTGGTGAGGTTCTCCAGGCGGATCATAAGACCTCGAGCGTGAGTCGGCCCACCAGGGGGAAGAGTTCCACCTGGCGCGCGAGCCCGCCGACGGCGAAGCGCAGGTGCGCGGCGTCGGCCGGGTACTGATCGAAGGTCGGGTCGACGGCCACCCACCCGCCGAGGTACACCTCGGCCCAGGCGTGATAGTAGAAGCGGCCCTGGAGGTACATGAGTCCGGATACGGTGCGCGCCGGCAGGCCCGCCGCGCGCGCGAGCGCCACGTACAGGGTCGCGGCGTCGTTGCAGTCGCCCCGCCGCGTCTCGAGCACCTTCTCCGCGCTGGGCACCCGCTCCGTCACCTCGCGACGCACGTTGCCGTGCACCCAGTGTGTCAGCAGCTCGGCGGTCCGGGCGGGGCTGCGGTCCCGGACCCCGACGATGAGGCGCGCCTGAGCCGCGATCCGAGGATCGCGGCTCTGGATCAGGGGCTCGGGCTGCAGCCAGCGGGCGAGCGCCGTGTCGGTGGCCGGCAGGCGGTACGGCGCGGCGTGCGCCTGCAGCGCGCTCTCGCGCGAGATCTGGAGCGTATCGCCGGCGAGATGTTGCCGTCCACCCACGCCCTCGCCGCCGAGCAGGACGTCGAAGCCCGTCAGGTTCACACCGGACAACCGCACCTGGAAATGCGCGGCGCCGGCGTCAGGCGGTCCCTCACGCACGCCCGCCGCGAGCGCGGTCGCCGGGACCACGTCGCCGAGCGCGGGAGCGGCGCTGCTGCGCGCGACGCGCGCCGTGTCGCGCCGCCGGAAATTTTCGTAGGCGATCTCGAACGCCGAGCGCTCCATCGCGAATCCGACGGGGCCCGACGAGCGCACGATGCGTCCCTGGGCGTCGATCCAGTTGCTGACCCGCACGCCGTTCGCGGCGTAATCGATCCGGAACGCCCGCACCGTGTCGAAGTGCTCGGGCCCCCACACCATCGTCGTCGAATCGAGGTCGGCGCTGTCGGCGACGACGAGCGTCGACTCAGCGGCGACGCGCACCGTGACGTCCTGAGTGGCCAGGAGCAACGGATCGAAGAGCCGCGCCGAGTAGGTCCGTCCCCGCTGCAGCTCACCACCGAAGGCGAGGCGCAGGGGAAGCAGCGACGGGAGCGTGATCGGACCGGTGAGGGGGATGCGTGTCACCTGCGAGTCGCCATCCGACACAATCGAGACGCGCAGCACGGAATCGCCGAGCACGCGGCCGTGGGCGTCGAACTGGCCGATGTCGCCGTCGAATGTCACGTCGACCCGCTGCAGCCGGAGCGTGCGCGACAGGAAGGCGACGCTGCGGGCCTTGGTACGCCGCAACTTGCCGACCGCGGCGACGTCGAGCACGAAGTTGTCCTCGACGCGGATCGAGTCCGGCAGCGTATCGAGCGTCGCGGACGCGAAGCCGACCTGTTGGGCCCCGAGGTCCAGGCGATAGAACGTGGCGCCGGGCGGGACGGAGAGCGCGGCGTCGGCGAGACGGGCGCCGGTCGAGCGGAACACCTCGCGCTTCACGAGCCAGCCGAGCGACAGCAGCCACACGAGCAGGACGGCGATGGCCCAGTGGCGGCGGGTCACGTCTGATCCATCGCGGCAGCCCGCTTGAGTGCGGCCTCGAATACTTCGTGGTCTTGAGGGGTCTCCACCACAAACGAAACGTCGGCGGGGAAGGCGGAGGTCTCGAGGTGCGTCTGCAGCACCGTCGCCATGATCTCCGCCGCATCCTCGATCGTGAGGTTGCCGGCGCCGGTGCCGATCGGCGGGACACTGAGGTGGCCGAATTCCCACTCCTGCGCCTGCTGCAGCGCCGCGCGCCAGGCGCGCGTCACGCTGCCGCGGCTCACGGGTTCGGTCTCGCTGCGAATGACGGTGTGGATCACGAATTCGGCGGGCAGGTCGCCGCCGGCGGCGGTCACGACGGCCGCGCCGACCGGAAGGTCCCGCGTCAGGCGGAGGCGGTCGTGAAACTCCGCGCCGCCCATGGTCTCGAGACGGCGCAGGGCGGCGGCGGTCGGGTCGAGGCGGGTCGTGGCGGGACGGACGATGGCGTCGGCGGCGAGAAACCCCACGTCGTCCACCACCACGCGAATCACCTGCCCGCGACCTCCCGCGAACGCCGGTACATCACCGTGGCTTCATCGGGGCGATTGAGACGGTCGAGCACCTTGCCGATCCCGTACAACGCCTTCGGATTCGTGGGTTGGAGCTCGACGGCGCGCTCGAACGCCGCCAATGCGCCGGTGAGTTGGTCGATGTGGTTCAGCGCGTCGCCCAGATAGTACCAGGCCGCGGCGCGATTGGGATCGGCTTCGACTGCCCGCCTCAGGTGCGCCACCGAATCGGCCCACAGGCCGCGCCGCGTGAGGACCACGCCCAAATTGAAGAGCGCCTCGACGTTCACGGCATCGTCCCGGATCACGCGCAGCAGATCCCGCTGCGCCGCGGCGTAGCTCCCCTTCGCGCCGAGCACCGCGGCACGATTGACGAGCAGGCCCGCGTTGTTGGGATCCGTCTCGAGCGCGCGATCGAGCTCCGCCAACGCGCCGTCGCGGTCACCCCGCGCATCGAGGATCAGCGCCAGGTTGTTGCGCGCCTTCACGTGCCCCGGCTCGCGCGCCAGCAGATCGCGGTACGACGCGGCGGCGCGGTCGAGATCTCCCCGCTCGCTCGCTTCGCGCGCGGAGAGGTACAACGGATCGTCGGCGACCGGGGCGGGAGGCACGGGGTCGGCGGCCGGCGGAGCGCCCGTCTGCGACGGCTCCGGAGGCGATGGGGGAGGCGGAGGAGGCGGCGTCTCGGGATCGAGCTTCGCCCGCGGGGCATCGGCCGGCGGCGTCGCTTCGACGCGCAGCGGCGGAGGCAACTTGTCCCGGGCGACGTCGACGGGCGACGCGATTCCTCCCGTCTCCGTCAACGACTCGGCTTCTTCGATCAGCTCGGCGGCGACGCGCGCCCGGTCCTGTGACGACTGCCAGCGCCGCTCACGACGCCGGTTCATGCGACTACCTCGCTCGTCAGCCACGAGAGATACAGATCGTTGCCGCGCTCCACCGGGAACGCGAGCAGCTCGGGGACCTCGTAGGGATGCCGCTCGCCGACCGCGGCGCGCAGCTCATCCCACTTCGACGCATCCGTCTTGAGCAACACCACGACCTCCTGCTCCTGCGTGATCGTTCCTTCCCAGCGATACACCGACTCGGCCCCGGGGAGGACCGTCCCACAGGCGACGAGGCGATCCTTCACCAAACTTGTCACAAACGCCCGGGCGTCCTCGGCGGAACCGAGCGTCGTGAGCACGAGCAGTGCGTGCGTAGACATGGGACGGCTAACGTAGGGAAACTGATTGGGTTAAGCAAGGGAAAGACGGCGCAGGGCTGCCGCCGACCTGGGGGAGTTGACCGGCGAACCTTGTGCCCCCTAGGCTACGGGGATATGTCCGGGGACTCCCTCATCGTTCGCGGTGCCCGCGAGCACAACCTCAAGAACATCAGCGTCGAGATTCCCCGGGGCACGCTCACGGTCATCACCGGTCTGTCCGGGTCGGGGAAGTCGTCGCTCGCGTTCGATACGATCTACGCCGAAGGACAACGCCGCTACGTCGAATCGCTCTCGGCGTACGCCCGCCAGTTCCTCGGGTTGATGGAAAAGCCGGACGTCGACGCGATCGAAGGGTTGTCTCCCGCCATTTCGATCGAGCAGAAGACGGCGGGCTCGAATCCGCGCTCCACCGTCGGCACCATCACCGAGATCTACGACTACCTGCGGCTGCTGTGGGCCCGCAGCGGAACGCCGCACTGTCCCAACGACGGCACGCCCGTCGAGCGGCAGAGCGCGTCGCAGATCACCGACCTCGTGCTGGCGTGGCCCGAGGGCACGAAGATCGAAGTGCTCGCGCCGATCGTGCGTGGACGCAAGGGCGAGTTCCGCGATGTCTTCGAAGCGATGTCGAAGCAGGGGTTCGTCCGCGTGCGCGTGGACGGCGAGACGCACGATCTGTCCGCGGTACCAAAACTGAATCGCCGCCAGAACCACGACATCGCCGTCGTCGTCGACCGCCTCGTGGTGCGCGCGGCCGATCGCGGCAGACTCGCCGACTCGATCGAGACGGCGCTCAAGGCCGCGGACGGCGTCGTCGAAGTCGTGCGGCAGAGCGGCAGCCCCCGCTCGACGTTGTTCTCGGAGCGCTACGCGTGTCCCAAATGCGGTCTGTCGCTCCCCGAGCTCGAGCCGCGCCAATTCTCCTTCAACTCGCCGTTCGGGGCCTGTGTCGAGTGCTCAGGACTCGGTACGCGCCGCGAGGTCAACGCCGACCTCGTGCTCGGCGACTCGAGCCTGTCGATCCTCGAGGGCGTGGTGCTGCCGTGGGGCGAGCCGAGCGGATACTTGCGGAAGGTCGTGCTGCCCGCGCTCGCGAAGGCGTTCAAATTCGACCTCAACTCACCGTGGCGCGATCTGTCGGGGCAGGTTCGCAAGGTGGTCCTCGAGGGCGCGCCGGGGAAGACGTTCACCTATCAGTACGACAGCGAGAAGTGGCACGGCTCCTATGAATCGGGCTGGAAGGGCGTGCTCCAAACAGTCGAGCGGCGATATCGCGAAACGGCCTCCGACGCGATGCGCGAGCAGCTCGATCAGTACATGGTGGAGCAGGCGTGTCCCGCGTGTCACGGGAAGCGGCTGCGCCCGGAGAGCCTCTCCGTCCTCGTGGCGGGAAAGAGCATCGGCGACGTCGTGACGCTCGCGGTGCGCGAGGCGCTGGCGTTCTGCACCGCCATTCCCATTCGCGGCAACGGGAAGGCGGGTCTCGATCCCGAAATCGCCCGGCCGATTCTCAAGGAGGTCGTCGATCGGCTTCGCTTCCTGGCCGACGTGGGGCTCGACTACCTGACGCTCGATCGCTCCGCCGCGTCGCTGTCGGGCGGCGAGGCGCAGCGCATTCGGCTCGCCACGCAGATCGGGAGCCGCCTGGTGGGCGTCCTCTATATCCTCGACGAGCCATCGATTGGCCTGCATCAGCGCGATAACGGCCGTTTGCTCGCGACCTTGAAGGAGTTGCGCGACCTCGGGAATACGGTGCTCGTGGTCGAGCACGATGAGGAGACGATCCGCGCCGCCGACTACGTCGTGGACCTGGGGCCCCGAGCCGGACGACACGGTGGGGAAGTGATCGCGTCGGGTGTTCTCGCCGACGTGCTGGGCCACCGCGACTCCCTCACGGCCCGCTACCTGCGGGGCGAGCTGCGGATCGCCGTGCCGCCGAGCCGCCGGGTCCGGGCGGAGGATCGCGTCATCAAGGTCGTCGGGGCGCGCCAGCACAATCTCAAGGATGTGACCGTCGAGTTCCCCCTGGGATCGTTCGTCGCCGTGACAGGCGTATCGGGGTCAGGAAAGTCGACGCTGGTCACCGACATCCTGTACCAGGCGCTGGCGCGCCACTTCTACCGCGCGAAGGTCATCCCGGGCGCGCACGACCGCATCGAGGGGCTCGACCTGATCGACAAGGTGATCGACATCGATCAGAGCCCGATCGGCCGGACGCCACGGTCCAATCCGGCCACGTACACGGGTCTCTTCACCCCCATCCGCGAGCTGTTCACGTTCCTCCCGGAATCGAAGCTGCGCGGCTACGGCCCGGGGCGCTTCTCGTTCAACGTGAAAGGCGGGCGCTGCGAGTCCTGTCAGGGCGATGGACTCGTGAAGGTGGAGATGCACTTCCTGCCGGACGTGTACGTCCCGTGCGAGGTCTGTAAGGGCCGCCGCTACAACCGCGAGACCCTCGAGGTGCGTTATAAAGGAAAGTCGATTGCCGACGTGCTCGACCTGACCGTTGCCGACGCGCTCGATTTCTTCGAACACCAGCCCCGTATCAGGACGAAACTCGAACTCCTGAACGACGTAGGACTGGGATACATCCACCTTGGGCAATCGGCTACGACGCTGTCGGGGGGCGAGGCGCAACGCGTCAAGCTCGCCACCGAGTTGGCGAAGCGCGACACCGGGCGCACCCTCTACATCCTGGACGAACCGACGACGGGCCTGCACTTCGAGGATGTGCGGCTCCTGCTCGACGTGCTGCACCGCCTAGTGGACAAGGGCAACACCGTCGTGGTCATCGAGCACAACCTCGACGTCGTGAAGACCGCTGACTGGGTGATCGACCTCGGGCCCGAGGGTGGCGACGCCGGCGGGCAGGTGGTGGCGGCAGGGACGCCCGAAGCGATCGCACGCGCCAAGGGAAGTCATACGGGGCAGTTCCTGCGTAAGGTGTTGCAGCCAGGGGACTAGGGGGTAGGTTGCACTAGGTGGAAGACATCCTTGCGGTCGTTTTCATCTTCGGCGGCGGCAGCCTGTTTCTGCTGGCCATTTCCCCGATCGGGAAAGCCATCGCGGAGCGCATCCGGGGCGGCGCGCCGAACGCGCCCGGCGCGGTCCACGAGGCCTTCGAAGGACTGCGAGAGGAAATGCTCACCGAGCTCCAACAGATGCGCAAAGAGGTGAGCGAGTTGGGCGAGCGCATGGACTTCGCCGAACGAATGCTGGCGCAGCATCGCGAGGCCGAGCGCCTCCCGCCGGCGAGGTAACGATGCGACCTGAAGAAGTCTTCCTGAGCGTCATCGCGATGGCGGGATTTGCGCTCCTCGCTTATCCGCTCGTCCGCGCGCTGTCGGAGCGCATCCGGCCGCGGGTCGACGCGGGGATCAAGGACGAGCTGGTGGGCCTGCGCGAAGACGTGCTGACGGAGGTGCGCGATATGCGCCGCGAGATTGGCGAGCTGGCTGAGCGCGTGGACTTCACCGAACGGCTGCTGGCGAAGCGGAGCGTCAATGAACGGACCTGAAGCGGTCGCGGCTTTCATGTTTTTCGGCGGCACCTTTTGGGTGTTGCGGCCGGTGGCGGCGGCGGTCGCGAAGCGCATCGCGGGCGAGCACCGCCGGCCGGGGATGGAGCCCGCCGAGCGCGACGAGATCCTCGACGAGTTGCATCAGGTGCGGCAGGAAGTCGCGGAGCTGGCCGAGCGAATGGATTTCGCGGAGCGGCTCCTCGCCAAACCGCGGGAATAGGACGCAACCATGGGCGACGCGATCCGGACCTTCTTGACGCTGGCGGCGGTTGTCGGTGGTCCCTTGCTCGCCGTCATGGTCGTGCCGGTGCTCGCGAAGCGGTTCCTGAGGATGAGCCACGGATCGGCTGACGCGCCGCGAGCCGACATCGAGGATCTCCGGGCGCGCATGGCGGAGTTCGATGACATGTCGCGGCGCGTCGCGGAGCTCGAGGAGCGCGTCGACTTCGCCGAGCGCCTGCTGGCGCAGCAGCGCGACACGGCGTTTCCCAGGGCCAAGAGCTGATCGATGGAAGGCGCCCTGGCACTGATGATCCCGATCATCTCGGTGGGCGGATTCTTCGCCTGGATGATCGCGCTCTCCCCGGTCGGCAAGGCGTTCGCAGAGCGGCTGCGGGCCGCCAAGGCGCCCGCTGGGGACCGGGAGGGGCAGGAGGAGTTGCTCGAATCCGTGGAGCATCTGCGTCGCGAGGTGGCGGAACTGGCGGAGCGAGTAGATTTTACGGAGCGGTTGCTGGGGCAGCAGCGTGGCGGTGAACGCCTGGGACGGGGCGCCTGAATGTTGCCCGCTGAAACGCGCGCGACCGGTGAGGCGTAGGAGAACCCATGATCTTGCAGGGTCCCGTAATCGCTCAGACGCCGCCGCCCCCGCTGCTCCCGTTCGACCCGAATCAGCTGATCCCGCTGATCGGCATGGTTGGGGGGATGATCGTCGTCGGCGTCGTGCTGTACGCATTCCTCAAGTCAGACCTGGCGGCGGCGCTGGCGGAGCGGATTCGCGCGGGGATAGGTCGCCGCAAGCATTGGAAGCGGGTGGACGGGGAGTGGCTCGGCACGGCGGCCGACGAGCGGAACGCCCCAGCGCTCGAGGAACGGCTGGAGCAGATGCACGGCCAGATCGCCGAGTTGGCCGAGCGGTTAGATTTCGCGGAGCGGCTGCTCGCGCAGAAGCGCGAGCGCACATTGCGGGCGGGCGAGTAGTCCTGCCAGGAGACCGAGAGGGGCCGAATGGGAATTTTTGACCGCTTGTCCACGCTGATCCGGTCCAACATCACGGACCTGATCTCGCGGGCCGAGAACCCGGAAAAGGTTCTCGAGCAGCTGATCATCGACATGCGGAGCCAGCTGGCGAAAGCCAAGCAGCAAGTGGCCGCCGCGATCGCCGATGAGAAACGGCTCTCGTCGCAGGCCGAACAGGAGAAAAAGCTCGCCGAGGACTGGGAGAAGCGCGCCGTCCTCGCCGTGCAGGAAGGTCGCGACGACCTCGCCAAGCAAGCGCTGCTGCGGCACAACGAGCATGTGCAAGGCGCCGTCCAGCTGCAGGAGACGTGGGTCAAGCACCGCGAGGAAACCGACAAGCTCAAGGCCTCGCTGCGGGCCCTCAACGACAAGATCGAGGAAGCGAAGCGCAAGAAAAACATCCTGGTCGCGCGCCAAAAGCGGGCGGAGGCGCACAAGCGCATCCAGGAAACGATGTCCTCGATCTCCGACAAGAGCGCCTTCGAGACGTTCGAGCGGATGTCGGAGCAGATCGAGCACGAGGAACGCAAGCTGCTGGCCGCCGCCGAGGTGAACGAAGATCTCTCCGGCGATTCGCTGATCAAGCAGTTCCAGGGGCTCGAGGTGAAAGCCAGCGCCGACGAGCAGCTGATCGCGCTGAAGCAAAAGATGGGCCTCCTGCCGGCCGGCTCCGCGCCGGAGGCGAAGGCGCTCGGCAAGGGTGCGAAAGAGGCGGACATCGTCGAGGATGACGACGCCGAGCACAGCCGCTGAGTTCTGAGTCCACGCCCCCATCGTCACGGTTGTCGAGCGCCACGTTCGTGGCGCTCTTTGTTGCGGCCCTCGTCATCTGGTTCGTCGTCCGGGTCGTCGACATCCTGCTGCTGGTCTTCATCGCCATCCTGCTCGCGGTCTATCTCTCCGCGGTGACCGACTGGCTGGAGCGGCGGTTCAAGCTGGTGCGCTGGGCGGGGCTCACGATCGCCGTGGCGGCCACGCTCGCTGCGGTCGTGTTCGTCGGGGCACTCCTCGTCCCGCCCGTCATCGACCAGACTCAGGCGCTCGTGGGCGGGCTGCCCGACACGCTCACCAAGATCCAGGACGTTCTCGCCCGCTGGGCGAGCCAGTACCCCGTCCTGCGCCGGACGGAGCTCGCCAACCCGACCTCAGGACTCGTCGCCGGAATCGTGAACGACGCCACGGACTTCCTGCGCGGTTCGCTGATCGGCACCGTGCGGGGCGGTGGGAAAGTGTTCATCGAAGGCGCCAGTGTGGTCGTGATGGCGCTCTACCTCGCGCGCCAACCCGATTTGTATCGCGACGGACTCGTCTCGCTGATCGCCCCGCAACATCGTCCCATCGCGAAGCGCGTCTTCCAGGACATGGCCGCCACGCTGCGGGCCTGGGTCGTCGGCCAGTTGATTGCGATGAGCGTGCTCGCCCTGCTCACGGCCCTCGGCCTGTGGATTCTGGGCGTGCCCTTCTGGCTCGCCTTCGGCATCTTCACCGGGCTCGTCGCCGTCGTGCCGTTCTTCGGCACCCTCGTCTCGACCTTGTTGCCGGCCCTCTTTATGGTGGCGACGGGCGACTGGCTGAGTGTCGTACTCGTCATCACCCTGGGCGTGCTGGTCCACGTGCTCGAGGCCAACTTCATCCTGCCCCGCATCATGCAACGCAAGCTGGCGCTGCCCCCGGTTCTGACGATCGGCGGCGTCCTGATCATGGGCACGCTGCTCGGCGCCATCGGCCTCATCGTCGCCGTACCCGTTCTCGCCGTCACGCTGGTGCTGGTGCGCCACGTGCTGCACGGCGAGATCTACGGTGACATCGACCGTCAACAGCCCGCGGTGCTCCGGTCCACCGGTGAGCACCGCACCCCCGCTGCCGCGACATGACGAAACCTCCCAAACATCGTTTTCTGATCGTTGCCGACGGCCAGTTCGGCCCCCTCACTTCGAAGACCGCGAACTCCTGCATCCGCTACTTCCCGGAGCGGATCGTCGCGGTGCTCGATCGCGTCGAAGCCGGCAAAACCGTGCAGGATGTGCTCGGCTTCGGCGGCAACATCCCCGTCGTGGCCGCGTTCGAGCAGGGAGTGACGCAAGGTGGTGGCGCGACGGCCGTGCTCATCGGCATCGCTCCCCCCGGCGGCCGGCTCCCCGACGATTGGCGTGGCTGGCTCCGCAGCGCGATCGACCGTCGCCTCGAGATCTGGAGCGGGCTCCACACGTTCATCGGTGACGACGCGGAGTTCGGTCCCCTCGCCAAATCCAAGGGCGTGCGGATCCTCGACGCGCGGAAGCCGCCACCGAACCTGCCCATCGCCGACGGCCGCGCCGCCGAAGTGGACGCGTTCGTGATTCTGGCGGTCGGCTCCGACTGCAACGTCGGCAAGATGACGGCCCAGCTCCAGCTGCGCGACGAGCTGGTGAAGCGCGGTCACAAGACGAGCTTTGTGGCAACCGGGCAGACGGGGATCTTCATCGAAGGGTGGGGGACCGCGGTGGATGCCGTCGTCGCCGACTTTATCGCGGGGGCCGCCGAGGAGCTCGTGCTGGAGGGCGCGAAGGGCAACGACATCGTGCTCGTCGAAGGGCAGGGGAGCCTGATTCACCCCGGATACTCGGGCGTGACGCTCGGCCTGCTGCACGGCTCGTGTCCCGACGCGCTGATTCTGTGCCACCAGGCCACGCGCGACTACATCGGCGACTATCACGGCCGCGACCCGTGGGTGAAGATCCCGTCGTACACCGAGATGATCGACATCTACGAACGCGCGGCGCGCCCGGTGCACCCCACAAAGGTCATCGGGATCTGTCTCAACACGTACGACATGGACGAGAAGGCCGCGCGGGCAGCGGTCGCCAAGGCGCAGCAGGAGACGGGGCTTCCGGCGACCGATCCGGTGCGGTTCGAGTCAGGGCCGCTGGTGGACGCGATCGTGAGGGCCGCGGCTTCTTGATGTAGTGCGGCGGCGATTCGGTACTGGTCGCCGCCCTTTCCTCTTTATAGTGCCGCGGTGCACTTCCTCCGCTGCGTCTTCGCCGAGTGGGCGCTGGTACGCCCGCGTCTCGTCCGCACGCGCTTCGGCCTGTGCCTGCTACTGCTCGGTGTCGCCCTGGTCTGGTTGGGCCACCACGGTGCCGACCCGCTCGCCGTCGCGCTGCACGCCGGCGCACTCGGGAGCGTGGTGGGCGCCGCGTTCGCCATCGGCTCCGCCGCCGATCGTGCCGCGCTCGTCATCGCGCTCGGGCACCCCACGACGCCCCTCGCCGTGGCGACGGGTCGCTGGCTCGCGGCGGTCCTTCCGGCGGCCGGTCTCGCCGTGGCGTGCAGTCTGGCGGTGGGTTGGCAGACACCCTCCGCCGTCGCGGGACTCGTCGCCGCGAGTGCCGTGGCGGGCTGCGCCCTCACAGCCGTGCTGCTGGCGGGGAGCGGGGCTGCGCTCGCCCTCTTCATCTGTATGGCGCTTGCGGGGGCCGTACCGCCCGAGGCCTTCGTCAGTATTGCGGACCCCGGGGCCGTGCGCGTCGCGGTCGCCAGCGCCCTCGAGTTGGGACCGGCACTGTGGCGGTATCGAGAGGTCGCGACCGGCAGCGCCGGCGCGGTACTCCACGCCGCCGCCTGGGCGGCGCTTGGGATCGTGCTGGCGAGTGGCCTGGTGCGGCGGAGGGGAGGGGCGCGCGCGCCATGACCGACTACGCCCTCACCCTGCACGAGGTATGCGGGCCGCAGCCCCTCGACGCGGTGTCGCTCGCGCTGCTCCCGGGAGAGATCATCGGCATCATCGGTCCCGCGGGCGCCGGGAAAACGACGCTGCTCAAAGTGGCGGCGGGTCTGGTGCGGCCCGGGCGCGGGACGGTCTGGCGCAGCGGCGCCGCCGGGTACGCCCCCGAGGCCCCCGTCTTTCCGCCCGCGCTCACGGTGCGCGAAGTGCTCGGTTACTACGCACGCTTCCACGCGATCGGCGCGATGCGGCGCGTGCTGGTGCACGATGCCCTCGAGATCGCCGGGCTCGCCCCGATCGCGAACGCCCGCGCCGCCGCGCTCGGCCGCGTGGATCTGCAGCGGCTCGCGCTGGCCCAGGCGAGTCTCGGAGGCCGCCAGGTGTTGCTGCTCGACGAGACGCTGTCGGGGCTCGACCCCCTGGCGCGCCGCGATCTGTGCACCCGGGTCGCCCATCTCGTCGCGACGGGCGTGGCGGTGTTGCTCGCGGCTCGCGACTTGAGTGCCCTCGAGCGGCTGGCCAGCCGGGTGCTCGTGCTGCGCGCTGGTCGCGTCGTGCGGGCGGGGTCGGTCGCCGCGCTCCTGGCAGAGCGCGTACTGGAAGTGTTCCTCGACCACCCGCCCCCCGAGCCGCCCCCCGGATTCCGCGTGACGGCGGCCGGACTCGAAGCCCCCCTCGCCGGTCGCACGCCCGAGGCCGCGCTCGCGCTGTGTCGCGCGCATCGACTCGCCGTGCGCGCGTCGCGTGTCCGCGTGAAATCCCTCGAAGAGATCGTCCTGGACGCGCACGACGCCTCGCGTTGACGCTCCCGCCGTGCGCGCCTACGTTTCGCGCACGATGCCGGTGGCCCTCTACAACACATTGAGCCGGAGCGTCGAGCCCTTCCAACCGCTCGCGCCGCCGCGCGTCACGCTCTACACCTGCGGTCCCACCGTGTGGAACTACGCGCACATCGGCAACTTCCGGACGTTTCTGTTCGAGGACCTGCTGCGCCGCTGGCTGGAGCATTCCGGGTACGACGTTTTCCACATCATGAACCTGACCGACGTCGACGACCGCGTGATCAAGGCGGCCGCCGGCGCCGGCAAGCGCATTACGGATCACACGGAACCGTTCACGCAGGCGTTCTTCGAGGACCGCGACTACCTGCGGATCAAGCCCGCGCACGTCTACACGCGCGCCACACAGTACATCCCGCAAATGATCGCGCTCGTGCTGCGGTTACTCGAACGCGGCGTCGCCTACAAGGGAGACGACGGCTCCGTCTACTTCGCGCTGTCCAAGTTCCCGACGTACGGACGGCTCTCACGACTCGACACGCGGCAGATCAAGGTTGGCGCCCGCGTGGCGAGCGACGAGTACGCCAAGGACGACCCCAGCGACTTCGCGCTGTGGAAGAAGGCCGACGCCGAGGACGAGAGCGTCGGCGCCGCGTGGGACGCGCCGTTCGGCCGCGGGCGTCCGGGGTGGCACCTCGAGTGCTCGGCGATGGCGCTCGACGAGATCGGCAATCGATTCAACGTACGCACGCTCGACATTCACTGCGGCGGGATCGACCTGATCTTTCCCCACCACGAGGACGAAATCGCGCAGTCGGAGGGCGCGACCGGCGAGCCGTTCTCACGAAACTGGTTGCACGGCGAGTTCCTGAACGTGCGCGGCACGAAGATGTCGAAGCGGTTCGGCAACTTTCTCACCGCGCGCGATCTGCGCGAGCAAGGCGTCGATGCCGCCGCGGTGCGCCTGCTGTTCTGGCAATCGCATTACCGCCAGCCTATCGACTTCAACGATGAGGCGCTCGCCGGTGCGACGGAGGGTGTGCGGCGCTTGGGCGAGCTGCACGAACGACTCAAACGAGAGGGGGGAAGAGGGAAGGGGGAAGGATTGCAATCGGAATCGGAGAAGCTCGAAGCAGAGTTCAGCGCTGCCCTCGACGACGATCTCGATGCGCCCCGTGCCGTGGCCGGTCTATTCGAGTTCAGCCGGGCCGCTAACCGCGAATTGGATCGAGGCGCCGGGGCTGGCGGTGCCTTGGCAGCGTTCGAGCGTGTCGCGGGCGCGCTGGACGTGCTGCCGACGCCGAAAGTGGCCGATCCGGCCCTGGCGAGCTGGGTCGCCGAGCGCCTGGCCGCCCGGAGCCAGGCCCGTAAGTCCAAGGATTTCAAGGCAGCCGACGCCATCCGGGACGAGCTGCGGGCTCGGGGCGTCGAGATCGAGGACACGCCCCAGGGCACCAAGTGGCGGGTTGCCTAAGTGTCAGACCCCGTTTAAGATATGAGTCTGTCTGATTTCGCGATCACCAGCTGACGTAGCTCAACTGGTAGAGCAGCTGATTTGTAATCAGCAGGTTGAGGGTTCGAGTCCCTTCGTCAGCTCACGTTGTCGCGATGCTGAGAAGAGGCAACGCAGGATCCCCGACTCCGAGGAAACAACAAACCCCGCGCTGACCGAACGCGGGGTCTGTTGTCAGTGGGGGCGGAGCATCGGGTGGGGTGCCCGAGTGGCCAAAGGGAGCAGACTGTAAATCTGCCGCGCATCGCGCTACGAAGGTTCGAATCCTTCCCCCACCACTCTTGTGGCGCGCGGGCGTAGCTCAGTTGGTAGAGCGTCAGCCTTCCAAGCTGAGGGTCACGGGTTCGAGTCCCGTCGCCCGCTCTGGTGCACGCTCGCGTAGCTCAGTCGGTAGAGCGCGTCCTTGGTAAGGACGAGGTCACCGGTTCAATCCCGGTCGCGAGCTCTGCGAGTTGCTGACACCTGACCCCG
>Ga0193723_1000103_pt1 | contig 28234 bp, 28 predicted proteins | sample H2m2metaG_FD_143042 | JGI IMG/M metagenome (GOLD analysis project Ga0193723, IMG submission 143042) | Soil microbial communities from a riparian zone of the East river system, Colorado, United States - H2m2 | ecosystem: Environmental > Terrestrial > Soil > Riparian zone | place: USA: East River...
ATCGTGAACGTGTACACCAAGTCCGATCTGGTCAGTCCGTCCAACCGTCCGACTGTCCAACCGTCCGACATTCTGCTCTCCGCGGTCACACGGGAGGGCCTGGACCCGTTTCTCGAGGCGTTACGCGCGCGGCTTCCGGAAAGCCCCTTTCATTATGATCCGGACGAGCTGGCCACCCAGCCGATGCGCTTCTTTGCGGCGGAGTTCATTCGGGAGGCGGCGTTCGAACAGCTGCACGAAGAGCTGCCGTACAGCGTGGCCTGTGAGATCGATGAGTTCCGGGAAGGCTCCGAGCCGGTATATATTCGGGCCGTGCTCTACGTGGAACGCGAAAGCCAAAAAGGGATCGTCATCGGCGAGGGCGGCCGAACCATCAAAGCCCTCGGCGCCGCGGCACGCGCCAAGATCGAAGCGCTGCTCGGACAACGCGTGTTCCTCGACCTGCACGTGAAGGTCCTTCCCAAATGGCGCCGCGACGAACCGTCCCTCAAGCGACTGGGATACGCCACCTCATGAGTCTCGCCCCCGACTTGCTCGAGATTCTCGTCTGCCCGAAGTGCAAAGGACCGCTCGAGCATCGGACCAATCCGGAAGCGCTCGCCTGTCACACCTGCCGCCTGATCTATGCCGTCGAAGACGACATTCCCATCATGTTGATCGATGAGGCGAAGTCTTTCTAGCGGGATCCTCCTCGCGTCGGTTGTCGCCGCCCCGCTGAGAGCGCAGGAGCTTCCCCTCAACGCCGGCGCGCTGTTCCTTGTGTTCCCTGTCGGCGCGCAGGCCGTCGGGATGGGACAGACCGCGACCGCCGCGGCGGGGCGGGGTGAAGCCGCGTTCTGGAATCCCGCCGGCCTCGCCACGATGTCCGACGACGAGTTCGCGCTGCACAGCGCGTCGCTGGTCGCGGGTCGCAGCAATGTCCTCGGCGTCTATTTCCCCTCGCGCGGCATCGGGGTGATCGGTGGCGCGGTGTACCTGGTCGACTATGGCGACCTCGAACGCACCGACGTCAACGGCAACACGATCGCGCGCATCGCGCCGCGTAACTTCGAGTTCCTCGCTTCCTACGCGACGAATCTGGGCGGCTCGTTCGTGTTCGGGATCAACTACAAGCTCGTGCAGTTCCGCGTCGATTGCAGCGGCGACTGCCGCGACTTTCCCGCCGGCACCGGCGCGACGCACGCGGTCGATGTCGGCGGACAGTTCACCGTTGGCCCGGGCGGTCCGCTGCGCATCGGGGTCGTGTTGCGCAATGTCGGGTTCCGGCTGCAGGTCAATAACCAGGCGCAGGCAGATCCGTTGCCCACCCGGCTTGCCGTGGGCGCGCTGTACGACGTGCGGTTGCGTCCGGTCACGGGAGGCTCTCTCGAGCAAGCGTTCGATGTCAAGCTCGCCGCCGACATCGACAGCCCCTGGGGGCAGACCGGACAGTCGGAGACCCGCATCGGTTTCGATATCGGCTATCAGAAGCTGGTCCGGGTGCGTGCCGGCTATGCGTTCGTGCAGGACGGGCTGAGCGGCCCGAGTGTAGGCCTGGGGATCGAAAGCGGCTCGCTCGGCGTGGATCTCGCGCGCGCGTTCCTGACGAACTCGGACCTGCAGATCGAGAATCCGACTTACTTCTCCTTCCGCGTCTCATTCTAATGAGGCGGGTGGCGGCACTCGCGGGCCTGGCAGTCGTCGTTGCGGCCCGCCTGGGTGTGGCGCAACAGCAGGAGCCGCCGGCCAGCATGTTCGTCCGCCCGCTCGCCTCACTGCTGCTGCCCGGGACGGGGCAGCTGCTCGCGCACCAGGACCGCGGCGCCGTGTACCTGGCCGCGGAGGTGTACCTCGTGTCGCGGTTCCTGCAGCTCGATCACGAGGCCGTGGCCGAAGCCCAGCGCTTTCAAAACCTGGCGTTCGACGTGGCACGGCGCTCCTTCGGCCCCGTTCGACGCGACACCATCTTCGAGTACTACGAGCAGATGGAACGCTTTGCCGAAAGCGGCGCATACGATAAGGATCCCGGACCGGCACTCGTGCCCGAGAGCGATCCGAGCACCTACAACGGCTCGATGTGGCTCCTGGCGCGGCAGACCTATTGGGAGGATCCCAACGTGCCTCCCGATCCGATGTCCCCGCAGTACTTGAACGCGCTGCAGTTTTATCAGGCCCGGGCCGTGGGCGCCAACTTCCTGTGGAGCTGGCGCAATCATTCGCTCGAGCATGAGGTGTTTCGCGATTACATCAAGCGCAGCGACAACGCGTTCCGGCGGGCGCAAAATCAGATCGGCCTGCTCCTCGCCAATCACGTCTTGAGCGCGGTGGACGCGCTGATCTCCGCGCGTCTCAGCGCCGCGACGGGACGCGATGCGCAGATGCGGACGAGCGTCGGACTCGGCGGCCAAACCCAGGTTCAGTTTTCAATCGCGTTTTAGCTAGTCCGCGTCATTCCACGAGGATCCAAGCATGAGCTGGATCACCAGTCCGGAGGCGTGGCTCGGCCTCCTCACGCTGACGGTGCTCGAGATCGTCCTCGGCATCGACAACATCATCTTCATCTCGATCCTCGCGGGCAAGCTCCCCAAGGAGCAGCAGGGACGGGCGCGCCGCGTCGGTTTGGCCGGCGCAATGGTCACCCGCATCGCGCTGCTCGCCGCGCTCGCATGGATCATTCGGCTGACCGCGCCGCTGTTCCACCTGCTGGGGCATCCGTTCTCCGGCCGCGACCTGATTCTCATCGTCGGCGGTCTGTTCCTGCTCGCGAAGAGCACGCGCGAAATCCATGAAGGACTCGAGGGCGATGCCGACCGGTCGGGCGCGCGGGCCCGTGCGACGTTCGGAGCCGTCGTCGGACAGATCGTCCTCCTCGACATCGTGTTCTCGCTCGATTCGGTGATCACCGCGGTCGGGATGGCGCGCCATCTCCCGGTGATGATCGCGGCGGTCGTGCTCGCGGTCGGTGTCATGATGTTCGCGGCGGCGCCGATCAGCGACTTCGTGCATCGCCATCCGACGGTGAAGATGCTGGCGCTGAGCTTCCTGCTGATGATCGGCGTATCCCTGATCGCCGACGGGCTGGGTCAGCACATCGCCAAGGGCTACATCTATTTCGCGATGGGGTTCTCGGTATTCGTGGAGATGCTGAACGTCCGCATGCGTGCACGCACGCCGCCGGTGAAACTGCGCGAGGCGTACGAGGGTTCAATTGACACGGGAGGCGACGAGGCCTAAGTTTAGGCGGTTTCTACCCTTACGAGAGGATTCAGGTGCGGTCGCGCCAAGCCATTCTCTTCTTCTCGCCGGCTGGACGTTCCGTACCTGACTTCGTGACCGCGTGGGTCAACGGGAGAGAATTGCCCGTTATTTCTCTTCCTCAGGCCGCAGGGGTGGAAGAGCGGGTGCTCCGTGGGCTGCCGACCTTGGTGGTGATCGACGCCGACAGCGCCGGAGACGAGGGGATGCAGCTGTGCGCCCGTCTCAAAGGCGACGCCTACACGGCGATCGTGCCGCTGGCTGTGGTGACCAATCGCCATGCGACGGATGCCGTGCGGAAGTGGTTCGCGGCGGGGGCCGACGAGGTTATCACGCCGCTGTTCGAGCCGGGTGAGCAGGCGGGTCGCCTCGACGCCCTGGTGACGCGGGCCGAGCGCGACGTGGCGGTGAATCCGTCGACGCGGCTCCCGGGGACGACGGAGATCGAGCGCGAGATCAAGCGGCGGATGGAGCTGGGCGAATTCTTCGCCGTCTGTTACGCCGACCTCGATCACTTCAAAGAATACAACGATCGCTACAGTTACAACGACGGCGATCGCGTGATCTACCTGCTGTCCCGAATCCTGCACGACGTCGTGCGGGGCGTCCTCGGGAAGCAGGGTTTCGTCGGGCACATCGGCGGTGATGATTTCATCTTCGTGCTGCCGATCGAGAGCATCGGGGCGGTGTGCAGTGAGGTGCTCGACGTGTTCGACACGCTGGTGCCGTATCAGTACAACGAGCAGGACCGCCGGGCAGGCTACTATTTCGGCAAGGACCGGCGCGGCCAGCTGCATCGGGTGCCGTTGATGACCCTGTCGATCGGCGTCGTGACCAACCAGCATCGGCGGTTTGCGCACCCGGCGCAGGTCAGCGAGCTGGCGACGGAGATGAAGAGTTACGCGAAGACGCAGGCGGGATCGGTCTTTGTGGTTGACCGGCGCCACGATCGCGATCACGGAGAAGAAGGAAGCGGAGACCACGAGGCCTAGGCGTGAACGTCACTTGTCCGTCGTGCGAAACGGTGTACCGCGTGGATCCGGCAAAGGTCCCCGCGGGAGGCCTGCGCGCGCGCTGCAGCGTTTGCAGCAACGTCTTCGCCGTGAGCCCCGACGGTGCCGGAGTCGGCGCCGCCGCGGCGCCAGTCGCCGTTGCGCCGCCACCGCCCCCGCCGCCGCGCGCCGCGCCGGCTCCACCACCGCCCGCGCGTCCCGCGATGGCACCGCCAGCGGCACCGCCGAGCCGTCCCGCGACGCCTTCGGCATCGCCATTCGCACGGCCGGCGGCACCCGCGCGTCCGGCAAGTCCGGCCGCACCCGCCGCGCCCGCCGCGCCGCCGGTTGCGATGACAGCGCCGCGTGCAGCACCGCCGTCCCCACTGCGTCCTGCGCCCCCCCCGCCGGCGACTGCACCGCTTCCGGCGCCTGCGCCGCCTCCGCGGCCTGCGGCAACAGCGCCGGCGCGCAACACCGGCCCGCTGCGTCCGGTGAATCCGTTCATGGTGCAGGACCCGAAGCAGAAGGCGCGTCGCTTGGCGCGGGCTTTGATCTCCGACATGCTGGTTTATCATCCGGAGAAGCGGCAACAGGGGATTCGCGACGGAACGCTCCCGCAGCTGTTCAAGGATGAGATCGAGAAGAGCTGGCAGGAGTACGTGGAGCAGGTCGGCGCCGATATGGCGCAGGGCACGCCGTTCTGGAACGAGGCGTTGAACGAGATTTTGGCGGGAGGTCACAAGCTTTTCTAATGGCACTGGCCGAGAGATTTGCCGATTTCGATCGCCGCCTCACCGAGCTCAGGGGTTTTCTTTGACGTCGACGGGAAGACCGCGCGGCTCGCGGAGCTCGAGCAGAAAATGGCGGACGGCGCCCTCTGGGCCGATGCCGAACGCGCCCGTCAGACGGTCACCGAAGTCAAATCCCTGAAGGGTTGGCTCGAGCCTTACCACGCCTTGCGCAAGCGCGTGGACGAAGGCCGTGAGTTGAACGAGCTCCTCGAAGCCGAATCCCACGTCGATCTCGCGCTGCAGCGCTCGCTCGAAACGGAAGCCGAAGAAATCGCCGTCCGGCTCGAGGCGCTGGAAATGCAAAACCTGATGCGGGGGGCCGATGACGTGCGGGACGCGCTCCTCACGATTCATCCGGGCGCCGGCGGCACTGAGTCGCAGGACTGGGCCGAAATGCTCGTGCGGATGTACACGCGCTGGGCGGAGCGGCACGGGTTCGGGGTCTCGATTCTCGATCTGCTGCCCGGCGACGAAGCCGGCATCAAGTCCGCCGAAATCGAGATCCGCGGTCGGTACGCGTTCGGATTGCTCAAAGCGGAGAAGGGCGTGCACCGCCTGGTGCGGATTTCGCCCTTCGACTCGCAGTCGCGGCGCCATACGTCGTTCGCGTCGGTGTTCGTCTATCCGGAAGTGGACGACGAAATCGAAATCGAGATCAAAGACGACGACCTGCGCATCGACGTGTTCCGCGCGTCCGGCAAGGGCGGCCAGCACGTCAACAAGACGTCGTCCGCGGTGCGCATCACCCACTTGCCCTCGGGCATCGTGGTATCGTGCCAGCAGGAGCGCAGCCAGGGGAAGAACAAGGCGACGGCGATGAAGATGCTCAAGGCGCGGCTCTACGAGCGCGCCGTCGCCGAGCGCGAGGCGAAGAAGGCGGAAGTGGACAAGCAGAAGACGGACATCGCGTGGGGGAATCAGATCCGCTCGTACGTCTTCCAGCCGTACACGATGGTGAACGACCATCGGACCGAGCTGAAGGTGAGCGACGTCCACAAGGTGATGGACGGCGACCTCGATCCGTTCATCGAGGCGTTCCTGCAGCGTTTCGGGAGTAACGGCAAGTGACCACCGGATTCGTCGAAGCGGCGCGGCGCGAGAAGCTCAAAGCGCTGCTGGAGCGCGGCGTCGTTCCGTTTGCCTATCGGTTCGAGCGGACCGCGACCGCGCAGCAGGCGCTCGCGGCGTACCAGAGCGATGACGATCCGGCCCGGTACGCGCTCGCGGGCCGGCTCGTCGCATTGCGCCCGCACGGCAAGACGACGTTCGCGCATCTCGAGGATCAGAGCGGCAAGATTCAGCTGTACTTCAAGGGCGACGAGCTCGGCGCCGAGCGCTACGGCGTGCTGGAGCTGCTCGACCTGGGCGACCACGTGGGCGTCGACGGCCGGCTGATGAAGACCCGCACGGGCGAGATCACGCTGCGCGTCGCGGGATTCACGCTGCTCTCCAAGGCGTTACGGCCGCTCCCGCTCGGCAAGGAGGACGCGAGCGGCGTGAAGCATGGCGAGCTGTCCGATCCGGAGCTGCGCTCGCGCCAGCGCTACGCCGATCTCGCGGTGCATCCGGAGGTCCGCGAGGTGTTCCGGCTGCGCAGCCGGATCGTGCAGGGAATCCGGGCTTTCCTCGATGCCAAGGGGTACTTGGAAGTGGAGACGCCGGTGCTCCAGCCGATCTACGGTGGCGCGTCGGCGTGGCCCTTCAAGACGCATTACGAAGCGCTGGACGCGACCTTCTACCTTCGCATCGCCGATGAGCTGTATCTGAAGCGCTGCCTCGTGGGAGGTCTCGAGAAGGTGTACGAGATCGGACACGATTTTCGAAACGAGGGCTTGTCGCGGTTCCACAATCCCGAATTCACCATGGCGGAATGGTATCAGGCGTATGCGGACTACAACGACGTGGCGGCGCTGACCGAAGAGATGCTGGCGACTCTCGTGCGCGATCTGTTCAAGACGAGCGAGCTCCAGCGTCACGGCACGACGCTGTCGTTCGCGCGCCCGTTCGCGCGGAAGGATTACTACGGGCTGGTCCGCGAGCATGCGGGTGTTGACTTGACCCAGACGACGGATGCCGAGCTGCGGGGCGTGTTGAAAAAGCACAATGCGCCGCCCGCCGACATCGCCGCGCTCAGCGGTCCGAAGCTCATCGATGAAGTCTTCAAGACCTGCGTCGAGCCCAAGCTCGTGCAGCCGACGTTCGTGTTCGACTATCCAATCGCGTTGTCACCGCTCGCCAAGCCCAAGCGCGGCGATCCGACGAAGGTTGAGCGCTGGGAGCTGTTCGTGCAGCACCGCGAGCTGGCGAACGCGTTCAGCGAGCTCAACGACCCCGACGAACAGCGCCGCCGCTTCGAGCAGCAGGGCACGCTGCGCGCCGCCGGCGACGCCGAGGCGCAGCAGCTCGATGAGGACTACCTGCGGGCGCTGGAGTACGGCATGCCGCCCGCGGGTGGCGTGGGACTCGGCGTGGACCGGCTGACGATGATCCTCGCCGATCAGACGAACATTCGCGACGTCATTCTCTTTCCGATGCTGCGGCCGGAGTCATGACGATCACCGTGCTGGTCGGGCTCAAGGCGCTCTTCGCCATCGCGGCCATCGGCGCGATCGTCGTGCTGGCCACAAACTGGCCGAAGCGCCTCGATCTGCGCGTGGCGATGCGGTATCTGCGCAGCCGCCGCTCGTCCCGGTTGATCTCGCTGATCACCGTGATCGCCGTCGGTGGCGTCACGATCGGCGTGATGGCGCTCGTCATCGTGCTGGGCGTGATGAACGGCATGCAGAACGACCTGCGCGAGAAGATCCTCGTCGTCAATCCGCACCTGCGCGTCCTGACGTACGGGGAAGGGCTGCGGCTCGACGACTGGCCCGCGGTGATGACGAAGGTGAAGCGAACGCGCGGCGTGGAGGCCGCGGCGCCATTCGTGATGACCCAGGGTCTGATCTCGGCGGGCCACGACTATGCCGAAGGAGTGATGGTCATCGGCATTGAGGCCGACACGGGCACCAGGGCGGTGACGACCCTCCCGCATTACTTCACGAAGGGCGATCTCACGTTCCGGACGACGCGATCCGATGTCGAGGGCGGCGTTGCGATCGGGACCCGGCTGGCGACCAAGCTCTCGTCGTACCCCGGGGACGTCATCACGATGGTCGCCCCCGCCGGTTCGCAGTTCAATCGCAGCCTCGGCGCGTTCGTGCCGAAGTACCGGCGGTACGAAGTCACCGGCCTGTTCGAGACCGGGATGTACGATTACGACAACAGCTACGTCCTGATGCGCCGCCAGCCGGCCCAGGATTTCGCCGGGTTGGGCGGTGCCGTCACGGGAATCGAAGTGCGGCTTGCCAATCCGGAGCGCGCCACCGAGGCCGGGAGGCTGATTGAGGATAGGCTCGGCTATCCGTACCGGGCCCTCGACTGGCAGCTCCAGAACCGCTCGCTGTTCTCCGCGCTGAAGCTCGAGAAGCTGGGCATGGGACTGGTGGTGTTTCTGATCTGCGTTGTCGCGGCCTTCAACGTCGTCGGGACGCTCACGATGGTGGTGCGCGACAAGACGCGCGAGATCGGCATCCTCATGGCCATGGGGATGCAGCGCAATCGCATCCGGCGTGTCTTCCTTATCCAGGGTGTCTTCATCGGGCTCGTGGGGACCGCACTCGGCGCGGTGCTGGGGCTGATCGCGGGCGCGATGGTCAATAGCGGTCATTGGATCCCGATCGATCCGTCGATCTACTTTATCGACCACCTGCCGGTGCTGAACAATCCGCTCGACGCCCTGGCCGTCATTGGGGCGAGTCTGGTGATCGCCACGCTGGCGCCCCTGTACCCAAGTACGCAGGCCGCCCGGCTCGAGCCGGTGAACGCCATCCGGTACGAATGAACGCGCTCCTCACGGGCAAAGCGATCCGGCGCGTGTTCGCGGGCGGCGATGGGCAGCTGCTCGAGATCCTGCGCGGCGTCGATGTCGAGGTGCGGCGTGGCGAGTTCGTCGCGATCGTCGGCGCGTCGGGAGCAGGGAAGAGCACGCTGCTGCATCTGCTCGGAGCCCTCGACGCTCCGACGGGCGGAGACATCTGGTTGGATGGGTCGCGCTACGCCGACCTCGATGCCCGGGGCGCGGCGGAACTCAGGAACCGGAAGCTCGGGTTTGTGTTTCAGTTTCATCATTTGCTGCGCGAGTTCTCGGCCCTGGAAAACGTCATGATGCCGCTGCTGATTGGCGGCGTGGCACCGCGCCAGGCGCGCTCGCGCGCCGAAGAAGTGCTGTCCGAGGTCGGACTGGCGGGACGGATGACTCATCGGCCGGCGGAGCTGTCGGGCGGCGAGCAGCAGCGTTGCGCCGTGGCCCGCGCGCTGGTCCACGACCCGAGCGTGGTGCTGGCGGACGAGCCGTCCGGCAACCTTGATCATGCGAATGCCGAGCGGCTGCATGAGATCTTTTTCCGGCTGGCGCGGGAATACGAAACGGCGGTCGTGGTGGTCACCCACAACCGTCAGCTGGCGGGACGGGCGGACCGGGTGCTGTTACTGGAGGACGGCCGGCTCACGACAGTGGGCTCGGTCGATGCGATTCCTTGATGCTCTGCGATAACTGTAAGGAACGCGACGCCATCATCAACCTGACGCAGGTCGAGCATGACTCCAAAGTCACGCTCCACCTGTGCGAGCAGTGCGCCCAGCAGAAGGGCGTGGAAACGGGTGGCAGCGTCCTCAAGAGTCCGCTCGGCAACTTCCTCGGCGCCGTCGTGAAGGGCAGCACTCCGGGCGCGCTCGTTCCCGCGTCCGGCGACACTCTGCGGTGCGCGTCCTGTAGTAGCACGCTCCGCGACTTCCGCGATTCCGGCCGGCTCGGCTGCGATCGCTGCTATGAGTCCTTCGACACACACCTGCGCGACCTGCTGCGGCGGCTCCATGGCTCGAGCCAGCACGTGGGCGAGCGCTACGAGCTCCCGGGCGAAGGCGGCGTCCTGGGCGAGGATGATCCGCGCAGCCGCTTACTCGAGTTGAAGGCGCAGCTCCGGCGGGCGGTGGAGGGGGAGAACTTCGAGCTCGCGGCCGAGCTGCGGGATCAGATTCGGGTGCTGGAATAATGGATCTCTCACTCCTTCCGGACGGCGGGATGAGGTGGTTGGACGCCTCCGGCCCCAAGTCCACGATCGTCCTGTCCACGAGGATCCGGCTGGCGCGCAATGTCCGCGGCATTCCATTCAGCCAGCGGGCGAAGGATGCCGACCGGATAGCCGTGCTGGAGCGCGTGACGGACGCTGCCGCGTCATCGGACCATCTGGGATCGGCGGTGGCGTTCCATCTCGACCAGATGGATCGGTCCGAGCGGCAACTCCTGCACGAACGGCATCTCGTCAGTAAGGAGTTGGCAGGGCTGGAGCGCGAGTCACGTCCGCGTCCCGGTGCGGCGCTGCTGGTGCAGGATCAGGTCGGCGTGATGGTGAACGAAGAGGATCATCTCCGATTGCATGGAATGTGGTCGGGATTCGATTTGGAGGACGCGTATGCCGAAGTAGAAGCGATAGATGCGGAGTTAGGTCGCCTCGTTCCTTTCGCCTTTCATCCGGAATTTGGCTATCTTACGTCCTGTCCTACGAATGCGGGAACGGGACTCCGGGCCAGCGTGCTTATCCATCTGCCGGGTCTTGTTTTGACCAAGGAAATCAACAAAGTTCTGCAAGGACTCTCGCAGGTCGGACTAACCTTTCGGGGCTTATACGGGGAAAACAGTGAGGTCGTAGGCAATTTCTTCCAGCTGTCCAACCAAACAACCTTAGGGAAGACAGAAGACGAGCTGATCGATCATCTTGGGAAGATCGTGCGGCAAGTCGTCGAATACGAGGAGCAGGCACGGGACGTGCTGTTGAGAACAGCACCCGAGGAAGTGGAAGACAAAACATGGCGTGCGTACGGGCTCCTGAAGCATGCGCGCCTGTTGTCGTTTGAAGAGACGATGAATTTGTTGAGCGGCGTGCGGTTGGGTGTCGGTCTGAAGTTGCTTCCAGGACCGGGAGTCTATACGCTCAACAAGTTGTTGATCTACACCCAGCCAGCCCACCTGGCGGCGATGGATGGCCGGTCAACCGGCGATCGCGAGCTGCCGACGGTGCGTGCGGCGTTCGTGCGACGCCTGCTCGAAGCGGAATCCAGTTGATTGGCGAAAGGTGAGTTCGACACTCGATGAACGGCTACAATTTCACGGATCGTGTTCGGAAAGTTCTGCAGATGGCCCGCGAAGAGGCGGCGCGTCTGCATCACGAGTACGTCGGGACCGAGCACATCTTGCTCGGTTTGATCCGCGAGGGGGAAGGCGTTGCCGCGGCGGTTCTGACCAATCTCAACGTCGATCTGGAAGAGATTCAGCAGAAGATCGAGGAGACGGTCAAGAAGGGGAAAGCGGCGGCGGCGGCCGGTCCCGATCTTCCCTATACATCGCGCGCCAAGAAAGTGCTCGAGCTGGCGATGAGCGAGGCGCGGGAGCTCAATCACTCGTACGTCGGCACCGAGCACTTGCTGCTCGGACTGCTGCGCGAAGAGAAGGGCATCGCGGCGCAGGTCCTGACCGACGCGGGTGTGAACCTGGAGCAGGCGCGCGCGGAAACGCTGCGGCTGCTCGGCAGCGAGATGCCCGCGACGCCGGCCGGTGGTGGCACCGGCGCCCAGCCGACGCCGCCCAAGAGCGAAAAGAAATCCAAAACTCCGGCGCTCGACCACTTCTGCCGTGATCTGACACAGCTCGCGGCCGAGGGCGCGCTCGATCCGACGATCGGGCGGCAAAAGGAAATCGAGCGCGTGATGGAGATCCTGTCGCGCCGCAAGAAAAACAACCCGGTCCTGATCGGGGAGCCCGGCGTCGGCAAGACCGCGATCGTCGAGGGGCTCGCCCAGCTGATCGCGGGCGGGCAGTGCCCCGACGCGCTCAAGGATCATCGTGTGCTGTCGCTCGACATGGCCGCCGTCATCGCGGGCACCAAGTACCGCGGCCAGTTCGAGGAGCGGCTCAAGGCCGTCATCAACGAGATCGCGCAGAACAAGAACATCATCCTGTTCATCGACGAGCTGCACACGCTCGTCGGCGCGGGGGCGGCGGAGGGCGCGGTGGACGCGTCCAACATGCTCAAGCCCGCGCTGGCGCGCGGCGAGCTGCAGTGCGTGGGCGCCTCGACGCTGAACGAGTACCGCAAGTACATCGAGAAGGACGGCGCGCTGGAGCGCCGCTTCCAGACGGTGATCGTCGATCCGCCGACCGTCGACGAGACGATCGAGATCCTCAAGGGGCTGCGGAAGCGCTACGAGGACCACCATCGCGTCATCATTCCCGACGAGACGCTGATCGAGGCCGCGAAGCTGTCGGAGCGCTACATCACCGACCGGTTCCTGCCGGACAAGGCGATCGACGTGATCGACGAAGCGGGGGCGCGTGCGCGGTTGGCGGCGCAGGTGCCGCCGCCCGAGGTCGCCGAGCTGAAAGAGAAGCTCGAGGGGATCAACGGCGACAAGGAAGCCGCGGTGCGCGATCAGAATTTCGAGAAAGCCGCGTCGTTGCGTGACTCCGAGCGCGAGCTGCAAGCCGAGATTCGCCGCAAGCAGGAAGAGTGGGAGCGCGAGCGGCAGACCCGCCGGCCGACGATCAGCGAGGAAGGCGTCGCCTTCATCGTGTCGCGCTGGACCGGGATTCCCGTCACGCGGCTGCAGGAAGCGGAGACCGCGCGCCTGCTGCGGATGGAAGACGAGCTGCACGAGAGCGTCGTCGGCCAGAACGAAGCGATTCAGGTCATCTCACGGGCCATCCGGCGCAGCCGGGCGGGCCTCAAGGATCCCAAGCGTCCGATCGGGTCGTTCATCTTCAGCGGGCCGACGGGCGTGGGCAAGACGGAATTGGCGCGCTCGCTGGCGCGGTTCCTGTTCGCCGATGCCAACGCGTTGATTCGCGTCGATATGTCGGAGTACATGGAGAAGTTTTCGGTGAGCCGCCTGATCGGCGCGCCGCCGGGATACGTGGGCTACGAGGACTCCGGCACGCTCACCAAGGCCGTGCGGCGGAAGCCGTACTCGGTGGTGCTGCTCGACGAAATCGAGAAGGCGCATCCCGACGTGTTCAACATCCTGCTGCAGGTGCTCGACGAAGGGCATCTGACGGACAACTACGGCCGGGTGATCGACTTCAAGAACACCGTCGTGATCATGACCTCGAACGTCGGCGCGCGCGACGTCGTGAAGGGCAAGACGCTCGGCTTCGGCCAACAGGACGCAAAGAACGACTTCGAGCGCATGTCCGAGAAGGTGAAGGAAGAGGTCAACAAGGTCTTCAACCCGGAATTCCTGAACCGCTTGGATGACGTGATCGTCTTCCATGCGCTCAATCGGGACCACATCACGTCGATCGTGGCGATTCTGGCGCGCGACGTGCAGAAGCGTCTGGGCGAGGAAGAGCTGACACTGCGGTTGACGCAGGGCGCGACCGACTTCCTGGTCGATCACGGCTACGACGAACACTTCGGCGCAAGGCCTCTCAAGCGCGCCATTCAGAAATACGTCGAGGACCCGCTGTCGGAGAAGATCCTCGTCGGAGATTTCGCTAAGGGTGACGAGATCGAGGTGGACGTCGCCCCCGACAAAGAGCGCCTGGCGTTCAGGGCACTCTCCGGCTCGAAGGCGTGATACGCCGGCTCACTCTCCCATTCTTCTTTAGTCTCGCCGCCGCCGCCCCGGGCCTGTGCGCCGCACAGGCCGGAGCCGCGGGAGGGGCGACGCAAACGCCCGTCCCCGACTCGATTGCGACGGCGGGACAGCGCCGCAATAACCCCACCAGCATCATTCAAATCAGCGGTCTCCAGGCCGGCCGCCCGATCAACTATCGCGATGTGCAGCGCGCGATCCAGGCGCTCTACACCAGCGGCCAGTTCGACGACGTCCGGATGACGCAGGAGCAAGTGGGCGGCAAGAACGTGCTCGTCATTCACGTGCACGAGCGGCCGATCCTCGCGCGGTGGGCCGTGCGCGGAGTCCAGCGCCTGGCCGAGCACAGCGTGCGCGACAAGGTGGCGCTCACGGAAGGCCGGCCGATCGATCCGGCCGCCGTGGAGCGCGGCCGCGCCCGCATCGATTCAACGTATCACGCGCAGGGCTACTACCTCGCGCAGACGAAGCCGGTGTTCGTGTACGAGCGCGATTCGTCGGCCGTCCGCGTGATCTTCGACATCACCGAGGGCAACCGCGTCGCCATCGCACAAGTGGATTTCCAGGGCAACACGCATTTCACCGACGAGCAGCTCGCGGCGCAGATGAGCACCAGTCCCGAAGGGTTCTGGTGGTTCCACTCGGGCGAGTACAACGACGACAAGATCGGCGACGATCTGCATCAGAAGCTGCCGTCGTTCTACGGCAAGCAGGGGTATGTGGACTTCCAGGTCCTCGACGATACGCTCGTCATGCATGAGCCCACGGGCAAAGCGACGCTGGTGGTCAAGGTCAGCGAGGGCGAGCCCTACCGGATCGGCACCTTCGAGGTCGTGGGGAACCGGCGCTTCTCGACCGAGGAGCTCGAGACGTTCTATCCGTTCACGGGAGAGCGGAGCTCGGGGCTGTTGGGGCTTGGCGGCAAACACCGCATCGTGTACTTCGACGACCAGGCGTGGCAGGAAGCCACCCGCAAGCTGCAGACGCTCTACTACAACAACGGCTACATCTACGTGAACGTCCGGCCCGACGTGCTGCGGCGCTTCGGGCCCGACGCCAAGCCGGTCGTGGACCTCCGCTGGGTGATCACCGAGGGCCAGCCGGCGATCGTGAGCCACGTGGAGATCCGTGGCAACGACGTCACGCACGAACGCGTGATCCGGGAGGCGATCGTGATGGTGCCGGGCGACGTCTTCCGCCAGGACGCGCTGATCGCCTCGTACCAGCGGGTCTCGAACCTCGGTTTCTTCAATCAGCCGATGCCGTTCCCCGACACGAAGCCGGCGAACGAGCAGGGTGATATCGACGTCGTGTTCCGGGTTTCGGAGAAGCGCACCGGGAACATCAACTTCGGCGCGTCGGTCGGGCAGGGCACCGGCGTCGGCGGGTTCCTCGGCCTGGACGAGCCGAATCTGTTCGGCCAGGGCAAGCGCGGCCGGTTCCAGTGGCAGTTCGGCAAGAACATCAACGATTTCGATGTGTCGTTCACGGATCCCGCCGTGCGCGAATCCCGGATCTCCGCCACGCTCGGCGTACACAACCAGCGCGTGCGCTACGTCGTCGGCAACTTCGGCCGCTTGCGCCGCCGCGGGGCGAGCCTGCAGCTCGGCTTCCCGGTGTTCGGCGACAACTACACGCGGCTGTTCCTGTCCTACGGCATCGACCAGCAGAGCTTCACGGGCTCCGATCCGACGGCCCCTGCGCTGTTCCGATGCAACAACTGCGTGCGTTCGACGGTGGGCGCGTCGTTGATGCGCGACACGCGGATCGACCTGCCGTTCCCCACCGCCGGCACGATGATCCAGTTGGGGCTGTCACAGAGCGGCGGGCTGCTGGGCGGATCGGGGAACTTCCAGCGCGCCGATCTCGAAGGACACTTCTACGCGCCGATCGGCACGCTCGGCAATCCGGTGTCGTCCCCGGTGAAGTTCGTGCTCGGGTTCTCGGCACGGTCCGGGTTCGTCTTCGGCAATTCGCCGTTCTTCGAGCAGTTGTTCACGCTCGGCGGCACCCAGTTCTTCATCCCGCTCCGCGGCTATGACGAAGGCTCGATCACGCCGTTCGGGTACGATCCCAACGCCAGCACGCAGATCAACCCGAACGCGTTCGGCAAGGCGTTCTTCTCGATGACCGGCGAGCTGGGCATGCGCGTGTCCCAGATGCTGTATCTCTCGACGTTCTTCGACGCCGGGAACGTCTGGGCGCGACCGGCGCTGTACGATCCCACGCGGTTGTTCCGCGGCGCCGGGTTCGGCGCGGCGGTCATCTCGCCGCTCGGGCCCCTCGGCATCGATTACGCATACGGCTTCGACCGGGTCGATCCGTTCGGAAACGCCAAACCCGGCTGGAAGCTGCACTTCAAGCTCGGCAATTTCTTTTAAGCTCGGGCCCACACCTTACATCGGGAGTTTCAGCGTTATGCAGCGTCTCGTTCTCGTGTCGCTCGCCGCCGTCGCCGTGCTTGCCGCAGCCCCGACCGCCCTGCTGAGTCAGGGTACGCAGTCGGCATCGGCGCCGGCGAAAATCGCGTTCATCAGCTCGCAGGAAATCTTGCAGCGGACCCCCGGCTACGCGGCGGCCGAGTCGACGTACCGGAAGGAGCTGCAGGCGTCGCAGAACGAATATCAGAAGCTGCAGACGCAGCTCGATTCGACGCAGCAGGTCTTCGACCAGCAATCGCTCGTGCTGTCGCCCGCCGCGCGGGCGACGAAGCTGAAGGATCTGCAGGCGATGCAGGCGCGGATCGAGCAGCGCTCGCAGGAGCTGCAGGACCGCCTGCGGCAACGGGAACAGGAGCTCTTGGGACCGCTCCGCGCGCGCATCAGTTCCGTGATCCAGGGCATCCGCGCGGAAATGAACTACTCCGTGATCTTCGATGCCGACGCCGCCGGGGGATTCGTCGCCGCGGCGGACCCGGCGCTGAACATCACGCCCCGGGTGCTGCAGCGCCTCGCGCAGGCGCAGTAACCGGGCGGCGCGCGCTCCGCTCCCGATGAATTCGGCGGGAACGCGGCCGCTCTCCGCGAGTGAAATCGCGGCCCTCACCGGCGGACGGCTGGTGGGGCCGGGTACGGTAACGGTCGCCGGGGTCGCGCCGCTCGAGCGCGCGGGTCCCGGCGACCTTTCTTTTCTTGCCTCGCCCCGCTACGCCCCCTACTTTGAGCGCACCAGCGCGTCCGTGGTGCTCGTTGCGCCGGAGCTCGAAGCCACTGCCGGCGGGCCCGAAACGCGCATCGTCGTTCCCGAGCCGCACGCGGCGTTGCTGGTCGTGCTTCCCGTCCTGTATCCGCAAGCCGTCTGGGAGGCCGGCGTCCATCCGACGGCCGCCATCGGCCGGCGGACGACGTGGCAAGAGCCGGTCGCTATCGGCCCGCACGTCAGCCTCGGCAGCGACGTGCAGCTCGGGCGCAACGTGCGGATCGGCGCGGGCTGCGTCCTGGGCGACGGCGTGGCGGTCGGTGACGAGACGCAGCTGTATCCGGGCGTCACGCTCTACGGGGGCACGGCACTGGGCAAACGCGTGATCGTGCACGCCGGCGCGGTGCTGGGGAGCGATGGATTCGGATACGTCCCCGGGAAGGGCGGCGAAGCGCACCGCAAGATTCCGCACGTCGGCCGCTGCCTGATCGGGGACGACGTCGAAATCGGCGCGAACACGTGCATCGACCGCGGCAGTATCGACGACACCGTGATCGGATCGGGCACGAAGATCGACAACCTGGTCCACATCGCGCACAACGTGCGGGTCGGCGCCCGCTGTCTCATCATGGCGCTGGCGGGCATCGCGGGCAGCGTGCAGGTGGAGGATGATGTGATCATCGCCGGGCAGGTTGGCATCGCGGATCATCTCACGATCGGACGCGGCGCGCGGCTGCTCGTGCAGTCGGGCTACATCGGCAACGTGCCCCCGGACACGACGATGTTCGGAACTCCGGCGCGGCCGCATCGTGAGTTCTTGCGCGCACAGGCGGCGATGTACCGTCTCTCCGAGATCGTCAACGAGCTCGAAGCACTCGTAAAGCCGGCGTCCAATCGCCCAGATCACTAGACGTTCCGTCACGCGCCCCGCGGCGCTGCGCGGTACGGGCTTGCATACCGGCGCAGCCACGGAAGCCACGTTCCTGCCGGCTCCGGCCGGGCGGGGGATCGTGTTCCGACGCACCGATCTCGCGGGCAAGCCGGAAGTCCCCGCACGGCTGAGTGAGGTCGAGGCAGTCGAGCGGCGCACGGCGATCGGCCACGGCGCGGCGACGATTCACACCGTCGAGCATGTGCTGGCGGCGGTCGCGGCGCACGTGATCGACGACCTCACGATCGAGCTCACGGGTCCCGAGCCGCCCATCCTCGACGGCAGCGTGCAGCCGTACTTCGATGCGCTGGCCAAGGCGGAGCCGACGTCCGTGGGCGGCGAGCCGGCCGTGCTCACCGTCGTGGCGCCGTTCACGGTCACCGACAAGGATGCGACGTACGTGGTCGCGCCGGCCAAGACGTTCCGGCTGACGGTGTCGATCGAGTGGCCGCATCCGTTGATCGGGCGGCAAGCCGGCGCCTACGAAGTCACGCCGGCAAACTTTGCCGCCGAGCTCGCGGCGGCGCGCACGTTCGGCTTCACGCACGAAGTGGCGGACCTGCAGGCACGCGGGCTGATCAAAGGCGCGTCGGAGACGAACGCGATCGTCCTCGATGAGCGCGGCGTGGTGAACGGCGGGAAGTTGCGCTGGCCGGATGAGTTCGTGCGGCACAAGGCGGCGGACATCGTGGGGGACCTGGCGCTGACCGGCGCCCGGATTCAGGCTCATGTGGTGGCGACGCGGCCCAGCCACGGCGGGAATATCGCACTGGCGCGCGCGCTCGCTCGCGCAGGGAGGCGCACCGGAATGCCGGCGATGGACATCGCGAAGATCATGGACTATCTGCCCCACCGGTATCCGTTCCTGCTCGTCGATCGGATCATCGAGGTCGAGGGAAATAAACGGATCGTGGGCATCAAGAACGTGACCATCAACGAGCCGTTCTTTCAGGGGCACTTCCCCGGTCATCCGATCATGCCGGGCGTGCTCATCATCGAAGCGATGGCGCAGGTCGGCGGCATGCTGCTCATGAGTCACTTCGAGGGCCAGGACACGACCAACAAGGTGGTCTACTTCATGTCGCTCGATAACGTGAAGTTCCGGCGACCCGTCGTCCCCGGTGACCAGATCCGCTTCGAGCTCGAGATGCTGCAATTCCGGGGCAAGACGTGCCGGATGAAGGGAGCGGGATTCGTGGACGGCCAAGTGGTCGCCGAGGCGGAGATGATGGCGATGGTGGTCGATAAGTGATCCACCGAACGGCGCTCATCGATCCGACCGCCGAGCTCGGCGCCGACGTTTCGGTCGGGCCGTACTGCGTGATTGGCCCGCGCGTCACGGTGGCCGAGCGCTGCAGCATCGCCGCCCATGCCGTGCTCGAGCGCAACACGCGCGTCGGCGAGGGGGTGAAGATCGGCTACGGCACGATCATCGGCAACGATCCGCAGGACCTCAAGTACAAGGGTGAGGAAACGTGGGTCGAGATCGGCAACGGCACGATCATCCGGGAATACTGCACGATCAATCGCGGCAGCACCGCGACCGGCAAGACCACGGTCGGCGCGCGCTGCTTCCTCATGACGTACGTGCACATCGCCCATGACTGTGTCATCGGCAACGATGTGATCATCGCCAATTCCGTGCAGATGGCGGGACACGTCACCGTGGACGACCGCGCCATCATCAGCGGTCTCGTGCCGATCCATCAGTTCGTCAGGATCGGCACGTATTCGTTCGTGGGCGGCGGCTCGCGGGTCAATCAGGACGTGCCGCCGTACACCAAGGCGGCGGGCAACCCGGTGCATCTCTACGGCCTCAACTCCGTCGGTCTGCAGCGCGCCGGATTCTCGCCGGACCTGAAGCTCGCGCTGAAGCGCGCCTACCGGCTGGTGTTCAACTCCGATCTGACGGTGAGCCAGGGCGTCGCACGCGCCCGCACCGAGCTGCCGCAGGTTCCGGAAGTCGAAAACTTCCTGCACTTCATCGAGGCGTCGCAACGCGGGGTGATGGTGTGACACGGCGTGCGCTCCGACCGGTGCGCGTGGGCGTGGTCGGGGCGGGCGCGCTCGGGTTCCATCACATCAGACTCCTCAAGAAGATCGACGGCGCAGATCTCGTAGGCTTCTACGACCACAATGCCGCGCGCTCGGCGCAGGTCGCCAAGGAGCTCGAGACCACGGCGTTTCCGTCACTCGCGGCGCTGCTGGACCGCGTCGAGGCGGTCACCGTGGTCGTCCCGACGCGCGCGCACGTGGAGGTCGGGTTGGCGGTGCTCGAGCGCGATCTCCATGCCCTGATCGAGAAGCCGCTGGCCGACACGCTGCCCGGCGCCGAGCAGCTCGTGCATACCGCCCGGGAGCGTGGCCTGTGTCTCCAGGTGGGCCACGTCGAGCGCTTCAATCGCGCGGTGCGCGCTGCGACAGCCTATCTCGATGAGCCGCGCTTTCTGCAGACCGAGCGCCTGGCGCCGTTCCAGCCGCGCGGCACCGACGTCGCGGTCATCCTCGACCTCATGATTCACGATCTCGATCTCATTCTGGAGCTCGTGCGGTCGGAGGTCACCGAGGTGCGGGCGACGGGCGTGCCGATCCTCACGCCGCACGTGGACATCGCGAACGCGCGGGTCGAATTCGCCAACGGCGCCGTCGCGGTCATCACCGCGAGCCGGGTGTCGCGGGAGCGCACGCGCAAGCTGCGCATCTTCCAGCCCACCGGGTACTTCTCGCTCGATCTCGCGCAAGGCGACGGCCATTTCTACAAGCTGAAATCGGGCTGGCAAGGTGTGGTCACGACCCGGATGGAAGACATCGTGGAGCACGTGAAGCTCGAGGCGCCCGAGGCGGAGCCGCTCAGACTCGAGCTCGAGAGCTTCCTGAGCGCGGTGCGCGGCGACGGCGACGTCGTGGTCACCGGCGCCGCCGGCCTGCAGGCCCTGACCCTCGCCTATCGCGTCGCTGACGCCATCGACGCTTCGCCGCTCGCTTCCGCGCGGCCGTGACGTCGAGCCCCCGGATCTACATATCGGCGGGCGAACCGTCGGGGGATGCGCACGCCGCCGCCGTAGCCACCGCCCTGCGCCGCCGGCTGCCCGGAGTCGAGCTGGAAGCCCTCGGCGGGCCGTTGCTCGAGCGCGCGGGTGTCCGCGTGCTGGACCGGATGGAGTCGTACTCCGTTGTCGGCTTCGTCGAAGCGCTGGCCAAGATTCCCGCACACTATCGCCTGCTGAATCGCATCAAGAAGTCGTTTCACGAAAAACGCTACGATCTCGTCATCCTGGTCGATTACCCGGGTTATCACCTGCGCGCCGCCGCGGCCGCCGCTGCCGCCGGTATTCCCGTCTTGTACTACATCGCGCCGCAGATGTGGGCCTGGGGCCCAAAACGCGTCCGCAAATTGGCGCCGGTGAAGCAGCTCGCGGTCATCCTGCCGTTCGAGGAGACGTTTTTCCGCGAGCGGGGCGTCGCGGCGACATTCGTCGGACACCCGCTCATCGATCGCCCCGAACCACCGGGCCGCACGAGCGCGCGCTGGCTGCTCGGCCTCGATGCCGAACGACCCGTGCTGGGTCTCTTTCCCGGCAGCCGCGCGCAGGAAGTGAACCGGCACTGGGCGATGTTTCGGGCGGCGGCGGCCCGGGTGGCCGCGGCGCGTCCCGACGTCCAAATCGTCGTCGCGGGGGCGCCGGGCGCCAAGTACCCGGATCCCGGCGCGATCATGATCCATCAGGGCGATCCCGTCCCCGTCTTTGCGGCGGCCGATGCCGGCATCTGTAAGTCGGGAACGACGACGCTCGAAGCCGCGATCACCGATCTCCCGATGGTCATCACCTACCGCGTGCATCCGATTTCATCGTTCATCGCGTTTCGTCTGTTGCGCGTGCCGTGGGTCGGCCTCGTGAATCTCGTCGCGGGCTACGAAGTCGCGCCCGAGTTCCTGCAGCGTCGCGCAACGCCCGCTGCACTCGCCGAAGGGGTGTTGCCGCTGCTCGACCCTGCCAATCCCCAGACGGTGCGTCAGCGTGAGGGATTGGAGTTGGTGCGCAAGCGCCTCGGCGCGCGCGGCGCCGCGGACCGCGTCGCCGAGCTGGCGGCCGGCTTGATTCGATGAAGCTGCGGTGGCCGGAGCCGATCGCGAAGGCGGTGGGGCCGCCCGCGATCAAGACGCTCGCGGCGACGTGGCGCTTTCGCGAGAGCGGCGTGCAGCCGTGGAAGCCGCCGTTCATCTTCGTGCTCTGGCATTCGCGGATCCTCCCGCTGCTCGCGCTGCACAAGGGCGAAGGACTGGTGTTGCTCATCAGCCGGCATCGCGACGGTGGGTACCTGGCCGATCTCGCGGACGGATGGGGCTACAAGTCGGTGCGTGGCTCGACGCAGCGCGGCGGTGAGGTCGGACTGCTGGGCATCGTCCGCGCGCTGCAAGCGGGCGCGATCGTCGCGATCACGCCGGACGGCCCGCGCGGCCCGCGCGAGCGCGTACAACCGGGCGCCGTTGCCGCCGCGCAACACGCCGGCGTCCCGATCGTCGCCGCGGGCGTGCGGACGTCGTCGGCGTGGTATCTCGGCTCGTGGGATCGTATGTGCATTCCCAAGCCGTTCGCCGCGATCGATGTGCGCTATGGCGCGCCGATCCACGTCGGGGCGAATAAGGAAGGGCTCCGGGATGGCATCGAAGCTGTGACGCGCAGCCTGCACGAAGTCAACGGCACGTCGTGAGCGCCCAGCGCATCGCGCAGTGGGTGTGGTGGAGCGGCGCCGCGCCCGCGCGCGCGGCGCGAGGCGTGTTGCTGCCCGTCGCGTTTCTGTATCGCACGATCATGAGCGCCCGAGCGGGCGCGTACTCCCGCGGCTGGCTGCGGCAACGTCCATTGCCGCTGCCCGCTATCGCCGTCGGCAACCTCGCGGTCGGCGGAGCGGGGAAGACGCCGCTGGCCGCGTGGATCGCGGCGTTCTTCGCGAGCCGCGGTGTCAAACCCGGCGTCCTGCTGCGGGGCTATCGTGGCGACGAGCAGGCGGTGCATCAGCGGCTGGTTCCGGGTGCCGTCGTGGTGCCCAACCCCGACCGCCTAGCCGGCGCCGAGCAGGCGCGCGCGCAGGGGGCGCGGGTGCTGGTGTTGGATGACGCCTATCAGCGGCTCAATGTCGCGCGAGACGTCAACATCGCCGTCGTGAGCACGGAGAGCTCGCCGCCGCGCCACGTGGCCTGGCCGCTCCCCGCCGGTCCCTGGCGCGAGGATTGGAGCGCCCTCGGCCGCGCGGACGTCATCGTCGTGACGCGCCGCCGCGCGGCGGTCGCCGAGTCCCGCGCGCTCGCTGGACGCCTGGCGGCGCGCTGGCCCAGGGCCGTCGTTGCCGGGGTGCATCTGGTGCTCGATGGACTCGCCGGGCTCAAGTCGGGGCGGCGCGTCGAGCTGGCGGCGCTGGCGAAGCAGCGGGTGATCGTCGCCGCCGGGATCGCCGACCCCGTGAGCTTCGCCGCGCAGGTGCGCGCCTTTGGCGCCAGCGTGCAACTCACGGCATACCAAGACCATCACGCCTATCCGCCGGGTGACGTGGCCCGGCTCGCGCGGGCCGCGAAAGACGCCGATTATGTTGTAGTCACCGAGAAGGACGCGGTGAAGCTGCGGAGCCGGTGGCCGGCGGATGCGCCGGAGCCGCTCGTCGCGCAGCTCGCCGTGCGCTGGGAATTCAACGGAGACGCGGTCGTCCGCGTCCTGGAAGGGGTCCTGAAAAGCGTCGTATGAGCGAACCAGCGATTATTCGTCCCGACAAACAAACGTTTCTCGCCGAGGAGAATCCCTTCGAGGCGATGATGGAGCGGTTCGACCACGCCGCGAAGCTGTTGAATCTGGACCGTGGTCTCTACAAGGTGCTCCGCAATCCCGAGAAACAGATCATCGTGTCGGTCCCGATTCTCCGCGACTCGGGCGAGGTCGAGGTCTATACCGGGTACCGCGTGTTGTACAACACATCGCGCGGACCCGCCAAGGGCGGCATCCGCTTCGATCTCAATGTCACGCTCGAAGAGGTCAAAGCGCTGGCGGCGTGGATGACATGGAAGTGCGCCCTCGTGAACATCCCGTTCGGGGGTTCCAAGGGCGGCGTCGTGTGCGACCCGAGCACGATGTCCATGGCTGAGCTGGAGCGCGTGACGCGCCGTTATACCTCGAGCATCATCGAAATCCTGGGGCCCGATTCCGACGTTCCGGCGCCGGACGTAAACACGAACGAGCGCGTGATGGCCTGGATCATGGATACCTACTCCATGCACAAGCGCCACACCGTGACGGCGGTGGTCACGGGGAAGCCGGTCGAAATGGGCGGATCGCTCGGCCGGCGCGAGGCGACGGGGCGCGGCTGTATGATCGTGACCCGCGAAGCGCTGGCGATATTGGGGATGAGCCTCAAGGGTACGCGCGTCGCGGTGCAGGGCTTCGGCAACGTGGGGTCGGTGGCCGCCGACCTCATGGCGAAGGAAGGCGCCATCATCGTCGCCGTTTCGGACAAGTCGACCGCCCTGCACAATCCCAAAGGTTTGGACGTGCCGGACCTGATCACGTGGGTGAGGGAGCGCCGCCAGCTCGCGGGCTACACGAAGGCCGAAACGATCACGCACGAACAGGTCTTGACCGTCGACTGCGACGTGTTGATCCCCGCCGCCACCGAGAATGTCATCACTCGCAAGAACGCTCCCCACATCAAAGCCAAGATTATCTGCGAAGGCGCGAACGGTCCCACCAGCGCGGCAGCCGACAAGATTCTCGAGGATAAGGGCGTCTTCGTCATTCCCGACATTCTCGCGAACGCCGGCGGTGTCACGGTCAGCTATTTCGAATGGGTCCAGGACCGCGGCGGCTATTTCTGGGATGAGGAGACGGTGAACCGCCGGCTCGAGGCGATTCTGGTGCGCTCCTTCGGTGAGGTCATCGCGACGGCAGCCCGGCACAAGGTGGCGAACCGCATCGCGTCGTACATCGTCGCGGTGGACCGAGTGGCGGCGATGCACCGGTTGCGCGGTATGTATGCCTGATGCGCTATCGCCTGGTCGCCGTGGGGCGCATGAAAAACCCGGCGCTCCGCGCCGCGTGTGACGAGTACATCGAGCGGCTGCGACATTACACCAAGGTGGAAGAGCGGGAAGTGAAGGAAGAGGCGCGGGTCCTCGGGGCAGTGCCCGAAGGCACGCGCCTCGTCGCATTGACGCGGCACGGCGAAGAATGGACGTCGGGGCAGCTCGCCGAGTGGACGGGGCGGTGGGAGATGGACGGACGCGACGTCACGTTCGCGATCGGTGGCGCCGACACGCTGCCGGACGAGGTGCTCCGCAAGGCCGAGCGGTTGTGGAGTCTGTCGCGGCTCACGCTCCCACACGAGGTGGCGCGGGTCGTCGTGTACGAGCAGCTCTACCGCGCGCACACGATCCGGCGAGGAGAGCCATACCATCGCGGATCCTGAGGGTGCTCTCACCCCGGCCGACCGCGCGGCACTACTTGCACTGGCGCGTGGCGCCATCGAGGCTGCGCTGGCGGGCTGCCCGCCGCCGCCGCTGCCCGATGTGCCGGCTGCCCGGCTGAGCCGCGGAGCCTTCGTGACGCTCGAGGAGCGGGAGGGACACGACTTGCGGGGCTGTATCGGCTACGTGATCGGCGATCAGCCGCTCGGCGAGCTCATCCGGCAAGTCGCCGTGTCCGCTGCCCGCGCCGATCCCCGCTTTCCGGCGGTGCAGCTCGACGAGTTGCCCGCGTTGCGGATCGAGATCTCGGTCCTGAGTCAGCCGGTGCTGGTCGAGGCAGCACACCTGCCGCGCCTGGTGATCGGGCGCGACGGCCTGCTGGTGCGCCGCGGGCGCGTGCAGGGCGTGCTGCTGCCGCAGGTGGCGGTCGAGCATGGATTCGGGCCCGAGGCGTTCCTCAACGCGGTGTGTCACAAGGCGGGACTGGCGCCGGGCAGCTGGCGGGAACCGGCCACCCGCGTCTTCACGTTTTCAGCGGACGTCTTCGTCGAATGACCGAGTGGTTCGAGCAGTGGTTCGGCGAGGAATACCATGCCCTCTATCCACATCGCGACGATGAGGACGCGCGCCGCGCCGTCGCGCTGATCCGCCGCGTCGTGCCCTGGGGGCCGCGCGATCGCATTCTCGATCTCGCCTGCGGGCCGGGACGCCACGCCGCGGAGCTCGCGCGCTGGAGCAGCCACGTGGTGGGGTTCGATCTGTCGCGCGCCATGCTGCGACGCGCGCGGGAGCGGAGTGGCGGCGCTCTGGTGCGGGGGGACATGCGGGCGTTGCCGTTTCGCGCCGGCAGTTTCACGTTGGCAGTCAATCTGTTCACCTCTTTTGGTTACTTTCTGCACGAAGAGGAGAACCGACGGGTGGTCAGTCAGGTGGCTGCGGCGCTCGCGCCGGGTGGTCATTTCGTGCTCGACTATCTCAACGCGGAGCACGTCCGCCGTACGCTCAAAGTGATCGAGCAGGCCAAGGGCCGCGATGTGCTGGTGCGTCGCCGTATCGACAGCGCAAACCGCTTCGTCATCAAGGAGATCGAGTTGCGGGATGAGGGTCGCCGGTTTGAGGAACGCGTGCGCCTGTATGGCGCTGACGAGCTGGCCGCCTTGCTCGCCGACGCCGGCCTCCGCGTCGTCGCGCGGTTCGGTGATTACGACGGCGGCGCGGCCGGGCACGACGCACCCCGCGTGATCCTGGTGGCCGCGCAGACCGCGCCCGCATGATTTCCCGCATCCTTGCGACGCCGCTTCCGATGCCGGCGGGCAAGCTCCCCGCCGGCAAGCCGCGCCCCGTGCATCCGGACGTACTCGCCTCCGTCCTGCCGGGCCCAGGCCGCGATCGCCTCGCCGCTGGCGACGTCCTCGCCATCACGACCGGCCAGCAGCCCGGGTTGTTCACCGGACCCCTCTACACGATCTACAAGGCCTTATCAGCCATCGCGCTCGCGCAGCGAATCGAGCGGGAACGGGGCGTGCCGGTCGTGCCGGTGTTCTGGGTCGCCGGCGACGATCACGATTTCGCCGAGGCAAACCACGCCGCGGTGCTGGGTCGCGACGGTGAGCTGGTCAACATCGTGGTGCGCGAGCGGCCGCATGAGGCGCCCCAGTTGCCGCTGTTTCGTGAGCTGCTCGGCCCCGACATCCGCGCGGCGCTTGCCGCGCTCGATGCCGCACTCCCCGACGCCGAGTGCAAACCCGATGTGAAGAATTGGCTCGAGGCCCATTATCGCCCCGAGGCGAACCTGGCGGACGCGGGCGCCCAGGCGCTGAACCAGCTGCTCGGGGGGGAGCGCGGTCTTGCCGTCTTTCGACCGTACGACCGCAGTGCCAAGCGTGCGGCCGCCCCGTGGATTCTGAAAGCGCTGGACGTGACGCTGCCCGACGGCCTGACGCCCGTGATGCTGGAGGGGGAACTCGGGCGCGACCGGCTGCGCAAGGACGGCAACCGCTTCGTGACGCGCCGGAGCAGCGAGGAATTCAGCCGCGCGCAATTGGAAACAATCGCCGCCGAGACACCCGAACGGCTGTCGCCGAACGTGCTGCTGCGGCCGGTGATCGAGGCGGCGCTGTTTCCGACGCTCGCGTACGTCGGCGGCCCCGGAGAGATGGAGTACCTGCCCGAGGCCGCACCTCTCTTCAAGAGTCTTGGCGTCGCGCCGCAGGCTCACGTGCCACGCTGGTCCGGGATCATCATCGAGGCGCGGGTCGAGAAGGTCCTGGCCAAGCACGGGCTCACCCCCGCCGACTTCGCCGGCCCGCCCGGCGCACTCGAGGCGCAGATCGCAAAGGGTGAGCTGCCGCCCGAGCTCGCCGAGTCGCTCAAGATGTTGCGCGACGACATGGAAACGCGCTTCGCCAGAATCAGCGGCGACGTCCAGCAGCTCGATCCCACGCTGGAGCGGACCGTGCAGTCGGCGCGCAACGCGGCGCTGGCCGGCACCAACGAGATCGAGAAAAAGCTCATCGCCAGCCTGAAGCGCACGCAGGGCACGCTGGTGAGCCAGCTCACCCGCGCGCGGGCGGCGCTGATGCCGGACGGCAAGCCACAGGAGCGCGTGCTGACCGTCGCGTCGTTCCTGGCGCGCTACAGCCTGTCGCTGCTGGAAGAAATCGACGCCGAGGTGGCGCGGTGGGCGTCAGGTTTATAGAATCCGGCCATGTGGGTACTCGCGGTCATTCTGATCGTCGCCTTGCTGATTCCCGTCGCCGCGATTCTCGTCGACTCGCCGCTCGGCAAGTCGGTCGCGCGTCGCATGGAAGGGCGGGTCGATGGCGGACCGGCGCCTGAGGTCCGCGACATGCAGCGCCGCGTCGAGCTGATGGAGACGGAGATCGAGGATCTCAACCGCACCATCGCCGGGATGCGGGAAGAGCTGCAATTCGTGCAGCGCCTGCTGGAAGATCCTCGCCGCAAGAAACCCACGTCTTGAAGGGGGCCGCTCGGGTAGCGGGCGGCA
>Ga0193723_1000104_pt1 | contig 27967 bp, 21 predicted proteins | sample H2m2metaG_FD_143042 | JGI IMG/M metagenome (GOLD analysis project Ga0193723, IMG submission 143042) | Soil microbial communities from a riparian zone of the East river system, Colorado, United States - H2m2 | ecosystem: Environmental > Terrestrial > Soil > Riparian zone | place: USA: East River...
GCTTCCGGGTCAGAAGGCGCTGGGTGATATCAAATACGACCCGTCGCTTCCCCCTCTGCCGCCGGAAGCGCGCTCGGCTCTCGATGATGTCGTGAAGAGGCGAGCGTACAACGAATTCCGGCTGTCGCTGATTCCCGCTTCGTCTTAGTTTTCTGCCGCGCGCCACGAAGGAAGCCCGCAGCCCGCAGCGGGCCCGCCGACAGCCCCTGCAGGTAGTCTTCAGTTGCAGTTCCATTCATATCCGCGAAAACCTTGCTCTACACAGAACCAGTCTTAACTCTCCTCGCGCGCCCAGTGTTTCTGGAGCCCGACCACCTCCAGGTGAAATGGCTCGGAGAGAGCACCGATGGAGAGCGTCTGGCCGAGTTCGCCGGCCGACTCTGTTACATGAGCCAGAAAAATCCCGCCAACCGGGCTACCCGGGATTATCTGGAGAACATCAAGAAGCAGGGACACGGGAGCGTGCTCGAGCACGCCAACTATTCTCTACTCCTCGAAGGAGTGAGTCGCTCGCTGACCCACGAGCTGGTCCGGCATCGAGCCGGGTTTGCCTACAGCCAGCTCAGTCAGCGGTATGTCGATGAGTCGCAAGCCAACTTCGTCGTCCCGCCCGCCATCGTCGGAGACGAGGCTCTCGAGAAAGAGTGGCGCGCCCAGATCGACGAGGCGCAGCGATGCTACGTTCGCCTGGTGGAGCAGCTGATGGAGCGGTATGGCTGGGTGGGCGACAAGGTCCATCGCCGGAAGATGGCCCGCGAGGCAGCGAGAGGAGTTCTTCCCAACTCCACCGAGACGAAAATCGTGGTGACCGCGAACGCGAGAGCCTGGCGGACGATGCTGGAGCTCCGGTCCAGCGAAGGAGCGGAGCTGGAAATCCGCCGCTGCGCGGTGGCGATGCTCAAACTGCTCTCGAAAGAGGCCCCGGGCTTTTTTTCCGATTTCGAGATCTATCAGGCGGAAGATCGGCGCGAGGCGGCCCGGATCGTCTACCACAAAGTCTGAAAACTCCGGCTACGCCCCGAGAAAAAAATCCGGTGGCCAGGAAAAAAACCCGGGCGGACTGGAAAAAATTTCCGAGAGCTCCGAAAACTTTTTTTCGCGAGAAATTTTTTTTTCTGAATCGCGGAATAATTATTGCGCCACATGGTCGGCGTTTATATACTCGTCACCATGATTCGATCGCGTGAGTTTTCGTAGGGTGTCGATGACTCTCATCGGACTCGCCTACAATCAAAAACCCGAGCCATCAGAGCTCGCCGGCCCAGTGTCAGAGGGCGGCCGTCAAGAAGACGGGGAGCTTCCGCGTCCCGATGAAGAACCTCCCAGTAAAATCTTCGAGCTCTCGATTGCGGAGCTAATTGCCCGCGACGAATTCGCCGAGTGGGACAGCCCTGTCACGATCGCCGCCGTCGAATCCGCTCTTTCCCACCTTGGAAAAGTCGTCCGGCTCGAGGCGAACGAAGATTTTCCCGAGCGGCTCCGCCAGACACGGCCCGACATCGTCTTCAACATCGCCGAGGGTTTTTACGGGGTAAACCGCGAAGGCCACGTTCCGGCGATCTGCGAGTTTTTCGGCATTCCCTACTCGGGAAGCGACCCTTTCACCCTCTCGCTCTGTCTCGACAAGGCGAGGACCAAGGAGACGCTGACCTTTCGCGGTGTCCCCACCCCGAAGTTCGCCGTGGTCGAGGCGTTGGGTGAGATCGAGTCGAGGACTGCGGACTTGAGGCTTCCTCTCTTTGTAAAGCCCGTACACGAAGGCTCGTCGAAGGGAATCACCGACGCCAACCTCTGCTGGGATCGCGCCCACCTCCTCAGGCAGACCGAGTTTCTCCTCGAGAATTACAAGCAGCCCGTATTGGTCGAGGAGTACCTGCCGGGCAAGGAATTCACGTGCGCTGTGCTCGGCAATGGAAGTGATGCGACTGTGCTGCCCATCGTCGGAATGAATTTCGAGTCGCTGCCCAAGGGCGCGCTGCCGATCTACAGCTACGATGCGAAGTTCGTCTGGGATCGTCCCGAGAATCCGCTGGATATTTTCCAGTGTCCGGCACGTATCACGCGAGAGCTTCAGGCGTCCATTGAGCGAGTTACTCTCGATGCGTTCCGAGTGCTCGGATGCCGCGACTGGGCGAGAATCGATGTTCGGCTCGATGCCGCGGGAGTGCCGAACGTGCTCGAAGTGAACCCGCTCCCCGGAATTCTTCCGGATCCCGCAGACAACTCGTGTCTGCCGAAAGCCGCGAGAGCGGCTGGGATCGGTTACGAGGAGCTCATACAGAGTTGTCTGAAGTACGCCGCCGCGAGGCAGGGAGTGAATCTCGAGAGCTCCCTCTCGCAGATCGGCGTTGCTCAGAGCGAGCGGCTGCTCGCCGCCAGTTGACTGGCGTGACCGATTGGAGACAAGGGAACACGCGATGAAAATAGCGTTGCTGTTCGATGGGCTCTCGGCGCTCGGCAAGGCACCGGAGGTTCAGCTCCTCGATTCGATCGAGGCGGTTGAAAGCGCTCTGCTGGATTGGGCGACCGAGGTCGTGCGCGTGCCCGTGACCAGAGACGGCCGCTGGGTGGAGCGCGTTCGAAAGGGAAAGTTCGATCTGGTTTTCAATCTCGTTGAAGGCATCGATGGAGAGGCCGTCTACGAGCCGATGGTGATCTCGGTGCTCGAGCTCCTGGGAATTCCATTCACGGGCAGCTCGAGCTGGACGACGGGGGTCACTCTGAGAAAGAACGTCGTCAACGGAGTGCTCGACCGCGCCGGGCTCCCCGTTCCGCGCTGGGCGCACGTGCGGCGCGGGGACGAGGTCACTAGCGTCGGATTCCCGGCGATTTGCAAGCCCGCGGCTGAAGATGCCTCCGTCGGAATCGAGCAACGGTCGGTGGTGAGAAGCATGCGCGCGCTTTCGGCCAGAGTCGAAGCGATGTTCGAGGGCTGGGACGAGGTGCTGATTCAGCGATTCATTCCCGGCCGCGAGGTGAACGTCGGCATCCTCGGCGACGAGGTGTTGCCCATCGCCGAAATCGATTTCGCCCAGATGCCTCAGGGGATGTGGCACATCGTCTCGTATCGCTCGAAGTGGGAGACTGGCAGCGACGAGGATCTCGGCGCGAAGCCGAACTGTCCGGCCAATCTTTCCGAGGACCTCGCGAACGAGCTCGCCCTCATCGCTCGCACTGCCTGGGCCGTGGTCGGGGGCGAAGGATACGGTCGCTGCGATTTCCGCATCGACCAGTCGGGCCGCCCCTGGCTGCTCGAGGTGAACGCGAATCCTGATATTTCGCCGACTGCCGGACTTGCACGGATGGCCGGTGTCGCGACGCTCGGCTACTCCGAGCTGATCCGGCGAATCTGCGATCACGCGATCGCCAAGCGCGGAGAGAACTACACGGAGCGGTGGGTCAAGACGCTCCGGCTGTCCGGACTGGGATGAAGCAGGAATCCGGCGTCGAGTCGTTCGTCGCCGGAGTATCGCCCCGATCCGAGGATGTTCGGATCATCTACAACGCCCCTCACGGGGCCGGAGTGGTGCACGAATGAGCGATTGGCAACAGATCATCAAGGATCAGAGCATCTCGAGTCTGGAGAAGCTGGCGGAGAAGTTCGGCGCCGACGTCATCGACGTCGAGGCGCTCAAGCCGGCATTCGACAACTTCCAGATGCGAATCACTCCCGCTGCTCTCGAGCAGATCAAGGAAGTGGGCGATCCGATGTGGCAACAGTACGTGCCCACCGTCGAGGAGCTGGATGTCGTCGATGGTGTGATCGATTCGCTGGATGAAGACGGCGACTCCCCGGTACCGAACATTACGCATCGGTATCCGGACCGCGCCCTCTTTCTCGTGAGCCCGGTGTGCGCGACGTATTGCCGTTTCTGCACCCGCCGCCGCAAGGTCGGGGATCCGGAGAAGATCCCGCTCAATCAGTACGATTCGGCGTTCCAGTACCTCCGCGAGCACACGGAGATCCGCGACGTGATCATGAGCGGTGGTGATCCGATGATGCTGAGCGACCGGAGGCTGGAGTACCTGTTCCAGCAGCTCCGCGCGATCCCGCACATCGAGATCATCCGGATCGGAAGCCGCATCACCTCGCACCTTCCCGAGCGGATCACGCCGGAGTTCTGCGAGATGGTGCAGAAGTACCACCCGATCTTCATGAATACCCACTTCAATCACCCGAGCGAGCTGACACCCGCCGCCGTCGCCGCGCTCGACAGGCTGTCGAGGGCCGGAGTCTCACTCGGCTGTCAGACGGTTCTGCTCAAGGGAGTCAACGACGACCCGAAGGTGATGATGAAGCTGATGCACGAGCTGCTCAAGGCGCGGGTGCGCCCTTACTACCTATATATGGCGGATCAGGTGGCGGGCGGAGAGCATTTCCGCACGACGGTGCAGAAGGGTCTCGAGATCATGCAGGCGCTGCGCGGCTGGACATCGGGTCTCGCGGTTCCGCAGTTCGTGATCGACTCCCCAGGTGGTGGCGGGAAGGTGCCACTCCTTCCTGAGTACCTGGAGTCGATCACGGATGACGAAGTCATTTTCAAGAACTACGAGGGCAAGCGTCAGATCTACAAGCAGCCGCGCGCCGTGCCCAACACTCCCGCCGAGCTCGAGCCGGCGGCCGAAGTCGGTGTCGTGCCGATCAGCAGGAAGAAATCCGCGGCGCCCCGGCGAGCCAAGCGTCGGCGCGCGGCGGGCGAATAGCCCACCCGAACAAAAACGCCGCCTCGCTGAATCGAGGCGGCGTTTTTGTTTCTGTGTAAGTCTTGAGATTCTCGCCGGTTAGTCGGGCGCTGGTATCCTCTACGGCGACTAGCTCGCTTACACGCTGCGAGCCCGTCAGCCCACTCGCGGCTTGCGCTCGCGAGCGGGCACCCAGCCGGTCTCTTGCTACGCGAGCACGTCGCCTACGAGGACACCAGCACCCTCCTTCCCACTGGACTCATAGACTGCAGCGGCGCGAAGCGCCGCTCGAGACTGCTCGCGCACTTTCCCAGGCGCGCGGGAGCGCGCCGAGCGCAGCTCGGCATGTCCGTGAAAAAGTCCGCATCGCGCTCGCATGGCGGTCGGAGCGCGAGCTTTTTACAGACTCCGATACGGAGGCGTGGGGTGTCCTCGTAGGCGCTTTCCAAAGCGAGCGCGAGGAGGAGACCCGCGACTGAGCGGAGCGAAGGAGCGCAGTTAGGGGCTCCGACCAAGCGAGCGTAGCGCCGGAGAGGACACCCCGCGCCGACCACGCGCGATGGACTCAGAGGAAACGCTACGGGAGAAAACTCTTCGGCGTTCTCGGTCGATCGGCGAGAAGAGCATCGTTGAGCGCCTCGAGCTCGGCCTGAACCTCCGCGCCTTCGAGATCATCTCGAATCCGCGTGAGGTTGGGCGAAAAGATCGCTCGTGCAACCGCGAGCGCATCCTGTGCGCCCGCGACGGCGACGACATCCCCAGCCGCGATCACCTCACGGCCGAGCGGGGTCGGGATCTGGGTCGTGCCTCGCCTGATGGCCAAGACCGTCGCGCCCGTTGCACCGCGCAGGTTCAGCTGTGCGAGGCTTCGGCCAACCGCGATGCTCTGCGGAACCACGCGTATCGCAACCGGCTCGCCGAGCCCGGGCAGCACGGCGTTGACGTCCTCGAGCAGCCTCGTCTCGTCGGAGAGTCCGTCTTTCGATGCCATCTGATGCGCCAGCGCAGATGCAATGATCTGCGCGCCAGCCCGTGCGTGGCCCTGCAGGTTGGACGCGTTTCTCCAGAGGGCAACCAGAAGGAGCAACGTGAGGATGGCCAGCACCAGGGCGCCCTGGTGCGCGGGAAGAAATGGCTGCGTGATTGCGACGACTGGTATGCCAACGGCGATCACCACCGCGAGCTGCACCAGTATGACGAGTGCACGCCGCGGAGCATCGGCGGGATCGACTTTCCCCTTCTGTGCATCCGCGAACGCGCGCCTGGCCAATCGATTGCCGAGGGCCTTGGCACTTGTGATCAGACCGTAGATGAGGGGAACGGTGATCAGGCCACCGATTAGCACCACCACGAACCTCACCTGGTCGGCCGACATCCCGGACATGTTGGCGACGAGAGCACTGAGCCGATCGATTTCCACGTCGATCCCGATCACCACGGCGGCGATCAGAGCGCCGTCCAACAGAATGATCCTGATGATCCGATTGGTCGCCGATCGCTCGCTTGCGACTCTCGGGGCGCTGCGGACACGCTCGATCCACGACGCGTACAGCGCGGCGACGGTCTGAATCGGTTCGGGCAGCCAGTGGTCGATCGATGCCGCGGCACGATTGGAGAGCTTGATCAGCAGCGGCGTCGTCAGGGTGGTGATCGCGGATACGGCGATCGCCACCGGATACAACCAGGTGCGGACAACTCCCGCCGCGACGCCGACACTGGCGATGATGAAGGAGAACTCGCCGATCTGGGCGAGGCTCATTCCGGCTTTCATCGCCGTGCGACGCCCATGACCGGCGAGAAAGGCGCCGATCGTCACCGCCAGGACTTTTCCAATGATCACCGCCAGCGTCAGGGCGAGCACGGCTCTCCAGTGCTCCGTCAGTGCGGTGGGATCAATCATCATCCCGACCGATACGAAGAAGATCGCGGCGAACATGTCGCGCACCGGACGGACCAGATTCTCGATCTCGACCTGCTGTCCGGATTCGGCCACGAGGGATCCGGCGATGAAGGCGCCCAACGCTACCGAGTATCCAAAGGAGAGTGCGAGCAGCGCCGCCGCGAAGCAGATCCCGATGCTCGCGACCAGCGTGGTCTCGGGCTGCCCGAGCCGCTGCACCGCGCGGATCGCTCGAGGCACGGTGAGAAGCCCGAATCCGATGAGCGCGGTGAGGAACATCGCCAGTCTCATCGCGGTGAGGAGAATCTCCATCGGTGAGACGGCGCCCGACCGCGAGATCGTCGTGAGAATCGTGAGGAGGAAGATCGCGATCAGATCCTCGATGATGAGGATTCCGAACACGAGCTCAGTCACGCGGCCCTTCACCTTCTGCTCCTGGAACGCCTTGACGATGATCGTGGTGCTGGAGATCCCCGTGATCGCACCCGCGAAGATGCTCTCCATCCGGGTAAACCCCAGCACCTGGCCGACGAGATAGCCGACGGAAATCATGATGCTGCACTCGAACAGCGCCACGGCTCCGGCCTTCTGGCTCACGAGCACCAGCTTGCGGATGCTGAACTCGAGGCCTAGCGAGAACATCAGCAGAATGACGCCAAGCTCGGACAGCGCGCGAACCGTTTGCGGATCCGCAACCAGGGGGATCTGGATGTGCGGTCCAATGATCATTCCGGCCAGCAGATAGCCGAAGACCACTGGCTGGTGCAGTCGCTGGAATACCACCGTCGCGACCGCCGCCACGCAGAGAACTACCGCGAGGTTCTGGAGAAAAGTGTGCGGGTCCATCCCGCAGAATCTACTCGCGCCCGATCAGGTGAAAACAAAAAAGGCCACCCCGTGGGGTGGCCTTTTTTCTCCGACGAATCAAGGCTTAGTCTTCGCCCTCGTCTTCGAAGGTGAGAGCATCCGCCTCGCGAACGCGGTCGAGCATGGCGTTGACCGGGAGTGCGATGCCCCGATCGTTCAGCGCGGCGTCGCTTCCTGAGCCCCGCTGGAACCAGCTTCCCACGTCGGCTGAAGCCTCGGTACCACTCGTACCAGCCGCCTCTTCGTCAGGTGCGGTATCCGAACCATACACGTCCATTCGACCTCCACGGGTTTACTGTCCCTTGCAACCATATCTACGATACCCCAAAACAGGAGTTTCGACTCGTTGCAAGAAGCTACAACTTGGGACGAAACCCTCCAATAGTAAGACGATTCCCGAAGCCGAATGAGTCACAATTGGTACACGGAAAACGGCTACTACTGGATTGTTTTCGGGTCGATTCCCCTGGTTGCGAAAATCCGGCCAACAGCCTCGCCAATCTTGTTATTTGGGGTGCTGGCTCCGGCGGTTATGCCGACACGGAGTGGGCCGGTGGCGGAAAGCCATCCGGATGACTCGACTTCTTGCTTCGAGCCGAGGGGGCGGTGGCGGATGACGCCCGAGACGGGGTTGATGTCGTCGGCATCCTCGACGTGAAAGGTGCGGACACTTTCAGCACAGAGTGCCGCCAGCGAGAGCGTGTTGCTCGAGTTGTAACCGCCCACCACAACCATCACATCGATGCGTTCCCGCAACAGCTCCACGACCGCGTCCTGCCGCTCCTGGGTGGCGCTGCAGATAGTATCGAAGGTACGGAAGTTCTCCCGGGCATACTCCGCCCCGTGTGCGCGAGTCATCGACTGCCCAATCAGCTCGCCAATCGCGAGGGACTCGCGGGCAAGCATCGTCGTCTGGTTCGCAACGCCAATGCGCTTGAGATCGCGCGCCGGGTCGAAGTTGGGAGATGCCGAGTGGGCGAAGCGCTCCATCAGCGCGTCGGCGCTCAGGCGGCCCTCGATGAAATCACATACCAGGCCGGCCTCGTCCATCGTCCGGACGACAAAGTATTGGCCACCTTCGTACTTCTCGGCCTGTGATGCTGTCGCGCGCGTTTCCTCATGGTAGTACTTGCCGTGGATGAGCGATGTGAACCCATCGCGCGCATAGCTCTCGACACGCTTCCAGACGTTGAGCACCGAGCCACATGTCGTATCGACCATCACGCAGCCGATCTGGCGGAGTATCTCGAAATCCGTGATGGTGACCCCGAAAGCGGGGAGGATCACCACGTCTTCCGACTTCACTCCGCTGAAGTCGATGCGTCCGTCCTCGGGCATGAGAAAGGTGATCCCCATCGCCTGGAGTTTGGAGTTCACGTGCGGGTTATGGATGATTTCCCCGGCCAGGTAGATGGTACGATCCGGGAACTTCTTCCTGGACTGGTAGGCGTACTCAACCGCCCGTTCGACCCCATAGCAGAAGCCAAATTCCTTCGCTAAACGGATGGTTAAATCGTCTACTGTAAGGGTATAATCCCGCTCCTTGAGCAGGTCGACCAGGTGGCCCGTATAGTCTGAAGCCAGTTCGGACTGGATCTCGGATTTCAACCCGAAACCCTTCCGAAAGTAGGTGGGGACCCCGGTACCGTTTGGGCTGCTGGCCTGCATATTCCGAGTAGTGGGAACTGAGGTCCCGTCCGGGCCCGGCGCCTTCACTGACGTGTCAGACATAACCCTGAATCTAGCAGTGGCAATCCGATAATGCGCTTCGATAAACGACGATGACCGAGTCATTCGGAGCGTACCCCGCTGAACAGACGATGGCGCCGATCGACACCGCGCCTTCTGCTCCCTTCCATCCACCAGCTGTCAGATCGCCGGGCCTCCTCAGGCCTCCGCCGCTCCTCCTCGGCGATACGATCGGTGTCGTGGCTCCATCGTCCGCACCCCAGCCGGGTTGGCTGTTTCGGGGAGCGAAAGCGATGGAGGAAGCCGGATACAAAGTCATCCTCGACTCTGAGATCGAGCGCTTCCGTCGTTTTCAGAAACGGGAAGACGAGCGACGCGCCGAGAATCTGATGGCGATCTGGCGAAATCCCGAAGTCAAAGTGGTCATCTCAGGCACCGGCGGATACGGTGCGATGCGCCTGCTGCCTTATCTCGATCCGGAAGTATTCCGCAAGAATCCGAAAGCCTTCGTCGGATACTCGGACATCACCGCGCTACACCTCTGGCTGATGCGCCGGGCACAGTTGAGGGTTTTTCACGGCCCGACGCTGGATGACCTGTTCCCGGGTGGAAACGACCAGAGCGCACAATCCCTGATCACCGCGCTCACGACTCCGCGCCCGGAAACAAAGCTCGGACGCGGTTCGGCGCGATCGGTTCGTCCTGGCAGCGCAGTCGGGCGCCTGACCGGTGGAAACCTCTCACTGGTGCAGCAAACCGTCGGAACGCCGTACGAGGTCGACACGCGCGACGCCATCCTCTTTCTCGAGGAGACACGGGATCCCATGTCCGTCGTCGACGAGCGACTTCTGCACCTTCGGGCCGCTGGATTGCTGCGCCACGTGCGTGGAATTGTTTTCGGCCAGCTGTCGGTCGATCGGTCCGAAGAAGACGAGTTCGAGGATTTTCTGCTCGACCTCGTGTCGGATCTTGAGGTTCCGATTCTCATGGACTTCCCGGCCGGACATGAAGTGCCGAATCTCACGCTCCCACTTGGCACCGAGGTGGAAATCGTCGCGGACGAGACGACTGGCTGGCTGTCCTATCGCGAGGATGCTCTGGCGCTGCCCGAGGATCGCCCGCGCCTCAGCCTCGTCTGATCAGAGCGCGCCTTCCGCAATAGCTGCGTCGATCGCCATGCACCAGACGTGGAGAAGCATGAGGTGCACTTCCTGGATGTAGGCGCCCTCGTTGCTCGGAACCGCAACGACGTGATCGGCAGTACCACCCTGCAACCCTTGTCTCCCGCATAGCGCGATCGTAATCGCGCCCTTTTCCTTCGCGGCCTTGAGTCCGCGCAGCACATTCTCGGAGCGCCCACTTGTCGTGATTCCAACGACGACGTCGCCGCGATGAGCGAGAGCCTCGACCTGGCGCTCGAACAGTGCGCCATATCCAAAGTCGTTGGCGATGCAGGTGACGACCCCCGAATCCGCTACCAGCGAGATCGCGGGTAGCGCTCGTCGGGTCTCCTTGAACCGGCCGATCAGCTCTTCGACGAGATGGCTCGCCTGAGTCGCGCTTCCTCCGTTCCCAAAAGCGAGAATCTTTCCCCCGGTGCCGATGCACGACAGCAGGGCGGCACCGGCAGCGTCTGATGCTGGATGAAGCGAGGCAATGCAGGCCTCGATGACTTTCTGATGCTCGCTGAAATGTTTGGCGAAATGTTGTGCTGGCATGCGCGGATTATACGATTGCTTGTCGGCAACGCCAGTGTAGCTCCATCTAACGTCCGCGTCGGCGACGCCGAGGATCTGGTTTCCCGTGACGGCCGGAGCCTCCCGCTCCGCCTGGCCGATGCGCGGCGCGTCCAGGCCCCCCCCGGTGATGGTCTCCCCCGCGCCGATGCCGTCGGAATTCACCCGCTATGCGCTTCACTTCGCGCTCGGCGTGAGACAGCATCGCCTGATCGTCAGCCGACTCTTCTACTTCGTCCGCTGACCACGGCTGCGCCAGCCGCTCCTGAAGCTCTTCGAGGTCATCGGCGCGGACGGCACCGCGCTGGCCGCGCAGCACGACGAATCGCACCGGTCGATCGAGCCGAGGTATCTCCGCTGCTGTCAGTGAGCGCGCAATCTTCTCGGGCAGCCGAAGGCGCGCGACACCGTGGCGCTGGCCGTCTTTCTCCTCCACATCGTAGTCGATCTCCACATCCCGATCCCGGAGCGTGACGCTGTTGGGTAGCCGCTCGATCCTTTGTCGGACCTCATGCGGAATGAACTTCGCAGGGTCCACCACCAGACGGGCCGACTTGAAGTCGTCCATCGAATCGACCTGCGCGAGCTGCTCTTCGTAGAGAGAGATCAGATCCGAAAGGCCGAGTCTTTTCGTCTCGCCGCCGGATCGCTTGTAAGCCTCGCGAATGTTCTCGATCGCGTCCCGATTGTTCTTCACAGCAACGTGCCGGGCCTCACCCCGTGCGAGCGCCTCGGCGAGCGCGCGTCGCGCCTGGGCCGCGAACTCCGGAGGAAACTCGTCTACCGTTTCGAGCTCGCTCTCCAGCTCGAACCCGAAGTACTCGAGCTTTCGCTTAAGCACGAGCGGGCCGTGCTTTCGCCGCGGATCGTAGATCACTTCCACGCCGCTGCGCGTGGCGTAGCGGCGAATGAGCTCCATCGGAACCTGCGTCCCCTCGATCGCGGCGCGCGGAATCCCGGAACGGTCCGCGAAATACCGAAGGTCCCCCGCGATCGGTCCCCAGCTACCGCACACACTCGTCTTCGAAACGCGGGCTTCGGTGCCGTCGGCCGTCTGCTCGTCGATCACCAGATCGAAAGGCATGAACTGCGCGAGCAGCTCCGTGAATTTGCGATAGATGTGGTCGCGCGCGTTCACCATTTTCGTCGGCAGCTCCATACCGAGCGCGCGGTAGATGCTGGCAGTGGCGAGCGCGGCGTCCTCGATCGCCTTGACCAGGACACCCCGCTGCTCGGCCCACTTCTCGATGCTCTCGTCGAAGAGGTGCCGCGGGAGTCCGTACACCTCGCCGATGTAGCCGCAATGTGAAAACGCATCCGCGTACAGGTTGTACGCAGTGAGGTGATCGCTTCCCGGCACGGTAACGCCGGAGAGATCCCGTTCTTCACGAGTCATGCGGTGCAACGATTCGATCGAGCTCATCACCGCCAGGTACGGAACGAGCTCATCGTCGGCGTTCACCAGCAACTCTGCCCACGGGCGGTCGACCGGCATCGCTTCGACGGCCTTGCCGTACCGCGATAGTCTCCCGTTCTCGATGATGCCGCGCTGCTCGAGAAGTGTGACCGCCTTCCGGTATGCAACGCGATCGAGCGGCACCGGGAGATCGAGCTGATCGGCGGCGACGCCGAGATCGGCGCACGTCATCGCCACACGCTCGGAATCGCCGGCGAGCTGGAACTCCGGTGCCGTTGGCCGTAGCGCCGAGAATTGGATGTCGCGATCGGAAAGGATGAAGACCCTGCCACCGGCGACGCGGCCGTGCACTCGACCCGCCATCTGCAGAATCTCGTTGGCTCCCAAGTGGAGCTTGGTGAGGACGTTCTTGCCGCGCTCGATGATGTTGCTGAAGCGAGTGTCGTCGATGACGACCGTGTCGAGCCCCTGCACGTTGAGGGCGCTTTGCCCGGCCGCCGTCATGCTCAGGAAGTAGGGTTTCTTCTCTTCCCCCTCGAGGAACGGGCGGATGACACGGATTGGCTCGCCGCCGTGGTAAAAAGCGCTGTTGATTCTCGGAAAGCGGTCTCCGACCAGCTCGGCTGCTTGTTCGACGCCGGCTCGCGTCGGGAGAAACATCCCGACACCGCGTTTCTCCTTCACCACCTGCTGTAGAAAGCGGTCGTCGAGAAAAGTCAGCGGAGCTTTACGCACGATTTTCACGTCGGCCGCCTTGGCCGGATCGAACACCGAGCTCTCCAGCACTGCCGAGGCATTGAGGTATCGCGCGTAAAACGTGGGATCGACGGTCGCCGACAGCCAGATAAACCGGCAGCCAACTCTCTTGCCGAGAGCCAGGCACAACTCGAGCTCCGCAGAAGTCTGGTGTATCTCGTCGACGACGAGAGTGTCGGTGGGAAGGATGTCTCCATCCTGAAACCAGCGGCGCGCGATGCCGGTCGTGACGACGATCACGTTCCACGTCGGAGTCTCGGGGGTTGCTTCCCGCTCGCGATTGACGACGCCGACCTTGAGCGTATCGGTGCCTAGAATCGTTTCCGCGATCGGGCGAATCGAGAGAGTCTTTCCCGTCCCGGTGCCGGCCACGATGCCGAAGCCCATTCCGGCGGCGGCGAGTGCGCGGATCTCGGATCCGTGCTGCTTCTCGAGAACCGTAGGAATCCGGAGGCCGAGCGCCAGCTCGATTGTCTCGCACGCGGCGCGGGTTGGAGCGATGACGATGAGTCGTCCCGTCGACGGCTCAGCCGCGACGAAAGCTTCGCGGTCGGGCGGGAGATATCTGTCGGTGACGGTGCGCTGCATTACCGTGGAAGGTGCATACATCGCACCGGATGCGAAACGGCCCCGTAAGACCGAAGTCCCACGGGGCCGTTCGCTATGTCGTGAAGCTTAGTGATTCTTCTTGTTGCCCTTGTTCTCGTGCTTGTAATCCTTCTCCTGCTCCTTCTGGGCCTTGTCGTATGCCTTCTGCTGCTCCTTCTGATCCTTCCTGTACTCCTTCTGCTGCCGCTTCTGCGCCTTCTGCCACTGCTTGTCGTTGTCGTTGGCGTGGCGGGTGCTGATGATCGTGATGGTTCCGTTCGAGTTGCGACGGCCGCGCTGGATGATCAGGTTGCCATTCGAATCGCGGGTGCGGCGCTCGTAGATCGAGTTGTTGTCGCGGCCCTGGCCTACCTGATACCAGCCACCATCGACGCGATTCCCGTTATCGTCGCAATTCGTGTTGTTCGTACGACCGAAGATGATGTCCCCGACGCTGTTGCTCGTGCGATTATAGTCGCAGTTTCCATAGTTGCCGTTGTTGTTGCCGTTGTTCGCAACGGTGCGGCTGCTGATGATCGTCATGTTGCCGTTTGACTCGCGCCGCGCGCGTTGAATCACGACATTGCCGCTTCGGTCAGTGGTACGGCGCTCGTAGATCGTGTAGCCGTTGGCATCGCGGCCAACTACCTGCCACGAACCATAGTTACCGCCGACGTTGGCGTTGGTCTCGACGCGGCTGCTGATGATGGTCATGTTGCCATTGGAATCGCGACGCGCGCGCTGGACAACGATGTTCCCGTTCGCGTCACGGACACGACGCTCATAGATCGTGTAGCCGCTGCCATCGCGACCGATTACTTCCCACGAGCCGTTAACAGTGGTGCGGCTCGTAGTTGGTGTTGGTAGGCGAGTGCCCAGAATCTGGGCATCGGCCGACGCGGTCGTTACGAGGCCCGCGAGTGCGAGTGTAATGATGACTGCCTTCATCTTGAAATCCTCCGAGTAATTAGATCGACAAGCTCGTCCGTTGGGCTGGACTTCTTGTCGGATTTGCCTTTCTTGCCCTTCGGAGGATCATCCCCGAAGAGAACCTTTCCGTTCGCTGGGCGATTCCTGACTGCGGACGCGCAATCTGTCGGTGCGGGCTGCTGCGCAGCCGGAACACCGTTCACCCAAATGCGACACATACCGGCCGGCGGATAGAATCCGGGAGGCACGATCTGCTGGCGACCCTGCGTCTGCTGCACGCTGGGCTTCGCCGGAACGGGGCGCTGCGCCTCTGCGACGCCCGCCGAGCCGATCAATCCGACCAGGACGGGAAGCGCAAAACGCAGCGAAAGCTTGCTGAAGCGGTATTTCATGGCCCTATGGGGTGCACGAGGGGTGCCATATGCGGCATATGCCTCTAAGTCCCTGACCTATAACGACTTAGCTTCACCAACGCGGGCCAGCCAAAGGCCCGAATGTCCTCTTCCAAGGACAAAAAAAGATACACTTCCGACTCTGAGGATGAGCTTGCCCGAATTGCCGATATTAACGGCTCCGCAGGCCCGTCTCACCTTTTCCGTCATCAATCCCCAAATGAGATACCCGTAGCACGCGCCGTCAGCACGGTGTCGTGATCAACTTCAACCCGTTTGGGGACTTTCAAAACGTCAGCAAGTGGGACCGTAACAATATGTGGTGATTGGAGCGCGATCATTTGGTCCCATTTCTCTTCCGCGACCGCCCGCACCGCTGCGCCTCCAAATCTTACAGCCAGCAACCGGTCGTAGCTGGTCGGCTGCCCACCGCGCTGAAGGTGTCCGAGAATGAGCGACCGGGTCTCTTTCTTCGTGATTTCCTCGATCTCGTCTGCCAGACGCTCCGCGACTCCTCCAACCCGAACCGCCTGCCCGGGCATCGATTTTCCCCGCACGGCCGGCCCCTCACCGCGTGGGTATGCTCCTTCCGCAATCACCACGATCGAGAAATGCCTTCCGGACTTGCCACGCGCCACGATCTTCTCGCACACCTTCTCGATGTCATAGGGAATCTCGGGGATCAGAATCACGTCGGCCGTTCCCGCGAGCCCGGCGTGAAGCGCGATGAATCCCGCGTACCGTCCCATCACCTCCAGTACGATGACGCGATCGTGGCTCTCCGCGGTCGTATGGAGCTTGTCGATCGCCTCCAGCGCGGTGTTCACAGCGGTGTCGAAGCCGAAGGTCGTGATCGTGCCGCTCACATCGTTGTCGATTGTCTTCGGCACGCAGACGATCTTCATCCCGCGATCGCACAGCTGATGCGCGATGCTCATCGATCCATCGCCACCAATTGATATCATCGCGTCGATTCCGAGCTGGCGCGCGTTCTCGATCAACTCGTCGGAGCGGTCTTTCTCGACGCAGCTGCCGTCGGGAAGATAGACAGGATAGCTGAAGGGGTTGCCGCGATTGGTCGTACGCAGGATGGTTCCGCCGAGATGGGCTATGCCCCTCACTGTCGCGGCAGTCATCGGTATCACTTCCTCTTCTCCGAGCAGGCCGGCGTAGCCCTTTTTGACGCCGAGGACTTCCCAACCGCGGTTGACCGCCGAGAGCACCGCGGCACGAATCACCGCGTTGAGCCCTGGCGCGTCACCACCTCCGGTGGATAACGCTATTCGCATGATTTCAGGTATTGGTCTCGAGTAGTGACAGGACTTCACCCGGCTTGGCGTGACGTCCCGTTTTTGATTTCTCGTACACGGGTTGCCCGTCGCGGAGGACTTCGAAGCGTCCCCCCCTCGATTTAATCATTACCAGCTCCGCATCGGGAAAACGCTGGCGAATCTCAGCCGCCAAACTGGCGGCTCGCGGTTGGTAGTTTCAAACAACGCAATATTCGATGCTGATCTTCATTGGTCCTTGTCGGTGGCCCGTTTTTATTGACTGGCCGGAGTGTATTGCTGGAGGAGCTCTCGCGCCTCCGGAGTATCGACTGTCTTTAGCGCATTCAACGCCGGCCTCCGAATGACGTTCTGCCAGACGTCCTGCGCCATCAGCTGCTTGGCGAGGGGAAGCGCCGCGTTCTTCTCGAGGCGGATGTCGGAGCCGAGCGCCGCGCCACGCACGAAGAGCGATCGATCCGAGCGGGCAACTTCGCGCAACCGAATGGTCACTTCGGTCGCCGCGCGTCCGCTCACCGTCAGCCGGCCCAGCGCGGTAACAGCTGCCTGGCGTACCCGCGCATCGGGGTCGCGCGTGGCATAGATGAGAGCCGACCTCACGTTCTGCATCGGCGCTATGTCGGCGCGCGTTGGGTCGCTCGCCCAGACTCCGATCGCATCCACCGCGCGTGCGCGCACGCCATAGAATCGATCATTGCGGGTCGCGCGAACCAGCCCGTCGAGCGCCAGCTGATCGCCTGGACGCTGCGCGAGGATGTCGACGGCTTCTATTCTGCCGAGCACATCGTCGTCGTTGACGAGCTGATACCGCATCATGGCGGTGGAACGCGGGAAATCTGTGATGTCGAGTATCCAGTTTCCCTTGTCCCAGCGGATCGAGCGGGGCGGGGCCTTGACGTTCGCTCCCGCTTCCCCGACTCCGTTGCGCACGGGTACGACGAACCGCACGATTCCACTGTCGGTGCGAACTTCGACATCCGCATCCACATCGAAGTAGCCGGTGAGGCTGTCGCGTGGCTGAACTTCCTTCGCGCTGACGACGACGCGCCTCGCGGCGCGATCATACAGAGACGAAACCTGGAACACCGGGAACCCGGCGCCGTAGACCCACTGATCGAAGAACGGTTTGTAGTTCCTGCCCGTCGACTCCTCAAACGCCTTGCGCAGATCGTCCGTGACCACGGTGCCGTAGGCATTGGCCGTGGTGTATCGGTTCATCGCCTTCCAGAAAGCCGCGTCGCCGAGCTGGTGACGGAGCATCTGAAGTATGGTTGCGCCCTTGGGGTAGATGTGTCCGCTGAAAAAAACCTCGATTGGATCGTCGACCCATTTGTCCCACACGATCGGCCGCCGCGCTCGACGATCGGCATCGATGGTCTGCTCCTGCGCTCCGAGCCGGTCGAATGCGCCTTCGTCGATTCCCCTGGCCTCTTCGCGAAAAATCTGCTCCATGAACGTCGCGAAGCCCTCGTTGAGCCAGACATCCCCCCAGCGTCGGGTGGTGAGCAGATCCCCATACCACTGGTGCCCGAGCTCGTGCGCCATCAGGCCCTCGGAGTTGGCCTGCGGCTCCGACCACGCGGGGTGCAGTATGGCATCATCGTTCTGCGACGTCGCAGTCACGTTCTCCATCCCACCGTACTGAAACTCGGGAATCACGATCTGGTCGTACTTGTTCCACGGGTACGGCACACCGGTCTTGCGCGAGAACACATCGACGGCTTGTGGCGTGTTCGCAAAGCCACGCCACGCTGCCTGAATCGAATCGGGATAGGTCCAGTAGCCGATAGTCACGTTGCGCCATGGCTTGTCCTGCAGCACGGTGTACTTGCCGACGACCGCGGTCATGAGATACGTGGACGTTGGCTTGTCGAGCACCCAGTGCCATTCGATGCTGTCACCAACAGTCCTCGATCCGGCGAGGCGTCCGTTCGAGAGGGCGCGCTCGCCCTTGGCCGTCCAGATGTAGAACTCCCAGGTGGCCTTGTCGTTGGGAAAATCGTAGGTAGGAACCCAGAAGTGATTGTCTTCGGTCTCACCCTGGGTCCAGACGATGTGCCTGGCGGGCCTGAAGTACGCGCCCTTCGAGCGATTGGCGCCGTCGTAGTCGATCGTGATCGCAGTGTTCTGGCCGGCGCGCAGCGGTGTCGCGAGATGAACTACGAGGACCTTGCCATCGTAATCGTACTTGAGTGGGCTCGTACCGCTCGCGACACCCTTGAAAGTCATGTCGCCGGCATCGATCGAGATCGTTGACCGCGGTGACACGCCCGACAAGCCAGCGATCCGCATAGTGGTCGTTCCAACTACAGCTTGGCGAGACCAGTCGAATCGGATCGTAGTCGACTGGTGTTGGAGATCGTAGGTTCTCGTTCTCTCAGCATGGGAGACTCCGGCCGGCGGCGGGCCCCACACGATGAGGGGCGCTGGCTGGAACGGAGGAACTCTGTCGGCGGTGAGACCCGTATCCATCTGGAACGGTGGCAGAACGAGGGGCGGGGTCGGATTCGGAATCGTCGAGACCGGCCGCGGGTTGGTCGCGGGCGGCGGCGCGCACGAGACAGCAATCACGCAAGCGACTGCGCCCGTGCGCAGAAAGCCTTTCATTTTTCGATGCGACAGGATGAGTGCATCCGGATGATTTGGGACTGCAGCGAAGCGCAAGTCGATCATTATGCTATCTAACCAGCCAACCCGGCGGAAGGATAGATGCGACACGCCTTCACCATCATCGAGCTCACCGTCACGCTCTGCATCCTGAGCATACTCTCGGCCATCGCCATCCCATGGGCGGGAAGCATTCTCGACAGGGTCCAGGTGATGAGCGCGGCAATCGAGATCGAGTCGCTGTTCAGCGCGGCCCGGCACATCGCGGTCGCGCGCGCAGCGCACGCGACCGTCGACATAGACACGATTGCGCGGTCCATCAGTGTGAGTGTCGGAAGTGACACGGTCCGAAAGCGCGAGATTGGCACCGCCCATGGTGTTCAGCTTTCCGCAACCCGGACGCGAATGTCCTACTCGGCGACAGGAATAGGATACGGCGCCGCCAATCTCAGCGTCGTCGCGCGACGGAACCGTGCCGTCGATACCGTTTTTGTGTCCCGGCTGGGTCGGGTGAGGCACTGACCGCAACAGCGCCGACCGCCTCAGGCTCGCCGTTCGTCGCGATCGTGTCGCCAGTGTCGGCGGTCTCGGCGGTGGTGCCAAAATCGTAGCCCGGTACAGAAATCCGCGGAATCTGCTGGCCGATCATGCGCTCGATTGTACGGACCATCGCAATCTCGTCCGTCGACATGAACGTGTACGCATCGCCGGTGGCAGCGGCGCGACCAGTGCGTCCGATCCGGTGGACGTAGTCCTCCGGCTGCTGCGGCACGTCGTAGTTGATGACGTGGCTGATGCCGGACACGTCCAGGCCGCGTTGCGCGATGTCGGTGGCGACGAGCACGCGGATCTTTCCTGATTTGAAATCATCGAGGGCGCGCGTGCGCTCTCCCTGCGATTTATCGGCGTGCATCGCGGTGGCGTTGATTCCCTCGTCCTCGAGATGCCTCACGACGCGATCGGCGCCGTGCTTGGTGCGAGTGAAGATGAGAACGGAATCCATGTTTGCTTCCTTGAGTAACTCGACCAGAAGCATGGTCTTTCGCTCGCGCGGGACGGGGTAGACGGCGTGCGTGACAGTGCTGACTGCTTCGGAACGACGTCCGATCTGCACAACCACCGGCTTCCGCAGATAGGTCCGGGCCAGCGCCTCGACTTCGGGCGGCATCGTGGCGCTGAAGAGAAGTGTCTGCCGGTAGGGCGGGATCTCGGCCACGATGCGATTGAGCTGGGGCGCGAAGCCCATGTCGAGCATTCGGTCGGCTTCGTCAAGGACCAGAACCTCGAGATCGTCGAAAACCACGTTCTGCCGCTCCATGTGGTCGAGCAGGCGGCCCGGAGTTGCGACGACCACATCCACGCCGGCGCGAAGCGCTTTGGATTGCGGCTCGATCCCGACACCGCCGTAGATCGGAACGACGCGCAGCGTCGTGTACTTGCCGTACTTGCGGAAGCTCTCTTCCACCTGGGCGGCGAGCTCGCGGGTTGGTGTCAGTATCAGAACGCGCACGCGGTGCACCGGGGCACCCTTGTCGTCGGTGATGGGCGCGCTGATGAGATTGTGTACGATCGGAAGCGTGAAACCGGCGGTCTTGCCAGTCCCCGTCTGAGCCAGACCGATAAGGTCCCGGCCCTCGAGCGCCAATGGAATTGCCTGCTGTTGGATCGGCGTGGGATGCGTGTACCCGGCATCCAGTACGGCATGCAGCACTTCTGGCGCGAGGTCGAGCTCCGCAAACGAGACGCCGGACGGCCCGGCGTCGATTTTCTCTTCAATCATTTATTCGGAATATACCCACGAGGGATAAAACAACTGCAACTGAACGGGTTGGGAGCTGGGAGCCCCAAGCTGACAGCATAGAGCCTCACTACGTCGGGACGTTACCGGCGCAGGTCAGGACACGGGCAACGGGTAACGGGTAACGGGCAACAGGTAACGGACGACGGGTAACGGGCAACGCGCGTTCAGTCCCTAGGAACGTGAGAGCATCTCTAGCAGGGCGCTATTCACTTCTTCGGGCGTCTCTTCTGTAATAAGGTGCCCCGCATCAGGGATGACCCTGAACGCGATCCGCGGGAGGAGTGATAGGTAGATACCCATTCCATCGTGGGGCATCATGTGGTCGAGGCTCCCCCATACTCCGACGGCTGGAAGATCGGCAGGAGACAACGGCCTGTGCTTCGCCGCGGTCCAGTCGTAGGTGTGGAGCAGCTCCCTCATCGCGACCGAGAACTCTGGAAATTGTGAGGGCGCCACAAACTCGTCCACATCGCGCTCGGTGAAATGCCCGCGCTTTCCGTATACCCGCTTGAGCGCCAGCCGCACGACCAGTCGCGGGTTGATCTCCCTGAGCAATGGAGTGAGCACTTTCGGCGTAAGGGAGCGGTAGATCCGCATGCGCGGCACCCCCGTCAGGCCGACCGGCGACAACATCCCGAGGCACCGCGCTCGAAGGGGATACTTCACTGCGAAATGGTAGATCAACGAGCCGCCGAGCGAATGGCCGGCGAGAGCTGGACGCTCGAGGCCGAGCGCATCGAGGATCTCCCGGAGATGCTCGACGAGCGAGTCGATCGTGTATTCGTGGGACGCGACCGGCTTGTCGGAGAGGCCGTGACCCTTGAGATCCACCGCCATCGCGCGGAATCCCGCGTCGGCGAGAGCGGGCATGTTGCGGCGGAAAACGAACGCCGAGCATCCCCACCCATGCACGAGCAGCACGGGCGGTGACGTTCGATCGCCTCGTTCCACCACCCGGATTTTCGTTCCTGAGGACAATACCGGAAAGCTGACGCGATACGCGACATCGCCGGCCGGAAACATCTCGCCGGGACTGAGGTTGTCGCGGCGACTGAATCTGATCATCGGATCAGATCAATTCGATTTCTCTGCCGAGAAGTCTCCCGATCAGGCCGATGCGGAAGGTAACATCGGCCCACTTGGATTCCTGGCCCGCGCCGTCGTCGAGAGGAAAGGTGGACCACGCCCACGGATTGGTGGTGAGAGGACGGTCGGTCCCCCTGTGCGGGTGCCACACGCCGGTGCGATCGCGGTCGTCGACGAATCGCTCGTAGAGCTTCATCCAGCCATCGTTGCGACGCAGAAAATTCAGCCGCGCCATCGTCTCGAGCCACATGAGGGCGAACGGAACGTCGGCCTCTACGGCATTCCGGTGCGGCAGCACATCGCCCATGATCAGGTGGGGCTGCGATACCATTTTCTTGCCGAACAACTGGATCGCTTCCTGTCGCGGGAGGGGCTGGGTGATCCAATCGTAGATCCGCTCGACTTCCGAGAAATGCTCGTGGCGGAAAATCGGCATGTGCGCGAGCATAGTCAGCGTGTAAATCGACGGGGGCGCCGATTCCGGCGCGAGCACGTGGGTATTGCCCACTCGCATCCACGGCTTTTCGCCGAGCGGTGAGTTCAGGTAACTGACGTTTCTTTCGAGAATGCGCCGTGCGGCCCCGCGAAGTCGCGGATCGTTCTCATAGCCGATCTGCGCGAGCGTCGCCGCGGCTGCTTCGCGAAAGAGTCCACGCGTGCGTCGGACGAGGTCGTCGTCCTTGGTCTTGGTGCCGAGCTCGAACGTGAACGCCGGGTCGTTGTCTTCCGCGAGCAGCCTGAAGAGGAGCCGGCGCGCCAGTATGAGCGGAGGAGATTCAGCGCTCCAGCCATATTCCGCGAGCCGGCGAACGGCCGGAATGGTCCCGATATTGGCAAAATCGGCAGCGTGCCGACCAGGGACCGAGAGAACGGAATGGTTCCACATTCCGTCGCGGGTCTGGGCAACCGCGAGCTTGAGGGCGGGTCGGTGAGAATACGGAAGCCAGTCGACGTCGCGAGGTGCCGGCTCGCTCAAGTGGGCGACGTCCGTCATCGCGCGATACTTGACCGGCGCGGATGCGTGCTCCAGGATCCAGCTCAGAGGGAAAGTGAGCGGCTCCGGGGCCGGCGTCGGTATCGTTGGGGCTAGTTCGGGGGCGGTACTAGGTGCGGTCACTAACGGCGCTCGGCACGCATAAAGGAGCCTACCCAGGAAGCCGGCGCGCTCATGAGGCACCGACAGGCGGGAAGAATAGCACGTTTTCACGTGGGCGCTAGGGTCTCTATGCTAACATCTTGCAATCTAAAGACTTAGAGCAACTGCAACCGAACGGGCGGGAGGCTGGGAACTGCAACTGAGAACTGCAACTGAACAGGCGAGAGGACCCAGTAGGTAAGTTGGCAGTTTGCGAGGTCACTACGCACTGACTTTTCTACCGCTGTATCAGGACACAGGCAACTGCTTTTGCCTTGAATGCCACAGAGGCAAGTCCGGGCGTCGTGAACTAAGTCACTCGCAACTTACCTACTGGGTCCTCCCGCCTGTTCAGTTGCAGTTCTCAGCCCCGCCGTTCAGTTGCAGTTTCCTTTAGACTTTCCCAACCTTTTTGCCTTCTCTGGCGTATAAGCTACGGACGCCGATGGGGCGTCAAACACACATCTCCAGGAGAGCAGGATGAAGGTTATTCGCATCGCCACGCTGGCTTTTGCCCTTTGCGCTGGCATGACCTCGGTTGCGGCAGCGCAGGGACAGCCCGAGGGACAGAGGGGCCAGGGCGAGATGCGCCGTGGCGGCGGAATGGGCGGAATGCTCCTCAAGGACATCACCTTGACGGATGCCCAGAAGGATCAGATCAAGACCATCCGCGAGAAGTACGTGCCCAAGCAGCTGGAGCTGCGCAAGGCAGTTAACGCGACTGGCGCCCCGGCGGACGAGGCGACTCGCGCCAAGATGACGGAGCTCCAGACCCAGCAGTCAGCCGAGATCCGCGCGATCCTCACTCCGGATCAGCAGAAGACGTTCGACCACAATCTGCACGAGATGAAGGAGAAGATGGACGAGCGCCGCAAAGGCAGCAGCTAAAACCCTGCTACGTTTGCGGCTCCAGAGCCGCGAGCGTGTAGTTGCTCTTCGGGTTCCAGAGTATCCAGCTCTGGAACCCGTTGTCGTATCCGGCCTTCTTCTGGGCGCGAATTTCCGCCGCGCCGTAGCGCGGTGCGCCGAGCGTGAAGTCCTGGTACCAGGGGATCACGCTCGCCGCGTTTGGAACGGAATCGCTCCGCGCGATTGCATCCTTGAGGGCGTGATCGATGGTCTGGTATGGGTGCGCGTTCGGATTCCGGAGCCTGTACGTTCCGCGCGCGAAGTGCGACGGATAGATCATGGGAAGAACGACATCGACCTGATCGACGAACATCTCCCAGCGCTGACCGATACCCATGTCTGTTGTATCCGTCGCCGTCAATCCGAACACATCGGCAGTGACGCGCATTCCGAGTGGTTTGAGCGCGTTACGAACGAACCCGAGCTGGTCACGAATCACTTGCGCACGAGTGCGGCCGTTGGCTAGCGGGTAGACGGTTTCGGAAATGAGGCGCTTCTCATCCGGGAATCGCACGTAATCGAACTGCACTTCGCTGAAGCCCAGCTCGTGCGCCTCGCGCGCCAGATCGACGGCGTACTGCCAGACCTCGCGCTGGTGCGGGTCGAGCCACGGTCGTCCGTTCTTGTCGAGCCACGGCTTGAGATCCGATTTCCGCTTGATGGCGAGATCGAGTTTTTTCCGCGCCAGCAGGGGATCCTTCGCAACGACTATCCGCGCGATCGGATAGATCTTGTGCGCAGCCATCGTGTCGAGAACCGCCCGCAGCTTCGCGCCCGACATCCAGTGCCCGTCCGCCGTGTCCGCTCCAATCTCGCGCGCGAGAGGAACACTGGAACGATATAGCACGAATCCCCGATCGTCCTTGACGTCGATCACGAGCGCGTTGACCTCGGTTCGCTTTGCCACCCCGATCAGGTCGTTGAGCTTCCGGCCGAGCGCGGCCCACCGGTTTACGTAAAGACCGCGAAGCGTGTCAGGAGTCGGGACGCGAGTGATCACCCGCGGCGCGATCGAGTCCTTGGCGCGCGCCGTCGACGAAGCGCCTGGCCCTCCTTGCATAGCGATGTCTACCGCGCCCGGCTGCAGCGACGCGTCACCTTGATGCTGGCAGCCCAGCAAAACCCCAAAGAACGCGATCGTTCCGATCCGCGCTGGTGTCATCATGATTGTTTCGATTCCTGGACGCCAAATAGCGTCCGGTATCAGAGAGCGTTCAGCTCGGCGTTGGCGTCGGAGAGGTAGCCCATGTCTCTGACTACACTCTGAGCCTGTTGGGTGACCATGGTCAGACCGGTCGGCTGCGCGTTGAGTCCGCCAGTGCGGAATCGCACGAGCTCGAGCCGCATCGAACGCAGGAGCTGACGGCAATTGTCGAGCTTTTCCTGGGCTTCTTTTCTCTTGCGACCAACCTCGGCGAGCGCGCGGCGCTGGCGGCGGAGGAAGGCGAGGCGGCGGACGCGCTCTTCGCTGGCGCGGTAATCGAGCGGATTCGCCTGCGACTCGAGCGTCGATATCTCCTTCTCCACCACTTCCGGCGTGTCATCCCCCGCTCCGCGGTCCATGTCGGAGAGGGAGAGCGCGAGCTGCTGCACCTTCCTGAAAACCGCGTCAGCCGATGTCGCGACTTCGGGGATCTGCTCCCTCTCGTCCGGCGGCATATTCAGCAGCTGCCTGTGGATCTCCCGATGATCCGACTCCGCCTCGCGTATCGCCGAGCCGAAACGGGAATCCGCGTACGGAGCCGGCGCGCCGGCCGGAATAGGACTCAAGCTCGTCGTCGGACCACCGACCCGTGGATAAGGCTGAAACGGCTGCATCGAAGGGAGCGGGGACATCGGCGCAAAGAGTCCCTGGCCGCGCGAGCGGGCGCGGGCACGAACTTCGGCGCGCTTCTTATCGTCGAACAGCGCGCGCGCATCGTCGATGGTCTCGGCCGCAACGTCGAAGATGAGCCGGTCGCGAGGCTGGCGAAACACGTCCCGCCAGTCGTAACCCGCTGCCCACAACTTCGAGTACTTGAACGCCAGGGCCACAGTCCAGATCACGGTCAGCGCGATGAAGTCGTGATTCGAGAAGAGTGAAATCGGGACGAGGATCGCGTTCACCGCGAGGTACGGCGCGAGCTTACGGCGGAAGGCAACGACCATTGGCGCGTTCCACTTGCTCAGCTCTTCGGGCGTCGGCGATGTTGGGCTGTACTGCGGCTGCTGCGTCGGGTTATAGCGGTCGCGGGCGGCAGTGTTGTACCGGTCGCGGCTCGAGGGCGGAACATCCACGATCTCGCGCCGCGGCGGTGGAACAGTCGGCGCCGTCGAAGCACGGGTGGCGAGCGTCGGCATCGAGCCGCCATCAAGAGCGGCTGAGAACGCCGCTGCGCTTGGAAAGCGGTCGTTGGGATCTTTCTCGAGACAAATCATGACCGCCCGTGCAAGATCCGGGGGCAGATCGGGCCACCGCTCATCGACCGGAACAGGCTTCTCCGACAGGTGCTTCACGAGCATCGATGGCGTGTTGTTGGCGACGAATGGGGGCTGGCCGCACAGCATCTGGTAGCCGACCACACCAAGCGAATACAGATCGCTCCGCCCATCGATGGCGCGATCCCCGGCGGACTGCTCGGGTGACATGTACGCCGGCGTTCCGATAGCCATACCGGTGGCGGTGAGGCGCGAGTCGCCACTGTCGGTCAGAGCGCGCGCGATACCAAAGTCCGTCACCATCGCTCTACCGGTCTCCTCGTCGATGATGATGTTGTCCGGCTTGATGTCGCGGTGGATCACGTTGCGGTGGTGGGCGTAGGCGAGAGCGTCACCGACTTCGCGAAGTATCCGGCGGACCTCCACCGGCGGTATCGGCCCATGCTGCTGTAGCCGCTGGCCGAGATTGTCGCCCTTGATGTACGCCATGACGAAGTAGACGAGATTGTCCCGCTCTTCGACGGTGTAGATCGGCACGATGTTCGGATGATTGAGCTGCGCCGCGGTCTCGGCTTCGCGCAGGAATCGCTGCCGGATGTCGGCCCGGAAGCTCAGTTCGGGGGGCAGGATCTTGATCGCGATTTCGCGCTTTAGCCGCTTGTCGCGCGCACAGTACACGACGCCCATGCCGCCACGACCAACTTCGGTCTCTAGCTCATAGTTTGCAGAGAGAACCTCCGCTACATGTGTACCGAGCTCGTCGGTTGGACTAATTGGCATTTGGCCGCGTCAATTCAGCAGGTCCCACGTTGCTATTCGTGCCTTGCTGGCGTAAATCCACGAGAGCAAAAGATGCAGTATAGGAGGGCCGTGGAGTAGTATCTAAATAAGAATCATGTCTTCGGAATAACAATGGCAAATCGTCAAACACTACCAGTTCTCCCATTGAGGGGGACGGTGATATTCCCGGGCCTTACCCAGCCGATTGCGGCGGGCAGGCCTTCAACTCTTCGTGCGATCGAGTCGGCCCTCAAGGGCGACCGTCTCGTCTTCGCCGTCGCGCAGCGCGACAACACCGAGGAGCCGACCGCCGACATCCTGTATTCGATGGGCGTAATCGCGCGCATTGGGCAGATTCAGCGCGGCCTCGGCGGCGTCCAGCTTCTGTTGCAGGGCGAGCAGCGCGCGACCGCACTGCAGTATACGACTGCCGATGGATTTCTCAGCGCAGTAATCGTTCCGGCGGAGGAGATGACTCCTCAAACGGAAAACGATCCTGCGTTCACTGCATTACAGAAAGAGACCCGCGAGCGTGCGGCCGAGCTCGGCGAGCGGCGCGGCCTCCCGGAGGAAGTCGTCCACCAGGTTCTCGATTCAGTTACGGAGCCGGGCCGTTTTGCTGACCTGGTCGCCGGCTACATCGAGCTTCCGGTTCCGGAAAAACAGGGCCTTCTCGAAACGCTGAGCGTCGAAGAGAGGATGCGCCGCATTCTCGTTCACGTGCAGCGCCAGGTCGGGCTACTCGAAGCACAGGAAGACATCAAGTCGCAGGTCCAGGAAGAGCTGGGCGAGCGTCAGCGCGAGATGTATCTGCGCGAGCAGCTCAAGGCGATCCAGAAGGAGCTGGGCGACGACGATTCGAGCAAGGAGATCACCGAGCTGCGCGACAAGCTTGCGAAGCTCGAGCTCCCAAAGGAGGCGCGCGCCGAAGTCGAGCGTGAGCTCGGACGCCTCGAGAGAGCCGGCCGCGAGTCAATGGAAGCG
>Ga0193723_1000105_pt1 | contig 27945 bp, 26 predicted proteins | sample H2m2metaG_FD_143042 | JGI IMG/M metagenome (GOLD analysis project Ga0193723, IMG submission 143042) | Soil microbial communities from a riparian zone of the East river system, Colorado, United States - H2m2 | ecosystem: Environmental > Terrestrial > Soil > Riparian zone | place: USA: East River...
CGCTGGCCGAGATCAACCCGCTCGTCGCCACAGCGGAGAAGGGGGTCTGGGCGCTCGACGCGAAGGTCGTGATCGACGACAACGCGCTCGATCGCCATCCCGATCTCGCGGCGCTGCGCGACCTCGCCGCGGAGGATCCCGGCGAGGTCGAGGCGCGCGACAGCGGGCTCTCCTACGTGCGCTTAGACGGCGGGACCATCGGGTGCGTCGTGAACGGCGCCGGCCTCGCGATGGCGACCATGGACCTGATCCAGTACTACGGTGGGAAGCCGGCGAACTTCCTCGACATCGGCGGCTCCTCGAATCCCGACAAGGTCACGGCCGCGATGAAGATCCTGACGCGGGACGCGCGCGTGCGCGCCGTCCTCTTCAACATCTTCGGGGGCATCACGCGCGGCGACGACGTCGCGCGGGGCCTCATCGCGGCGCTCGACCGGATGAAGGTGAAGATCCCGATCGTCATCCGGCTCACGGGCACGAACGAGAAGGAAGCTCGGGACCTGCTCGGCGCCCGGGGGATGATCGCCCTGAGCGACATGGATGAGGCGGTGCGCACGGTCATCGCCCGCGCGGCGGAGGCGGCGTGAGCATCCTCGTCGGACGCGACTCGAGGGTTCTGGTTCAGGGAATCACGGGGCGCGACGGATCGTTCCACGCGCGCCAGATGAAGGAGTACGGCACGCGGGTCGTCGCCGGCGTGACGCCGGGGAAGGGCGGGGCGAGCATCGACGGGATCCCGGTCTTCGACTCGGTCGAGGAGGCCGTGGCGAAGACGAAGGCGAACGTCTCGGTGGTCTACGTCCCGGCGGCCCTCGCCCAGGACGCGATCTACGAAGCGGTCGACGCGGAGATTCCGCTCGTCGTCTGCATCACGGAGGGACTACCGGTCCGGGACATGGTGGAAGTCGCCGCCTACCTCCGTGGTCGCTCGACGCGCCTCGTCGGCCCCAACTGCCCCGGCCTCATCTCGCCCGGGCAGTGCAAGGTGGGCATCATGCCCGGATTCATTCACACGCCGGGCCGGATCGGGCTCGTCAGCCGGAGCGGCACGCTGACGTACGAGGTCGTGTGGCAGCTCACCCGCGCCGGAATGGGCCAGTCGACCTGCATCGGTATCGGGGGCGATCCGATCGTCGGCACCCGGTTCGTCGACACCCTCGCGCTGTTCGAAGCGGACGACAAGACGGACGCGATCGTCCTGATCGGCGAGATCGGCGGGAGCGACGAGGAAGACGCGGCCGCGCTGATCGAGCGCCACGTCTCGAAGCCGGTGGTGGCGTTCATCGCGGGCCAGACGGCGCCGCCGGGCAGGCGGATGGGGCACGCGGGCGCGATCGTCTCGGACGGCGCCGGCACCGCGCAGGAGAAGATGGCGCGCTTCGAGCGCGCCGGCGTCCCTGTCGCGAAGATTCCGTCCGAGATCCCAGGGCTCCTCGCCGCCGGGATCGCGGCGGAAGAAGACCGCGGCGCGGCGGAAGACCACCAAACGGAAGCCGATCAAGACGAAGCGCCGCTCCCGGCCGTGAAGCTTCTGCTCGGAAACGAAGCGATCGCCCACGGCGCCATCGCCGGGGGCGTGACCTTTTTCGCCGGATACCCGCTCGCCCAGAGCTCGGAGATCGATGCCGCGCTCATCACGCTGCTCGGCGGGCGGGAGGGCGCGGCCGTCCTGGTCGAGGACACGTCGGCCGCGCTGGGCGCCGTCCTCGGCGCGGGCGCGGGCGGTGGGCTTGGCGCGACCGCCCTGACGGGAGACGTTCTCGGCTCCGCCGAGGAGCTCGTCCGATTCGGCATCGAGTCGAAGCTCCCCGGCCTCATCGCCGTGATCGGCGCCCGTCCGGAATCGTCGCGCGGCGTCGAGCGCGCGGGGCAAACCGAGGTGCGCCGCCTCCGAATCGGTCCCGCCGGAAGCGGGCCCGCACCGGTCTGGGCGCCCGCGTCGGCCCAGGAGTGCTTCACGCTCGCGAGGGCCGCTTCGATCGAGGCGCGGGAACAGTCGACGCCGGCCCTGCTCTACGTGGACGACGTGGTCGCCCACCTTCGCGAGCCGGTGTCCGCCTTAGACGACGGGTTGGAGCGCGAGGCCGCCGTGCCGGCGGGACCGGCGGAGCTATACCGTACGCGGGACGCGACCGTTCTCGTCGTCGCCTTCGGCATCGTCGCGCGCGCGGCGCGCACCGCGGTCCGGCTCGCGCGCGAGCAGGGAATCCGCGCGGGGCTCTTCCGGCCGGTTCGCCTCTGGCCGTTTCCCTTCGCGGAGCTCGAGGAGGCGGCCGCGCGGGCGGGCGCGCTCCTCGTCGCCGAGCTGAACGAAGGGCAGCTTCACGAAGCGATCGCGGCGCGCGTGGGGGCGGCCGGGCCGGCCGCGGCGCGCCCGCGGGCGGCGCGCGACCGCCAGACGATCCTGGCCCTCTCCGAGCCGAGCGAGGGAATGCTCCGCCCCGGGCGGATCCTCGATTCGCTCCTGGATGCCGCTTGAGCGCCACCTGCGCCCCCGCCTGCGGGCTCGACCGGCTCGGCCAGGGACTCGCCGAGGCCTTCGCGCGCCAGGGTGGCGTTCCGGCCAAGCGCTTCGTCGTGACGGGCGGCGGCTGCGCCGCCTTCGTCGCAGGCTGGGTCGAAGGGACGCTCCACCGGGTTCCGCTCGGCCGCTCGCTTCCGTTCGCGCTGGGCCTCGCGCAAGCGCGTCCCGATCGCGAGGTCTTCGTCTTCTTGGGCGACGGCGAGGCGGCGAGCGTCGGCGGCCATCACCTCTTGAACGCGGCGCGCCGCGGAGACCGCGTGCGCGCGCTGGTGGTCAACAATGAAGTGCTCGGAGGGACCGGAGGCTTCCCGTCGCCCACGACGCCGCGGGGCGGCCGGACCGCGATCCAACCGGCCGGGTCCGAGCCGCGGGCCCTGGACGTGGCCGAGCTCGCGCGCGCGGCCGGCGCGGCGTGGGTCGGAAGGGAGACCGTGACGGCGGGCGAGGCGCTCGCCGCGTTGCTTCGGGAGTTCGTCGGCGCGCCGCCGTTCGCGCTTCTCGAGGTTCGCGCGCCGTGCTACCCCGCCTACGGGCAGTGGAACGGCTTCGCGACGCCGGAAGCGATGCACGAGGCGCTGGAGCGTCGCGCGCTCCGCGGCGGCAATCGATCCGCGCACGGACGGGCAGGCGATGTCGCGGTAGAAGCCGGGGCCTTCCACGTCGGAAGACTCTGGCCCGCGGCCCCCGTGGCCACGACATGACCTGGGAGAGCCCGCGCGGCGCGCTGCCGAAGCGAGGAATCTCGATCCGCGTCGCGGGCGATCCCGCGCACGGTCTCCTCTTCGCAGGATATCTTCTGGCGGAGGCGGCGCTTTTGGATCGACGCGCGATCTCGCACTCGCCGACGCTGGGGTCAGCGGCGCGCGGGCCTCTGAGCGGGGGAGCGCTCCGGATCGCCAGCGATCCGGACGAATATCCGCTCGTCGACGCGCCCGAGTGTCTCCTCCTGACCTCGGCGGCGGCGCTCGAGCGCTTCGGGCCCGACCTGGCGCCCGAGGGGCAGCTCCTGGTGGAGGAGTCGCTCCGCGGACAGGCGCCGGCGTTCGCGGTCGCGCTGCCTCTGATCCAGGCGGCGATCGAGTCGGGCGGGACGTCGCTCGTGCTCGATCTCGTCGCGTCGGCGGTCGTGACCGCCACGACGGGCGCGGTGAGCCGGCGCGCGCTCTACGAGGCCGCGGGGAGGCTCCTGCCCGAGCGGGGAAGGCCCGCCGCGTTCGCGGCGCTCGACGCTGGCATGGAAATCGGAAGGAGTCGATTCCGCGTCTAAAGGGGATCGCTCGATTCGCATTCGGAACGGAAAGGAGACCGAAGACGTGGAGGAAACGCTGTTCATGATCAAGCCCGACGCCGTGCGCGCCAAGAAGATCGGCGCGATTCTCGCGGAGGTCGAAAAGGCGGGGTTCGAGATCGCCTCGATGAAGGTGGCGCGCCTCACCCCGGAAGACGCCCGCGAGTTTTACGCCGTGCACGAGGGGAAGCCTTTCTTGGATGACCTCGTCGCCTTCATGTCCTCGGGCCCGGCGGTCCCGTGCCGCCTCAGGCGGCAGGATGCGATCCGGACCCTCCGCGATCTGATCGGCGCGACCGACCCGAAGGAGGCGAAGCCGGGCACGATCCGGGCGCTCCACGCGGAATCAAAGCAGAATAACGCGGTCCACGCCTCCGACTCTCCGGGCTCGGCCCGGACGGAGATTCAATTCTTCTTCGGGGAGGGCAAGCCAGGCCGCTAAGCTTGGCTCCCATATGCAAATCGATCTCAGGGAGCTGGCCGACGGCCAGTCCCATCTCACTTACGAAATCCAGGCCCCTTCGGTGGGTCTCACGCCTGCGGATCTCACCGTCGAGGGGCCGCTTACCCTGAGGCTATCCCTCGACCGCCGGGGAGACGAAATCTGGATCCGTGGGAAGGTACAACTCGTTGCGCACCAAGAATGTAGCCGCTGCCTCGTGGAGTTATCGGAGAGACTCGAGTTGGAGTTCGAGGTCTTCTGTGCTAAGGTCCGGAATCCCAACGTCGCAAGCTCCAGGGCTGCGGATGAGGAGGATGGGGGGGTGCACTTCCACGATGGTCGTGTCCTCATCATCGACGAAGAGATCCGCGAGGCCGTGATCCTCGGCATACCGATGAAGCCACTCTGCAAGGAATCTTGCGCGGGGCTTTGCCCTCGGTGCGGCGAGGATCGCAATCAAGGACCCTGCCGCTGCGCGCGCGCGGCCGCCGGTTGACCAATCACTGAGGGATCGCCCATATGGCCGTACCCAAGAGAAGGCATTCGAGCACCCGAGGCAAGAAGCGTCGCACGCATTGGAAGCTGAGCCTTCCCTCGAGGTCGCTCTGTTCGCATTGCAGCCAGCCCAAGCGCCCGCACCGCGTCTGCGCCCACTGCGGCTACTACGCCGGCGAGGAGATCATCGCTCAGGAGGCAGCGAAGACATCCTAGGACGTCCGCGGAACTGACGATGGGCCGTCCGGTCAAAGGACCTGTCATCGGGGTGGACGCCATGGGGGGCGACCTCGCCCCACGTGTCGTTATCGAGGGGGCGCTGGAAGCGCTCCGCGAGGCGGACTCGGCGTTCGACGTCGCGCTCATCGGTGACGAGGCCGCGATCATCGAGGAGGCGGAACGCCTCGGTGTCCGCGACAAGCTCCCGCGCATCATCCACGCCGCCGAGCGGGTGGAGATGGCCGAAGCGGCTGCCTCCTCCGTTCGCCGCAAGCGCGATTCCTCGATCAGCGTATCGGCCCGGCTCCAGAAGGAGCATCAGACCGACGCGCTGGTCTCCGCCGGCAACACCGGCGCCGTCGTCGCCGCGGCACTCTTCGAGCTCGGCCGCATCGAGTCGATCCAGCGTCCCGCGATCGCCACGGTGCTCCCCACGCCGCAGGGGAACGTGGTGGTTCTCGACGTGGGCGCCACGTCCGACTGCAAGCCCTACCACCTCTACCAATTCGCGCTCATGGGGAGCATCTACGCCCGCCTCGTGCTCCACGTGGAGCGGCCGCGCGTCGGGCTCCTGAACATCGGCGAGGAGGCGGAAAAGGGGAGCGAGCTCTACTACGAAGCCCACCAGCTTCTCAAGCGGAGCCCGGTCCACTTCGCGGGCAACGTCGAAGGGCGCGACATCATCCTCGGGACCGCGGACGTGGTGGTTTGCGACGGGTTCGTCGGGAACGTCCTGCTCAAGTTCGCCGAGAGCGTGATCCCGAGCATCTCCAGCATGATCAAGGACGAGATCGCGCGCCACCCGCTCAGCATGATGGCCGGTCTTCTGCTCAAGCCGGCGTTCCGCCGCCTCCGCAGGCGCCTCGACTACGCCGAAGTGGGCGGCGCCCCGCTGCTCGGGGTCGACGGAACCGCCATCATCGCCCACGGCCGCTCGAACGTCCGCGCGATCAAGAACGCGATCCGCGTGGCCGCGCGCTGCGCCGAGGCCAAGGTGCCGGACTCGATCCGGACCGAGCTGCAGCGCCTGGCGCCGGAGGCCGCGTGATCGCCCCCAATCGAGGCGTTCACATCGTCGGGACCGGCTCGTTCACGCCGGAGCGCGTTCTCACGAACCAGGATCTCGAGAAGATCGTCGACACCTCCGACGAGTGGATCAGAACGCGCACCGGGATCAAGGAGCGGCGGATCGCCGATCCGAAGACGCCGGCGTCCGCCCTGGCCTCCGAGGCCTCCGCGCGCGCGCTCGAGGCGGCGGGCGTGAAGGCGTCGGAGCTCGACCAGATCATCGTCGGCACGGTGACGGGGGATCGCACCTTCCCCTCGACCGGCTGCATCGTGCAGGACCGGCTCGGCGCGAAGAAGGCCTACGCCTTCGACGTCTCCGCCGCCTGCGCGGGATTCCTCTACGGGCTTTCGGTCGGGCGATCGGCGATCGAGTCGGGAGCGGCCGAGACGGTGCTCGTGATCGGCGTCGAAACGCTCTCCAAGATCGTGAACTGGACCGATCGCAACACGTGTGTTCTGTTCGGCGACGCGGCCGGGGCGGTCGTCCTCCGGGCGAACGGGAAGCCGGGCGGAATCCTCGCGACGCGCCTCCACAGCGACGGCGCGCTGGTCCACCTGCTCGAGATGCCGGCCGGCGGCTCGCTCATGCCGCCGTCCCACGAGACGGTCGATCGCCGGCTCCACACGATCCACATGAGCGGGAACGACGTCTTCAAGCACGCGGTCCGCGCGATGGAGTCGGTGGCCCTGGAGGCGCTGGAAGCCGCGGGGCGAAAACCGGAAGAGCTCGACCTCTTGATCCCGCACCAGGCTAATTACCGGATTATCGACGCCACCGCGCGGCGCCTGGGCCTCCCGATGGAGAAGGTCTTCGTGAATCTGGACCGCTATGGGAATACCTCGGCGGCCTCGATCCCCTTGGCGCTCGACGAAGCGAGGCGATCGGGCCGGATCCGTCCGGGCAACCTGATCGAGCTCGTGACCTTCGGCGGCGGCTTCACGTGGGCGGCGGCGGTGATCGAGTGGTAGGCGCCGCGTGCCTCTTCCCGGGACAGGGATCCCAGAGCGTCGGCATGGGCCGGGCGCTCGCGGAGCGCTATCCCGAGGCTAAGGCCGTCTTCGCGGAGGCGGACAAGGTTCTGGGATTCGCGCTCTCGACGCTCTGCTTCGAGGGGCCCGCCGAGGAGCTCACCCGAACCGAGAACACGCAGCCCGCGCTTCTCGCCACGAGCGTCGCTGCGTTCCGCGTGCTTGAGGCGAGGGGACTCAAGCCCGCGGCCGCGGCAGGCCATAGCGCGGGCGAGTACGCGGCCCACGTCGCGGCCGGGTCGCTCACGCTGGCCGAGGGGCTACGCCTCATCCGGCGGCGCGGCGAGGCGATGGCCGGCGCGGGGAAGGAGCGCCCGGGAACGATGGCGGCGGTGCTGGGGCTCAACGTGGAGCAGATCCAGGATGTGCTCCGGACGGTGGACGCGCCGCGCGATTTGGCCGCGGCGAACTACAATTCGCCCGGTCAAGTGGTCCTCTCCGGGACGCCCGATGCGGTCGCGCGCGCCTCCGAAGAGGCCCGCCGCGCCGGAGCGAAGAAGGTCGTGCCGCTCCAGGTCTCCGCGGCGTTCCACTCGCCCCTGATGGAGGCGGCGTCGCGCGGGCTCGACGAGGCAATCGCGCACGCGCCGATCGCGCGCGCGCGGTTCCCCGTCTACGCGAACGTCACAGCCGCCCCGGTCTCGGAGCCCGAGATGATCCGCGACACGCTGCGAAAGCAGCTTCTGAGCCCCGTCCTCTGGGAGCAGACGATGCGGGCGATGCGGGAGGCGGGCATCCGACAGTACGTGGAGGTCGGGAACGGCCGGGTCCTCCGCGGCCTTGTGCGCGGCGTCGACAAGGAGGCGGTGGTCTTCGGATCCGAGGATCCCGAATCGATCGAGGCGGCCGCCGTGGGGATCGCGGAGACCGCGACACGGTGAAGCGGCCGTTCGAGGGGCGAGTCGCCGTCGTGACGGGCGGCGCCAAGGGAATCGGCCTCGCGGTGACGCGCGCGTTCGCCCGAGGCGGCGCGAAGGTCGTGGTCTCCGGGCGGGACCAAGCGGCGCTCGACGAAGCCTGCGCGGAGGTGAAGCGCGACGGCGGCGAGGCGATCGCGACGAAAGCCGACGTCGCTCAGGAAGCCGACGCGAACGCGCTTTGCGCGCGCGCGCTCGAGGCGTTCGGCAAGGCGGACATTCTGATCAACAACGCGGGGGTGACGAAGGACGGGCTCCTCCTCCGGATGAGCGACGCCGATTGGGACCAGGTGCTCGACACGAATTTGAAGGGCGCGTTCCACTGCATCCGCGCCTTCGCGAAGCCGATGGTGAAGCAGCGCTGGGGACGGATCGTGAACGTGAGCTCGGTGATCGGTCTGATCGGAAACGCGGGCCAGGTGAACTACGCGGCCTCGAAGGCGGGCTTGATCGGTCTCACGAAGGCGGTTGCGAAGGAGCTGGCGTCACGCCATATTACGGTCAATGCGGTGGCGCCCGGCTTCATCGAGACGGCGATGACCGGAGCGCTGGATGAGAAGGTCCGTGAAGGACTTAAGGCCCAGATCCCACTGGGGCGTTTGGGCTCGGTGGACGACGTCGCGCACGCGGTCGCCTTCCTCTGCTCCGAGGAGGCCGGGTACGTCACCGGCCAGGTGCTGACCGTCGACGGCGGGATGGTGATGTGAACACGGAGTGAGAGTCGCAAACTGAAGGAACGAATCTAAAGGGAGGTGAGCAAAGGGATGGCTTCATTCAGCGAAGATCGGGTCAAGCAGATCATCGTGGACCAGCTGGGCGTCGCGACCGAGCAGGTCACGCCGGAGGCGTCATTCATCGACGACCTGGGCGCGGATTCACTCGACACGGTGGAGTTGGTCATGGCCCTCGAGGAGGAATTCGACATCGAAATTCCGGACGAGGATGCCGAGAAGATGACCACCGTCGCGGACGCAATCAAGTATCTCGAAAGCCACGTGCCGAAGAACGCCTAACTCGGCACCGCCGACTCGCGATCGGGTCGGCGAAGGGGAGCAAAAGCCAGCGTTGAGAAGAGGAACCGGAGAAGGGTCATGATGCGAGGAAACGGACAGCCGCGCCGCGTCGTCATCACGGGTATGGGGGTGGTTTCTCCCCTTGGCTCGGACGTCGAGACGTTTTGGAAACGGCTGATCGCAGGGGAGTCCGGGATCGGTCCCGTGACGCGATTCGACACGTCGAAGTACGACACTCGATTCGCGGCCGAGGTGCAGGGGTATCGCACCGAGGAATTCATGGACCGGAAGGATATCCGCCGGACCGACCTGTTCGTCCAGTACGCGATCGGCGCCGCCGCCCAGGCCGTGAAGCAGGCGGGCGTGTCGCCGCAGAGCGTGGACGTGAACCGCTACGGGGTCATCGTCGGCTCCGGCATCGGCGGGATCGCGACCTTCGAGGATCAGTACCGAACGCTCCTCGAAAAGGGACCCTCGCGCGTGAGCCCCTTCTTCATCCCGATGATGATCTCGGACATGGCCTCCGGCCAGGTGTCGATCCAGTTCGGCGCCAAGGGTCCCAACTACTGCACGGTTTCCGCCTGCTCTTCCGGGGCGCACGCGGTAGGGGACGCGTTCCGAATCATCCAACACAACGAGGCGGACGTGATGATCTCGGGAGGGGCGGAAGCGCCCATCACCCCGGTCTCCTTCGCTGGGTTCTGCTCTATGAAGGCGATGTCCACACGCAACGACGATCCGCAGAGGGCCTCGCGCCCCTTCGACGCCCAGCGAGATGGGTTCGTGATGGGGGAAGGCGCGGGCATCGTGGTGCTCGAAGAGCTCGAGCACGCCAAGAAGCGCGGCGTGAAGATCCTTGCGGAAGTCGTAGGCTATGGCGCGACGGGAGATGCCCATCACATGACGGCGCCCGCCCCCGAGGGTGAGGGTGCGGCGCGTGCCATGCGGGAGGCGATCCGGGATTCGGGGCTACCGCTCGAATCGTTCGGATATATGAACGCCCACGGCACCTCCACGCCGCTCAACGACAAATTCGAAACACAGGCCATCAAGTCGGTATTCGGGGCACAAGCGAAGAAGCTCCCGGTCAGCTCGACGAAGTCGATGACGGGACACCTTCTCGGCGCCGCAGGCGGGCTCGAGACGATCATCTGCGTCCTCGCCCTGGAGCGGCACACGCTTCCCCCGACGATCAATTACAAGACTCCGGATCCCGACTGTGACCTCGATTACGTCCCCAACACTGCACGAGCGGTCGAACTGCAGGCAGCCCTCTCTAACTCACTGGGCTTTGGTGGGCACAACGTCACCCTGGCGTTATCGAGGTATGTGGCGTAAGGGGATCCCTACGGGGATCCGCACATTGTGAAATTGCTCCGAAAGCTGTTCGGTCTGGACCGGCCGGCGGCGCCGGTAACACGGGCGCCCCGGGACCGGGAATTGGATCTCAAAGGTCTCGAACGTCTTCTCAAGTATACGTTCAAGGATCCGGCGTTGGCCCGCATCGCCATGACCCACCGCTCGTATCTCCACGCGAGCCCGGGCCGGAGCGGGGACTCGAACGAGCGCATGGAATTTCTGGGCGACTCGGTCGTCGGCCTCGCCGTGAACGAATTCCTCTACAACAAATTTCCCAAGCTCCGCGAAGGCGAGCTGACCAAGATGAAATCGCTGCTGGTCAGCCGCGTCATCCTGTCGCGGGCAGCGAACGTGATGGGACTCGGAAACTTCGTCCTCCTGAGCGAGGCGGAGAACGAGTCGGGAGGCCGGAACCGCGCCTCGATCCTGGCGGACACGCTGGAAGGAATCATCGGCGCGGTCTACCTGGACGGCGGGCTCGAGCCGGCGCGGAAGCTCACCGAGCGGCTTCTCCTGCGCGAGGTGCACGAGATCCTGAGCGACGCGAATCTTGCGAATTACAAGAGCATGCTCCAGGAATACGTGCAGGGAGAATTCAAGACGCACCCGCAGTACCGCATCTCCAGCGAGAACGGGCCCGATCACCAGAAGCTCTTCGCCGTCGAGGTCGTCGTGAACGGACGGACGCTGGGGCGTGGCCACGGCAGCAACAAGAAAGAGGCGGAGCAGGAGGCGGCGCGCGACGCGCTCCTCCACTTCGAGAAGATGGTCCGCTCCGAGAAGCAGGGCGGTGATGCTGCCGGCGGAGAGCGGCGCAGGCGCCGGCGCGGCGGCCGCGGTCGCCGCTCGCGCGGCGGAGGCGAGGAAATGAGTGCGGGCGGCCAGCAGCGTGGTCCCCGGGAAGGGCGCGGGGGCCGCGACAGCGGAGGCCGTGAAGGCGGTGGAGGCCGCGAGAGCGGCGGTGGCGCCCGCGAAGGCAGAGGGCACCCGGATCAGCGCGACAACCGGCGGGGCCGCGACATCGAGCCCCGCACGGAGCGCGATCGGCCGCAGGCGGTGCAACCCCCGGAAGGGCGGGAACATCCCGAGGGTCGCGACTATCCCGAGGGGCAAGATCGCCCCGAGGCGCGGGAGCATCCTACGGGGCGCGTCGAGCGCGATCGGCAGGAATCCCGCGGAGAGGATGCCGGCGGTCCGAAGGTAGGAGGGTCGCCGTCGGACCAGGAGACTCCTCCGTGGGCCGCGTCACGCTTGCACACAGAGCCGTAGACTGGTAAAATAGAGCAGTCGTCTCGAGACGGGGGGAGGAAGGTCCAGATTGGGCCTTCCTTCATTCCTTCTTGCGGAGACGATTCACGTGACTGACGCACAGGGACGCGGCATCTTCCTAGCTTTACTCATCGGGGTTCCGCTTGTTTTCCTCGCCATCTGCGATCGGAGCTGGCCGAAGCCGCCGGTGATCGCGACGGCGCGATCGCGTGGGCCGAGTCGCTCGCCTCCATAGACCCCGTATCGAGCTTCGCCATGTCCCGCATCGCCATCCTGTACGAGTCGGGCGGCGAGGACGTGACGGCTCTCGAATGGGGGGAGCGCGCTCTCGCGTTGGACAGCTTGAACGCCGACGCCGCGATGCTGGTCGGACGCATGCGGCTCCGCTCCGGGGAGCCGGCCCTCGCGGCGCAGGTGCTGACGCCGCCGCTCCGACAGCTGGGGGCGGTCCCCGAGCTCTATGCCCTGCGCGCGCTGGCGCACCAGCTTGACAAGAATTACGAGGCGGCCCTCGCCGATCTGAAACGAACCGACGTGCTCCTGCCCGATTTCGCGTGGATTGCGACCGGGATCCTCAGCCTCGCGCTCGAGGACGGCCGACTGGAGGAAGCGTATTCGGCCCTCCAGCTGGCCCTGGAGCTGAAGCCTGACGATTCGCGGACCCTCGCGCTGGGCATCTCCCTCGCCAAGCGAATGGGAAATCCGCTCCTCGAGGAGACCCTGCTTCGGCAGTGCGCGCTGGCGCACGGCGCGCGCCAGGAGGAGGTCGCCGCGTACGGCGCGTTCCTGATCCGCCACGGGAAGGAGCATGAGTACCGGATGCTTCTCGATTGGGCGGGGGCGCAAGGCTTCCGCGTCGACGAATTGAGGGTCGGAGCGGGCCGAGCGTTGCTGGCCACAGGGAACTATCGCGAGGCCCTCGCCTGCGTGAAGCCCCTCCGGCACGACCTGGGCGCGTTCCCCGTGCGCGCGCGCGCCTACCTCGGGCTGGGCGATGAGCGGAGCGCGCTGAGTGACTACAGGGCCCTGATTTCGGGACGCGGCCTCTCCCGCGAGGAATCGCTGGTCGTCGCCTACCTCGAGATCCGCGTCGGGAACCGGGAGCAGGGGATCAGGACCGTCGAGCAGGTGCGCTCGGCGCCGCTCGACAATGCCCGCCAGGTACTTGCGGCAAGCCTGTGCTACTCTTTGCTCGGTCATCCCGAGGAGGCGGTGTCGCTGATCCGCGACGGCGCGGGCCGGGGGTTGGCGAGCCCGTCCACGTACGAGCAGCTTGGCTCGGCGGCCACGGCGCTTGGAGATAGCCTGCTCGCCCAATGGGCCTGGGAGCGCCTGCGGGACCTCGGGCGGGAGACATCGGAATGCCTGTACTTCTTCGCTTCAGCCGAGCTGGGACAGGGGCACGCCGATCAGGCGACTCAGTCCCTCCAAAAGTCGATCGACCTCAACCCGAGGAACGGCAGAGCCTTGCTGATGCTTGGCAACATCCGGAAGGGTCGGGGTCAGCTCGAGATGGCGCGCGATACCCTCATCCGCGCCGCCCAGTGTCCCGAAACGTCCGTCGAGGCAAATCGGGCCCTGGCGCGCGTCTGCCACAGCCTCAGGCTGGACTCGGAAGCCCGGGAAGCCGAATCGCGGGCCCGCTCCGGCCGGACCGGCCCGGCCTCAGGTCTCAGCTTCTTCCAGGGCCGGTAACCCAGCCAATTTCAGGAACCTCGATGCTGGGGGTGGTGTATCCATGAACACGGAGAGCGATGTGCCACCCGAACTAGTTCGCCTGAAAAAGCTCGATCTTGCCGAGCTGAGCGACGAAGACGTCATGGAGCGTTGCGCGATGGGCTCCGAGGCGGCGTTTCGCGCGCTCGTTCAGCGCTATCGCACGCGCATCATGAATCTCGTATGCAGGTTCATCAACGACCGAGACAGGGCGGAGGAGATCAGCCAGGAAGTCTTCCTGCGCGTCTTCCGGAATCGCGAGCGGTATCGGAAGAGCGGGAAGTTCTCCACGTGGATCTTCACGATCGCGGTGAACTTGACCAAGAACGAGATTCGAAGCCGCGTCCGTCACCGCGGCACGTTCAGCCTGGACGCGATGGAAGAGGAGTCCGGCGGACAGGGTGTGAGCTTTCCGGATTCGAAGCCTCTTCCCGATGAAGATCTCAATGCCAACGAAATCGGACGCAAGGTCGCAGAAGCGCTTCACAAGATCCCCGCGCGCTACCGGGAAGCTGTGGTGCTGCGCGACGTCGAGGGGCTCAGCTACGAGGAGGTCGGCCAGATCCTTCGCATCCCCGGCGGTACGGTGCGCTCACGCATCAACCGCGCGCGGCTGATGCTGAAGGAACGGCTCAAGCCCTACCTCAGCCTGGAGGATGTATGAACTGCCGGTCCGCCGAACCACTCCTATCCGCATTCCTCGAGGACGACCTGAGTCAGAAGGAGCGTCGATCGTTGGAGGCCCACATCCTCGCCTGCCGGCGCTGTTCTCTGTCCGTGCGCGAGCTTCGCGCGACGCTCGAGCTGATGCAGAACGTTCCGTACGTGGAGACGAGCCCTCACTTCGAAGAGGATCTCCTCGCCCGGATCCGCTCCGGCGAGGCCATGAGGCCGACCGTCGTGGAGTGGCTCAAGGGGCTCATGGAGCCGGCGCGTCTTCGCCCTCTCTTCCTCGCGGGCGCGGGCGCATGCGCCGTCTGGATCGGTGTGATGCTCGTGAACCCGAACGGCGTCAACCGGCACGCGAACGTGGCGGGCGTGACGGCGCCCTCGCACCTGGCGCCCGGTTCATCCGTTGCGGCCACTCCGTCGCAGGAGCCCTCGAAGGTCGAGGTAGCGTCGCTCGCGGCTCCTTCCGCCGGGACGCAAACGGCCCAGCGTCAGCCCAACGGACGGACGGGGTCCCGCCCGTCGCCCGCTCGCGTGTCGACCCAGTCCGGGGACGCCCTGGATGAGAGCGTCTGGCCGACGCCCGCTTCGAGCCAGGATGCCGCGATTCCGAATCCGGGCTCGCGCTACGACGACCAGTACATCACCGACCAATTCTTCCTCGAGAGGGATCTCGGGGGGTCCAACAACCCGACGATAACACCCGTCTCGGATCGCTCCTCCGATGACGTGTACATCACCTTCTAGGGGCGTCCCCCCCGCCGCTCGCGCCCGCGCGGAGCGCCGTCTACGCATGACGGCCTTCCTCGCGGGCGCGTTCGCGCTCCTGTTCGCGGCCACCCTCTTCGCACCCGGAGTCCGCGCCGCGCCCAGGCCGCTCCGCTCCGATGACGGCTCGCTCCTGGGCGTCGTCGACTCGGTTCACACGAGCATCCTCACGGTCGTCGGCTACCCGCCCTCGGAGGCGTCGCCGCGTCCTGGGGCGAAGCGTCGGCGGCTCATCGGGACCGCCATTGCGCTCTCGGACCGGCGCATTCTCACGTCCGCGAGCATCGCGATCCCCGGCGGCAGCGTTCGCGTGCTGCTGAAAGGGGGCATCGAGCGGCCGGCGGTGCTTTTGGGCATCGACCGCGCCTCGAACATCGCGCTCTTCCAGGTCGAAGGCGTCACCCTCCGCCCCCTCGCTCCCGCGCCGCCCCAGTCGCTCGCCATCGGGGCATGGGTCGCGGTGATCTCGAACGTCGCGGTCACGCGCCCACAGGCGGCCCTGGGCCAGATCGTCGGGCGCGGCGAGCGCATGGATTACGCACGCTCGGGAGAGATTCTCGAGATCGACGCGCCCAGTTACCCGGGCTCGACCGGCGGCGCCGTGCTCAACGAGGAGGGCGATTGGGTCGCCGTCGTCGTCGGGCGCGCGGTGCCGAGCCCCTCGGACGAGGCCTCGCGCGTCGGGCTGAATCGCGGGGACGATCCGGTCCCCGATCCGAGCAGTGTGCTGATCGCGCTGCCCGTGGATCAGGTCGCTTGGATGACGAAGGAGCTCGAGACCTACGGCAGCGTGCGACGCGGCTACCTCGGGGTGCAGCTCCGGCGCGCGACCGGTGCGGCGTCCGACTCGCTCGGCGTGCTGATCGCGGGCGTGGTTCCGGGCAGCCCCGCCGACTCGGCCGGAATTCGGGCGGGGGACCGCGTTCTGGCCATCGAGGGCGAAGAGGCCCACACGGCCGACGCGCTCACGACGAAGGTTCGCGCGATTCGCCCCGGAGACCAGATCGAGCTGACCGTGCTCCGAGGGACCGAGATATTTCCGCTCCACGTCATCGTGGGAGCGGCATTCGTCCAACCCCCCGTCGGCCCCCGTCCCACCGTCTCGCCGGACGTCGGCCGGATGAAGCAGGAGATCCAACGCCTCGAGCAGGAGAAGCAGCGGCTCGAGGAGCAGATCCGCGGGCTCGAGGGCGCTCCCCAGCGCTAGCCCCGCCCCGCGGCCTGTGGTAGCCTGCGCGCCACCGATGATCCGCGTGCGCGTGCAGGGCGTTCCCCACGTCACCCAGATCCGCGTCCGTCGCGGCCTCCTGCGGCGAGCCGGCGCCCTTCTACGCGAGCTCCATGCCGGCGGAACCGCCGCGCTCGTCACCGACCGCACGGTCGGACGGCTCTATGCCGCGCGCGTCGCGGCGAGCTTGGAGCGGGCCGGCTTTCGCGTCGTCCGCACGGTCCTTCCCGACGGGGAGCGCTCCAAGTCGATCGACTCGTTCCGCGCGCTCTGCGGGCGGTGGTCCGAGGAAGGCGTCGGCCGCGACGCGATCGTCGTCGCGCTCGGCGGGGGCGTCGTCTCGGACGTGGCGGGCTTCGCCGCGTCGACATTCGCGCGCGGGCTCGCGTGGGCGGCCCTGCCGACCACGATCCTCGCCCAGGCGGACGCGTCTATCGGCGGAAAGGTCGGGGTCAACCTCCCCCGGGGGAAGAATCTGGTGGGCGCGTTCCACCATCCTACGGTCGTCTTGGCCGACACGGAGACGCTCCGGACGCTCACCCCGCGGGCCTATCGCGCCGGGCTCGCCGAGGTGTTGAAGATCGGCGTGATCCGCCGGCCCGAGATCGTGTCGCGCCTCTACCGCCTCACGGCGCGCGGAGGGTGGGGCGAACCCCGCGTGCTCGAGCCGCTGATCCGGATGGCTGCCGCCGAGAAGGCCCGATTGGTCTCGAAGGACGAGCGAGACCGCGGCGTCCGGCTCGCGCTCAACTTCGGCCACACGGTGGGGCACGCTCTCGAAGCGGCCTACGGATACCGACGCTATTTTCATGGAGAGGCCGTCGCCCTGGGAATGGTCGCCGCGCTCCGTCTGAGCGTGCTCGAGGTCGGGCTGGACCCCATCGTAGCGATCGAGATCGAATCGATCTTGCGGCAGCTGGGGCTGCCGACCCGGCTCGACCGGCGCCCCGGAATCCGCTTCTGGAATGCGCTCGATCGGGACAAGAAGCGTGGACGGGCGGGCGTTCGGATGATATTGTGCCCGGCGATCGGCAAATCTAAAGTCTTTGAACTGTCGTCGCTTACCGCCCTTCGGCGCGTCGTTCTGGGTCTGGTCCGTCCCGCCTAGGAGGGTCCTATGAGGAACGACACGCGCCAGGAGGCGATCCTGCCGCTGGAAGAAATTGTCGCGAGGGATCCTGCCACGGCGCTCTACCTACAGCTTGCCGAGCGACTGATGGAGCGGGGACGCCTGGATGAGGCGATCCAGCTCTGCGAGGAGCGGCGCACCCGCCCGGGGAACGGCGTCGGGGACCGCATCGTTCTCGGCCGCGCCTACCTCGCGGACGGCCGGTTGAACGAGGCCCGATCCGAGTTCGAGGCGGCGCTCAGGCTGGATCGCGAGAACGTGGTCGCGCTCAAGGCGCTCGCGGGAATCCTCTCCCACTCGGGCGACCACGATCAGGCCACGGGCTACTACCGCGCTGTCTGCCGCATCGATCCCGGCGATCTCGAGTCCCAGACCGCGCTGCACCACATCACCTCGGGCGAGTTTCCCGAGGCGCGGCCCGCCGACGTCATCGTCGGGCAGGGCGATCTCTCCTGGCAGCCGGTCCGGCTTCCCCGCGAGGAGGAGCACCTGCCCGAGCTGGCGCTCGGCCTTCGCACGATCGAGACGTTCGATCCGGGCCCGGCGCCGTCGCTGTATACGGCGGTAACTCAGGATTTCCAAGTTATTCCGATCGAGCGGCTGGGGCGGATGGAGCGGGAGGCCGCCGCGCCGCCCGCGCCACCGGAAGCGGCAGCGTCCGCGCCGCCTGCGGCCGACGCCCCGCCCGGCGATGCCGTCGCGGCCCCGGAAGCCGAGCCCGCGCAGGCCGGGCCTCCGAGCCAGGCCATGGAGCCTTCCGTGCCGTCTCCCAACCCGGCGCCGAAGCCGTCGGGCCCGATGATCGAAGGGAACAAATCGGCGTTCCAGGAGTGGCTCGACCGCCTGGGCGGCAAGAGAAGCTGATGGCCCGCGACGTCTGGGTGCTTCACGGACCGAACCTGGGTCTCCTCGGCCGCCGGGAGCCCCGTCTCTACGGCAAGGAGACGCTCGAATCGATCGACAGGCGTCTCGTGAAGGTGGGCGGGGCCCTCGGCCTCCGGGTCGCATCGTTCCAGACGAATCACGAGGGCGCGCTCATCGATCGGCTCACGATGGCCATGGACGAAGTCGACGGCTGCCTTCTCAATCCCGCCGCCTTCAGCCATACGAGCCTCGCGCTGGCGGATACGCTGCGATCGATGACGATCCCGGTCGTGGAAGTCCACATGACCAACCTCTACGCGCGCGAGCGGGAACGGCAGGAGAGCGTGACGGGGAGCGCCGCGACGGGCGTGATCATGGGATTCGGCCCCGCGAGCTACGAGCTCGGTCTCCACGCGCTCGCCGCGATGGTCGGGGGCGCGCGCGGCCAGGGCAAGCGTCGATGAATCTCCGGCGCACGATCCAGGAATTGGTCCAGATCATGCGCGAGGAGGATCTCGCCGAGATCGAGGTGAGAAAGCTGTTTTCCGCGGTTCGCGTCCGCCGCCCGGGCGGCGAGGCGGTCCACTCATCGGCGCCGGTTGCCGCGGTACCCGTCGCCGCATCGGACGACCACAAGGCCGCGAGCGCCGCCGCGGATCTCGTGCCGATCAAGTCCCCGATGGTCGGGACGTTCTACCGCTCGCCGGCGCCGGATGCCGACCCGTACGTCGAGGAGAACAGCACGATCGACGTCGGACAAACGGTTTGCATTGTCGAGGCGATGAAGCTGATGAACGAGATCGAGTCGGACGTGAAGGGTCGGATCACCAGCATCCTCGTCGAAAACGCCCAGCCCGTCGAATACGGGCAGGTTCTGTTCCTGGTTGAAGCCGACAGCGCCGCGTAGCCAGCGTCGCGGGGGAATCGAATGAACGTAAAACGCGTCCTGCAGAAAATGGTGGAGCTCAAAGCCTCGGACCTGCACCTGAAGGTCGGCACCAAGCCGACCGCCCGCGTGAACGGGGAGCTCGTCGCGATCGAGGAGCCGGCGCCGACGCAGCAGGACCTCGAGGCGATCGTGGACCAGATCCTGACGCCGAAGCAGAAGAAGGTGTTCGAGGATACGAAGGAGGTCGACTTCGCGTTCGGCGTGACCGGGCTGGCCCGGTTCCGTACGAACTTCTTCCAGCAGCGCGGCACCTTCGCGATGGTCTTCCGCCAGGTTCCGGCCACGATCCCCGCGTTCGAGGAGCTGAACCTTCCCCCGGTGATCGAGGAGCTGGCCAGCCGCCAGCGCGGGCTCATCCTCGTCTGCGGCACCGTCGGGAGCGGGAAGTCGACCACCCTCGCCGCCATGATCGACTCGCTGAACCGGCGCGAAGCGAAGAACGTCATCACGATCGAGGATCCGGTCGAGTTCCTCTTCCGCGACAAGAAGAGCACGATCTCGCAGCGGGAGGTCGGCCTCGACACCGCCAGCTTCTCCGAAGGGCTGAAGCACGTCCTCCGCCAGGACCCCGACGTGATCCTGATCGGGGAAATCCGCGATCCCGACACGATGCGCACCGCGCTCATGGCGGCCGATACGGGGCATCTCGTCCTCTCCACGCTCCACACCGTGGACGCGCCCCAGACCATCAACCGAATCATCTCCTTCTTCCCGCCGCACGAGCATGACGAGATCCGGTTCATGCTCGCCGCGACGCTCCAGGCGGTCGTGGCCCTGCGGCTGATTCCGCGCTCGGATCAGCCGGGGCGGGTTCCGGCGGTGGAGGTGATGATGGTCACCGCCACGATCCGGGAGTACCTCCAGGACCGCGACAAGATCTCCCTCATCCAGGGCGTGATCTCCGAGGGCGTTTCCCAGTACGGGATGCAGACCTTCGACCAGTCGATCATGAAGGCCTACACGGATGAGAAGATCAGTCTCGAGAACGCTCTCCGCTTCTGCTCCAACCCGACCGAGTTCGAGCTTCGGGTGAAGGGAATTCACTCCACGTCCGACGAGTCCTGGAAGAGCTTCGAGCGGCAGAAACAGGAAACGACGTAGCGGGCATGTTCCGGAAGATTCTGGTCGCGAATCGCGGCGAGATCGCGCTCCGGATCATCCGGGCCGCCCGCGAGCTCGGGATCGAGACGGTCGCCGTGTTCTCGGAGGCCGATCGCGACTCCCTCCACGTGCGCCTCGCCGACGAGGCGGTCTGCATCGGGCCGCCCCCGTCGTCGGCGAGCTACCTCCACATCCCGCGGATCATCAGCGCGGCCGAGGTGACGGCCGCCGAGGCGATCCACCCAGGCTACGGGTTCCTCTCCGAGAACGCCCACTTCGCCGAGGTGTGCGAGTCGTGCCACATCCGATTCATCGGTCCCACCTCCGAGATGATCCGCGCGATGGGGGACAAAGCGGTCGCCAGGAAAACCGTGGCCGCGGCCGGCGTCCCCGTCACCCCCGGGAGCGAAGGGGTCCTCTCCTCGGCGGATGACGCCGTCGCCGTCGCCCAGAAGCTCGGCTTCCCCGTGATCATCAAGGCCTCCGCGGGCGGCGGCGGGAAGGGGATGCGCATCGCCACCGACGAGGCATCGCTCCGAAACGGGGTTCTCACCGCGCAGGCCGAAGCGGAGGCGAATTTCGGCTCGGGCGAGGTCTACCTCGAGCGATACATCGAGCGCCCTCGCCACATCGAGTTCCAGATCTTCGGCGACCGGCAGGGGAACGTGGTTCACCTGGGCGAGCGCGAGTGCTCGATCCAGCGGCGCCACCAGAAGCTGATCGAGGAGTCGCCGAGCGTGGCGCTCACCCCGGAGCTCCGGGAGCGGATGGGGGCCGCCGCGATCAAAGCGGCGCGCGCGATCCGGTACGAAGGCGCCGGCACGATCGAGTTCCTCCTGGGACCGACGGGCGAGTTCTATTTCATGGAGATGAACACGCGGATCCAAGTGGAGCATCCGGTCACCGAGGAAGTGACGCGCCTGGATCTGATCAAAGCCCAGATCGCCGTTGCCGCCGGAGAGCCGCTCCCCTGGAAGCAGGAGGAGATAAAGATCGACGGCCACGCGATCGAGTGCCGCATCAACGCGGAGCGCCCCGAGCAGAACTTCCAGCCGTCGCCGGGCACCGTCCGATATTTCCACGGCCCCGGCGGACCCGGCGTTCGGGTCGACAGCCACCTCTACTCGGGGTACGTCGTTCCCTCGTACTACGACTCGATGGTCGCGAAGATCATCTGTTGGGGTCGCGATCGCGACGAGGCGCTCGCCCGGATGCGCCGCGCGCTCCAGGAGACGGTCGTCGAAGGGATCGACACGACCCTCTCGTTCCACCTCCAGATCCTGGCCGACGAGAAGTTCCGCCGAGGCGAAATCCACACAGGCTACCTGGACGAGTTCTTCGCGGCCCGGAAGCAGGCCGCGTGAGGCGCGGCGCCGCGACGCCTTGAACCGGATCGATCTCTACTTCACCCCGCCGGAAGCCGAGCGCGCGTCGATCGACGGGCGTGAGATCGTCATCATCGATGTACTCCGGAGCTGCACCTCGATCGCGGTCGCCCTCTCGAACGGCGCTTCCAGGGTCATTCCGGTGGAGTCGGTGGAGGAGGCGGCCCGGCTCGCCTCGTCCCTGGGCGCCACGTCCCGCCTCCTCTGCGGCGAGCGGGACGGGCGAAAGGTGAGCGGCTTCGATCTCGGGAATTCGCCCCGCGAGTACGCGCGGGAGCGCGTCGAGGGAGCCACGTTGATCTTCGCGTCGACCAACGCGAGCCCGCTGATGGCCGGCCTCCTGGAAGGGCGGGAGCAGTTGCTCCTCGCCTACGTCAACGTCGGCGCCGTGGCGGACGCGGTGCGCCGTCGCGGCGAGGACCTGGTCGTCGTCTGCGCCGGGAAGACCAAGCGCTTCGCGCTCGAGGATGCAGCCTGCGCCGGCGCGCTGATCCGACGGTTGGAAGCCGCGGGAGAGGCCGTCGCCTTGAACGACGCGGCCGAGATGGCGCGGGAGTACGACCGCGCGCACGGCCACGACCCGGAGGGGATTCTGAGCCGCAGCGAGCACGGGCGGGATCTCATCGAGATGGGGTTCGAGGACGATCTGCCCATCTGCGCCAAGATCGACAGCGTGCCGGTCGTTCCCCACCTTCGCGAGGGGCGGATCACCGCCCTGTCATCCGCCCCGCCTCGCCCTTCGTAAAAGCTCCACCGCTAGCGCGCCGAAGAAAAAGTTGCCGATCCATGCCGCAACGACCGGCGGGAGCTGCCCATTGTGGCCCAGCGCCTGCCCCAATCGGATGAAGGCGTAGTAGACGAAGCTGATGAAGACCGAGAGCCCGAAGCTCACGGCCAGCCCGCCGCGGCGCACGCGGAGCGCCAGCGCGGTTCCGATCACGACCACGATCAGGTTCGTCAGCGGGAACGCGACCTTGAGGTAGAGCTCGACCAGGTACTTCTGCACCCGGCTCCCGCTCTGCTTCAACCTCGCGATGTAATCGCGCAGCTCCCAGTACGAGAGGGCCCGCGGATCCTCCTCGGCCTTCGCGAAATCGTCCGGGGTCTCGAGGAGGCCGGGGATCACGAGCTCGTTGAATTGGGCCGCGTGCTCTCCCTCACGGTCGAAGCGGCGCACGAAGCCGCGCCGGAAGACCCATCGCCCGTTCTCCCATCGCGCCGTCTCGGCGTCGATCCGCCCCGTCAACGTGTGCTGGCTGATCTCCTGGATGACGACCTCGCGCATCTCCATCGTGGGGATGGCGTACGTCTTGATGAGGAACGTGCGCCCCTCCCGCCCCAGGTAGGCCAGATTGGTGCGGACCGTGGCCCCTTCGGGGCTCTGCTTCTTGATGTTCACGCGGTAGATCTGGAGCTTGCGCGCGTTCAGGTGCGGGAGCGCGACCTCGTTCGTGAGGAAGACGAGCGTGCTCACGGCCAGGGCGAGCGCCCAGAGGGGGAGCGCGATCCTTCCGATGCCGATCCCCGCGGCCTGCATCGCGGTCAGCTCGTTGTGGCGGCCGATCTGTCCCAGCGCCACAAGGCAGGAGAGGAGCATCGCCATCGGAAGGACCTGGATGATGATGCCGGGAACGGAGACGGCGTAGTACGTCGCCACGAGATGCACCGGCACCCGGTTGTCGAGGTAGGTGTCGAGCTTCTCGAACACGTCGATGATGATGAAGACCGAGACGAAGAAGACGAGCGCGGCGAGGAGGGAGATGAGCTGCTCGCGAAGGAGGTAGCGGTCCAGAATCCTCACGAAGGGACGGCCCGCCGCGGGCGCGGCTTTCGCCGCGGCCGGCGGATGATCTCCGCCGCCTGGAGCGTGAGCAGGATGCCGATGGCCCCGATCACGAGATTCGGCGTCCACATGGCGACCCACGGCGCGAGGAGGCGCCGATCGGCCAGCTCCTCGCCTCCCGCGAGGCAGAGGTAGTAGAAGATGAAGAAGAGGATCGAGAGAAACGCCACGGAGATTCCGCTTTTTCGCGCGCGGATTCCGAGCGGGGCGCCGACGAGCACGAAGACCACGCAGGCGGCCGGAATCGAGAACTTCTTCTGAACCTCGACCTCGAGGCTCTGGGCGCGGCGCTCCAGCGCGTCCACCTCCAGCTGGCGCATCTGGATGATGTCCGCCGTGACCGGAGAGACGAACCGCGATGGGCTCAGCGGTCCGGGCGCGCTCTCGCGGACGTCCACGGAGGAGAACGCCCGGAGCGCGTTCCGGAGCCACGCCCGGATGCCGCTGGGGGCGCGGTGGGGGACGACCGCATTCACGAACGAGTCGTAATCCTTGAATCCGGCCGCGTGCAGGACCTCGTCGCGTCGCCTCGCCGCGTCGCCCAAGTCCTGCCGGAGCTTGTGGATATGGTCCTCCATCATCCCCAGGCTCATCTCCCGGTCGCCCCGGGTCTCCCGGTCCCGCCGCTCCAGATCCCCCCCATCTGTCCGAATATTAATGACATGCGTCTTGAACATGAGGCGGCGGTAGGTCCGCTCCGCGTCGTTCGGGGGGACTTCGTGGATCTCGCCGTCGTGGAGCTCCAGCGAGATCACCCGGCCGTCGGGCGAGTTGTGGATGACGCCCCAGTCGGCGAGAATTGTGGTCGGCCGGGCGCCCGAATTGAGCTGGTAGATCTTGACGCCGCGGATCTCGTTGGTCCGGTCGTTCACCTTCTCGACGAAGATGCTGTAGCCGACGAATCCGTCGATGAAAACGCCCTCCGTGATCTGCGCCGTGGGGCGCTTTCGTCCGACGTCGGCCATCAGGTTCGCGAGCGCGTGGTTCGACTCGGGGAGGACGTGGTTGTTGAAGAGGACGAGGAGACCGGCCAGGACGCTGGCCGCCAGGAGCGGGGCCCCGACGATGCGGAGCAGGTTGACCCCGTTTGCCCGCATGGCCGCGATCTCATTATCCTGGGAGAGCCTGCCGAACGTGGCCAGGCTGGCGATCAGGACCGAGCAGGGAAACGCCAGAGCGACCATGTAGCCGAGCGAGAGGACGAACATCTCCAAGACGATGCCCGCGCTCACCCCTTTTCCGATCGCCAGGTCGACCAGATCGAACAGGAAGTCCAGGCTGAGCAGGAAAATAACGATGCTGAACCCGATGAGGAACGGGAAGACGTGTTCTCGGAGAACGTAGCGTTCGAGTATTCTCATGCGCTCTGAGCGGCGGGCCCGCCCAAAGGGCACGCGCGCCGCCAGTATAGGGAGCGGAACGGCCCTGGAGCAAACTTTCCCGGGGGTTCCCAACCCGAGGTCTGAAACCGGTTGGGCCGTCGAACCACAACGCGTCCACGGGGTTCAAGTAGAAGCGGCCCCTTCCCCAGATCGGGCCTCCCCGGGGACTCAGCCACCAGCCATGGGATCATGCGCAAACGCCTGAGGCTTTGCCTCCTCATCCTGCTATGCCTCGGCTCCCAAATCTGGGGCGCCGCGGAGGCCGCGCAAATGCACTTCCGCGCCATGCCGGATCCCACCGCACAGCTGACCTCCATTCCGTCGGATGACGCGTCAAGCAGCCTGCCTCCGGGCTGGGGGTTCCACCCGATCAGTCCCACCGGTATGTACCCCACCGGGCAGGGCGACGTCGACGTTTCGATCAACCCGGTAACCGGAAAGATTCTCGAGAGCTACCGCGAGGGCGACGTCGAGGTTCGCGAGCCGCTCGTCATCACTTCGGAGGAGTACAACCAGATCCTCTCCGGGCGGACCGTGCGCCGGCTCTGGAACGACAAGACCCGCCAGACCCGCTCCGTGGCGCGCGGGCAAGGGCGCGGCGGCAGCCTCTTCCGGGTCGAGCTCCCAGTCCAATTCCCCAAGCTGATCCGCTCGATTGTCGGCGACGGGGCTCCCAACATCGAAGTGTCGGGCAGCGAGTCGATCACCTTGAGCGGGACGAGCGACTGGGTCCCGGGCCATGCCGTCCAGACCGAGCGCAAGAAGCAGAGCGGGTTTCCGAGCCTCGAGATGAAGCAGGAGCTGAACGTGAACCTCACCGGCTCCATCGGGGACAAGATCAAGGTCGACGTCGACCAATCGAGCAACGTCCAGACCTCGGTCGACAACAAGGTGAAGCTCCGCTACGAGGGCGACGAGAACGACATGGTCCGGTCGGTCGAGCTGGGCAACACGAACCTCTCGGTCGAGGGGGCGTCGTTTCGCCAGGAGGGTCTGTTCGGCGTCAAGACGGGCAACGTGGACCTGACGACGATCGCGAGCAAGCAGCAAGGGAAAACCGAGACGGCGCGATTCACGCCGTCCGGTGACAGCAAGAAAGTGCAGATCCGGGACCTCGATTATATCCACCGGACCTACTTCCTGATCGCCGGCCAGCCGGTCAAGATCGCCCCCGGGAGCATCAGGCTCTACAAGGATGATTACGTCAACACGCCGGGCGAGCCCGAGGGGCTCGCGCGCCTGGACCCCACGGCCGCCCCCGACAGCGCCTCGAATCCCGAGATCCCCGGACACTTCACGCTGCTCTCGCCGGATGACGCTTATACCGTCGAGTACCCATGGGTCCTCCCAAGCGGCGCGCCGGCTGGGTTCGCGATTCCGGTGATTCATCTGAAATTCCAGCTCGGCTTGACCGAGGTGCTCGCGGTGGCGTACTCGGACGAGTCGAGCGCGACACCGGTCTCGGTCGGCACGACCACCACGGCGGAGTACAGCTCCGAGGACCTGGCGCTCAGAAAAGGCCCCAACCAGCTCCTGCTCAAGATGCTGAAGCCGCGATTCGACGATCTCCAGGACGACTCCACCGGTTACGTCGCCAAGACCCCGTGGTATCCCGCGCTCCGCTACGAGCTACGGAACTATTATGACCTGGGCGGACGGGACATCTCGCTCTCGACCATGAACCTGACGATCCGCCGGCTCCAGTCGGGCCTGGCGACCGATCCCGAAACGGCGACCGACCCGCGTACCCAGGCGGATGTGAAGCTGATCGAGGTCCTCGGACTCGACCAGCAGAGCCGCGCCGGGTCCGCGAACCCGAACGCGCCGGACGGGAAGGTCGACGACCAATTCATCGACCCGGTCTCGGGGATTGTCTTCTTCCCCGACCTCCACCCGTTCGCGCCGGATTCGTTCCCTCCGGATCCGTCCATAACTTGCGGGTCCGGCTATGGGGGATTCAACTGCCTCGACAACTTCAACAGGAACTTCCTCGGCGGGGCAACGGCGAATCGGAAGGTCTACTACACGAAGAATCCCGATGCGTTCCAGGACACGCGCTACTACATCGAGGCCGAATACAAGAGCAGCCAGCAGGGCTTCTTCCTGGGGCGCTTCGACATTCTCGAGAACTCCGAGCAGGTGAAGGTCGACGGAATCCCCCAGCGCCGGGGCACGGACTACAGCATCGATTACCAGACCGGGCAGCTCACCTTCATCTCTCCTCCCAAGCCCGACCAGACGATTACCGTCGACTTCTCCTTCTCCCCGGGGTTCGGCACGACGCAGCTCACGCTTCTCGGCGCTTCGGCCTCGTACGTCCCGGGGCCGAACCTGAGCGTCACCTCGAGCGTCCTCTTCGACAGCCGCGGCGCTCAGGAGAAGAATCCCAAGCTGGGGGAAGAGCCGGCGAAGTCGATCATCGGTGACCTCTCCTCGGTCGTCACCTTCAAGCCCGTCTGGATGACCGCGCTGGCCAACGCCATCCCGGGCGTGCGGACCACGACCCCATCGACGCTCAACATCCAGGGACACGCGGCCGTGAGCGTTCCCAACCCGAACACGGCGGGCGAGGCCTACGTCGACGACATGGAGGGGAACCGCGAGTCGAACACGGCCTCCATCTCCCGCACCCAGTGGTTCTGGTCGAGCACGCCGCTCGACGCGACCGGGCAGCCCCTGTTCGCGAACGACTTCTCCCAGCACGCGCGGATCGCCTGGTATAACCCCCCGAGCACGCTCAAGGACAACCATCCGAGCAAGGTCAAGGAGCGCGACTTGAAGCCGGTCCTCAAGAACGAGGAAGGGGGAGACGCCATCCACCACGTGCTCGAGATGACGGTCACGCCGCCCACGGATCAGACCGGCGTCACCTCCACGAACTGGACCGGCATCACCCAGTCGCTGGGCGCCGTGGGGCAGGACTTCTCGAAGCTCCGATACGTCGAGATCTGGATCAACGATTTCACGCCCGTCCACGACACGACCCAGGCCAAGCTCCACATCGACTTCGGCCGGGTGAGCGAGGACGCTTTCTGGGAGCCCAAGAAGGCGCCGGACGGGGTGATCGAGACGGAGGACAAGAACGAGGATGGAAAGCTCGACCGATCCCCGACGGACGAGGACACCGGGATCGACGGCGTGCCCGACGAATTGGAAACGGGCCCGAACGGAACGGACCATTGGGACCCGGCCACGAATCCGGACCCCAACGGCGACGATTACGCGTACAGCCTCGACCGCCCGGACGACTACAGCCGGATCAACTTCACCGAGAAGAGCAGCGTGAAC
>Ga0193723_1000106_pt1 | contig 27923 bp, 25 predicted proteins | sample H2m2metaG_FD_143042 | JGI IMG/M metagenome (GOLD analysis project Ga0193723, IMG submission 143042) | Soil microbial communities from a riparian zone of the East river system, Colorado, United States - H2m2 | ecosystem: Environmental > Terrestrial > Soil > Riparian zone | place: USA: East River...
GTGCCGATCCAGCAGGCGCTGGGGCGGGTAGGGCTCGCGGTCGCGTTCTAGGGAGCAGCCCTACGACTTTCGGGGTGTGCCCGCGATGATCGTGAGGCTGTCGAAGAACCCGGGCGTCAACGGGTATTGATCGGCATCCGGGAAGCGCGCGGTGCATACCCGCACCATGGCATCTGTGGGCGACTCGTCTCCGTGCGGGCGCGGCGTCTCTCCACTGCGGTTAAAGGTCAGCACAAAGCGGGCGACGCAGGTGCGGAGCAACGTATTCCGCCCGCGCATGTATCGTCGATACTCGCGCGCCATCGTGTCTGCGACCCACGCAGACTCCGCGTGCAACCGCATGAGATACGCCCGAATGTCGGCGTCGTACGCGAGCTCGGCTTGCGTCGCCGAGTCGGGGTTCCAGTTGTGCTGCGAGACTAGGCATGCGGCGAGCCGACCAGGGGCGCCACCGACGACCGCCTTACACTGCGCCAGGTCGCGCTGGGGGTGGGCGCATGCGATGGTGAGCAGCAAGACAGGCAGGGTGAATCGCATGGTTTTTCGTGAGTCTATGCGCCAGCCGCGATTCGAACGCGGGACCTTCGGCTCCGGAGGCCGACGCTCTATCCAGCTGAGCTACTGGCGCTTGAACGAGCGCGTAATCTATCCACCCGCCACGCCCGGCGGTACCTTCCTCGCCCGGGGTACCAAACGTTCATCAAAGACCTCATTTGCATGGACTATCCCCCGCCCCGACTTGCGCGCATGTTGGGGACGAATCGACCTACAAGTACAGCGCTGCCCCCTTATCCGGCGAGGTCTCTATGCACCGTCCCACGCTCTCTTGCGCGCTGCTCGTGTTCGCCAGCAGCGCCCTGCTGGGCCAAGTCAAGCCCGCGGCCCAACCGACTGACCTCCACTGGGGACCGGCCCCCGCGGTATTCGCTGCGGGCGCAGAGATGGCGGTCGTCACCGGAGATCCCAGCAAGGCAGCGCCGTTCGTAGTCGAACTCAGGATGCCGGACGGCTACCGCATACAGCCGCACTTTCATCCCACCGAAGAGAGCATTGAAGTCAAGCAGGGCACGTTCCTGTACGGCATGGGCGACGTCTTCGATGCCGCGAAGACCAAACCTATGCGCGTCGGCGACAAGGGTACCATTCCGGCGACGATGCATCACTTCGCCACTGCGCGGGGGCGCACGATCGTGATGGTGAGTTCTATGGGGCCCTTTGTGCTGACCTACGTCAATCCCGCGGACGATCCGCAGGCGCACGCCCCCAAGCCGTAACGGGGAGGTCTATCGATACAAAATGCTCGGCAGCACTGTTTGGCTGTCGAGCATTTTTGTCAGTCGGGGCGAGAGGATTTGAACCTCCGACCTCCTGGTCCCGAACCAGGCGCGCTAACCGGACTGCGCTACGCCCCGTAAATACTAGACGCCGAGACGCCTAGTTACTGCATTCCTACGTACTCCTAGGCGTCTGAGCGTCTCGACGTCTAGTAGTTGGTGCGCCCAGAGGGAGTTGAACCCCCAACCTCTTGATCCGTAGTCAAGCGCTCTATCCAGTTGAGCTATGGGCGCGAGGTGGGCGGTACAAGACTCGAACTTGTGACCTCCACGATGTCAACGTGGCGCTCTAACCAACTGAGCTAACCGCCCGCACTGCTAGAGGCCGAGACGCCTAGATGCGCAGACGCCTAGGCCGCCCTGCCACCCCTCGGCGTACTAGGCGTCTAGGCGTCTCGGCGTCTTTGTTTCTCAACAATAGCGGGGGTGGGATTTGAACCCACGACCTCCGGGTTATGAGCCCGGCGAGCTACCAGACTGCTCCACCCCGCGTCGCTGTGCGAACCTGTCTCGTCTTGCGAGAGCGGGAAACGGGACTCGAACCCGCGACCCCAACCTTGGCAAGGTTGTGCTCTACCAACTGAGCTATTCCCGCGCGCTGCGCAAATCTAACCGCTCAGTGGGGGTCTTTTCTACCGCCCCGTACCGCCCCTTCAGTGGAGGCGAGGGGGATCGAACCCCTGACCTCGTGAATGCCATTCACGCGCTCTCCCAACTGAGCTACGCCCCCGTTATATTTGCGGCCCCCCAAACGTCCCGGTGGGAACACGGCATCTTATCTGGGCGTTATGGCGGTGTCAAGCGATTTTCCCGTGTTTGATGAACTTTTCCCCCCTGTGCGCTGTATCACAGGCAACTTTATAGAGCCCCCGATGCCCAAGCAGACCCGCAAGAAGAAGACCACGCCCCGCCCGGCCCGCCCCGCCCCGAAGGCGGCGGCGCCGGCCCCGGCCCCCAAGGCCGAGGCGAAGGCGAAGGCCCCCGCCAAGAAGCGGGGGCGGCGTCGCGGTCTGCTCACCGGGCTGGGCCACCACGAGCACGAGCGCGACATCCTCGACCAGTACCTGCACGAGGTCTCGAAGACTCCCCTCCTGACGCAGAAGGAGGAGATCGCGCTCGCTCGGAAAGTCCGCGCCGGCGATCAGGACGCGATGCAGGAGCTGGTGAAGCGGAACCTCCGCTTCGTGATCTCGGTGGCCAAGAAGTATCAGAACCGGGGACTGCCCCTCACCGACCTGATCGGCGAAGGGAACGTCGGGCTGCTCACCGCCGCCCGGAAGTTCGACCCGGATCAGGGCGTGAAGTTCATCTCCTACGCGGTGTGGTGGATCCGGCAGGCCATCCTCGCGGCGCTCGCGCGCCAGGGGCGGACCGTGCGCGTGCCGCTGAACCGCACCGCGGACCTGTCGCGCATCGTCCGGACGGCGGAGTACCTGCGCCAGACGTTGCGGCGCGAGCCGACGCCCGAGGAGATCGCCGACGCCACCAAGCTGTCGCTCGAGGTGGTGCAGTCGCTCGCCGCCCTCAACACGGGCGACGTGCGGCTCGACGCGCCGCTGGATCCCGACGGTGACCGCTCGCTGATCGAGCGCTTCATCGCCGAGGACCTCCCGGACACCGAAGACCAGGCGATGGACCGCTTCCTGTCCGACGAGATCGAGCAGGCGCTCAACACGCTGCAGCGGCGCGACGCCAAGGTGCTGCGTCTCTACTTCGGTCTCGACGGCGGGCGGGAGCACACGCTCGAAGAGATCGGCGGCATGCTCGGCGTCACTCGTGAACGCGTGCGTCAGTTGCGCGACCGCGCGCTCAAGCGGTTGCGCGACGGCGACGTCGGAAAAGCGCTCGCGAGCTTCGCCGCCTGAGTACGGTGGCCAGGAGAAATCCTGGCCACTTTCGTTTCCGGCTGTAGCTTCCCTTGCGTGATCCAAGCGATCGGCCGCCGGGCCGTCGCCGCCGTCGAGGCGGTCGGCCGTGTGGGCCACTTTCTGCTGGACATGGTGCGCGCCGTGCCCGACGTCGCAACGTGGGCAGGGCCGGCCGTCGTTCAGATGCGCCGCATCGGAGTCGACTCGATCCCGGTGACGCTGTTCATCGCCGCGTTCACCGGCGTCGTCCTCGCGCTCCAGGCGTCCTACACGTTCACGGGCGCAGTCCCGATGTACTTCGTCGGCACCCTCGTCGGCAAGACGATGATGCTGGAGTTGGGGCCGGTGCTCGCCGGCCTCGCGCTCACCGGCCGCGTGGGCGCCAGCATGGCCGCCGAGCTCGGCACCATGAAGGTCACCGAGCAGGTGGACGCCCTCGAGACGCTGGCGTACGACCCGCAGAGCTATCTCGTAGTGCCGCGCGTCCTCGCCGGCACCGTGATGTTTCCGATGATCATCGCGTTCGCCATCGCCACCGGCATCGTCACCGGGTGGCTGACGAGCCTCGTCCTGCTCGACCTGTCGACGATCGACTTCCTGAAGGGCCTGAAGTTGTTCTACCGCTTCAAGGACACCTGGTTTGGCCTCTTCAAGAGCGCGACCTTCGGCGCGACGATCACGCTCGTGGGGTGCATGGTGGGTCTGTCGACGCGGGGGGGGGCGGAGGGCGTCGGCAAGAGTACCACGCGGGCCGTCGTCTACTCCGCCGTGCTGCTCTTGTTACTCGACGCCTTTTGGGCGGTGCTGCTCTTGTGATCGAATTCCAGGACTTGCACAAGGCATTCGGTGCGAAGCCGGTGTTGACCGGCCTCTCGCTCAAGATCGCGGACGCCGAAACACTGGTGATCATCGGCTATTCGGGGACCGGCAAGAGCGTGGCCCTGAAGCACATCGTCGGCCTGTTGCAACCCGATTCAGGTGACGTCATCGTTGACGGCCGGGCGGTGTCGACGCTGGACCGCGATGGCTTGACGGCCCTACGCGAGGGTATCGGCTATGTGTTCCAGTTCGCCGCGCTGTTCGACTCCATGAGCGTCGCCGACAACGTGGCTTTGGGGTTGCGCCGGCGCCGCGGGCTGTCGGACGAGGAGATCGACGACCAGGTGCGGGAAGCCCTGGCGCTGGTGGACCTCTCCGGGACCGAGGAGCGGCTGCCGGCCGAACTCTCGGGCGGCATGAGAAAGCGCGTGGGCATCGCGCGGGCGATCGCGCTGCGCCCGCGTTATATCCTGTACGACGAGCCGACGACGGGGCTCGATCCCGTCACGTCCGCCGTGATCGACCGCCTGATGGTGCGGACGCGCGAGCACCTGGGCGTCACGGGCGTCGTGGTCACACACGACATGCGCAGCGCGTACACCGTGGGCGACCGTATTGCCATGCTGTACGAAGGCCGGATCCGACAGGTAGGGACAGTCGCGGAGATCCAGGAGACGGAGGACCCCGTGGTGCGGCAGTTCATCGAGGGACGCCCGGAGTGAAGCGCGAGAACGAGTTCGCCGTCGGCATTGTGGTCATCGCGGCACTCGCCGTCGTGATCGGGGGCGGGCTCTGGCTCTCCGGCGCCCACCTCGGCAAGACCGAGGCGGTGTACACGGCGCGCTTCCGGACCGTCGGCGGGCTGGGCGTCGGCAATCCGGTCGTACTGCGCGGTGTGCGGGTGGGCCGGGTGGAGGCGATCCGCCTCGCGGCCGGGAATTGGGTCGAAGCGGACATGAAGATCTACTCCGGCGTCACGCTGCCGCCGAAGCCGGCGGTCATCGCGGCCTCGGCATCGCTGTTCGGCGAGTGGGCGGCGACGCTCATTGCCAGCGACCCGCTCCCCTCCGATCCCAACGTGCGCCAGGCCCTGGTCGAGGCGCAGACGGGGGCGGGCGCGAAGTGGCCCGGCGCCACCCTGCCTGATATTGGCCAGCTGACGGCGCAGGCGAGCCGAATCGCGAACGACATCGCCACCGTCTCGGCCCGCATCCAGACCGCCTTCGACTCGTCGGCCGTGTCGGACTTGCGGCGCTCGATCCGCGACTTCGGTCAGATCGCCGACCGCCTGGCACGCGTGACGAACGAGCAGGCGGACGCCATCGGGAACGTTGGCGCGAATCTGAGCAAGGGCTCGGACGTGCTCGCCCGCGCAGCGACCGATCTGCAGACGACGCTGGGACGGGTGGACTCCGCCACCAACCAGGGCCAGCTCGCCACGATTCTCAACAACACCGCGGCCACGAGCACCGATCTCCGCTCGGCATCGCAGGATTTCCGCGAGCTGATGGGCGCGGCCCACAAGAACCAGGAGAGCCTGGTGCACGTGCTCGTGGCGGCGGACTCGGTGATGTCGCGCATCGCGAACCGCAGCGGCACGCTTGGCCTCATGGTCGGGGACTCGGCCCTGTACCGCGAGACGACGCTCACGATGATCCAGTTGCGGCAACTCCTGTCCGACATTCAGGCGAATCCGCGGAAGTACTTCCAGTTCAGCGTGTTCTGAGCAAACCATGATGGCGCGCAAGAAACCCAGCCGCGCCCAACGCGAGACCAGCGCCGGGGGCGTCGTGTTTCGTCGCGAGGGAGGTCTCGCGCGCTTCCTGCTGATCCGCGACTCTTACCGGAACTGGGGTTTTCCCAAGGGCCACCTCGAGCCCGAGGAGCCGCCCGCCGAGGCGGCGCGGCGCGAAGTGACCGAGGAGACGGGCCTCGAGGACCTGGTGCTGCACGGACCCATCAAGGTGATCGACTGGTACTTCCGGTTCCGCGGCAAGACGATTCACAAGTACTGTCACTTCTTCCTCTTCGAATCGAAACGGGGCGACCCGGTGCCGCAGGTGGACGAGGGCATCACCGAGTGCGCCTGGTATCCCCTCGACGAGGCGTTGCGCACGATCAGCTACGACAACGCGCGTGACGTGCTGCAGCGCGCCGCGGAGATGGAGCGCGCGCTCGTCCAGGTCGAGGAGTCGTGACGCCGGTCGTGCCGGTGTTCCACCCGCGCCGCGAGGCGCGCCGCGCGGTGAAGCAGGGCTACCCGCGGCGGACGGGGAGCGTGTTGCTGTGTCGCACCTTACAGGGCGTCGAGCGGGTGTTGCAGCAACGCCTGGTGGACGCCGTCGTGCTCGACGTGCGAACCTGTGCGGCGGAGGGGATCGGTCTTCCCGCCCGCTTCCCGCGCATCCCGATATACGCGCTCTCGGCAGTGCGCCCCGACGACGGGGCGCTGCTCGCGTCGTGCCAGCGAGCCGGATTCGCCGGAGTCTTGGTGGAGGGCGTGGATAATGCGGTCGCCGGGGAGTGGATTGCCGCACGGACGGCGCAGGTGGCGCGCCGTGCCGCCCTCGCGGACGCGCCGCGCTTGCTACGCCTCACCGACCGGCTCCAGCTTGCGGCGTGGGAGGAGGTGCTGCGGCGGGCCGGCGAGCCGACCCAGACCGGCCACGTCGCCCAGGCGCTCCGCGTCACCCGGGAGCACCTGTCGAGGGAGTTCGGCGCCGGGGGCGCGCCCAACCTGAAGCGCGTGATCGACCTGGCCCGCGCCGCCTTCGCCGCCGACCTGCTGGGGAATCCCGGGTACACCGTGCGCGCTGTGGTGCGCATCCTGGGGTACGCGTCGCCCAGCCACCTGGCCGGGGCCGCCCGCCGGGTGGCGGGGGCGACGCCGCACGAATTGCGGGAATTGGGGCCGCGCGGGGTGTTGCAACGGTTTCTGCGGGGCCGCACGCGATCCCGTGTGTAGGGGCGCCGCTGGTTGCCGGGTCCCAAAGTATGTGATATTTTTCACAATCTCCCAAGGGCGATTCCATGGCGACTGATTCCATTCTGCGACCGGGCGAGCTGAAGGACATCCTCCTCAAGGAGATCCAGGCGGCCGACCTGGCGGACATCGATGTCCGCGAAGTCGGCACCGTGCTGGAGGTGAAGGACGGCATTGCCCGGATCTACGGGCTGACCGCCGCGATGGCGGGGGAGATGCTCGAGTTCATCGTTTCGGACAGCGGAGAGAAGATCACGGGCCTCGCCCTGAACCTCGAAGAGGACAACATCGGGGCGGTGATTTTCGGCGACTACCTCCAGCTGCGCGAGGGCGACGAGGTGCGCCGCACGGCTCGCGTGCTCGAGGTGCCGGTGGGTCCGGCGATGGTCGGGCGGGTGGTGGATGCGCTGGGGCGGCCGGTGGACGGTCTCGGCCCCATTCACACCACCAAGTCCCGCAAGGTGGAGATCGTCGCGCCGGGCATCATCAAGCGGCAGCCGGTGAAAGAGCCGCTCCAGACGGGCATCAAGGCGATCGACTCCATGATCCCCATCGGTCGCGGGCAGCGTGAGCTGATCATCGGCGACCGCGGCACCGGCAAGACGGCGATCGCGGTCGACACGATCATCAATCAAAAGGGGCAGGGCGTCGTCTGCGTGTACGTGGCGATCGGCCAGAAGAATTCCACGGTCGCCGGCGTGGTCGAGCGGCTGAAGGAACACGGCGCGATGGAGTACACGATCGTCGTCGTCGCCTCAGCCGCCGAGCCGGCCCCGATGCAGTACATCGCTCCGTACTCGGGCTGCAGCATGGCCGAGTATTTCATGTACGACGAGCGCAAGGCGACGCTCTGCATCTATGACGACCTGTCGAAGCAGGCGGCGGCCTACCGCCAGTTGTCGCTGGTGCTGCGGCGGCCGCCCGGGCGGGAGGCGTACCCGGGCGACGTGTTCTATCTCCACAGTCGCCTGCTGGAACGCGCCGCGAAGCTCTCCGACGAGATGGGCGCGGGGTCGCTGACCGCCCTGCCGATCATCGAGACCCAGGCGGGCGACGTCTCGGCCTACATTCCGACCAACGTCATTTCGATCACCGACGGGCAGATCTTCCTCGAGACCGACCTCTTCTATTCGAACGTGCGGCCGGCGGTGAACGCGGGCATCTCGGTGAGCCGCGTGGGCGGGAACGCGCAGATCAAGGCGATGAAGCAAGTCGCCGGTCGTCTGCGGCTCGACTTGGCCCAGTACCGCGAGCTCGAGGCGTTCGCGCAGTTCGGCTCCGAGCTCGATCCCGCCACGCAGCGGCAGCTGGCGCGCGGCGCGCGCGTAGTCGAGGTGCTGAAGCAGCCGCAGTACCAGCCGATGCCGGTCGAGCAACAGGTGATGGTGATTTTCGCCGTGACCAACGGCTTGATCGACGACGTGGACGTTCCCGCGATCAAGGCGTGGGAAACAGGCTTGCTCGAGTTCATGGCGGCGCAGCACGCGGGCTTGGTCGACGAGATCAGGACGCGCAAGGCGCTCTCGGATGACCTGAGCGCCCGCCTGCGCAAGGCGATCGACGAGTACAAGGCGCTCGGCAGCCGCTGATGGCGAAGCCCCGCGAGCTGAAGCGGCGCATCCGCTCCGTTCAGAACACGCGCAAGATCACCAAGACGATGGAGCTCGTCTCCACGTCGAAGCTGAAGCGCGCGCAGGACCGCGTGGTCGGCGCCCGGCCGTACGCGCAGGCCCTCGCGGAGGTCATCAACGATCTCTACTCGCCTACCCTCGCCGAGCGGTTCCCGTTGCTGCGCCAGCCGGGGAAGGGTGGCATGCGGCGCGTGGCGGTGCTGCTCATTACTTCCAATCGGGGCCTGTGCGGCGCCTTTAACGCCAACCTGATTCGTGAGGCGCGGCGCCGCATCGCGGAGGTCGAGGGACAGGGGGGCCAAGCCGAGCTCCATTTGGTGGGCAAGAAGGGGATCGGCTACTTCAGGTTCACGCGCCGGCCGATCACGTCGCAACGGGTGGACATCGGCGACCGGCCGACCGCGGCGCACGCGATGGAGCTGGTGGAACCCTTGATCGCGCAGTTCTCGGCGGGGACCCTCGATGCCGTGGATGTCGTCTTCGCGAAGTTCAACAGCGCGGTGTCTACGCCGCCCACGACCTTGCGGATCCTACCTGTGACTCCGCCATCGAATCGGAAAACAACTGCGGCGGTCAACTACATCCTAAAGCCCTCCGCCGAGGCGATCCTCGAATCCCTGCTGCCGCTCTACGTCCGCAACCAGGTGTATCGCGCGTTGGTGGAAACGGCGGCCGCGGAGCACGGAGCGCGGCGTACGGCGATGAAGAATGCGACCGACGCGGGCGGCGACATGCTGGATGTGCTGCAACGCACCTTCAACCGGGCGCGGCAGGGGCAGATTACTCAAGAGCTCGCGGAGATTGTCGGCGGGGCGGAAGCTCTCAAAGGATAAGGGACTCGCATGGCGACGAAGGCAAAGGAAGCTCCCCAGAAGGCGACGGCCGAGCGCAGCCAGAACGTCGGCAAGGTGGTCCAGGTCATCGGCCCCGTGCTCGACGTCGAGTTCGAGCCGGAGCACCTGCCCGCACTTTACAACGCGCTGATCGTGGAGCTCGAGGGGCGCCGCGTGGTGGTCGAGGTGCAGCAGCACATCGGCCGCAACCAGATCCGCGCCGTGGCGATGAGCCCGACCGACGGCGTGGTGCGGGGCATGCCGGCCGTCGACACCGGCCAGCCGATCACCGTGCCGGTGGGCAAGCCGGCCCTGGGTCGCATCCTGAACGTGGTCGGCGAGCCGGTAGACGAGGGCCCGCCCATCCCGGCCGACGCGGAACGCTGGCCGATTCACCGCGAGCCGCCGAAGTTCGTGGATCTCGAGCCGAAGACGCAAGTGTTCGAGACGGGGATCAAGGTCGTCGACCTGATCGCGCCGTTCGTGAAGGGCGGCAAGATCGGATTGTTCGGCGGCGCGGGCGTTGGGAAGACGGTCGTCATTCAGGAGCTGATCAACAACGTCGCCAAGGCACACGGCGGCAAGTCCGTGTTCTGCGGCGTCGGCGAGCGTACGCGCGAAGGCAACGACCTCTATCTCGAGTTCCGCGAAGCGGGCATCCTCGAGAACGTCGCCCTGATCTACGGGCAGATGAACGAGCCGCCGGGCGCGCGGCTGCGCGTCGGTCTCTCGGGCCTCACGGTCGCCGAGTACTTCCGCGACGTCGAAGGGCAAGACGTGCTCGTCTTCATCGACAACATCTTCCGGTTCACGCAGGCGGGGTCCGAGGTCTCGGCGCTGCTGGGAAGAATGCCGTCAGCCGTCGGCTATCAGCCGACCCTCGCGACGGAGATGGGTGAGCTGCAGGAACGAATCACGTCCACCAAGAAGGGATCCATCACGTCGGTGCAGGCGATCTACGTTCCCGCCGACGACCTGACCGACCCGGCCCCCGCGACGGCGTTCTCGCACCTCGATGCAACGGTCGTGCTCGACCGCGCCATCGTGGAGCTGGGGATCTATCCGGCGGTGAATCCCTTGTCCTCGTCGAGCCGCATTCAGGACGCGCAGTATCTGGGCGAGCGCCACTACAAGGTCGCCGTCGAGGTGCAACGCATCCTGCAGCGCTACAAGGATCTTCAGGACATCATCGCGATTCTGGGGATGGACGAGCTCTCCGAAGACGACAAGCTGCTGGTGGCGCGGGCGCGGCGGGTGCAGCGCTTCCTGTCGCAACCGTTCTTCGTGGCCTCCCAGTTCACGGGGCTCGAAGGCAAGTACGTGAAGCTCGAGGACACGATCGCGTCGTTCGAACGGGTCGTGGCGGGCGAGTTCGACCAGCTGCCGGAGCAAGCGTTCTACATGCAGGGCGCGATCGACGATGTGGTCGAGCAGGCCAAGAAACTGGCGTCGGCCTGATGCGCGTGACCGTCATTTCCCCGGAGCGGTCGCTGTTCGACGGCGAGGCGGAGTCGGTCATCGCGCCCGCGTTCGACGGGCAGGTGGGCATTCTTCCCCGGCACGCCCCGTTCATGACCCTGCTTGGGGACGGTGTGCTGGTAGTGCGGGCGGGGAGGAGGGGGGGCGAGTCCCGCCGCTTCCGGGTGCAAGGCGGCTTCCTCCAGGTGGTCGGAAATGCGGTCCGAATCGTGGCTGGGATGGCGGAAAGTGCTTGACAGACGGGGACTTAACTCCTAGGTGTGGTGGGGCTGCAACAGGGCCCCGAGAGCAAGTCTTCCCTCAAACCTCCTGGAGGGCCCGTATGAAGCGCACGCTGCTCGCAGTCGTTGCAGTTGGGATTCTCGCCATGGCTCCGGCCTCGGCGCTGTCGGCACAAGGTATCCGCTGGGGTGTGAATGCCGGCGTGCTGATGCCCATGGGCGACTACAACAAGGTCGACAGGTTGGGGTGGATCGTGGGAGGGGGCGGGACGTACTGGTTGACGGGCGGCATGCTCGGCGTCCGCGCTGACCTTGCCTACGGACAGACCAAGCATGACAGCGCCGGACCGTGCACTTGCTCGGGCAGCACGAAGATCGTCGGTGGCATGGCTTCACTCGTGTATGGCCTGGGGTCCAGCGCGGCCTCGGCGCGTCCTTTCGTGACGGGCGGCCTTGGTCTCTACAACGTGAAGATCGACGTCACCGGCGTCGGCTCGGCATCCGAGTCGAAGGTGGCATTCGCCGTGGGCGCCGGCGTCATGATCAAGGCAGGCACCGGCGGCATGCGCATCGTTATCGCCACCCGCTACACCAGTGTCGCGACGAGCGGATCCTCCACGACATTCCTGCCGATCACGGTGGGGCTGACCTTCGGCAAGTAGTGCAACCCGACGCGGCGTGAGCCGCGTCACCAATGCTGCTTCGTAGCTTCGTGGCCCGTCCCGCCGCTGGGGACGGGCCACGGTGTTTTTGCATTTTGCGGCTTGACACGCAGGCGGGGGGTTCTTAACGATGTGGCGGCTTAAACCTACCCTCTACGTGTGGAGGCAGGTATGCGGAAGTTCTTAAGCGGTATCGTCTTCGTCGCCCTGCTGGTGTCCGTGCCCGCGCTGGCTCAAGCCCAGCGCCGCGCCGCCGCGAGCGGCGGTGCCAAGCACGAGTTCGGCGTCGATTTGGGTGTTGGCTACGCGAAGTTTTCAGGCGCGTCGGGCGGCATCGAGATCGGCACCCCGGTGGATGTGCGGGTCGGTCTCGTGAAAGCCGGCAAGAAAATGATGTGGGAGCCGCGTTTCACCCTCGGCTTGAGCAGCGTGGGCGGCACCACGATCTATGACTTCGAGCCCGGCCTCAATGCGCTGTTCGCGAACAGCCCGGGTGGTCACCGCAACGGCATGTACTTCACCGGCGGCGCAGGCCTGGTGCTCGTCGACAACGGCGCGAACAGCGGGACCGGGTTCGCGTTCAACGGCGGTGTCGGCTGGCGCAAGCCGTACGGCAGTGGCGCGTGGCGCTACGAGCTGGGCGTCAAGTATACGAGCAAGATGACGAACGTCCGCCCGAGCGAGCTCCAGATCGGCGCTCGGCTCGGCATCTCCCTCTGGCACTAAGATCCTCTTCTTTGGGCGCGGCGTTTCGGAACATCGGAACGCCGCCCCCCACGCCGGGTACCCTCTGCCACACCATGCACCCAATCGTTCCTAAGGAGACTTGCATGCGCCGGTATTTCGCGCTGGTCCTGCTGGGGAGCGCGCTGTTCGCGGCGGAGGCTGCCGCCCAGGCGACCGGCTTGCCGACCTTCAACGCCCCCTACCGTGCCTTCACGCACTCTGAGATCGGCGTCGTCCTGAGCTTCCCCAACGGCGGCGGCACCGCGTTCGAGGGCGCGTTCCGGAAGGCGAGCGGCAAGTTCGACATCGGGTTCCGCGCGGGCTTTCTCGACCCCGGCGGGGCCGGCAACATGATTTTCCTCGCCGGCGTCGAGGCGCGGGAGCGAGTGCTGTCGCACACGGCCGACTTCCCGCTCGATGGCGCCCTGGTATTCGGTGTGGGCGGCGCGTTCGTGAGCGGGAGTTCCGCGATGTTCGTCCCCATCGGCCTGTCGCTCGGCCGGCGCATCGACCCCGAGGGCTCGCAGATCAGCATCGTGCCCTACGTACAGCCGACCGGGTTCCTCGTGGCGGGCAACGGCAATTCGGATTTCCTCTTCGCGCTCGGGTTGGGAGCCGATTTCCGGCTCTCCCCGCGGTTCGATGCGCGTATCAGCGCCGGCCTGGGGGACCTGGAGGGTGTGTCGCTTAGCGCCGTGTGGGTGCATTAGGGCGACACAGATTGACTTGCCGCCACCGGTTTCCTACCGTAGGCGGAGCTTGGCCGGGGGTCCGGAGATGCCGGCCCCCTGTTTTCCACGGTCTGGAGGACACGCAATGAAGCGTCTCATGACGGTTTTGGCGCTGGCCGCGCTCACGGCGGCGCCGGCAGCGGCCCAGTGGTTCGGCATGCCGGTCTGGAACAGCCCCAAGGGCGGCACGGGCGTCACGATCAACGGTGACGTCGGCGTCCCGAACAACAGCGGAGGCAAGGGCACCGCGTTCGGAGCTCGCGGCACGATCGGCCTCGCTAATCTCTCGTTGACGGCGGGCCTGGCGTCGTGGAAGCCGAGCGGCGCGGCGGACAACGTCACGTCCGTTGGGGGCAACGCCGCGTTCAAGGTGATCGGCGGGAGCCTGATCCCCGTCGCCCTGAATTTCCAAGTTGGGGCCGCCAGGGCGGGTGCCGCGAACGGCGACTCCGCGACGACCCGGCTCACCGCGGGTGGCGGCGTGGCCGTGAGCGTGCCGACGCCCGGGATCAGCATCGAGCCGTACCTGTCGATTACGAACCGTTGGTACAAGGTGTCCGGCGCCAGCGGGACCACGTCCAACCTCGGCTGGACTCTGGGGGCCAACGCCAACTTCGGGATGCTCGGCGTGCACCTCGCGTACGACTCCGAGAACTACGGCGGCCTGGTCGGAACGGTTGGCACCTTCGGCCTCGGCGTGCACGTCGCGCTGAAGGCTCCCATCGGCATGTAAACGTGCTAGCTTTGGGGGCGCGCCGTTCTCGGCGCGCCCCTTTTTTTTCCAGGAGATCCGTGACTCGTTCGATCGCGCGCGCGGGCCTGATGACGCTGGCCCTCACGGTGAGCGGTTGCGCCCTCACCTTCGACAGTACCGAGCTGGGCGTGCCCACGTCCCTGGCCGAGTCGGCGGCGAGCCCCCCCCCGGCGCAGGCCACACCATTCAGCGTCACCCGGCATCCCGTCTTCCTCTTATGGGGCCTCGTCCCCGCCTCCCGGCCCAGCGCCGAGGATGTGCTCGCCGGGCAGGTCGGCACGGGCGGGCGTATCGCGAACCTGCGCATCAAGGTGCGCAGCCGCTGGTCGGATCTGCTGGTCACCGCGCTGTCCTTCGGGACGATCGTCCCGCGGTCGGTGACGTTCGAGGGGGTGGTAGTGCCGGGACGGACGGCTCCCTAGTCAGCGATACGCTCTCGACTTCTTCCACACATCCTCATACTATGTTCCCATCATGATGCGGCTCTGGTGCGCACTGCTGCTAGCACCTGCTCAAGGCTCCGTCGACACTACGATCAGCGTAAGCGGGGTCGTGCGCGCTCAGCACGAAGGTGTCGCTCGCTGGGGTTTGTTTCTGCCGGCGCCGCTTGTCATTCGCTCCGTTCCTGTAAACTGGATATCGATCGACCCTCAGGCGTCGGGCGTCGCCAATCACGAGGATAGATTCGTGCAGGCCACCGGTATGCTTCGCAGCACGGATTCAGCCGGCGCCGCAAATCCGGAGCTCGTGAATCCGCAGATCAAGGAGCGTGATCCGGAAGGGATGGTCCGGCGCAATGTCCAGCTCAGCTACACGCAGCGCGGTGTGGTCACACTCGCGGTGACCCCGACTCATTTTGCGCGAGTAGACTCGGCCGGACACGGCACCGGGGCCCGACCGCTCGTGCTATTCGAGCTGACCAACCAGGGTGACACGCCGCTGCACCTCCTGTTTCCCCACTCGGAAGTGCTGTGTGTCCGCGTGCAATTGCGGCGGCGACCGGGTGTTGTCGTCGATACGTCATGGGCGATCGTGAAGCCAGGGGTGCAGCGGACCAGCATTGTCATGGGGCAGCGCTATCGGATGATTTTCGAGCTCCCGACGGGCGCTGCGCCGTTACCCGGGACGTATGAACTTCAAGCGGGATTCTGCCCGGCCCCCGACTACGGAGCCGGAACCAGGTTCGAAGTCACCAGGTAGGCGTCCCGAAGTCGGTGACGGTTCAGGGGTCTCGTACCCCGCTGAAACAGGGCCTGCTCGACATGGCGCTCTAGCGCCCAATCCCGCCTGATGCTATATCGACGGCGTTAGCAGTCCGCAGGTGTACCGTCCACCTGGAGGGACTCATGCGTGTTACACGCCGTTGTGTCACACTGCTTCATTCATTGTTGTCCGTAGGTGCCTTCACCCTCGCCAGCGCCGTGCTGCCGGTCTGGACAGCGCCCGTGTTCGCGCAGAACCCCGTCACGATCAGCGGCCGTGTGACGAACGACGCGAACGCCCCGCTGTCCTTCGCGGACGTGTCGATCCCATCGCTGGGGGTCGGAGCCGTCACGCGCGACGATGGCCGCTACGCCATCTTCATCCCGGCCGCCCGCGTGTCCGGCCAGTCGGTGCAAATGACCGTGCGCCGTCTCGGTTATAAGCCGCAGACCGTGACGGTGGCCCTGGCGCAGCAGGTCGTCACACAAGACTTCACGCTGGCGCCGAACCCACTGCAGCTGGGCGAGATCGTGGTGACGGGCGCCGGCACCGCCACGTCCACTGAGAAGCTCGGCAACGTGCGCAACACGGTCGGCGCCGAGCAGATCGAGCGGAGCAACGAGTCGAACATCGTCGAAGCGCTCGCGGCCAAAGCTCCGAACGTCTTCGTGTCGAGCCAGTCCGGAGACCCGGGCGCCTCGTCGTTCATCCAGATTCGCGGCATTCGCACCGTCGTCGGGAATAACCAGCCCCTGTTCGTCGTGGATGGGGTGCCGATCAACAACGCGGCCAAGTCGACCTCCGACTTCAACCCCCACGACGGCGGCTATGCCGGCGAGGGGACGGTGGTGGAGAACCGGGCGATCGACATCAACCCGAACGACGTCGAGAGCGTCGAGATCCTGAAAGGCGCGGCGGCCGGAGCGATCTATGGCGCGCGCGCAGGACAGGGCGTGGTGCTCATCACCACCAAGTCCGGTCACGCCGGCGCGACGCACTTTTCGTACCGCTCGTCCGCTTCGTTCGACAACGTGAACCACTTCGTTCCGCTGCAGACGAAGTACGGACAGGGGGCCTCCGGCGTCGAAGCCGACACGACCCCCGGCGGCGCCTGCGACGATCCCGGCATCCCCAGCACCTGCCGGCGCTCCTGGGGACCGCTCCTTCCGGTGGGGACGCCGGTGTTCGATCACTCCCGCGAGCTGTACACGACCGGGCAAGTCGTGGAGAACGCCATGACGGTGTCGGGCGGCAACGACCGCACCACGTTCTACCTGTCCGGGGAACACCTCGACAACAACGGCGTTTTCGTCGGCGATCACGATCGGTTCGGCCGCACGACCGTGCGCTTCAAGGGATCGCACCGGCCGATGGAGCAGCTCAAGCTGAGTGCCAACCTCGCGTACGCGGACACCCGCGGTCACTTCATCCAGCGCGGCAACAACGTGAACGCGGTCCAGATCCCGGTGCTGCGGACGCCACCGGAGTTCAACAATCTGCCCTATCTGGATCCGGTGTTTCACCAGCACCGCTCTTACCGATTCCAGCATCCGACAGCGACCAGCCTGTCGAGCGATCGCGGCTTCGACAACCCGTTCTTCGCACTGAACGAGCAGACGAACGTCTCGAACGTGGGCCGCATTTTCGGCAACATCGGCGCGGAGTACTTGGCGTTGTCGTGGCTGAAGTTCAACTACACCCTCGGGGCGGACTATACGAGCGACGAGCGGGTGGAAGGTTGCCCCATTTCCTCATCTGACGTTTGCAACCTCGGCCGCGTGATCGAAGGAAAGCTCGTCAACTACCAGATCGACCATAACCTGACGGGGACGGCGAACTACACGCTGACCTCGCGGGTGTCGGGCAGCGTGACCCTGGGCCAGAACCTCAGCAGTCAGAACACGCGCAATCTCTTCGCCGTGGGCCGGCAGCTCGTCGCTCCGACGCCGTTCAAGCTGTCCAACACCGTGGAGCGCGACCTCCCGATCGATGACGAGACCGTGATCCATCGAGAGTCGTACTTCGGCCAGGCGACGATGGATCTCTACGACCAACTCTACTTCGCCGCGTCGCTCCGCAACGACGGCTTCTCGAATTTCGGCCGGCTGTCGCGTCGTGCGTGGTTCCCCAAAGGCAGCGTGGCCTGGACGTTTACGAAGCTGGTCGGCGAGCAGCCGTGGCTCTCCTTCGGCAAGCTGCGGATCGCGTACGGTGAGGCGGGAACGGAGCCGCCGCCGTATGTCACCTCCGGGACATACTTCTCGCAGTGCTTTGGCGGCATCGCGCAGGGGACATGCGTCACCCCGACGCAAAATGGCATCGGCGGGTTGCAAACCAGCGGCCAGAAGCCGGCAGACGTGCTGCGGCCGGAGCGCTCCAAAGAGCTCGAGGCAGGATTCGACTTGGGGTTGTTCCACGATCGCGGCGACGCGTCGCTGACGTACTATAACTCCAAGACCAAGGACGTCATCCTGCCGACACCACTATCGCCCTCGACGGGGTACTCGCTCCAGTACACGAATGCCGCGACCTTCCGCAATCGCGGCATCGAGGCGACGCTGAACCTGCGTCCCATCCAGAATCCGGAGTATGGCTGGGAGGTCGGGCTCCAGTGGGCCCGGAACCGCGGCGTCGTCCTCTCGTTGAACGGACCGCAATACATCTACTTCGGTTCCGGCGTGGCCCAGGTGGGCGAGGAAATCGGCGTGTACCGCACGCAAGGGTACATCCACTGCGGCGTCTCGGACCCGGCCCTGCTGGGTGGCGCGGTCGGCACGGCGTGCGCAGGCGCGCCCAAGGGTGCCATGTACATCGATTCCACCGGGTTTCCGGTCACCGATAACAACTTGCGGATCCTCGCCAATCCCAATCCGCGCTGGACGGGCAGCGTTCGGAGCGCGTTCCGTTTCCACAAGCTCGAGGTCTCCGGACTCGTGGACATCCGGCACGGTGGCGTCGTGCCCAACGACGTGAAAGGCGCGCTCTGGAGCTACGGGACGCACCAGGACACCGAGCAGCGCGCCGACTGCAGCGGTGCGACCTGCACCGGCAACCTGAAGACCTTTGGCAAAGGCGGCTGGTTCGACGGACCGGTCGTCGGTCCGGGCGCGGGCGTGGCCGTGCCGATCGGTCAGGACTGGTACCAGGGTGACGCGGCGTGCCCCTTCTCGGGTGTCGAAGAGGCCTGCTTGGAGCCGCACGGCTTCGTCAAGCTTCGCGAAATCTCCATCACGTACACGCTGGACCAGGCGTGGGTCCAGCGCGTCATCGGGGTGAACAGCGTCGATATCCGGGTGTCGGGTCGCAATCTGCACACCTGGACGAAGTGGACCGGGTACGATCCGGAGACGAGCGGTGGCGGGTCGACCGACCCGATTCAGGGTGGGGAGTACTTCGGCAATCCGCAGACGCGCTCATTCGTGTTCACCGTCACGTTCAACCATTAGCCCAGAGGAGGCCAGACCATGAAGCGTTCCATCAACCTCGCGGCCCTCTCCCTGGGCCTCGCCGTCGCCGTGGTCGGATGCGGCAGCTTTCTGACCGGCGACAAGCTCACCGGCAACCCGAACAGTCCGAGCCAGGCTACCCCTGAGCAGCTGTTTGTCGGCGTGCAGGCCAATCTGTTCACCTCGCAGGAGAACAGCGTGGCGATGACGGTGTGCGAGTGGATGCAGCAGTGCATGGGAGTGGGCGGTCGCTTCGTGAGTGCGTTCGCCCACTACACCGTCAATGAATTCAGCTGGGATGGCAACTGGTTCCAGGTGTACACCGGCGGCGGTCTCGTCGACCTTCGCAAGATCGAAGCAGCCGAGCAGCTAGCGGGCGACAGTGTCTTCCTCGGTGTTGCGAAGATCTGGGAGGCCTTCGACATGGGCGTCGCGGCAGACCTGTGGGGCGATGTCCCCTACGCGGAAGCCGTGGGCGGCAATCCTACACCGGCGCTGGACGGCCAGGCGGCGGTATACACCGCTGTCCAGAACCTGCTGACGGAAGCCATCGCGGAGCTGACCAACGGGACCGGTCCCGGTCCCCTGGGCAACGACCTGGTCTACGGGGCCGACACGTCACTGGCGCAGCGCACGCTTTGGATCAAAGCGGCACACACGCTCAAAGCACGTTTTCTGCTGCACACGGTCGAGGCCTCCGCAAACAAGCCCGGCGTGTATGCGAACGTGATCACCGAGGCGAACGGCGGTATCAGCAGCGCCGCCGGTGACCTGCTGGCGTTTCACAGCGCCTCTGTCACCGAACGAAACATCTGGTATCAGTTCCAGGCCACGACCTTCGGGCAGGATCTGGTCGCCGGCAAGGCGTTGGTTGATATCATGAACGCGCGGAGCGATCCGCGACGCTCCGAGTACTTCGGGCTCAATGGGCTCGGCGGCTATGGCGGCGAAGACGTCAACATCGTCCAGCCGGGCAATACCGTGTCGCCGCTCAACGGATCGGGGCGGACGTTTGACGGCTCGTTCCGGCAGCCCCTGGTCACCTATCAGGAGAACGAGCTGATTCTGGCGGAGGCGTACAACCAGACGGGCAACGACCCCTTCGCACTCACGCACCTGAACAACGCGCGCGCGGTGCCAGGGCTGACCGCCCTGGTCGGCATCACGGGGGCGGCATTGACCGACTCGATCATGATCGAGAAGTACGTGGCCCTGTTCCAAAACATCGAGGTCTGGAACGACTATCGGCGGATGTGCATTCCGAGACTCACGCCGGATACGACCGCCAACCCGCAGTTCCGGAACAAGATTCCGGGCCGCCTGTTTTACAGCGGCAGCGAAGGGAACGTCAATTCGCACATCCCGGACCCCGGGACTCAGCTGGGGACGAACGGGTTCCGGAACCCCAACGACACGGCGGACTGTCCGTAACGGGCCGTCGAGCGGTAGCTTTCCCGGGGCGGGTCGAGCATCCGTCGACCCGCCCCCGTGTTCTTCGGAGGCTGCTTCATGACGCGATCCGTGTGTGTTTTGCTCGCGATGTGGTGTGCGACGGCTTGCTACTATTACGAGCCCCTCGCCACGCCCCAGCCGGCGCCCGGGTCCTACGTCTCGGCTACGCTCAATGATCCGGGCACCGATACGCTATCGCGAACCATCGGTCCCGACGTCCGCTCGATCCGCGGCCGCTTGCTCACCAGCGATCAAGACGCCCTGCGACTGTCGGTCACGGGCGTGACCTTGCACCACGGCGAGAACGTGACGTGGAAGGGGGAAGTCGTCACCGTGAATCGCCTGTACCTGGCGGGCGTCGAGCAGCGCCATCTGGCCAGGGGCCGCACGGCGATTTTTGTGGGCGCGACGCTGGCCGCGTTCCTCACGACCTACAAGGTGTTTCAGGGCGTGGGCATCATCCCGACCGGTTCCGGCGGCCCGCCGCCGCCGAAATAACGCGACGCTCAGTAGACACCGACGCTGGAGCGCCGCAGGTCGTGCTCCAACGTCCATTCGATGATCTGCCCGGATTGGATTGTCAGCGTCTCGGTCCGCACGTTCTCGTCGCTGCCGATCGCCCTGGCGAATAGCCGGAATTGCCGCGAGGCGCTGATGTTATTCCCCCGCAGGCGGAATTGCGCGGTCGAGGCGGCGGTGACCGTGCCCACACGCGTGCGTTGCCCGTCGTGCTCCAAATAGACCGTGACGTCGAGAAAATGATGGTTGGTGACGGTGAGTACAACGTCGGTGAGGTCGCGGTCGCCGACGTTTGGTACCCTCGCACCGTGCCCGCACCGAAGCGTAATACAGATCAGGGTGAATGCTAGGGCGCGTCTGACCGCCGTCGGGCGCATAATCTCCATAGTAGCCGATTGTCCCGAAGGAGCAACTCAAGCCCCCACAAGGCCGCGCACCAGCGCCGTCGTCCGTTCGCTCGCGCCTCGCCCCTCCGCCACGACCGCTTTTGCCGCGGCGCCCGCCTTGCGCCGCGCGGCCGCGTCGTGGTGCCAGACCAACCACTGCGAGTGCAACGGATGCCGCCCGTCCGCCGGAAGGGCCACGGCCGCTCCGCGCTCGAGCAACAGCCCCGCGTCGCGGCTCATCTCCCAATGCGGGCCGATGGCGATCGGCACTCCGAACACGGCCGGCTCGAGCACCGAGTGCAACCCCGCGCGATGGAAGCCTCCGCCCACGAACGCGGCGTCCGCCAGTGCGTACAGGTCCGCCAGGATCCCGACGCGATCGACGACGATCACCGGCCCGGGCTTGGCGTGCTCGAGCTGCGACAGGCGCACCGGCCGCGGCAGCTTCAGGTCCTGGAGGCGTTGCGCGATGCCCGCGAGGTGGTCGGGGTTCGGCTCGTGGGGGGCGAGCAGCAGCCGCGCGGTGGGGAGCTGGACCAGCAAGTCGGCGAAGGCCGGAAGCAGCACCGCTTCGTCCGCGGGCCAGGTGGAGCCGGCGACGATCGTGAACGTGTCCTTCCCAGAAGCGACGGCGGCCAGCCGCGCCAACGGCTCTCGCGTGCGGTCGAGTCGCTCCGCTCGCTCCGCCACGCTGTCGTAGCGCGTGTCGCCCGTCACAGCGATCGCTTCCGGTCGGGCGCCGAGCAGCTCGAGGCGCTTCCCATCGTCGTCGCTGATCGTGCCGATGCGGTCGAGGGCCTGGTACGCCCCGTGCGACCACTGCCGCGTGGGCCAGCGCAGCCGCGAGCTGTGCGGCGCCACGGTGGCGGAAATGAGCCCGAGCTTCACGCCGCGGTGCGCCGCCGCGAGCGTCAGCTCGGGCCACACGTCGAGCTTGGAGAACACCAGCGCTGCGGGCCGGAGCGCATCGAGCACCGCCTCCACGTCCGCCGGCCGGTCGAGCGGCAGGTAGTCGGCGACGTCCACGGGCAGATTCTTGGCGAGCCGCTCGGCGGAGGGGGAAAAGAAGGTGAAGGCCAACTGCCACTCGGGTTGCTCGGCGCGCAGCGTCTCGAGCACCGGTTTCGCCTGTAGCCCCTCGCCCACGGACGGGGCGTGCATCCATACGAGGGGCCGCCGCGGGTCGCGGTGCGCCGCCGCCCAGGCCGCCAGCCGGGCGGCGAGGCCGCGGCGCCCGTCCAGCCCCCGGGCGAGCTTCTTGTCGAACCGGGCGGCGAACCCCGCCGTGCGGGCCGCCACGTGCACGCTCAGCCGATAAAGGAGGGACGGACGCATATCAAAGGAAGGGGGGGGCTGGGACAGGGGTGTGTTTCACGTCACCAAGATATAGGCCCGAGAAGGAGGGTGCGGGAGTCTTGACATGGGCCGGAGGGAGGGAAGGTTACTGGTAGTAGGGGAAGGACCGTCGGAGTTAACGCTTCCTGATCGGAGGTGCCGTCATGGGTCGTCTTCTGTCTATTCCTCACCTCACTCGTTGCATCGCCGTCACCGGGGCTCTGGCACTGCTACCCGCATGGGCAGTAGCGCAGGAATCCGTGACGATCACCGGCAAGGTGACCGGTGTCTCGGGCGAACCGCTGCGCGAAGTCAATGTCTCGATCTTCGATCTGGGCATTGGCGTGTGGACCGGCGCGGACGGGAACTACCGCCTGATCGTCCCCGGCACACGCGCGACAGGGCAGCAGGTCAAGCTCACCGCGCGCCAAATCGGGTACCGGGTGCAAACGGTCCCGGTCACGCTTACGGCCGGAGCGGCGATCGCGCAGAACTTCCAGCTCGCGTCGGATCCGCTGCGGCTGGACGAGATCGTGGTGACCGGCGCCGGCATCGAGCAGCAGCGCGAGAAGCTCGGTACCGCCAACACGTCGGTCGATCCAGTGGCGCTGCAGCGCGCCAACGAGCCGAACCTCATCCAGGCGCTGGCGGGCAAGGTGCCGAACGTACTGACGAACCAGGGCAGCGGCGACGCCGGTGCGTCGACCGCGATCCAGATTCGCGGTCCCAAGACGTTCGGTACGAGCCAGCCGGTGATCATCGTGGACGGCGTGCCCACCAGTAACGTTACCCGAGCGGGGTCAGGCGGTGCATTGTCTGGTGCACCTACAGCCAACCGCGCGTCGGACATCAACGAAGAAGACATCGAATCCATCGAGGTCCTGAAGGGCGCGGCGTCTACGTCGATCTACGGAGCCAGCGCCGGCTCGGCGGGCGCGATTCTGATTACGACCAAGCGCGGCCGGCCGGGGCGGACCACGTACAGCTTCCGCTCGACGCTGCAGTTCGACGACCCGGTGAAGACCATTCCGGTTCAGCGCCTGTACGGGGTGGGCTCGGGAGGGCTGTCGAGCAATTGCGTCACCGTGAACTGCTTCATCCTCGCGAATTTCTTCTCGTGGGGGCCGGCCATCGCTTCCGGCACGCCGACGTACGATCACGGCGCCGAGATGTTCTCGACGGGTCATCTGATCGACAACAACCTGTCCGTCTCGGGCGGCTCGGACCGCACCACGTTCTACCTGTCGCTCGGCGAGCTCGATCAAAATGGGTTCATCACCGGAGACCAAGATCTCTACGAGCGTCACACGGCGCGGTTCAGCGGCTCGCACACCTTGTTCGAGAACCTGGTTATCAACGCCACCGTGTCGGTCGTCCAGACCAAGCAGACCGGGTCCGACCGCGGCAACTCGATCAACGGGATCGGGATCAGCGCGCTGCGCCAGCCGCCCGATTTCAACGCGCAGCAGTATCTGAGTCCGTCGACCGGGTTGCACCGCTCCTGGCGCTTCCCGAACCCCGGGCCCACCGCGTTCATCACCAACCGCGGCTTCGACAATCCGCTCTTTGCACTGAACGAGGATCAGCTCCAGGGGCAGACCGGCCGCTACTTCGGCAACATCAACGTCAACTGGCGGCCGCTGCTCTGGCTCCAGGTCAACTGGACGCTGGGCGGCGACTACAACAGTGACGACCGCACGTACGCCTATGCCCAGGCGAGCTCCGGCACGAATGGCGGCAACATGGAGCGGCTGCAGTTCTACGATCGCGTCATGGATCACAATCTGACCGCGACCGGGACGCACGAGTTCAATCCCAACATTCGGGGCAGCCTCACGCTCGGCCAGAATCTGAATGAGACGTACTTCCGGCAGATTGACGTCACCGGGCAGGTCTGGCTCGCGCCCCACCCCTTCAAGCTGGCGAACACGACCACGCGACAGCTGCCGAGCGATCGGGAAGAACGCCGTCGGGTGGAGGGGTACTTCGGACAGGCGAGCCTCGACCTGTACGATCAGGTATTCCTGCAGGCCCGGCTCCGCAACGACGCCAACTCAGCGTTCGGGCTCGGGCACCAGCGGGCTTGGTACCCGGGCGGCAGCGTGGCGTGGAGTTTTGTGAAGGCGATCAAGATCCCGGAGCAGTACGTGAGTTTCGGGAAGCTGCGCATGGCCTACGGCGAGAGCGGCCAGCAGCCGCCGCTGTACGCGACGCAGGACGTGTTCACGACCACGCCGTTCGCGGACTTCAACCCGGGTTCGCTCCAGGGCACCACGATCAACGGCGTCGGCGGTCTGTATGCCTCGGCCACGCGCGGCAACCCCACCATCTCGCCCGAGCGGGTGAAGGAGTTGGAGGCCGGGGTGGACCTGAGTCTGTTCCGGGGCCGCGCCGACCTGTCGCTCACGCGCTACGACTCCAAGTCGCAGGACGTGGTGTTCGGCGTCAATCTCGCGCCGTCGACGGGGTTCACCAACATCAACGTCAACGCGGGTGCGCTGAGCAATAAAGGCTGGGAGCTCACGACCAACATCCGACTGCTACAACGTCCGGACTTTTCCATCGAGCTCGGAGCCAACTGGGCGCGCAACCGCAACCTGGTCACGGGTCTCGGCGCGACGCAGAGCCAGCTCGCCGGCACGGTGCCGATGGCGACGCCGGCGAACTGCGGTCCCGAAGCGCTAGTGCCGAGGTGCACGACCGGGCTTGGCTCTTCGTTCGCGGGCCAGACGACGAATGCACAGATCGGCTATCCGCTCGGCGTGTGGCGCTCCACCGACTTCGCGCGCTGCGGCCGCGGCCTCAACCTGATCGGCACTGACTCGGTGGGCTTCTACTGCACGGGACAGCCGAACGGCGCGCTGTACATCGGTGCCAACGGCTTCCCGATCACGGACCCGACTACGCGCGCTATCGGCAATCCGTGGCCGGACTGGACCGCCGGCATCTCCCTCACCGCCAATTTCCGGGGCGTCCAGTTGAGCGCGTTCATCGACCACCGGCATGGCGGCGACGTCCTCAACATGACCCGGTCGTCCATGGATCAGTACGGTACCCACAAGGATACCGAGATCCGCGGCCAGTACCGGACGTTCGGCGATAACTGGCCTTGTTACAACCAGACGTGCCAGGTGCTCAACGGTCCCGTGACTGGCCCCGGCGCCGGCGACTCGGTGGTGATCGGCGAGGGTTGGTTCAGTGGCGGCCCGCTCGGCAGTGGCCAGGGCGCCACGGGCGGCCCCATCACGACGCGGCTCGAGGACGCGACCTTCACGCGGCTACGTGAAGTCTCGCTCAGCTACTCGTTCCGCGGTGGGTGGGTGAACAAGCTCGCGGGCATCGAGCGATTGGACGTCAAGGTATCGGGCCGCAATCTGAAACTGTGGACGAAATACAGCGGCTTCGATCCCGAGGTCAATCTCGGCGGAGCGCAGAACGCCAACCGGGGCATCGACTGGTTCAACGCTCCGCTGGCGCAGTCATGGGTCATGCAGCTCACGCTTTACCACTAACGCGAGGCACGGCGATGAACTCGTACAAAAAAGCAGCAGCCGCCCTCGCGCTGGCGCTGATCGGCGTGGGGTGCAGTGACTTTCTGGGGTTTTCGGAGAACCCGAACAACCCCACCTCGGGGACCCCGCTGCAACAGTACGTGGCGATGCAGGCCAACATGGCAACGCGCATGGAAGGCCAGCTCGCGCGGTGCGCGGGCGTCTTCGTACAACAGATCATCGGGAGCAACAACCAGCAGCTGCAGTTCTGCACGCAGTATCTGGTCCAGGAGGGGGACATCTCGGGCCAGATGAGCGGCTTCTACACGGGCGGCGGTCTGCTCGCGATGCGGAACGTCCAAGCCGCGGCCCAGGCGTCCGGCGACAACAAGTTGCTGGGCATGGCCAAGGTGTGGGAGGGCTTCGCGATGGGCACCGCGACCTCGATATGGGGCGATCTGCCCTATAGCGAGGCTCTCACCCCGAGCATCGAGGAACCCATTCTGGACTCGCAGCAGAGCCTGTATGCGGCGGTGCAGACGCGCCTCGACGAAGGCATCGCGGCATTGCAGTTGGCTGCCGCGAGCGCCACGGGCAACTGCTTGCCGGCGGAAGGGGACCTCATCTACTGCGCCACGGCTGTTTCGCAAGCCACGCAGATCGCGCGCTGGATCAGGGCGGCCTACACCCTGAAGGCGCGCTTCCACCTACACTTGGTGGAACGCAACGGGGTGGCCGAGTACACGGCCGCTCTGGCTGCGGCCCAGAACGGTATCAACGAGCCGCCGGCGGGGGCGACGGCAGCCGTGCAGGCGATGAACGGCCAGGCACCCGGGGACTTCCGCTTCTTCCACGGCTCCACGCAGGATGTCGATGGCAACATCTGGGGAGAGTTCCTTTCAACACGCCAGGACCTGGTGGCGGGCAATGTGCTGATACAGATCCTGAAGGCCCGCACCGACCCGCGGCTCGCCGCGTATTTCGACGCGAACGCGCAGGGGCAGTTCGTGGGCGCTAACCAGAACAACGTGACGGTCCGCCCCGCCGGCTGTCCCGCTCCTCCGGGCCCATGTGCCTCGTCGGCCATCAATACGACGACGCGCCGAGTCTTTACGTTCCGCCAGCCGATGGTGACGTGGGCGGAGAATGAGCTCGTCCTGGCCGAGGCCAAGTTCAAAACGGGAGATTCGACGGGAGCGGTCGCGAATGTGAACAACGTGCGCGTGGCCGTCGGTTTGGCGGCGCTTCCCGCTCCGACGTTCGTGGACGTGATGACAGAGAAGTACATCGCCATGTTCCAGACGATCGACGTGTGGTCGGACTACAAGCGCACGTGCATTCCGACGCTGGTGCCGTTCGGCACGCCGCCGCAAGCCGAGGTGCCGGGCCGGATGCCGTACGGCTCCGCGGAGCGCACGGCGAATCCGCACATTCCGTTGCCGTCGGCGTACCCGACGGGCACGACCGGAGTGTCGGCGCGTCGCAATTGGAACGACCCGAACCCTTGCTGAGAGGGTGGTGGGCGTAAACAGGGGGCAACCGGACGGGCCTTGGTCTTCCGGTTGCCCCTTGTGTTTCCCCCCCGCATGCCTGCAGAATGAAGCCTATGGACGCCCAGAACGCACGGCGTTTCGTCGTGGGACTCGTGCCGCTGCTCGCCGCGTGCTACTCGGAGGTTCCCCTGACCACGCCGTCGCCGGCGCCGGGGACGCGGATCGTGGCGCAGGTCTCCGACTCAGGGATCGTCGCCCTGAGCAACGCCCTGGGTGCCGGCCCGATCGAAGTGGAGGGCGAGATCGCCGCGACGCAGCCCGACTCGTGGAGCCTCAGGATGGTGCGGGTCGATTATCGGGGTGGGACGTCGGTCCTGTGGAACCGCGAGCTGGTCAGCGTGCCGCGGTCCATGCTCGTCCAACCGATCGAGCGGCGATTCAGCAAGCGTAAGAGTTGGTTTACTGCGGGCCTGCTCACCGCCACGGCCCTGCTGGCCGCTCGGATCGTCGGGGTCATCGGCCCGAGCGAGAACCCCGACAAGCCGCCTCCCCCTCCG
>Ga0193723_1000107_pt1 | contig 27765 bp, 12 predicted proteins | sample H2m2metaG_FD_143042 | JGI IMG/M metagenome (GOLD analysis project Ga0193723, IMG submission 143042) | Soil microbial communities from a riparian zone of the East river system, Colorado, United States - H2m2 | ecosystem: Environmental > Terrestrial > Soil > Riparian zone | place: USA: East River...
CGACCGCTCCGTGCTGCTCGTGACCGAGATGCTCGCCGCGCCGAAGGTGGCCTGCTCGCTCAGCGCCTGGGTGCGGCGGTACGTGGCCTGCGCGGTGAGACTCGACAGCACGCGCCCGATGTTGCGGCGTGACGGCGTCAGCGACCAGGCGAGCGTGCCGTTGGGCCAATCGCGGGTCCGCGTGGTGATGGGGACCTGCTGGTTGGCCCGGAGCGCCCACGTCACACCGCTGGTGCGGCGATACGTCGCGTTCACGCGCAGGCCGAGCGGGAGGGTCGCCGAGCCGCCCCCCGTGAGCGTGGCATTCTCGGCCGCCGATGCCGCCGTGCGCCCGCGCGTTTGCCGGAACGCGTCGAGACTGCCGAGGCCGAGCTGGTAACCGAATGTGGGGAAGCCGCCGGCGCGGTTGAAGCTCGAGGCCCGCTGTCGGCTGTACGACACGTCGACGTTGCCGAGCCGGCCGAGCCAGCGGGCGAGTGCAGTGGAATCGCCGAACACCTTCTGCGCCAGGCGCCGGGGGTCGAGCTGAGTGCCCGCCTCGAGGCGCTGCACGTTGGTGAACGCCGCGGGAACGCGGAATGCGCCCGCCGTGTCGCCGATCTCGCGCACGGGATCGCGGGCGTTGGGGTCACGGGCGAACGAGAACGACGAAGCGAGCGTCGCGCGCGGTCTGATCCAGGTGCCAAGCCGTGGCGTCACGTTCACGTTGGTGGCAAAGGTGCGCTGCGTCTCGATGCCGATGTTCTGCCCCAGGAGCGAGCTGCTTCCCTGCTGGATCAGCCGGCCGATTGTGGTGGAATCGCCGTAGTCGCGCAGGTCGCGCGTCGACGCGACATCCACCCGCATGGTGACCCCGGTGAGCGGCAACAGGTCGACCGACCCCGAGTTGCGCCACAACCGCGTCCGCGACAGCGCGGGGGGCAGTGTGTCCGTAGGCCGATACACGGGGACGTCGTAGGTGAAGCGCTCGGCGTCCGCGCCCACGAATCCCGATCGCAAGCGGATCGCCGACGGGTTCAGGCGAATGCGCCGCCCGCCGATCGTCACCCCCGCCGCACCCGGCAAGAGGACGTAGTCGAGATTCAGTGTGTAGTCCGAGCTCGTCGCTTGCGACAGATCGGATCGCGCATTGCCCGTCGTGTAGGTCCCGGTGACGGCGATCGGGTCGAGCAACAATCGACCCAGGCCGCCCTCGGCGCGCTTCACCCGGCGGGCCGCGAAGCTGTAGGTCGACGCGGAGGCGCGCGGGGTCCTCAGGCCCGCGATTGCGTCGGCCCGCAGATCGGTGCTGCGGAGATAAAACGGCTCCGTCGTCGTCGTCGTGCGGCGCGCCGTTACGGGAATCGAGAGTCCCCAGCGCTCCGGCAGAAACCGGTCGAACCGCACGGTCGCGGCGACGCTCGCGGCGTTGTCGGTGCTGTACGACGGATCATCGCCGAGCTGGCGGAATTGCCCGTCGCGTCGCGACAGACTCACGGCGACATCGGCGACGTCGGCCGCCGAGAGCGTGACGTCCACCGCCCCGGCGGCGCCGGGGTCCTGCACCACGTCGCTGACGCGGATGTCGTCGACCCAGACCTCCGCTTCGTCCACGAAGACCCGCGTGTTCACGCGCCAGATCCCCGCCGCGATCTCCTGGACGCGCGCGAGATTCGGGGGCGCGGTGCCCGGGTCGCGCACGTGCACGATGTAGGGGCCATCGCACATTACGAACGAGGAGTCGGGAGCCAGGAGGGTGGAGTCGGGGCAGCCGGGATAGATCTGCGCGGTGTCCCCCCGCAACCAGGCCTGTTCGATGTGCGCGCGCAAGAGCAGCCAGCGCTCGAAATCGACGACCACCTCGGGTTCCCACGATGCGGTGCGCGCGGGCGTGTGAAACAGATAGAAGTTGTCCTGGTCCTTCCCCGCCTTGATGAAGAACTCGAGGTCGCCGTCTTCCCACCCCGGCCCGCGCCCGCGCGCCCACACGCGCAGCTTCTTGTACTTGAGGAAGTTCTTGTCACCCTCGGTTGTGAACCGCAGGTAGGCCTCGGCCCGCTCGCCCCGCCCCAGGCCGCGGGCCAGGAGACGCATGGAGCGCTCGTTGATCTGCGTGGCGCCCAGCTGGAAGCCGGCGTCGCGACGGCCCGCGGCGTCGGTCACGCCCGGCGGGGGCGCGTAGCCCAGATCGCGGTTCTCGGTGCTGACGACCGACGCCACGACCTCGCCGACGCCGGTGCCGCGGTCGCCGCCGAGCCCGGCGATCGGCGTCTCCGCGCGTTTGACCCACGAGCTGCCCACGAGTCGCACGCGCGACAGCGCGAAGTACACCTGCGGGTCGGGGTCACCCGGAGCGACCGTCGCCGGCGTGACGATCGTGATCCGCAACGCCTGGACCTGCCGCAGGTTGGGCTCGCCGATGCTCAACGTGTCGCTGCGGAACGGGATGCGGTAGAGCCGCCACCCGGCGGCCCCGCCGGCGGGATCGGGCGTCATGCCGCCGTCGCGGACGTACGTGCGATCGTCGCCGATCGGAAAGACGTAGCGCACGAAGTTCTCGGCGGTCTTCACGCCGGCGGTCGAGTCGAGTGCGAAATCGCCGTCCTGATCCTCGGTGTCGACGAAGCCGTTGTGCCGACCGCAGCGAGAGCGCAGGTCGCCGAACGCATAGGGCACGAGTTGGCCGTGCTCGGTCGCACTGCACAGCGGCAGCGTGTCGAGCACCGTGTCGCTCGTTGCGTTCTTGATGCCGTCCAGGACACGATCGGAGAGAATGCCCTCGTCGTTGAGGGTCGCGCTCCAGGTGTGCGTGCGCGGATCGCGCTCGGTGTCGAGGCGTCCGGCTCCAGCCTCACGGATGCCGTAGTAGGTCGTGTCGCCGCTCGCGTCCACCGTGAAGGAGTCGGGCTCGAACGCGAGGCCATCCTCGAATACGGACCCGAAGTCGAACAGGATCGCCGTCTGGTTCGCCTTAGCGACCCGCCTACCGTCCTCCCACACCCAGAACTCCAGGAACTCGACGCGCGACAGGTCGATCCCCGTGGGGGAGAGCGTCTGGGTGATCGAGCGCCACCGGGGGGCGTTCTGGGCGGGCCGCACCCAGTTGGGGAGACCGGAGCGACTGCTGGCGAGCCCCATCACCGTGTCCGGCTTGAGCATCAGCCACAGCACGGGCTCGGCGGCCTGCGTCTGCCCCACGACCCGGATGGTGGGATCGATCTCCTGCGGCAGGAACTGCACGGGCTCGAATCGATTGTTCCGGACATTGTACGGCAGTGCCTGCCATGTGAGGGCTGCGGCGTTGATCGGGTCGAACGCCCCGAGAATCCCGTACGGCTCGACGCCGCGGACTGCGCTCGGGATGCTCCCCCAGTGCCAGGAGTTCTCGGCGAGCGAGATGAAGCGTCCCGCCTCGGCCTCGAACTCCTCGAGGTACGCCTGGCCGAAGCGGTTGGGGCTGGGCTTCGAGACGGCGACCTCCGCCGAGACATTCAAGAAGGAAGGGGCCTCGGTGCGAACGCCGGGGAGCGCGTCGGCCACACGGGTGAGCCACGCCGGCTGGAAGCGCAGCTCGGTGGAAAGCCCGCCGATGAAGCTCGATGACGGCTCGAACCCGAGGGGGGGCCGGTTGAAGGTGCTCTGCTCGTTCTGGAAGAGGCCCGTGAGGTTCACCTGCCCAGTCGTGCCGAGGTCGTAGTGGGCGGCGAGCCCATAGATCGACGTGGGCGCGACGGTGAACGCGGCGCGCTCTTCGAATTGGGCGCGCACCTGGGCGGCGCCCCCCTGGAACAGGGAGTCCGCGTTCTTGAACAGCACCTGGCCGGTGGCGTAGTCGATCGTATAGTCGGTGCCAGCCGTGAGGAGTGTGTTGCGCACGTAGATGCGCTCGCTCCCCTCGCGGATCTGGAAGCTGTTCAACGACAGCACCGACCGATCGGAGGCCGCGGCGTCCACGTGCACTCGCAGCGCGAACACCGACGGCGGCCCGAGCGTGGCGAGGTCGCCGCGGGGGGTGCGGTACAGTGAGTCGTTGCGCTCGGCGGCGGTGAGGCGACTGGAGTCGGCGAAGGGCGTGAGGTGCGGGAAGATCGCGAAGAAATCGCGCACCGGCGCCCCGGCGTTCGGGTCGCGGGCGCGCGGGAAGAGCCGGTTGTACTGATCGAACCTGTTCTCGTCGTTGTCGAGCGCGAGACCGAGGAGCGAGAGGTACGTGGCGCCGCCGGGTGAGCGCTCGCGGCGATTCACGCTCAACGCGAGGGCGACGGTCTCCCGGTCGATCTCGGTCCCGCCGATGCGATACGCGCTGCGGATCTCGAAGCGGAACGAGGGCAACGCGGCGGTCGCGCCTGGCTTGGGGTCGTACACGAGCCGCAGCGTGTCGATCACCGACGTGTCGGCATCGGCGCTCACCGGGAACGTGCCGATCGAATCCGCGCCACTGGCGGTGATGTAGGAGACCGCGAGGTAGTCGCTCTGGTCGAGCCGGTTGGCGAGCGCGAACCAGGTCGCTGTCGGGGAGTCGACGTAGTAGTCCTTCCCCTCCTGGAGAATCTCCCACTCGAAGGGTCCCTCGCGCTGCGTGCAGTCGATCAGCACGCCGGCGCCGGAGGCGCCGGCGCCACAGGCGACGGCCCGCACGCCGCCGGCGTTCTGGTTGCTCGACGACCCGGGGAGGACGGCGCGGCGCCGGTACACGTGCAGGTTGCCGACAGTGAGCGGATCGGGGCGCGCCACCTGGTCGAGCGCGAGGATGTCGATCGCCGGATACGCGGGGAGGGCCGAGGGATCGATGACGAAAAAGAAGCGCCCGGGCTCGTAGTCCAGGTCGCGCGCTTCGCGGTCGATCGGCTGGCTCGTGGTTTCGCCCACCGTGTAGAACCGGTCCTTCACCACGTTGCCTTTCTGCTGGGCGAAGATGCCCCGGAACTCGATGGGGCCCACCTGCGCGATCGCCTGCACGCCGAAGTTGTTCGCGGGGATCGCGGCGCTGATGAAGCGCGAGGCGGGCGCCTGAAACGTGACGTTGCCCGCCTCCACGCGCCGCAGGACCTCGTCCTCGAGTCCCTCGTACCACACTTGCAGGTTGTTATTGGCGTCGAACTCGCGCTGGCTGTCGAAGTCGACATTGATGTGCAGCCGTCGGCCCACGACGCCGGCGGTGCGAATCGCGTATTGCGGGTTCGGCGTGATCGTCGGGAATCCCCCCGCGCATCCCGATAGCGCCAGCTGCCGCTCTTCCGACGAGCAGCGCAGGTTGCGGAACTGATCGGCCTTGAGCTCGAAGCGCACGTTCAGATCCATGCCGAGGTCGGCGTAGGGACCGAGGAGGCCGCCGACGCCGGCGGCCTGAAAGGCCGGCGCGGGCGTCGCCGCCGCTGGTGTCTCCGCGAGCGCGGGGGGACCGGCGAGCATTCCCAGCGTGAGGCCCGGTCGCCGCCCCGCGAGGACGGCCTCGGCCCAGCGGGCGGCGAGGATCGACGGCGGCACGCGCGGTCCCAGCCGGCCGCCGGGCGCCAGGGCCGGATAGTGCACGCCTACGAGTGGAGGTAGATCGAAGCGCGCCCGAAACGCGGGCGGCGAGGGGGGCTCCTGCGCGAGGGCTTGGGGTACGACGAGCGTCAGGGCGAGACAAACAGCGAAGGTGGGGCGTCGCATCCCTTGTAGAGACTTGGAGTTCCGAATATAATGGCGCGACCCACTGTGCGCATCCTCAGCCGCTACATCCTCCAGCAGCACCTGCCGCCGCTCGCATTCGCGCTCGCCGCGCTCACCTGCGCGATGCTCGTCAACCAGGTCGCGAAACAGTTCGGCAACCTCGTCGGCAAGGGGCTGCCGTGGACCGTGATCCTCGAAGTGTTCGTGTTGACGATCCCGTTCATCGTTGCGATGACGCTGCCGATGGCCGTGCTCGTCGCGGTGCTGTACACCTTCAGTCATCTCGCCGCCGACAACGAAGTGACCGCGATGAAGGCGAGCGGGATCAGCGTGGGGCGGCTGCTGGCGCCGGTGCTGGGTGGGGCGACGCTCGTCGGCGTCATCGCGCTCCTCTGGAACGACCAGCTGCTGCCGTGGTCGAATCATCGGCTGCGCACCCTGCTCGTCGACATCCAGCGCAAGAAGCCGACCTTTCAACTGAAGGAACAGGTCATCAACGAGGTCGTGCCGGGGCAGTTCTTCCTGCGCGCGACGCGCATCGATCCCGCTACGAACAAGCTCAAGGATGTGACGATTTACGACCTGGAAGACGCAGAGCGGCGCCGTATCATCACCGCCGACTCGGGCCGTATGGCATATACCCCCGGTGGAACCGATTTGTACCTCACGCTGCTCGACGGGGAGATCCAGGAAGTGAAGCGGGCGGCGCCCGCGCAATTCAACCGTACGTTCTACCACACCAACCGGATCAAGGTCGCCGGCATCGGCAACAGCCTGGAGCTCACGGAGAGCGACTCGTACCGGGGCGACCGGGAGATGACGATCTGCGGCATGGCGCAGGTCGTGGCCCTGGCCAAGCAGGATGCCGAGCGCGCGCGGCGCGATGCCCGCGAGGCCGTGGTGGGCGATCTACGCCGCGTCATCCACCTGGTGCCGTATGTCCGACCGGTGTCGACGCCGGCCACGGTCGCGATCGTCACGAGTGAAGGCGACCCGCCGCCGGTGCACGCGGTCCCGCCGGGGCTCTACTGCCGCGCCCTGGGCGCGCTGGCCGGCCTCGTCGTCCCCGGCCAGGCGCAGGCCGCTGAGCGCGGGCAGGCCGGGCAAGCGCCGCACAACATGCCACCTCCCGCCGCGATGTCGCGAGCCGCGCCGCTCACGCAAACGCTCGTGACACCCGGAGCCACGGCGGCGGTCGAGCAGCGGGTGCGGGCGGCGCGGCAGCGCGCGGCGATTTACGAAGTCGAGATCCACAAAAAACTCGCGATCTCCGCAGCATGCGTGATCTTCGCGCTGCTCGGCGTCCCGGTGGCGATCCGGTTTCCGCGCGGCGGCGTGGGCCTCGTGATCGGAACAAGCCTGGCGGTGTTCTCGATCTACTACGTGGGCCTGATCGGCGGGGAGGAGCTGGGCGACCGGCTCATCGTGTCGCCGTTCCTCTCGATGTGGACGCCGAACTTGATCTTCATGGTTGTCGGCCTGGCGCTCCTCGCCGCCGGGCGTCGCGAGGGCAGCACGGCGCATGGGGGCGACTGGGACGAGCTGAAACAGGCGTTGTTCGGGTGGGTCGCGAAATTGCGGCGACAACGCGCGTGAGGACGCTCGACCGCTATCTGCTGCGCGAGTGGTTGCGCGTGTTCCTGATCACCCTGCTCGGCTTCCCGATCCTCGTCATCGTGATCGACCTGACGGACAAGCTCGACCGTTACATGAGCCGCGGGATCACGAAGGGCGCCGTGGCGTTGTCGTACGTCTTCGATCTCCCCGAAAAGATGTTCCTCGTGCTCCCCGTCGCAGTGCTGTTCGCGACCGTGTTCACGGTCGGCGCACTGGGACGCCACTCCGAGCTGACCGCGGCCAAGGCCTCCGGCATCTCGTTCCACCGGCTGGTGCGGCCGCTGTTCCTCGCCGCGGCCGCGGCGTTCGTCGTGGGGCTCGTACTCGGGGAGGTCTCGCCGGTGGCGGCGACGCGGCGCAGCGAGCTCCTGGGCGAGCGCGCGATTCGCTCGACCAGCTCGCGCTACAACTTCGTCTACCGCGCCGACGGTGGCTGGGTGTACGCCATCCATTCGCTCGAGCTGACCACTCAGGACATGCGCGACATGGTGCTCGAGCGCGAAGGCACGGGGGCCGCGTATCCGACGATCGTGCTCGCGGCGGATCGCGCGGTCTACAGCGACACGACGCGCCGCTGGACGCTGCACGACGGCACGCTGCGCTACTTGGGAGGACCCCTCGAAGAGTTCGCCTTCCAGTTCGACTCCTCACGCACGCGCAGCCTGAGCGAGCGGCCCGCCGACTTGCTCGCCGAGCCCAAGGCGCCGAATGAAATGCGCTATGCGGAGCTGGGGCGGTACATCGACGCGCTGTCGCGCAGCGGGTCGGACGCGAAGAAGCTGCGGGTGGAGCGCGCCCTCAAGATTGCGATCCCCTTCATTTGTCTGTTGATCGCCTTGTTCGGCGCGCCGCTCGCGATTTCGTCGCCACGCAGCGGGGCCGCGTGGGGCGTGGCGGTGAGTCTCGCCACGACGTTCATCGTGTTGTTGATGTTCCAGCTCTCGAAGGCGGTCGGAGCCGGTGGGGTGTTGCCGCCGGCACTCGCGGCGTGGACGCCGAATGTTCTCGTCGCCGTCGCCGCGGTGTACCTGTTGCGTAAAGCGCGGACCTAGGCCCTTGACTCGGTCCCGGTCGCGGACCACTTTCTCCCGCCTCAGTGCGCAGTGCCTCATTCAGCCCCGTTTCCAAGGAGAAATCCAAGCATGCGCTGGATCGTCCGGGTACCCTGTCTCCTCGCGGCAGCGGCGCTGCTGTCGGGAGCCGTCACGGGCAGCATTGAGGCCCAAGGAGTAACGACCGCGGCGATTACCGGCACGGTGACCGATTCCACCGGCGCCCGGCTCGAGGGCGCGCGCGTGGTCGCGACCCACGCCACTTCGGGAACGACCTATAGCGCCGTAACGCGGGCGGACGGGCGGTTTACCATCCCCGGCATGCGGGTGGGCGGTCCGTATCGCGTGAGCGCGGCCCGCGTCGGGTACCGTCAGGAGGTCCAGGACGGGATCAACCTGACGCTGGGCGTGACCGCCGATCTCCGATTCCGGCTGAGTCAGGTGAGCGTGGAGCTGGCGCCGGTCACCATCAGCACGACCGCGAGCGCGGTGTTCAGCTCGGAGCGGACCGGAGCCGCCACGACGGTGGCCAGCGGGCAGATCGCGCACCTCCCGACCATCAGCCGCCGCGTGGAGGATCTGCTGCGTCTCACGCCCCAATACAGTCCGATGTCGTTCGGGTTCTCGTTCGCCGGTCAAGACAACCGGTTGAACAACATGACGATCGACGGATCGTACTTCAACAATTCGTTCGGTTTGGCCGGGCAGCCCGGCGACCGGACCAGCGTGTCGCCGGTTTCATTGGACGCGCTCGAGCAGCTGCAGGTGAACATCGCGCCTTATGACGTGCGCCAGGGCAACTTCGTGGGTGCCGGCATCAACATGGTCACGAAGAGCGGCACCAATGAGTTCACCGGCTCGGTGTTTTACAATACGCGTAACAACGACTTCGTCGGCACCCACGCGGGCCCGAACACTTTCAATCCAGGGACGTTCCAGTACCACGACATCGGCGTCGCCCTCGGTGGACCGATCATCCGCAACCGCCTCTTCTTCTTTGCCAGCTTCGAGGATGATGGCCAGACCACGCCGGGCACAACCTTCCGCGCCAATACCGGAGCCCCGACCGATACGGTAAAAGGAAACGTGACGCGCGTCCTCGCGTCCGATCTAGATTCGCTGAGCAGCTACCTGCGTAACAACTTCAATTATGAAACCGGTCCCTATCAGGGATACGATTTCAAGATTCCGTCCACGCGGTTCCTCACGCGGCTCGACTACAACGTGAACGACCGCAACAAGCTGAGCCTGCGGTACAATCTGCTGAACTCCAGCTCCGACATCCTGATCTCCAACTCGAACTCGCTCGGTTTTGGCAATCGGCGAAGCAGCTTGAACGGCCTGACCTTCGCGAACTCGAACTACGCCATCCTGGAGAACATTCGCTCGATCGTGGGTGAGTGGAACTCGTCGCTCGGCAAGAACATGTCCAACAACCTGATCATCGGGTACAACACGAGCAACGAAAGCCGGAAGAACATCCAGCCCCCATGGTTCCCGGAGGTGGAGATTCTCAACGCAGGCACCTCGTATACGACGTTCGGATTCGAGCCGTTCACGCCGCAAAACCAGCTGTACTATCACAGTTATCAGCTGCAGGACAATTTCAGCGTCTATTTCCCGCAGCACTCGCTGACGTTCGGCGTGAGCGTCGAGAAGTATCACTCCACCAACGTGTTCTTCCAGGGCGCGCAGAGCATTTACGTGTTCAACTCGCTGGCGGACTTCTATACCGACGCCAACGACTACCTCGCCAACCCGACGCGTACTGTTTCGCCGGTGACGCTGCGCAGCTTCCAGGTGGGATACTCGAACATCCCCGGGCAGTCCGAGCCGGTGCAACCGCTGGATGTGCTGTACTCCGGTGCCTACGTGCAGGACCAGTGGCGGCCGCTGCACAACCTGACGTTGACGGGCGGGCTCCGAATCGACGCCCCCAAATTCAAGAACACTGCGTACGACAACCCGGTGGCCGACACGATGACGTTCCGCGATGCGAGCGGCGCGCCGGTGCACTACAACAGCGGTGCCCTTCCGGGCATCAACCTGCTGTTCTCGCCACGGCTCGGATTCAACTACGACGTCGGCGGGGAGCAAATGACGCAGATTCGAGGCGGCACCGGCATCTTCACCGGCCGCCCGGCATACGTGTGGATCTCGAACCAGGTCGGCAACACCGGCATGCTCACCGGTTTCATCTCGGCGACCAACACGACCGCGTTTCCGTTCAATCCGGACCCCGATGCCTACAAGCCCGCGACGGTGACGGGTGCGCCGGCCGCCAGTTTCGCCTTGGCGCTCACCGACCCGAAGTTCAAGTTCCCACAGCTGTGGCGCAGCAACATCGCCGTCGACCAGCGCCTGCCCTGGGGACTGACGGGCACCGCCGAGTTGATGTACTCCAAGAACGTCAACGGGATTGCGTACATCAACGCCAATCTTCCGGCGGCGCAGTCGCGGTTCACCGGCCCCGACGCCCGCCCGCGCTGGACCGCGCCCGCCGGCACGAACGCGAGCCGGATCTATCAGAGCGTGAGCAATGCGGTCGTGCTCACGAACGAGGGCAAGGGCAGCTCCTGGAACCTCGCGCTGTCGGTCGAGCGGGCGTTCCGAAACGGCTGGTTCGCGAAGGTGGGATACACCTACGGTGTAAGCAGGAACACGGTAGACCCGGGTTCGATTGCGTCGGGCTCATGGACCGGGAACACGATCGCGCTCGACGCGAACAACCCGGTGGCGGCGAACTCGCAGTTCTCCCCCGGACCGCGCGTCTTCGCGGCGTTCACCTACAGCCACGACTTTCTCGCCGTCGGCGCAACGAGCCTCAGCGTCTACTTCGACGGGCGCCCCGCGGGCAACAACAGCTACCGATTCTCGAACGACATGAATGGCGATGGCGCTTCGAACGATCTGATCTATGTCCCGCGCAATCAGACCGAGATGAACTTCGTCACGTTGAACGCGGGCACGGGTACCTGCCCCGGTGCCACCTGTGTCGTCTATACGCCGGCCCAGCAGGCGGCGGCGTGGGATGCCTTCATCAACCAGGATCCGTATCTGAGCGCGCGCCGCGGTGGGTACACGGAGCGCAACGGCGTCTTCCTGCCGATGGTCTACCGCGCCGACGCGAGCCTCTCGCAGGACGTCGGGCGCAACATCGCGGGGCGTCCCAACCAGCTGCAGATCCGGCTCGACATCCTGAACGTCACCAACCTGCTCGACAAGGACTGGGGCGTCGGCCAGGGCTTTGTCACGACCACGCCGCTGACATCCGTGGGCGTCGACGGGTTCGGTGCCCCGACGTACCGGTTGGCGGCCCTCGGCACTCAGTTGATTACTAAGTCGGTCCAAAAGGTCGTGAACCCAGCGGACGTGTGGCGCATGCAACTGGGCGTGCGCTACATGCTGAACTGGTAAGCCCAGCTCCTCAGGCGCTGACGGACCGCCCTCCTCCGTACGGGGAGGGCGTCCCGTTTTCAGGGGTTCGGAGCTGGCCGCTTGTAGGCGCGGAGGATCGCGAAGACCGGCAAGCCCGTGAGGATGATCCCGATGTCGATCGCAAACGCCTTCGTTTCCGATACGAGATAGTTACCGAGGAGTAGCAGCGCGCCCGCGAGGAACAGCAGCGGCACGACGGGGAAGCCCCAGGTGCGGTACGGTCGCTCCAAGTCAGGACGTTTGCGACGCAACACGAACACGCCCGCGACGGCGAGCGCGTAAAAGGGCCAGATGCCGATGATGAATTGGTCGGCCAGCTCGGTGAAGGTGCGGATCAAGATGAAGATCATGCCCATCACGGTCATGAGCAGCACCGCGGCCGTCGGCGCGTGGGTGCGCGGATCCACGCGGGCGATGGCCTTGGGGATCAGCCCGTCCTCGGCCGCCGCAAAGAATATCCGCGGCGCCGTCATCATCGAGCCGTTGAGGGTCCCGAACGTGCTGACCGCGATCGCCGCCGATACGACCACGACGCCCGCCGGCCCGATCACAAGGCGCGCCACGTCGGCCGCGACGAGCTCGGCGTGCTTCATCGTCTGAATCGGAATCAGGTACAAGTAGACGAGGTTCGCGCTCAAGTACAGCACGACGACGGCACTGGTCCCGATCAGCAGCGCCCGCGGCAGGTTGCGCTGCGGGTCCTTCACCTCGCCACCGACGAACGCGAGATCGGCCCAGCCGTCGTACGCCCACAGGATCGCCACCATCGCGAGCAGAAACGGCGACAACCCCACTGGGGCGCGCTGGGCAAGCATCCCGCCCTCGGGCCAGGCCGCCGGCGTCCCGAGCGTGAAGCCCAGAATCACGAGGAGCGCCAGCGCTCCGACTTTGAACGCGGTGCTGGCATTCTGTAAAATGGCGCCGCGATGGATCCCCATGTAGTTCACGGCGCCCACCACCGCGATGAACGCCGCGCCGAGCAGCTGCTCCGCACGGATGCCCAGAAATACATTCGCCGCGGGATCGAGATTCAGGGTCCGGAGCGTGTAGGCGGACGCCGTAATCCCGATCGCGCCGAACGCGCCGGGGCGGATGACCCACAGCTCCGCCCATGTGAACAGAAAGGCGGGCAGCGGCCCGAACGACTCGCGCACGAACACGTAGACGCCGCCCGAGCGCGGGAAGGCCGCCGCCAGCTCCGAGTACGTGAGCGCACCGCACAGCACGACCGCGGCGCCCAGCACCCACGCGAGGAGGAAGAGCGGCACGTCGTCGACGCGCTGCGCCACGGCCGCCGGCGTGCGGAAGATGCCGCTGCCGATCGTCGAGCCGATGAGGACCGCGACCGCGCTCCACAAGCCGAGCCGGCGCGTGAGGCGCTCGCCCCAGCGGTCGAGTGGTGCCGAAGGTGCGCTCATGAGGTTCGGGAATATACCGAAAAGCAGGTCCTTCGCGCCTTCGGCGCTCAGGATGACAGGCTTTGCTCGCTCCGTAAGCAAGAAAAAAAGAAAGCAGGAATGAGTACCAGGCGGCGGCGAAATGATGCCTGGGCTGAGTTCCAGACGTCCACCTTTGGTGGCGAATGCGCGCCTACTACCTGTACATCATGGCCAGTCGCTCGCGAGTGCTGTACACGGGCATCACCAACGACATCGCACGGCGTGTCCACGAGCACAGGCACAGTCTCATCCCCGGCTTCACAAGCAAGTACCGCATCACCCGCCTCGTGTATTTCGAGGAGTTTACGGACGTTCGTGAAGCCATCGCTCGTGAGAAGCAGGTCAAGGGCTGGGTTCGGGCTCGGAAGATCCGGCTAATCGAAGAGCACAACCCTACTTGGGAAGACCGGGCAGATCTCTGGTTCCAGCCCCCCCCCACTCCACACTGATCTCTTCCCTCCTTTTTTCCCTGAAACGCCCCGCGGTTTGTCATCCTGAGCGAGCGCGCGACACGCGCGCGAGCGAAGGACCTGCTTTTGGCGCGCGCGCGCACGAAGCAAGCGAAGGACCTGCTTCGGCACGCGCGCGAGCGAAGGATCTCCTGTGGCGGGTTACATTTCTCGCCCTATGAAAGCGCGCTACACGTTGCTGGCGTGGACGGCAGCCGCCGCCACCTACCTGCTCATCGTCCTCGGCGCCGTCGTGCGCATCACCGGGTCGGGAATGGGCTGCGGCGATCACTGGCCGCTGTGCAATGGCCACCTGTTTCCCCCGCTCCACGACATCGGGACCGTGATCGAGTGGAGTCACCGGTTAGTCGCGGCGCTCGTGTCGATCCTGGTAGTGGGACTCGCAGGTTATGCGTGGTGGTTGAGGCGCATCCCCGGGCTGGCGCCCGGGGTCAGCCGTGCCCCGCTCATCGCATTGGGTCTCCTCGTCCCGCAGGTGTTGCTCGGCGCCATCACGGTTAAGACGGGACTGACACCGGCGATCGTCGTGTTGCATCTCGCCATGGCGATGCTGCTGCTTGCCACATTGCTCGTCACTGCGCACGATGCCGTAGGGGCGCAGCATGCTGCGCCCCTACAGCTGCCTCTACTCGTGCTCGCCTTTGTCACGGTCCTATTCGGCGCCCTCACGGCGAATCTCGGTGCCGCCGCCGCGTGCACCGGATTCCCGCTCTGCAACGGTCAGGTCTGGCCATCGGCGGGCGGACTCGCCGCCGTGCACTGGATCCACCGCTTGCTGGCGTACTCGCTCGCGGCGTCTGTGCTCATCGTGGCGGTGAAGTCGAAACGGCGTGGCATGTGGGCCGTCGTCGCGCTGGTGCTGCTGCAGGTGACCGTCGGCGCGGCTACGGTGCTGCTGGGACTCCCGCCGGCATTGCAGGCCGCGCACGTCGCGGTGGGTGCGGCGGTGTGGGCCAGTCTGGTCCTGTTACCCGTTCAGACTTCCGACCTCAGGGGATCAGGACCTGCACCGAGTCCCGCAAGCCACCGCCCTGAATGATGACGAAGGTCGTGTCGGCGCTGACCGCCTTCACGTTGGCGCGCGCCGAGGTGGGCGGCACGGGGACGTAACTCCCGTCGTTCGAGACGGTGACGGCCGCTGCGCCGGCGCTGAAGGTGATGGTCTCCTCCAGCGGGGCAAAGCGGCCATCCACCACCGACGCCGTGAACGTCGTGCTGTCGCCGACGGCGAGGTGGATCTGCGAGAACTCCTTCACGATCGCCACGGGAGTTCCGTCGAGATCGGCGAGCGGGTCACTCTTGCAACCCGCCAGGGGGCCCACGAGCGCGGCCAGGACGCCGAGCAGTCCGAGAAGACGACGATGCACGCGACCCTCTCAAGAATCGAGCGCCCGGCGGTGGTCTGCCGGGCGCTTCGAGTACTACCGTCCTAACGGCACTGCACTACGGCGAGGCATCACGGCAAGCCGCTTAGGCGCACGCGGATCACATCGCTCGTCACGCCCACGGGCTCGAAGTAGTTGATCCAGAGGAACCACGTCGCCCCAGGCGGGATCTTCACGTTCGAGACTTCAGGATTGGCCGCCGTGGCACCACCGCCGGTCACGACGTTACCGGGACCCGAGCAGGTGGCGTTCTTGCACCACAGGATGTCGACATCAGACCCGCTGAACCAATCGGCCTGGACGCGCGCGAACAGCGTGTCTATGCCGGACGGGTTAGCCACGCGGAAGAAATCGTCGCAGTCGTCTCCCGGGTCCGTAAAGGCACCGTCCGTACACGTGCCCGATTCGACCACGAAGTAATCGCCATTGGCGGTGAGCGACGGAGCCGTCGCCGGATCGTCGTTCGTAGCGTCGTACGGGTCCGTTTTTGCGGTGCTGCTCGCCGTGAACGTCGTGCGCCGCGCGACGTTGGCGACGTCCAGCCGGGTCATCCGAAGGTCCTTCGCCCCGACCGAGTCGAAGCCGAGCACCGGGACTTTGATCGAGTCCGCAGTAATCGCCGTAACGAACGCCCGACGGCCGCTGAAGTAGACGCGGGTGTCCGCATCGAAGGCGGGATCACCACCGCCCCGCGTGATCTTCATGAGCTGACCGGCTGTGGCGTTGGCGGGCGACAACGTGCCCCCGAACGCCGCCGGGGTGTTGACCGTAAACGGTCCCGCATGCTGGACGACGTCGCCGGGCCCCATGCGGCCCATGGCGACCGTCAAGGCACCAGCGGCGGCGAGGTCGGGGATGGCGACCTTGACGGAATCGGGGGTCAGCGAACCGGCGACAAACGTCTGCAGCACTCCGCTGAAGTTGAGCGTGGTGTTGGCGTCGAACACGGGACCCGCTCCCCGCGCCACCTTCACGACCTGACCGGGATCGGCCGGGTTGGGGGTGATCGTGGATGTGAACGGCGCCGGAACGACGAGGACGCCGCGTTGGGCGCTCAAGCCTTCCGGCGGGCTGCCGATACCGCTGACCTTCAGCGTGACAAGGCCGGAGTCGCGACCCGCCAGGACACCGCCGGCCGGATTGACGACGCCAAAGGTGGTGTCCGTCACCGACCAAGTGGCGGCTGGGACGCCCGCGACCCCCGCACCGCCGCGGTCGACGTACTGGAAGGTGTAGGCCCCGGTTGTGCCCGAAACCACAGTGTCCGGCCCGCTCGTGATGAGGACGCGCGCGGGGAACGTCGCTACCTGCATGGTATCCGAGAACACACCGGCCTCCGCGATGACGCACGTCGTCCCATACGTCAAGCCCTTGACGTAGAACCCGGTGCGTTGCTGCGGGGCGTCGCTCACGGTTGCCACGGTCGCGACGGCCGGCGTGCAAGACCGGACCGTGGCGGTGGGCGGGAGCGGCGTATTCAGCGCGTCGCGTTCGATTGCGAACGTGCGCACGGAATCGCCAATGATGACCTCGCGGTACGCGAATTCGAGGTCGAGCCGGCTGGGGCTTCCGCCCGTATCAGCGAGCGGGTCGTCTTTGCAGGCGCCCCCGAGCGCCACGATGGCCACCATGCCCAGCAATCCGTAGATCTGTCGCTTCATACGAACCTCGCTTGATGGTCTCACTAGGGTGATCAGAACCGCTCCACCTCGATCACCGCTTCCGGTCCTAACAGCTCTTCCCAGTTCGGCCGGCTGGGCTCACGCCGATCGCTCGTCCAGATGAGCACGTAGTTTCCGAACCCCGTCGGGTCGAGGAACACGTACTTCAGCGCCCGTCCCCGCGTGAACTTCCACACTACATACGGCCGCGTATTGCCGGCCTGCGGGCGGTCGAGCACCTCGTCGGGCGGGCCGTACTTGATGAAGATCCGCCCCCGATCCGTCCGCCACCCAGGGATCTGCGCCGAGCCGCCTTCGCGGAACCGGCGATTCGTCTCGGCGATGCGGGCGTAGAAGTCTTCCCGCGCTTCGTTCCGCGGCGTCCCCGCCGTGGGGTCCCGCTTCGCCCAGAACTGCCGCAGCCAGCGCCGCTTCCCTTCCAGCGTCAGCGACGGGTAACTCCCCTGCTCGTCCGCCGTCATCAGGTACACGAGCGGCAGGTACAGCGTATCGAGCCGGCCTTCGGGCTGCCCCGCGAAGACATCTTCCGCGGGTGTGGCATCCGCGATCGCCGCTTCCGTCTCGAAGCCCGCCATGCGGAACATCGCGGTCCGCACGACCGAGTCGGCTCCTCCCGCCACGACCTCCAGACGGTAGTCGCCGGGCGGGAGTCCCGCGAGATCAACCATCCCTCGCGTCACGCCGCCGCCCGCGGCGATCGGAATCCGCTCACCGGGCGTCGCGATGACTTGCCGGCCCTGCGGCGTCGCGACGCGCACCACGACCGTCACCGTCTCCGCCCGCGGCGCGTACAACTCGAGGTAGTAGCCCAGCCGCGCCTGCTGCGGTGTCAGCACGGGCCGCCCCGAGGCCTGCAACAGCACCGCGCCCTTCCTGATCTCGCCGGCGGCCGGCGTGGTGTCGCTTTCCGCGGACCGCATTCCCGTCGCGAGCAGCAAGTCCGATCCAGCCGGCGCCGCGGCATACGCATTGACGTCCGAGCTCTGCCGGCTCACCCGCCCCGTCGCCGAGTCGGTCACGGTCACGTCGATCGTGTACTTCCCCGGCCGGGCTGCGAAACTGAAATGCTCTACTGCCGACCCTCGAGACACCGCGAGCATGCGGACCGGCACCGTCTGCAGCCACGACTGCGCCAGCAACTCGGTCCCTGCCGCGTCGTGCACCGTCACCGCGAAGCGGTAGGCGGCGATGCCGCCCGTGCCCTGTGTGACCGGGTCGAGCAACGCGAACGGCACCTGGCAAAATGCGTCCACCAGGGTCTGCGCGCCGTTCGTGCGGTAGAACCGCATCGCGGCGAGTTCGAGGCTCTGCGGCCTGGCACTCATGACCGGAGCGGCCATGAGTGCCAGGCTGAACAGCACCGTCTGCTTCACCCGACGACCTCTCAAACCGTCGTTACCACCCCAGCGAGAAGCTGAAGAAGTTCGTGTTCCCCAGGGCGCCCAGATTCCGCCAGGCATAATCGAAACCGAATTTGAGGTTGCCCTTGCCGTAGGCGATGCCGCCACCCAGGGCTGCTCCATCGCTGGTGAAGCTGCCGCTCTTCTGACTCGACGCGAACCCGGCTCCGGTCCCCACGTCGAACTGGTTATCAGGCTGAATCGAGTAGCTGCCGCGGGCGGCGAGCGAGAAGCCCGAGTTGCCCAGGTTCTGGGCCGACCACTCGAGGCCGGCGCTCGCGCCGGGCTTGGTGTTGTTGGGCTGGGTGAACTCCGACAGCAGCGTCACCCGGTTCGCGCCCTGCGTGACCAGATCGAGCGACACGCTGACGCGAAACATCACCGGGAGGCCGAACTCCTTGGTGCGGAAGCTGGCCGGCTGCGGCTCACGCGGGACCGGCACCGTCCCGAGGGGCGGATCCGGAACGACGGCCGTTTCCACGCCCGGCCCGTCGTGCTGCAGGGTCGAGCCGAGGTTCTGAATGACGAACGCCGCCCGGATCGGCCGCTGGCCGATCATGGCGTGGAAGTTGGTGCCGAAGTCAAACGCGAACGCGCTGGCCGATGTCGAGCCCAGCTTGTCGCTGAGGAACTTCAGGGTCACGCCGGCCGAGAACCGGTCGGAGAAGTTTTTGCCGTAGGTACCCGCGAAATAGGTTTCGCTCACCGAGTACACGCGGCCGTCCCCGTCGGGATTCTCGACGGTGTAGACGGGCTGATTGGAGAAGCCGAACGAGCCGACGCTGATCCCGAAGGCGCTCGATCCGCCGTTCATCGGGTAGGCGATGCCCGCCCACGTGTACTTCGTGTCGGCGACGTAGCTGACGGTCGACACCATGACGCCGGGCCGGGTCAACTGGGCCAGGCCCGCGGGGTTGTAATACAGCGCCGTGACGTCGGTGGCGAGGGCGGCGAACGAACCGCCCAGGGCCGCGCCGCGGGCCCCGGCGCCGAGGAGCAGGAACTCCGCGGCGGTGGTGCCGTAGGCCGTGTTGTCGGACCGGTCGACGACCTGCGCAGCTGCGGGAGCGGTAGCCGCCGCCGTGAGCGCGATCGCGAGCAATCCGCGAGTGATCGTAAGCTTCATGGCGTCCTCCCTTACTGCGCGAAGTTGACTACGGTGAACCGCCCGACCTTCGTCTGCCCGTCCGGTCCTTCGACGTGATAGAAGTACACGCCGGACGCCACGAACTGGTTGTTGCGGTTCCGCAGATTCCAGGTCAGCTCACCACCGCCGGTCACGTCGTTCAACGTGAGCACCTGCACCAAGACCCCGGAGACCGAGTAGATCCGGACGATCGCGCGGTTGGGCAGGTTCACGAACTTCAAGATCTTCGTGTTCGGGGTGATCTCGAGCGAATTCGTCACATAGTACGGATCGGGCACGGTGTGCACGCGCGACAGATCGCCCGCCACCGTACTGTCGACGCTGTACGACTGCGATACCGTCACCTGATACGTGAGCCCCGGCGCACGAGACGGCCGCAGCGTCGGCGGCGTAAACGTGTAGTTCGAACAGTCCGTCATGACTGGCCCCAGCTCGGGCGTGCACGTGGCCGTCATCGACCCCGTGATCGCCCGCAAGTGCCACACCCTTCCTGCCGGCGGGATCGCGGCCATCTTCATGATGAAGACTTCGCCGTTGATCACGATCGCGATACCGCTCCCGTCCGCCACCCCGTTCCAGTTGAAGTCGACCGGCTCATACTGAGCTTTCGCCTCCAAATCCACGCAGGTGATCCCCCACCAGTCTGGGAAGCAATCCGGCGCCATCGCGTAGATGTGGTGGTACCCAACCACGCCGATGTTGGGCGTACCGGTGAGGTCCGCCAGATCAGCGGCGGTGATCCCGGCCGCCGTAAAGGCGCGGACGTTGAGGAACCCGTACCCGACGCCGCCGTGCGTGGCGAGCGGCAGCGTGAGCCGGTGCGTGGAATCGCGCACCGTGACACTCGAGTCGGCGTTCCACTTTACGTAGAAGTCGGCGGGGTACCACGCGGTCTGCCCGAAGGGGTAGCCGCGGAAGTTCCCGACGTTCGGCGCGCCGAACGGTCCGGGCGCGTCGCCGTTGTTGCCGACCAAGGACAGCCGCATGCGGTAGGTCTCAGGGTTCCAGATACTGTCGACCCCCCCCAGCGTGCCGGCGTGATGCGACTTGTCGGCGTATGCCACGATCGTCGGATCGGGAGCCTCCGCGACGTTCGAGTCGGCCCAGCGCGAGTGCGCCAGGTACCGGCTCCCTTCTCCGCCCGCGTCGTAGCGCCCGGCCGTGAGGGAGATGCCGGTGGAGGTCGCTGAGAGGGGAATGTTCGTCGCGGAGAACGTCAGCGGCATGCGGACGTCTTTGGTGAAGTGAATGCCGAAGCGCCGAGCCGCCGCCGAGTCGTACCGCGCGATTGGCTGATCGAACGCGAAGTCGGCGTTGGTGTTCCGGCCGGCACTGAAGGTCGGCATCGCCAGGGGAATGGCCTTGTGCACCGTATCCGCGCCGGCGAAGACCGTGACGTAGAGCGTCGGTGCGACACCGATGCCGTTCGCAAAGCCGGGGGTCTGCGAGTCGATCCGCACCGCGATGTTGCCGGGGGCGAGCGCCTCCGCGACCGCCGACGTGAAGAGCAGCTGTCCGTCGTTGGCGGGGGGGACCGAACCCGTGAAGGTTCCGTTCGCGGCGTCGATCGTCGGCCACGACGCGTTGGGGTTCGGCAGCGCCCCGTTGGCCCCGTAGAGTCCCTGCACCAGCACGGCGGCGGTGACGTTGGAGCCGAGCTTGCGCGGCGTGACGGCCTTCGTCACGCGCGGCGACTCGAGCGACGACGGTCCCGATATGAAGGAGTTCACGTCGAACGCCGTCACCGCATAGTGATACGTGAACGAATTCCGCACGCTGCGGTCGACGTACCCGAACCCGACCCCGCCGTCCGCGAGTTCGGGGTAGCCCGAGCCGTTCCCGGTGACCGCGGTGTCCGCCTTGACGATGAGGATCGATCCGTTCTTCAGCTGCACGCGGCCGCCGGCGGGGATCTGGATGACGTCGCCAACGATGCTATGCGACTCACCGGCAACACTGGGGAAGGTCCGGGGGCAATCGTCCACCACGCCCAGCTCGGGCGCGCATTCGCTGATGCCGTCGCCGTCCTCATCGGTCGTGTAGGCGAAGCTGCCCGTATAATCCACGATCTCGGTGCCCGCGTAGTCGAACTGCGCGAGCAACTCGAGCTGGCTCGTCGTGCGTCCGCGGTAAACTCGGTACCCTTCGACGTCGTACTGCTTGAAGTTCGGATCGTACAACGGGTTCGGCGTCAGGTCCGGGTTGAGCGGCCGACTCGCGATCGCGTAGAACGGATCGCCCCCGCCCGGCTTGATCGTCTCCGTCTCGGTCGGCTGCCAGGCGACCGTCACCTGATTGTCGCCGGGGACCAGGAAGAAGCGCGGCCCCTCGGGCGAGAACGGGAGCAGGAACTTGTTATTGAACACCGCCTGCGCGACCAACGCCTTGTCGAGCAACGACCGCTTCACGGTGGTCACTTCGCTCTGCTCGATGATGTTGTTGCCGTTCGAGTCCGCCGCGCTCACCCACCCCGCGGCGTGCTCGAGCGTGCGGACGCGGTTCGCGTCGGCGAAGATCTCGGCGCCGGACGCTGGAATCCCAGGCTTCATATCGCCGCCGATGAACGGCAGGACGTCGGCCAGCGGGGCGCCGTGCACGTAGCCCACGACGATCGTCTGGGACTCGCCGGGGTTCAGCGTGAACGGCCCCGACGACTCGAAGAAGCGCGTATCCGCCGCGGTTTGATCGAGGAAGCACATTTTTTGCGTTGCGGCATTCACCGTGCACGGATTATCGCCGGCGGCCGGGCTGGCGGTGCCCGACAGGTAGCGGTACAGCTGGATGACGCCCACCGGATCGGGGAACCCCGTCGCCGCGTTGCGGGTGTTCGAGAACATCGACAAGCCCACCTCGACGCCGCCGATCTTCGGCGAGCGCAGGTACTTCACGCCCACGAACCCGGGCGACGAGACGAACGGCGCGCCGAAGATGTCGGGCGGGAAGGACCAGTTGGGCTCCAGGAAGTCGGCCTTGTAGGCCACGCCCATGTTGAAGGGCAGGATCGCGGTCGAATAGTTCGCGCCCGCGTCCCCGACGTCAGGGTCCATGGAGAAGGCGCCGAACAGATTGCCGATCGCGTAGCCGTTATCGGGGATGTTGAAGTTGAAGACGGCTTCGTTGCGGTCCTGGAAGTTCTGGCCGACGGCCCAGATCTCGTCCCGGATCGCCGGGTCGAGACCGGCGTACACGGCTTGGTTGCGCGCCGTCACGTTGTAGAAGGTGAAGATGAAGTAGATGATGTCTTCGTTGCCGGTCGGGAAGTTCCAGGCGAGCCCGCGTTCCTCTACCAGGATGCCCATGGGGTGCGTGCGCCCCGACAGCAACCCGGGGTTGCCGTCCCACGCGCGCGTCCACAGGTCCTGCTGCGAGATGTTGTCGCGCCCGATCAGGACCGAGTTGTAGATCGACGTGTCGCGCACTTTCGCGCCATTGGGCCACGCGGCCGCGTCGGCGGGATCGAGCGAGTTGTAGACCAGCGTGACGGCATCGCCCTGCACCTGCGTGCCGCGCGCGTCGAAGAAGAACGCCCCGACGGTATCGCCAGCCCACGGGAACGCCGGCTTGCCGCCGCCCGCGGTGGACGGGATCACGCCGGCCAGCTGGAGACCGGAGTTGAAGATGTACTGGTCGGGCGTGCCCTTCGGCCAGAAGCCACCGCCGACGACCGGCGAGTTGGTCGGGTCGACGCACAGCTCGCCCAGGTTGTTGATCCCGCAGAAGACGCGGTTCACGTTCAGCACGCCGTTCGTGACCGCGAAGAGGTTGACGGCACGCCGTCGAGCCGGCCGCTCCGGACCAGGCTTGGCCGCCACGACGGTGACGGCGGTCGCCGAGAGGAGGGCCAGGGCGACCGAGCCCCTAGCCACGCGACTAAACCAGGTTGAACGCATATTCGTTCCTTGAGTGAAGTAGACCGAACGGCGGCGCCCCGGATTGCAGGGCGCCGCCGCTCACCATCCGCCTAGAAGTTCACCTCGAAGCCCACGCGGATGTGCCGCGGAGCGCCGTACAGGTTTTGCGGGCCGTTGAACGAGTCGTAATAGGCGTTCAACGCCCGGGTCTGCTCGTCCAGGGAATACGTCCCGTCGCCGTTGCCGAACCGGGCCTCGGTGCGGCGCAACATCACACAGTTCACGGGGCTGCCCCACGACGAGCAATTGGCCAGATCGATCGCATCGCCCGATCGCAGCGCGCTGTTGTCGGAGGCCTCGCCTCGTAGATTGGCGAACTCGCTCGACAACGTGAGGGTGCGATTCCTGGCGTTCACCACGTCGCCCGTCTCCACAAACAGCGCGTTGATGTTCCTGAAGTTCAGCGCGTTGCGGACGTCCGCATACAGCGTCCAGTCGGTGCCGCCAAACTTGAAGGCCTTGTTCAGGCGCAGATCGATGTTCTTGACCCACGGCATCGTCGAGGCGTTCACCGGCTCCTGTTGCGTGCCGATGAGGCCGAAACCCTGCCGCGGCGCCAACGTGCCGGCGCCCTGGTTCGTCTGCCGGGTGTACGGCAGGCCGCTCACCACGCGGAACGTGGCGAACACGCTCACGTCGCGCAGCACGTTGCCGAGCGTCGTGCCCTTCTTCCAGTCGTTGGGCAGCGTGAGCGCCACCGAACCGACGATGTTGTGCGTCCGGTTGTCGTCCGTCGGCAGGATCGCCTGCGGCGGCGGCACCCGCGAGCCCGTCACCTGCGAAATCTGGCGCGACAGCGTGCGCAGATACGAGAACGGATCCGAGCCCGTGCCCTTGGCCAGCTGGAACGTGTACGAGACCGACGCGTTCAGGTAATTCCCGACGCGGCGGTCGAGCTTCATGTCGACGCCGCGCACGTTCCCGAAGTCGGAGTTCGTCAGGATGTTCAGGTTCACGGTGTCGCCGACGTTGAACGGATCGGCGAACGGCACGATGCGCGCGGCGTAGTCGGACACCTTGTCCTTGTTATACGCCGAGATGTCGAGCACCATGTCCTGGCTGAAGGCGTGCCGCACCCCGAACTCGAACAGGATGCTCTTGCCGAACTGCAGGTCACGCCCGAACACGTCGTTGGTGTTCGTGAAGTCGAGATCGTTGTTGATCCCCGTCAGCAGGGTCGTGAACTCCGGTGTCTGCACCTGGTGCGAGTAGGAGAGCCGGAACCCCGTGTTCTCCGTCACCGGGAACGAGACGCGCAGCCGCGGCGAGATCGTCGAGTGGCCGACGCTGGGGGTGAACACGCGGGCGATCGACGCCGCCAGCGAGTCCGGATTCGAATTCGCCTGCGGGCTCCACGCCGGGTTCGTGTAGATGCGTCCGGGCGTCGTCGCGAACAGCGCGTTGCTGTTGTAGTAGTCGTAGCGCACGCCCAACTCGAGCACGACGTCGCCCAAGTCGAGGCGGTCGGCCGCGAACAAGCCGTACTTCACCGGATCCACGACGTACGCGTCCATGAAGCTCTGGCGCAGCAAGCCGGAGCTCCAGTACGACAGGTTGGTCTTGACGAAGTCGCCGCCGAACTGGAAGCGGTTGAACCGGTTCGCCTGGAAGTCGACGTTGCCGCGACCCGAGTAGCGCGTTTCCTGGTACAGCGTCGCCGTCGCGTCCATGCCGGCCGTCCGCCACCCACCCGAGATCATGCCGTACGGGTTCATCCGGAACGGCTGGCGGTTCGTCAGGTCGTTGCGATTGAGCAGCGGGACCCGCAGGCCGCTGTTCGTCCGGATGTTGCTGATGATCTCATCGGTGATGGGGAACGGGAAGTTGTCGAGCCCCGCGAACTTCACGGTGCCGAACTCGAGCCCGAGCCCCGGGCTGCGCGAGCTCAGTTCATACGACGGATCGAGGGGACCCGCGATCGTCCGGTCCTGCTGGCGCGAGAAGTTCAGGTTCAACGACAGCGCCCGCTCGGCGCTGCGGATGAACGTGTGGCTGGCGTCGAGGACTAGGTAACGGCTGGTGTTGTGGAAGCCCGTGTAGAGCGCCGGGTCACCGATGTTGCTCCCCGGGGTATTGCGGCCCTGCGAGCCGCTCGCCACGCCAGACAGCGCGACCCGCGATCCCTGCCCGTAGGTGTATTGCAGCTTCCCCGACAATGTCGCGTCGGTGGTCCAATCCATCGGGAAGCGACGACCCTGGCACTCGATGCCGTAGTTTTGGCTCGGGTTGCACTGGCCGCTGTATTGCACGAACTGCGGCACCGTGACGCTGGTCACGTTGCCGTTGGCGTCGGTCTCCATGACGGTCGTGTCCACGCCCCCCAACACGTACGTCGCATTCTTGTCCTGGCCCGTGCCGCGGAAGTCCGACAGGCGGCCCTGCATGATGCTCGACAGGAAGAACGTGAGGTTCGTGATCTTCGGCACCGGCCCGCCGACGTTCGCCTCGAAGCGGTTGTACCCGACGCTGATCGCGTCGCCGAACGGCGAATCGGTTTCGGTCGAGATCGAGCCATCGTAGTTCTGCCCGCCGGCCCGTGTCGTGAACGAAATGACGCCCGACTGCGCGTCCGCGAACTCGACGCCCAGCGCGCCCGTCGTCACCGACGCCTCTTCGACCGCGTTGGTGCCGAGGTTGACGCGCTGCGAGCCGCTGTTGGTGGCGCGCACCGGCGCGCCGTCGATGTAGACGTTCGCCTCCCCGGGACGGCCACCGCGGATCGACACGCCCGCGCCCGAGCCCGACTCGACGACGCCGGGCTGAATCGCGATGATGTTCCGGATGTCGTCCACCGGGAGGTTGTCCACGAGCTGCTGCCCAACGCTGGTCTTGGAGGCAACCTCGTCGCGCGGCACGATCGGGTTGGCGGCAGCCGTCACGGTCACACCCGTCAGCACGACCGCGGATGACTGCATCTTCACGTCGATGGTGATCGTGTTACCGCCCATCACGCGGACGCCGCGCACTTCGGCCGGCGCGTAGCCGATGAACTGCGCGCGCACCGTGTAGGTCCCGACGGGGACGTTGTTGATGAAGTAGTAGCCTTTGTCGTTGCTGATCGCGCCGAACGATGTTCCGACGACGAACACCTGGGCATTCGCGACCGCGACGCCGGCTTGATCGGTCACCGAACCTTCGACCTTTCCTGTGGTTTGCTGCGCCGCGAGCGGCGAGGACGCGATCACCAACGCGATCGCGAACCCGACACTCAGCGCGAGGAAGCGGCCGAAAGCGCTCCGCACACGTTGAGTCATGGAATCGTCCTCCAAAGACGTGAATGCGCGTGGACTACCGGACAAAAACAATGAGGTCGACACGCCACCTCCCTTCGGTGTGCACGTACCCGACGGCTGAATAACGATGTACGGCTAACTACCGATGTTTTGGTAAGCTGCCGCGCCGTGTGCGATGCGTCAAGGCAACACCACGTCAACGTCTTACGGCGCTTCTGTCCCCCGCAGGGGACAGGACGGCGGGTTAGCGGCGGCGAAAATGCACCCTACGCGAACAACCCGCAAGAGCCCCGGCGCCACGTCAAACGAGCAGTAAATCGGTCTGCGGAGCCCGCGGTGTCACTTCTGGTCCAGTTTCGTCGAGAAACACGTTGATCTCACTCCGCATGCCGAATCGCTGCGGGAGATATATCCCCGGCTCAACCGAGAACCCCACGCCCGCAAGCAAAACCCGGTCGTCCGCCGTCTCGAAGTTGTCGACGTGGGGACCCGAGCCGTGCAAGTCACGATCGATCGAATGACCCGTCCGATGCGGGAAAAACTCGCCGTAACCGGCCTTCGAAATCACGCCACGCGCCGCGTCATCCAGCTCGGCCCCCGTCACCGGGGCCCTGCCCCACCGCTCTCGCAATAGCGTGACCGCGGCGTCGCGCGCGCCGCGCACCGTGTCCCACACCCGCTGCACCTCGGCGTCGGGCGTGCGACCGGCGAACCCCATCCAGGTCTGGTCCGCGAAGACCGAGCCCTTGCTCGGCCCAGCCCACAAATCGAGCAGCAGCACCTCGCCCGTCTGGAGACGGCGGTCGGCACCCTCACGCGGCTCGTAATGCGGATTCGCCGCGTTGGCCTGGAACCCGACGATGGGCGGGTGGTCCGTGATGAGCCCCGCCCGCCCGAACGCTTCCATCACGCGGCGCTGCACGGTCGTCTCGCGTACTTCCACTCCCCGGGCGAGCTCGGCGCCGGCCCAACGCAGAGCATCCTGGGCGATGGTGGCCAACGCCTCCGCCGCGCGGCGATGCCCTGCCAACTCTTCAGGCGACCAACGCGCGGCGAACCGCGTGACGAGCGGCGCCGACGGCACGACGCGGGCCCCGAACCCTTCGAGCATCTGGACCACGCCGTGGGGCACGCGATCGAGGTAGGGGACGGCGTCGTTGGGAGAGATCTCCATCGCGAGCGTCTTGCCCTTGACGAGGGGACCGAGCACGTCGTGCAGCTCACGCCACGCCGCGTAGGGGCGGACCTCACCGGGGAAGCCGTCGAACGACGCCAGCTCGATGCGGTGCGCGACGGCGACGGGCTTCCCGGCGCGTGGCAGCAACGTGACGAAGCGGCGCGTGCCCATCCCGTGAAT
>Ga0193723_1000108_pt1 | contig 27698 bp, 23 predicted proteins | sample H2m2metaG_FD_143042 | JGI IMG/M metagenome (GOLD analysis project Ga0193723, IMG submission 143042) | Soil microbial communities from a riparian zone of the East river system, Colorado, United States - H2m2 | ecosystem: Environmental > Terrestrial > Soil > Riparian zone | place: USA: East River...
ACCCGACCAGCCCGTTCACGGGCGGCGCCCTGCTGGGGGACCGGATTCGCATGGAGTCCGTGAGTCTCGACCCCGGTGTCTTCATCCGATCGATGGCGACACGCGGCGCGCAGGGGGGCCTCGCCACGACCACTGAAGAGGTCGCGGACGTGCTGGAAGCGTTCGGCTTCGACCGCATCCTCATCGAGACGGTCGGGGTCGGCCAGACCGAGCTGGACGTCGCCGCGACCGCCGAAACCACGGTCCTGGTGCTCGTACCCGAGTCGGGTGACGGCATCCAGACGCTGAAGGCTGGCGTCATGGAGATCGCCGAGCTGTACGTGATCAACAAGAGCGATCGCCCGGGCGCGGACAAGCTGAAGCAGGAGGTCGAGGTGATGCTCGGCATCCGGCGCGGGAATGCCTTTGCGCACATTACGCCGCACCACGACCCAAGGGCGGGGGACGGCGGGAAAAGGCGGGGAAAGGCGGAAGCGGGTGCGGAGTGGGAGGCGCCCGTGCTGATGACCGTGGCCTCGAAGGGGGACGGTGTCGCCGAGCTGGTCTCGGCCCTCGACAAACACCACGCATATCTCGCGGAGAGCGGCAAACTGACCGAGCGGCGCGCCCGGCGGCTGGCGGCGCGCACGCGGGCCGTGGTGAATCGCGCGGTGCGGCAGTGGGTGTGGGACGAGACGCGCGCCGAGGAGCTCCTGGCGGAGCGGCTCGAGGCGGTGACTGAGGGCACGCGGAGTCCCTACGACGTCGCCGAGGAGATCCTGGATCAGGTGAGAGCTCCGCGATGACCATCGACAAGAAGCCGATCTACGCGCCGGCGGACCTCGCGGGGTTCGATGTCGAGAAGCAGCTCGGCACACCCGGCGCCTATCCGTACACGCGCGGCATCCATCCCACGATGTACCGTGGCAAGCTCTGGACGATGCGACAGTTCGCCGGCTTCGGCGGCGCGGAAGACACGAACCGTCGCTACAAGTTCTTACTCGCGCAGGGCCAGACGGGGCTTTCGGTCGCGTTCGATTTCCCCACGCTCATGGGGTACGACTCCGACCATCCCCGGGCCGAGGGTGAAGTGGGCAAGTGCGGCGTCGCCATCTCCTCACTCGCCGACATGGAAGACCTGTTCCAGGGCATCCCGCTCGACCAGGTCTCGACCTCGATGACGATCAACGGCCCGGCGGCGATCCTGTTCTGCTTCTACGTAGCGGCTGCGGAAAAGCAGGGCGTCCCGATCGCGAAGCTGCGCGGCACCGTGCAGAACGACATCCTCAAGGAGTACATGGCCCAGCACGCCTGGGTCTATCCGGTCGAACCGGCGCTCAAGGTCATCGTGGACATGTTCGAGTGGTGTGCGACGCACACGCCCCTTTGGAACACGATTTCGATCTCGGGCTACCACATCCGCGAAGCGGGCGCCACGGCCGCGCAGGAGCTGGCGTTCACGCTCGCGAACGGATTCACGTATGTCGAGCGCGGCGTCGCCCGGGGCCTGGACGTGGACAGCTTCGCCTCACGCCTCTCGTTCTTCTGGGACATCCACAACGATTTCTTCGAGGAGATCGCCAAGCTGCGGGCGGCACGCCGCATTTGGGCGCGGCACATGCGCGAGCGCTACGGCGCGAAAGAGGCCCGCTCGTGGATGATGCGGTTCCATTCCCAGACCGCCGGCGTGACGCTGACGGCGCAGCAGCCACTCAACAACATCGTGCGCGTCGCGTATCAGGCGCTTGCCGCGGTGCTGGGAGGCACGCAGTCGCTCCACACCAACTCGCTCGACGAGACGCTGGCCCTGCCCACGGAGCAGGCGGTGCAGGTGGCCCTGCGCACCCAGCAGATCCTGGCGCACGAGACGGGCGTGGCGGAGGTGATCGATCCGCTGGGCGGCTCCTACTACGTCGAGGCCCTCACCGACCAAATTGAGCGGGAGGCGGAGGCGCTCTTCGGCGAAATCGCCTCCGTGGGCGGCGTGGTCCGGGGCATCGAGGCCGGCTGGTTCCAGCGCCAGATCGCGCAGTCGGCGGCGGCATTCCAGCGCCAGGCGGAGGCGAGCGAGCAGGTCATTGTGGGGGTCAACGAGTTCCTGTCCGACGAAGACCACCCGGTCGAGATCCTCAAGGTGTCGAACGACGCCGAGGATGCGCAGAAGCGTCGCATGGCGCAGCTCCGCAGCGAGCGCGATAACGCGTTGGTAGAGCGGCGGCTCGAGGCGCTGCGCCAGGCCGCCGAGGCCGACCGCAACGTGATCGGTCCGATGCTCGATTGCGCCCGCGCCTACGCCACGCTGTTCGAAATCCGCCACGCCCTGGAGCGCGTCTGGGGCGCCTACCGCGAGCCGGTGTTCTTCTAACCGTGAGCAGAACGGCCGTGATGCCCATCGAGCGGGACTTGCACGCCAGCGTCGCGGCCTTGGCCGCGCTCGCGCCCGGTCCCCATTGGGTGGTGTCCTGCTACCTGAAGCTCGAGCCCCGCGACAAGACGCGCGGCAAGTACCTCATCAAGATGAAAAACCGGGTGCGTGAGACGGTCACCGCGCTGGCGCAGCGCCCGCTCGAGCGCGCCGACCGCGAGGCGATCGCCGCCGACTTGGGGAGCGTGCTGGAGTACTTCGACGACCCCGGCCACCTGCCCTCGACCCGCGGCATCGCCATCTTCGCTTCGCAAGGGTTGGGGCTGTTCGAGGCCCTGGCGCTGCCCCACGTGCACCGCTCCCGGCTGGGCGTCGACCGCGTTCCCCTGGTCCGTGAGCTGGTGGCGCTCGAGGAGGAGTTCGGGACGATCCTGGTGGCCGTGTGCGACCGAACGGCGGCCCGCTTGTTCGAAGTCACGGCGTTCGACTGCGTCGAGCTGACGTCGCTCGCCGGCATCGACGCCTCGCGCGGCGGCCGGTTTCACGCGGGCGCGTCGGAGTCCGCCGGCGAGCACCACTACCACATGCGGATCCGAACCGAAAAGCAACGGCTGTACGCGCACGTCGCCGATCGCATCTTCCAGATCCACAGCCAGCGCCCCCTCGCCGGCCTGGTGGTCGCGGGCGTTGGCGTGGACGCGGGCGCCGTGGTGCCACATCTCCACACGTACCTCCACGATCTGGTGCTCGGCGTCGTGAAGCTCAATCCCAAGCAGGCGACGGCGGCGGAGGTACGTGAAGCGGCGCTGGCCCTGCGCGAAGAGCGCGAGCGCGCCTGGGAGCGTGCCCACGCCGACGCCGTAAAAGAGGGCGTCGGCACGGGGTGGGCGGTGAACGGCACCGACGCAACCCTCAAGACGCTGTCACGCGGCCAGGTGCGCACGCTCCTCGCCGACGGCCAGGACGACGACCCCCGCATCGACGACGCCGTCGAAGAAGCGCTGCGCCAGCGCGCACAGGTGGACGTGCTCTACGACGACAAGGCGCGCCGCGTGGTGGACGGCCTGGCGGCGCTGCTGCGGTTCCGCGCCTGATGGCCAAGCGTGGGCGCCCGATTCGGATCCTCGTCGCGAAGCCGGGGCTCGATGGGCACGACCGCGGCGCCAAAGTCGTCGCGGCCGCGCTGCGCGACGCCGGCATGGAAGTGATCTACACCGGACTGCACCAGACCCCGGAGATGATCGCGCAGGCGGCGATCCAGGAAGACGTGGACGTGGTCGGCCTGTCGATCCTGTCGGGTGCCCACATGACGCTGTTTCCCCGCGTGCGCAAGCTGCTCGATGCCGCCGGCCGCCAGGACGTGTTGCTCACCGGCGGCGGCATCATTCCCCCGGAGGACATGACGGCCCTCGAGCAGCAGGGTGCGGGCAAGCTGTTCGGCCCCGGTACCCCCACGTCGGATCTCATCAAGTACATCCAGGAGTGGGCGGCGGAGCATGTGGCGGCGTAGGTCGTGAGCCGCCTCCAGACGCTCAGCGACGAGTACCGCGAGCTGCGCGCGCGCCTCGAGCAGGGCGGCGGGCCGGACAAAGTCCGCCGCCAACACGAGCAAGGGAAGCTCACCGCGCGGGAGCGCGTCGCCGCGCTGCTCGACCCGGGCGGTCCCTGGCTCGAGATCGGCTTGCTCGTCGCGTGGGATCAGTACGATGGGCAGGCGCCCGCCGCCGGTGTCGTGACGGGCCTGGGCCGCATCGGCGGGCGGCCGGTGGTGGTCGTCGCCAACGACGCCACAGTGAAGGCCGGGTCGTGGTGGCCCGAGACGATCAAGAAGATCCTCCGTGCCCAGGAGATCGCGATGCGCCAGCGCATCCCGATCGTCTACCTCGTGGACTCGGCCGGCGTGAACCTCCCGTATCAGGGCGGCGTGTTCCCCGGGCAGTACGGGGCGGCGCGGATCTTCTACTACAACTCCATCATGCGACGGTATCTCAAGGTGCCGCAGATCGCCGCGGTGATGGGGCCGTGCATCGCCGGCGGGGCGTACCTCCCGGCGCTCTCCGACGTGATCTTCATGGTCGAGGGGACCTCGTTCATGGGGCTGGGCGGTCCCAACCTCGTGAAAGGCGCGACCGGCCAGGTCGTGGATGCCGAGTCGCTCGGTGGTGCCACGACGCACACGACGGTGAGTGCCGTAGCGCATTACCGGGCCAAGGATGACCGCTCGTGCCTCGCCCGGATTCGGGAGTACGTCGCACGACTCCCCCACATCCCACGCCCCACGCCCGCGGCACAGGGCCCGAAGCGTGATCCCAAGGAGCTCTACGAGCTGCTGCCCGCCGATCACCGCATGAGCTACGACGTGCGCGCGGTGCTCGAGTGCCTGCTCGATGCGGGCCGGCTCGACGAGTTCCAGCCCGATGTAGCCCCTGAAATGATCTGCGGCCACGGCGCGATCGAGGGGCGCCAGGTGGCGCTTATCGCCAATTCGCGCGGCGTGATCAAGGGCAACAAGAAAAAAGGCGAGCCCCCGAAGATCGGCGGGATCATTTACACGGAGAGCGCGGAGAAGGTGGCCTACTTCATCGAGAACGCCGACCGCGAGCGACTGCCGCTGTTCTTCATCCAGGACGTATCGGGATTCATGGTCGGCACCGAGGCCGAGCACTCCGGAATCATCCGCGCGGGGGCACGGTTCGTGGAAGCGATGGCCACGGCCACGGTTCCGAAGGTCGTCTTGACGCTGAATCACGCCTCGGGTGCGGGCTATTACGCGATGGCGGGGCAGGGGTTCGACCCCGACTTCATCGTGTCCTGGCCGACCGGCCGCATGGGCGTAATGGAAGGTGAGTCGGCGATCCAGGCGGTGTACGGCGGCGACGCGGCGCAGCCCGGCAACGCTGCCGCCGTCGACGCGATGCGCGCAGACTACGAGCACCAGCTCGACGCCACCTTCGCCGGCGCCCGCGGCTTCGTGGACGCGATCCTGACACCCGACGAGACACGCGATACGCTCGCGTTCCTGCTCGAGATCTCCACCGAGTTCACCGGCCCGCACCTCGGGGCGTTCACCTTGCCGAGCCATCCATAATGCGCGCGCTGTTCGCCTCACTCGTCGTGCTCACGGGCGCCTGTGCGGCCACCAAAGCCGGACCGATCACGCCGGCCGCGCCCGCGGCCAAAGCCGCCGCGACCGCACCGTCGCCGCCCGATGCTACCCGCACGCCGGAGCCAGCGGCGGAGCCCGCGGTGGAGCCGCACCTAGCCTATTTGCTGGGCCTCATGCCCCTCAAGAGCACCGGCGTCGATGTGTTCCGCACCGCGCATCCGACCTATGACGGGCGCGGCGTGCTGATCGGCATCCTCGATAGCGGAATCGACCCGGGGGTCGCGGGACTGGTCGGTACGAGTACCGGGGCTCCCAAGATCCTCGACCTGCGGGACTTTTCCGGTGAGGGCCGGGTCGAGCTGACTCCCGTCGTCCGGGAGCCCGATGATCGCGTGCGGGTCAATGGCGTTCTGCTGGCGGGCGCCGCGCGCATCGCGCGGTTGACGGCGGCTACGACCTGGTACGCCGGTGTGTTCCGCGAGCTGCCCCTGGGCCCGTTGCCCGCCGGGGATGTCAACGGCAATGGCCAGAATACCGACGTCTTCCCCGTCGTCGTCGTCAAGGCGACCGACGGATGGGTGGCGTTCCTCGACACGAACCTCGACGGGACTTTCGAAGACGAGATGCCGCTGCACGACTATCGCCAGGGCCGCGAGACGATCGCGTTGGGCCGGGCGCCCCTCACGCTCGTCGCGAACTTCACGGAGTTGGCGGGCGGCGCGCCCGTGCTCGATCTCTTCTTCGATACTTCGGGGCACGGCACGCACGTCGCCGGCATCGCCGCGGGGCACGACCTGTTCAACGTCGCCGGGTTCGACGGCGTGGCTCCCGGCGCGCAAATCATCGGGCTCAAGATCGCGAACAACGCGCGCGGCGGCGTCACCGTGCATGCCAGCATGTGGCGGGCGATGGACTACGCCGCGCGCTTCGCCGCGCAGCGCAATCTCCCGCTCGTGCTGAACTTGAGCTTCGGCGTGGGGAACGAACAGGAGGGCCGGGCGGTGATCGACTCGCTCGTGGACGCCTTCCTCGCGACCCATCCGGACGTCGTGCTCGCGATCAGCGCCGGGAACGACGGACCGGGCCTCTCGACGATGGGGTTCCCCGGTTCCGCGGATCTGGCGCTCACGGTCGGCGCCGCGTATCCGGGCGTGTTCGCCCGCGCGCCCCAGCCCGGCATGCCTCCGGCCCGAGATGTCCTCGCCTGGTTCAGCTCTCGAGGCGGCGAGCTGGCGAAGCCCGACGTGGTGACCCCCGGCCTCGCGTTTTCGGTCGTGCCGCGCTGGGCGACCGGCGACGAGATCAAGGGCGGCACCAGCATGGCGTCACCGCACGCCGCTGGCCTCGTCGCCTGCCTCGTGTCGGCGCTGGCGCAAGAGGGCCGGCGCGCGAGCGCGCCGGAGCTGGTCCAGGCACTGCGTGTATCGGCGCGGCCCTTCGGCGGCGCGACCATTGTGGACCAGGGCGCGGGGATCCCGTCGCTGGAGGCCGCGTACCAATGGCTCAAGGCGGGGCACCAAGGCTCCGCGTACGTGGTGCACGGGGTGTACCGCCGTGATGGACTGGGCCCCGACAGCACCGCAACCTTCAGCGTTCGACACGTGACGGGGCTCCGCGCCGCGCAGTTCGCGCTGCGCGCTGATGCCCGGTGGCTCACGGTGCCCGAAACGGTGGACGCGGCGCCGCGCGTCACCGACATCACGGTCGGCTACCATCGCGCGACGCTCGCCGCCCCCGGGGTCTACGTCGGGACCGTCACGGCTCGCAATCCGAGCGACACGCTTGCCGGTCCACTGTTCACGCTCGTCAACACGGTGATCGTACCGTACGACCTCGGCGCGAAGCCGTTGTACGACGAGCGGCGTGGTGTAGGACCGGCTGCCGTGCAACGCTACTTCCTGCGCGCTCTGCAACCTGGAGCGACGCTGCGGGCCACGGTGACGGTTCCGGACTCTCAACAACAGCGCGCGACCGTCCGGTTGTACGAGCCCAATGGCGCGCCTGCGCGCTCAGCGCCTCAGGATGTGGAGGTGGGTGGCGAAGACGGCGGCACGGCCGTCGTCACGGTGCGCGGTGAAGACTTGGTGCCGGGAGTGTACGAGCTCGATGTTGTGGCGCCCCCGCTCGCGATGGTCACGGCGACGGTGCGCGCCGAGCTGGGTGCCGTGGCACTCGTTCCAGCAGGGTCCGGTCTCGAGGCCTCGAGTGTGCAAGCGGCCACCGCAGCGGGGCGCGTGACGCACGTGCTGGTGGGTGCCGAGCGGGCCTACACGCTCACGGGGCGAGGCCTACAGGCAGAGACCCTGTTCGTGCGCGCGCCCGCCTGGGCCCGGCATGCCCAGATCGATGTTCAGCTCACACCCGAGCTGTGGGACGAGTTCACGGATTTCAGCATCACCGTCTACGACTCCACCGGCGAGCAGATCCCCGGTGGGAACGAAGCCGTGAACTACGCGTTCGGGCGTCTGAGCTTCGGGCTGCCGGAAAAGTTCGCGGGGCAGCGCCTGACCGTCGAGTTCTACCCGGCGTTCGCGAGACTCCCGGGCCATGCCTGGAGCGGGAGTGCCCGGATCCGGTTTCTCGGCAAAGAGAAATCCTTGGGGAACGGCAGCGACCTGTCGGTCGTGGCGGGGGGCCGCGCCGCCGTGCCGCTGCCCCTGGCTCCGCCCTCGGCGCTCGAACTGCCGGACGGCTTCAGCCCGCTCATCGAAACACGCGTCGGCGCGGTGGCGGCACGCTGGACCGCGGGAGCGCGATGAGTCGGGCCATCCGCATCGCCGCGGGCCAAGGATTCTGGGGCGACTGGCCGGAAGCGCCGTATCGCCAGGTCACCGGCGGACGGGTGGACTACTTGATGATGGACTATCTCGCCGAAGTCACGATGTCCATCATGCAGAAGCAGAAGTCGCGCGACCCGTCCCTCGGCTATGCCAAGGACTTCGTCCCGCTCATGGAGCGGATCCTGCCGATCCTCGCGGAGCGGAGGATCAGGGTCACGGCCAACGCCGGCGGCGTGAATCCCCGCGCCTGCGCGGCCGCCGTGGCCGAGGCGGCGCGTCGCCTGGGCCTGAAGGGCAAGCTCAAGATCGGAGTCGTGTCGGGTGACGACCTGCTCACCCGCCTCGACGGCCTGCTCGCGCGCGGGCATTCGCTGCGGAACCTCGACACCGGGCGCCCGCTGGGCGACGTGCGCGACCGCGTCCTTTCAGCGAATGCATACCTCGGCGCGTGGCCAATCGTGGAGGCGCTGCGAAGGGGCGCGGACATCGTGATCACTGGACGCGTCACCGACACCGGACTGACGCTGGCGCCGCTGATCCACGCCTTCGACTGGCCTGCGGACGCGTGGGACCTGATGGCGGCGGGGACTGTGGCGGGGCACATCATCGAGTGCGGGGCGCAGGCGAGCGGCGGCAACTGCCTGGTGGACTGGCAGCGGATTCCTGACCTCGCCAACGTCGGCTACCCCATCCTGGACGCGCGCCCCGACGGATCCTTCGAGATCGTCAAGCACCCGCGCACCGGGGGTCGCATCAGCGTGGCGGGCGTGACCGAACAACTGGTCTACGAAATGGGGAATCCGCGCGAGTACATCACCCCCGATTGCGTCGCGGATTTCACGACGATCCAGTTGAGGCAGGTCCGCAAGGACAGCGTTCGGGTCTCAGGTGTCAGAGGGAAACCGGCAACCGACAAACTCAAGGTCTCGATCGCCTACTTCTACGGCTACAAGGCGGTTGGGACGCTCGTGTACGCTTGGCCCGACGCGCTCGCGAAAGCGAAGGCGGCCGACCGCATCCTGCGGCAGCGACTCAAGGATCTGAAGCTCGACTTCGAAGCGATCCATACGGAGTTCGTCGGCGTGGACGCGACGCACGGACGCCTCGCCCGGGAGGCGGTCGGATCGGACGACGTGCCCGAGGTGCAGCTCCGCGTTGGCGTGCGGGCGCGAGACGAGGCGCCCGTGGAGCGCTTCACGCGGGAGATCGCCCCACTCATCTTGAATGGCCCGCCGAGCGTGACGGGGTTCGCCGGGGGCCGGCCCAAGCCGGAAGAAATCGTGGCCTATTGGCCGGCGCTGATTGACAAGCAGGTGGTACAGCCGACGGTGGAGGTGGTCGAGGTATGAAAAAGCGACTCCTCGAAATTGCCCATGCCCGCTCGGGGGACAAGGGCGACACGGCGAACGTCGGCCTGATCGCGCTCCGGCCTGGAGACTACCCCGTGCTGGTCAAGCAGGTGACGGCAGCCCGCGTCGCACGTCATTTTCGGGGCATGATCACTGGCAAGGTCGAGCGGTTCGAGCTGCCGAACCTCAAGGCGCTGAACTTCCTGCTGCACGGAGCGCTGGACGGCGGCGGGACGATCTCGCTCAAGACCGACGCGCAGGGCAAGGTTCTCTCGACCGCACTCCTACGGATGGAAATCGAGGTGCCGCGGTGACGGATCGGGTGCTCGTCACGCTAGCGGGCGGAGTGCTCACGGCGACCCTCAACCGCCCCGACAAGCGGAATGCCATCGATACCGCGATGATCGACGCGCTGCTCGCGACGCTCGAGCGCGCCGACCTCGATGCCGAGGTGCGCGTGCTGGCGTTGCGGGGGGCGGGCCAGGACTTCTGTGCCGGGATGGACCTGAACGAGCTGCTCGCGTCCGCCGACCACACCGTGGAGCAGAACCGCGCCGCCGCGCTCCACTTCGGCGGCGTCTTTGTGCGAATGCGACAGGTGCCGAAGCCTGTCGTGGCGGTGGTGCAGGGCCGCGCGCTCGCGGGTGGCTGCGGCCTGGCGACCGGATGCGACCTCGTGCTCGCCACCGAATCGGCGCAGTTCGGCTATCCCGAGGTGCAGCGCGGCTTCGTGCCCGCCATCGTCATGACGCTGTTGCGCCGCGCCGTCGGCGAAAAGGTGGCGTTCGATCTCGCCGCCACCGGGCGCCTGCTCGACGCCACCGCGGCCGCCGCCGTCGGGCTCGTCTCGCGTGTGTACGAGGACGCGGATTTCGAGGAGCAGGCGGGTGACGTGTTGCGAGCGCTCGCGGCCGCCAGCCCGTCGGCGCTCGCCTTTACCAAGCAGCAATTCTACCAGCTCGACGGCCTCAGTTTCGAGGACGGGATCCGGCTCGGCGCCGACGTGAACGCCGTGAGCCGCAGTACCCCGGATTTTCGCGCTGCGCTGACGGCCTTTCTGAAGAAGTGAAGGTCACGGTCGCCAAGGCATGGCTCCGGGTTTCCTGTTACGTTTCGTCAAACAGCCCTAGGGAGAGCGCATGAGCAGCCTCAACGTTCCCATGTACGACCCCGAGCTGGTCCGCCCGATGCGCGAAGAGCTGACGCGCCTCGGCTTCGCCGAACTGCGAACGCCGGCTGACGTGGACGACGTCCTGGCGCGCGAAAAGGCCCCGACCCTGGTCGTGGTCAATTCGGTGTGTGGCTGCGCGGCGCGCAACGCCCGCCCGGCAGCGGCGCTCGCCATTCAGCACACCCGCCGGCCGGCGCGTCTCGTCACGGTGTTCGCAGGTCAGGACGCCGACGCCACGACGCGCGCGCGCGGTTACTTCACGGGCTATGCCCCCTCGTCGCCACAAATCGCCCTGCTCAAAGACGGGCAAGTCGTCTTCATGCTCGAGCGCAAGAACATCGAAGGCCGGAACGCGCGCGACATCGCGGCCGATTTGACCGCGGCCTTCGACCGGTTCTGCTGACTCCTCCAGACCTGCTGCCGGCGATCGACGCGGCGTGGAGCCTCGTTCGCCCGGCGGCGGGGTTCCTCACCGAGCGCGAGGCCCGGTTTCTGGCGCTCGCGGCCGCCTGCGCCCCGGCCCGCGGCACAATTCTCGAGATCGGCAGCTTCAAGGGCAAATCCACCGTCGGGCTCGCCTCGATCGCCGCGCGCTATGGCCTGGGCAGGGTCGTGACGGTCGATCCCCACACGGCCCCGTCGGTCACGGACCCCGACTTACAGGGCCAAGCCTCGTCGTGGGACGACTTCCACGCCACGCTGCGCGCCGCCGGTGTCGAGGCTGTGGTGGAGGTGCATCGGGCGTTCTCGCGCGACCTGGCGCGCGGCTGGGATCGGCCGATCCGGCTTCTCTGGATCGACGGGGACCATACCTACGCCGGCGCCAAGGAGGACATCGACCTGTTCCGCCGCCACCTGGCCGACGGGGCAATTGTGGCGCTGCACGACGTGCTGCACACGTTCGAGGGGCCCATTCGCGTGTTCGTGGAGGAACTGCTGGCCTCGGACGACTTCGGACCCACCGGGCTATGCGGATCGATCGGCTGGGCGCAGTACCGGCCGCGGGACAGCGGGCGCTGGCGCGCGGCCCGGGTGGCGCTCGGCCGGCGGGCGGCGCGGTTGATCCCACTCGTGCAGCGAGGCCGCGAACTGCGCGGCCTCGCCAAACTGCGCTACAAGGTGTTGCGGGCGCTGGTCCCACACGCCGCGCCGGACCCGGCGGCGTGGGCCCGGATGGTCTCCTAGAGGATTTTCCCCCGCCGCACCCGGAAGTCGACGATCTCCTTCATCCAGCTGATCAGCGAGTCCTGCTGCGCCAGCGGAGTACCGGGGATCTCGTGGCGGCGCCAGCCCTTCATGATGTCGGCGTCCTGGGTCCAGACGCGCACGCGCTGCCGTTTCACCAGGCGCTCCCAGTTCTGCGCCACGATGGGTCTGACGTACAACACCCGCACGGTCACGCTGCGGGACAGGTACTCCAGGGGGCTCATGTCGACACGCGCGAACTTCTGCTCGGTCGTCAGGCGCCCGGCCCCGGGAAAATCCGGCTGACCGTCCGTAAACATCACGACGTTGAGGGGTGCCAGCACCAGATTCTGGCGCCGGATGTGGACCGACAGGCGCTGGAAGAACCCGTTGTAATCCGTGATCGGGTCGGTTTCGGGGAACCAGGCCCGTAACGACGCCGCTATCTCTTGCGACGTCTTCTCGGTGAGGTCCTGGATCGGGTGGAACGTCTTGGGCTGCCCCGGCCGCTCGCCCCCCAGGGAGCCCACGAAGATCTCCGTGTTCTGCTGGATCCCTTCCACGCCGTGCAAGTGCGCGTAGATGTACAGCGCCGCGAAATCGATCGCGTCGTTGAAGTAGGGCGTCTGGCGGAACGAGCCCGACACGTCGATCCCGACCACGAGGGTCGATTTGGGGGGCGGGGCGTTCGGAGCTGGCTTGCACGTCACCAGCGCGGCGACGAGCACTGCCGGGACCAGCATCGTAGCGCGCATCAGTGGCCTCCCTCCGCTTCCCGGCCCGCGAACGGCGTGCTGGCGAGCACCTCCTCGATCGAGCGGAACGGCAGCGAGAAGTGCGGCTTGCCCGTCACCACCACGATCAGGAAGTTGAACCCCGCCGCGAGGAGCCCCAGGATCGGCAACGACATCAGGTCGAAGACCTCCTTGCCCTCTTTCTTGAACCACTCGCGCTCCGCCTTCAGGGCGCTGATCGGCCCCTTCCAGAAATCGAGTCCCGCGGTCGCTCCGCCCTGCCCGCCGCCGCCGAACTCCTGACCCATCGCGGTCCGCCCCAGGAGGCCGAGCATCGCGGGCGCGCCGAAGCGTCCGAACAGGAACCAGGTCATGCCGCGGACACCCACCCACGCGAACAGCGCGAGACCGATGGTGCCGAACACGCCCAGGGTGAAGCCTTGCTGCGCCAGCCACGGCGTGATGGCGTCCACCAGCTCCCGGTACAGGAACAGCACCTCGAACAGGGCCACCGCGAACTCGACGGCGATCATGGCGATGATCTGTCCGATCTTTCGCGTCTTGATCGCGTCGTTCAACACCTGGATACAGGCGAAACTGCCGGCGATCAGGATGTACAAGAAGATCCAGAGGATCGGGACCATGAACAGCGGGTTCACGTCGTAACCCGTGATCCCGGAGAGCAGCTCCGACATCGTGGGGCGCAACGTGAACGTGAAGATCGTCGCCTCGACCGCCGACCAAATGATCAGGAGGAAGAACGAAGGCCAGGGGACGCCGGGCCGGCGCGACGTCGCATCGAGCATCGCGAGTGGCGATGTGACCGCACCCTTCACCGTCCCCCAGACGAGCTGGACGGCGAGTTTGAGGAGCCCCCAGATCCAGCCGACCAGCACGACGAGGAATCGCACCAACCCCGCCCAATAGAACCAGGACATGCGCAGCCCATCCCACCACGACATCAACAGTCCCTTGAGCAGCGAACCGGCCCGTCCCAGGCGGAACGGAATCGTAAACACGGAGAGCATCGTCCCCCAGGCACCGGCGACCAGCACCGCTGCGGGTGGAACCAAAAGCAGGCACTTGCCCAGCACGGCCCAGAACGAGCCCGACAGGAGCTGCGAGAACAGGTACGACTCCCACTCGAGGAGGAGCGTCACACCGCTCCAGACAACATCCTTGAGCTGGGAGAGGATGCTGAGCCACTGTTGGTTCTGGGCGGAGCCAACGGCCTGTAGCATGAACGTGCCCCCTCACTTGAGGTGAGATCGCGGATCGAAGTCGGAACGACGGTCAGGACGCGGCGCATCATTGATAGCGAGCGCGCCGCCCGTGTCAAGCGTGGCGGGCGTGACGCAGGTCACGGGATGCCTGCGTCTTGCGCAAAACGCCCGCCCGGGGCTACTCATCTGGGGTGCCGGACGACACGCCGAAACGACTGATCGTCGTAGGCGACCGCGTGCTGATCACGCCGGAAGAAGGCGAGGAGCGCACCAACGTCGGTCTCTACCTGCCGCCGACCGCCCTCGAAGGCCGCCAGGTCCAGGGCGGGCGTATCGTCGCGACGGGCCCGGGAACGCCGATGGCTGAACCCACCAGCATGGACGAGGAGCCGTGGAAGATTCACGGCGCCGACGTGAAGTATCTGCCCATGCAGGCGGAAGTCGGCGATTACGCGCTGTTCTTCCGCAAGGCCGCCGTCGAGATCACGTTCGAAGGCAAGACCTATCTCGTCGTGCCGCAGGCCGCGATTCTGGTCCTCGTGAGAGGAGGGAGCATGCATGGCTGACATCGGGTGGGCACGCAGTCGCGGCAACCGAGCGGAGAGACAGGGGCTGCGTCGCGGCGCCTGGTACCGCGTCGTGGAGGACGAGACGAACGACTACGTCGTCCTGGATGTGCACCACGTGGAGGTGCGGATTGCGCGAGACGATCTCGAGGTTCGCAAGGATCCGCCCAAAGCCTGGAGCGTCGTGCGGGAGCCCCACCTCGTGTGCCCCGGCTGTCACCAGCGCTACGTCGTCGCCGAGGGGGCGAAAGACGCGAAGTGCCCCGAGTGCAGCCGGACCTACGCCATCGACTGGAAGGACGCCGGCTAGAGCTCCGGCGGTACGTACGGCGCGGGCTGGGGCGTCTTCAGTTCCGGATTCTCCCCCTTGGCGCACAGGTGCTCGAGCAGCTCGATTTGCCGCTTCTGGATGTGCCACAGCTCGTGCCACTGCTTGAACCGCAGCGAATCCATCTTGTCATGCAGGTCCCGGATCTCGATCTCCGCCATCAGGTTGATCTCGTAGTCCTGGGTGGCGTGCATCCGATCCTTCTCAGACTGGCGGTTCTGGCTCATCATGATGACCGGCGCCTGTAAGGCGGCCAGCGTGGACAGTACCAGGTTCAAGAGAATGAAGGGGTACGGATCGAAGGGATGTCTCGCGAGGACCCAGGCGTTGAGCACCATCCACACCAGCAGGATTCCCCCAAACAACCCGATGAACGGCCAACTGCCGCCGAACCGCGCCACCCGATCGGCCACCCGCTGACCGACCGTCATCGTTGCATCGAAGTCCTGGTGCACCACGCCGCTCACGCGGCCGCGCCGCGTGATCTTCGAGACCACCGCGTGCTCGATCTCCGAGAGCTTGCGGTATTCGGCCTCGAGGTAGCCGACGAACTTCTTGGCGCGATACTGCTCCAAGCACGTCGGGCAGATGCCGCGCTTCCCCTCCCACTCCGGGCGGTCCGCCTTGATCAGGTCGATGATGCGATTCTCGAGCTTCTGCGGAGAGCGCAACGAGCGGCCATCCACCGGCGTTTCGCAGAGGGAGCAGGTCAACTTCGGCATGACGACGCCTCCTAGGGAGACTGCGTACCAGAAATGCCCAGCGGTCAGTTTGCTCGTCGATGATCTTCGCCGTGGGTTTGCCGGCCCCGTGGCCGGCCTTGGTTTCGATGCGGATCAGTACCGGCGCCGGGCCGCCCTGCGCGGCCTGAAGAGCGGCGGCGAACTTGAACGAATGGCCGGGCACCACGCGATCGTCGTGGTCGGCCGTCGTCACCAGGGTCGCGGGATAGTGCGTCCCGGCCCTCAGGTGGTGGAGCGGAGAGTAGGCATACAGAAACGGGAACTGGGCAACGCTGTCCGCCGAGCCGTACTCGGTGACCCAGGCCCATCCGATCGTGAACTTGTGGAATCGCAGCATGTCCATCACGCCGACCGCCGGGAGAGCCGCGCCGAACAGCTCCGGTCGCTGCGTCATCGCCGCCCCGACGAGCAGTCCGCCGTTCGACCCGCCCCCGATGGCCAACTTCGCCGGCGCCGTATAGCGCTCGGCAATCAGGTACTCGGTCGCGGCGATGAAGTCGTCGAACACGTTCTGTTTCCGGCCCAGCATCCCGGCCTGATGCCATTCCTCGCCGTACTCGGCGCCGCCTCGGAGGACCGGCTGCGCGTAGATCCCCCCCATCTCGAGCCACACCAGCACCCCGATCGAGAACGCCGGCGTCAGGTTCACGTTGAACCCACCGTAGCCGTAGAGATAGGTCGGGTTGGCGCCGTCCCGGCGCAAACCCTTCTTGTAGGTGAGGAACATCGGCACGCGGGTGCCGTCCTTGCTGCGGTAGAACACCTGGACCGTCTCGTAGCCCGACGGGTCGAACGCGATCTCTGGCGCCTTGAATACGCTGGTCTGCCCGGTCGTGAAGTCGTGGCGGAAGATCGTGGTCGGATAGAGGAACGAGGTGAAGGCGTAGAACATCTCGCTGTCGTGCCGCTCGCCGCTCACCTGCACGATCGAGCCAAGGCCCGGCAGCGTGAGGTCGCCGGTCCCGACCGGTCGACCATCAAGTGCCACGAGCCGGAGCCGGGAATGTGCGTCGTGGAGGTAGCGCGCCACGAACGTGTCGTGGATGATCTGTACCCCTTCGAGCACGTCCTCCGCCTGGGGAATGATCTCGCGCCATGCGGTCCGCTCGGGTCGCCGCGTGTCGATCGCGATGACGCGCTTCTTGGGCGCGTCCAGGTCGGTGGCGAAATAGAAAACCGGCCCGTCGTTCCCGACGAACTCGTAGCCGGCGTCGAAGTCGTCGAGCAGCCGTACGACCGGCCCGTCGAGCCGCGGCTGTTTGGGATCGCCGAGGTCCTGGTAGTAGATCCGATTGCGGCGGTCGGTGCCGAGCCACACCGCGAACACCAGGTAGCGGCCGTCGGCGCTCACGTCCGCGGCGAAGCCCCAGTCGGGCTGGTCGGGGCGCTCGTAGATCAGCCGGTCGGCCGCCTGGTCGGTGCCGAGCCGGTGGTAGTACACCTTCTGGTCGCGATTCACCGCCAACAAGGGATCGCCGCCGGGAGCCGGCTCAGGATAGCGGCTGTAGAAAAAGCCGGCGCCGTCGTGCGTCCAGGCGGCACCGGAGAACTTGATCCACTTCAGGTGATCGGGACGATCGCGTCGCGTCGCGACCTCCCGCACGCGGAATTCCTGCCAGTCCGATCCGCTACCGGAGGTGCTGTACAACAGCAGGCGTCCGTCCTCGGAGAGGGCGAGCGTCGAGAGCGCCACGGTGCCGTCGGCCGAGAGTGAATTGGGATCGAGCAGCTCCTGCGGCTCGGCGGTCAGGGTCGCTTGGCTGTAGAGGACCGCCTGGTTCTGGAGTCCCGAGTTCTTGAAGAAGAAGTAGCGCCCGCCCTTCTTGAACGGCGCCCCGTATTTCGGATAATCCCACAATGCGGTGAGGCGGTGGCGAATCCGCTCCCGCTCGGGAATCTGGGCCAGGTAGCCCAGCGTCACCCGGTTCTCCGCCGCGACCCAGGCCACCGTTTCGGGCGCGTCCACATCCTCGAGCCAGCGGTAGGGGTCCGGCACTTTAGTGCCGTGGTAGTCGTCGACCACGTCGGCCTTGCGCGTGGGGGGATACGAGATGGCCTGTACGAGCATGAGCGTCGGTAGGAGAAGGGGAGTCATGGCGCGTAAACGTGGCCACGCGTGCGGTTTTGGGGTAGGGGGGCGACTCAGCGACGGCGCTAGCGTGGTTCTGTGTCGGGGTTCCGGGGAGGTTTGGACGCGGCGCGCGTCGTGCTCGCCGAGCATTTCGGTCACCCGCGTTTCCGAGTGCACCAACTCAAGGTGCTCGGTCCCTTGCTGGCGGGTCGCAGCGTGCTCGCCGTCCTGCCGACGGGGGCAGGGAAGTCACTCTGCTATCAGGTCCCCGCTCTACTCGCCGGTGGCCTCACGCTCGTCATCTCGCCGCTCATCTCCTTGATGCAGGATCAGGTGGGCGCGCTGCGGCGTCGTCGGATTGCCGCCGCGTATCTGAACAGCCAGCTGGACGCCGAGCAGCGTCGCGCGGTCGAGCACGCGCTCCTGGCCGGACAGGTCGCGCTGCTCTACTGCGCGCCGGAGCGATTGGCGTCGCTGGTTCGGTTGCTCGGAGACGCGTCCGGACGCGTGTCGCTGCTGGCCGTGGACGAGGCGCACTGCATCGTCGAGTGGGGCAACGATTTCCGGCCGGTGTATCGCCGCCTCGGCCAGTTCCGGGCCGCGCTCGGCCACCCGCCGACGATCGCCCTCACCGGTAGCGCCACACCTGCCGCGCGCGCCGAGATCCTGCGCGTGCTGCGCCTGCCCGGCGCCGAGGTCGTGGTCACGTCGTTCGACCGGCCGAATCTGGTGTTCGCCGTGGAGCGCGTGGGAACCGACCGCGAGCGATTTCGACGCCTCCGAGAGTTGGTTCGTGACGTCTCCGGAGCCGCGATCGTGTACACGCCCACGCGGCGACTCACCGAGCTCGTGACCCGGGCTTTGCTGCGCGCCGGAGTGCGGGCCGCGCCGTATCACGCGGGCCTCAGCGCACCGATCCGTGCCCGGGTGCTGCGCGCCTTTCTGCGCGACCGAGAGCGCACGATCGTGGCGACGTCGGCGTTCGGCATGGGGATCGACAAGCCCGATGTCCGGCGCGTGATCCATTGGGGGCCGCCGCGCACGCTCGAGGCCTATTACCAGGAGGCCGGCCGCGCGGGGCGGGATGGGGCAGCGGCGGAGTGCCGCATCCTGTGGCGGCGGCGCGACCTGGCATGGGGAGACCTAGCCGTGCCGATGCGCCGTTACGTGCAGGCTCGGCGCTGCCGGCGGCGCATGCTGCTCGAATACTTCGGGGAGCAGCTGGAGCGCTGCACTGGATGCGACGTGTGCGGCTGAAACCGCGTCACATCACGTCAGCCGGCGCACCGCGGCAGGACGACTTCGATCGAGGAACGTGCCGTCGCCGAGCTGTCCACGGTCATTCGCGCCCCAACAGTACGCTTCGTCGGCGGCGGTGATCGCGCAGGTGTGTTCGTACCCGGCACTGACGGCGAAGAAGTAGGTGCCCGTCACCAGGGTGGGCTGCATCCGGCACGCGAGCGGCCCGGCGCACGCCTGCGGTGACCCGCCCAGCCCCAGTTGCCCGTGCTGATCCGAGCCCCAACAGTAGAGATCGCCATCGACGCTGATCGCGCAGGTGTGGGCGCCGCCCGCCACGGCCGCCGACAGCGGGGGCTGCGTGCCCCCGGGGAACGACACGACCCGCGGTGTGGTCGCGCAGGGTTGCGGGGGCCGACTGATCGGTACACCGGGGCAGGTCGGGAGCGCGGCGGTCGTGCCGAGCTGGCTCGCGCCGTTCGCGCCCCAACAGTAGAGCGTTCCTCCCGTGGTGAGACCGCAGGTGTGATTCCGCCCGGCGGTCAGCCACCGGTACGCGAGCCCGCCCGACACAGCGACGGGCGCGTGCACGCAACGCAGATTGTGGAAGAATCCGCAGTACTGTTGGGTCGTGTCCCCGGCGCCCAACTGGCCATACGTATTGTCTCCCCAGCACCACGCCGCCCCACCGCCGTCCAAGCCGCAGGCATAGTTCACACCGACCGCGATGGATCTGAACGTGATCCCGCCGCTCGCCGCGACGAACGTGTCTGCGTACTCGAGTTGCGTCCATGTGAGTCCCGCACCCAACTCGCCGGCATAGTTCGACCCGAGGCAGTGTACGGCGCCCCCAGTAGCAATGCCGCACAGGTGCGAGACTCCGGACTCAAGCTCTCCGAACGTCAATGACGTCGGGACGGAGTCCGGCTGATCGGCTCTCCAAATCACAATGTCCGCGTAGTACCGCGTTCCCCAGCAGTACGCTCGCTGAGTCGTCGTCAACCCGCAGGTCTCGGTTCCGATCGTCCCCGGCCCAGCGCTGAGCGCGCTGAAACGCTCCGGACCTGTGACCGTTTGGGAGAGCGGACTGCAGTGCGTCGACTGCGCAGGAGGGCAGGGCGGGACGGAGCCTACGGGCACGCCCAGCTCGCCGTTGGAGTTGACGCCCCAACAGTGTGCTGCGCCCTGGGCATCGAGACCGCAGGTGTGCGAGCCTCCTGTGCTAACAGCGCTGAGGATGAGGGGAGGGTACGTCCTGGGGCCATTCCCTGGGTCGCAGCCGAGTGGACCTACCACGACGACAACGACGATCCAACGAAAACGGCGCATGGATGGCCTCCTGTTGGAACCTATTGTGATGATGGCCAGGGAGTCACGGTCGCGCCAGTGCCCGCTATATTTCGAAATGCACGACGCCCTCTACTTCTCCGACCACCACCTCCAGGTCCGGGAAATGGTGCGGGACTTCGCGCAGAACGTCGTGAAGCCCAGCGCCCGCCAGTACGATCTCGAGAGCCGCTTCCCCTGGGACAATGTCAAGCAGATGGCCGACCTCGGCCTGTTCGGGATCCTGTGGCCCGAAGAGCTGGGCGGATCGGGGATGGACTACCTGTCGTATATCACGGTCATTCACGAGCTCGCCAAGGTCGACGCGAGCCACGCGATCACGGTGAGTGCGCACACGACGCTCGGCACGTCACCGATCGTGGATTTCGGGACCGAGGCCCAGAAGAAGGCCTTCGTCCCGCTCCTCGCCGCCGGCAAGGTGCTCGGCGGATTCGGACTGACAGAGCCCGGGGCCGGCTCGGACGCCGGCGGCACGAAGACGACCGCGGTGGACAAAGGTGATCACTACGTCCTGAACGGCTCCAAGATCTTCATCACGCACGCCGGCGTGGGCGAAATCTTCGCCGTCACCGCGCGCACCGATCCCGCCGCCAAGCGAACGCACGGGATCACCGCGTTCATTGTCACGAAAGACACCTGCGATCTCGCGGAGGCGAAGCGAGTCGGCGTCGGCCACGCGCCCGAGCTGCCCAAGTGCGCCGGCGTGCTCGCCGGCAAGAAGGAAGACAAACTCGGCTGGCGCGCCTCGGACACGCGCGAGCTGATCTTTCAGGATGCTGTGGTCCCCAAGCAGAACGTGCTCGGGCCGGTGAACAACGGCTTCCGCCAGTTCCTCCATACGCTCGACGGCGGCCGGATCGGGATCGCGGCGCTGTCGCTCGGCATCGCCGAAGGTGCGTTCGAGGAGTGCCTCGCGTACACGTCGACGCGCAGGCAGTTCGGCAAACCGGTCGCGAGTTTCCAGGGTGTGCATTTTGCGCTGGCCGACCTGGCGACTGAGATCGAGGCCGCCAAGCAGCTCGTCTACCACGCCGCGTGGCTGAAGCAGCACGGCCATCCCTTCAAGCGGGAGGCGGCGATGGCCAAGCTCTACGCCTCCGAGCTGTGCATGCGCGCCACGACCAAAGCCGTTCAGCTACACGGCGGTTACGGCTACACCACCGAGTACCCGGTCGAGCGGATGATGCGGGACGCCAAGATCTGCGAGATCGGCGAGGGAACGAGCGAGATTCAGCGGATCGTGATTGCCCGGCAGTTATTGGGCACTCTGATTGATTGACGTAACTATCCGCTCTACTTAGATTTACCTCCATGCATTGGTCTTTGGCGCTTCTCAGCCGCCTGCCCAATCGGTCCATCACTCTGCCCGACGTTGCGGGCAAGTCAAGCTATTGCTGGGACAACCATAGGCTCCCGAACGGGTGTTTCCCGTCCGGGCGCGAGGGTAACTGCTTTGAAGCGCGAGATTCTCATCAGCGGGAGCGCGCGGGAAACCCGCGTCGCGATCCTGGAGGACGACCGTCTTGTTGAGCTCTTGGTCGATCGTCCCGACACCCGCCGCTCGGTGGGTGACATCTACCTCGGCAAGGTCGAAGCCGTCCTCCCGGGGATCCAAGCTGCCTTCGTCGACATCGGCGCCGAAAAGAGCGCCTTCCTCCACGCCTCGGACCTGATCGAGGCGGAAGAGGACGAGGAGCCCGGCGAACAGGCGGATGACGACAACGGGAACGGCAGCGGCAACGGTGGTGAAGGGGGAGGCGGTGGTCGAGCCTCCCGCCGCAAAGATCCCAACATCGGCGACGAGCTGAAGCGCGGCGAAACCAAGCTCGTCCAGGTCATCAAGGAATCGATCGGCACCAAGGGACCACGCGTCACCGCCCAGGTGTCGCTGGCCGGCCGCTTCCTCGTCTACATGCCGTTCGCCTCGAAGGTCGGCGTCTCCCGCAAAATCGAAGCCCGCGATGTGCGCGCCAAGCTGCGGGACATGGTCTCGAAGCTGGTGCCGAAGGACGCGGGTGGTTGGATCATCCGGACGGTCGCCGACGATCTCACGGAGGCCAGCTGCAAGCGGGAGATCGACCACCTCTACGGCCTCTGGAAGAAGATCAAGCGCAAGGCGCAGTCGGTGCGGGCCCCGGCGCTGATCCAGCGCGAGACGAGCCTCACGCGCGGCATCGTGCGCGACCTGTTCAGCGACAAGATCGACTCGCTGCTGGTGGACTCGAAGCAGCTCTACAACGAGATCGAGCAATACCTGAAGCAGATCGATCCCGAGCTGCTCGCGCGCGTCAAGCTGTACCAGGCCGAGACTGCGCTGTTCGACGAGTACGACATCGAGGCGGAGATCCGCAACCTCTTCAAACAGCGGGTCGAGCTCCCGACGGGCGGCTACCTGATCATCCAGCCGACCGAAGCATTGATCTCGATCGACGTCAACACCGGGCGCTACACCGGCAAGAAGGACCCCGAGAGCACGATCTTCAAGACCAACATCGAAGCCGCTCGCGAAGTGGCGCGGCAGCTGCGGTTGCGCGACGTCGGCGGGATCATCGTCGTCGACTTCATCGACATGGAGACACGCGGCAACCGGGACAAGGTGCTGCAGGAGCTGCGGACCCACCTGGGTCGCGATCGCGCGCGCACCAAGGCCTTCGCGGTGTCCGAGCTGGGGCTGATCGAGATGACGCGGCAGCGCGTCCGCCCCTCCTTGTGGCAGTCAATGACGACCGACTGCCCGACGTGCAACGGGACGGGGCGGGTGTTCCGGCCCGAGGTCGTGGTGCGGCGCATGGAGCGCTCGCTCAAACGTGCGGGCGCGGACCATAAGGAGCGGCAGCTCGCGGTGCGGCTGCACCCCGAGGTCGCGCTCTACCTCGTGGAGCAGGAGCCTAACTTCTTGCGACAGATGGAGAAGCAGACGGGGCTCGAGCTCGAGGTGCGCGACGACCCGATGATGCGACTGGACGAGTTCCGCATGATGGCGAAGCCGGCGGGGCGCGACATCACCGAGCAATACGCCGTCGCTTGACTAACCGCTTGCCCTTGTTTAGGTTCCGCCCCCTATGACGTACGCCATTTTCACCACCGGCGGCCACCAGTTTCGCGCCGAAGAAGGGGTCACCATCAAGGTGCCTCTACTCGCCGCCGAGCCGGGGAGCAAGGTGACCTTCGACCGCGTCCTGCTCGCCTCGGACGGGAAGAACATCGAGACCGGGAAGCCGACCGTCAAAGGCGCGAAGGTCACCGCCGAAGTCGTACGGCACGGCAAGGGGAAGAAGATCCGCATCTTCCGGTTCGCCCGCCGCACCGGCTATCGCCGCAAGGCGGGGCATCGTCAGGATTTCACCGAAGTGAAGATTGCCGACGTGAAGGTCGGCTGAGGAACGCATGGCTCACAAGAAAGGCGTCGGCTCTTCGCGCAACGGCCGCGATTCGAATCCCAAGTACCTCGGCGTCAAGCGGTACGGGGGCGAGTTCGTGACGGCGGGGAGCATCATCGTCATCCAGCGCGGCACGAAGTTCCATCCGGGCAAGAACGTGCGCCGCGCGTCGAACGACAGTCTCTTCTCCGTGGTCGACGGCCACGTGAAGTTCGAGCACAAGGACAAAAAGCGGCAGCAGATCAGCGTGTATCCGGTGGCAGTGAAGGCCTAGTACCTCGGCGGCAACGTCTTGTAGCGCTCGAACAACTCCGTCTGCCGACTGCGCAGCGGAATCTCCTTGCCGCGGATGAACACGTGCTCCACGCCCGTCGAGAACTCGAACGGGTCTCCGGTCCATACCACGACATTGGCCACTTTGCCGATCTCGAGTGAGCCGTAGCGGTCCGCCATGCCGAAGACCTCGGCGGGGTTGAGGGTCACGGCGCGCAGCGCCTGCTCCCAGGTCATTCCGTACGCCACCGCGTTCCCCGCCTGCTGGCGCAGGTTGCGGGAATTGTGCGTGTCAGTTTCCATCAGCACGACCTTCACGCCGGCCTTGGCAAGCAACCCGGCATTCTCGTAACGCACGCCGAGCCCGTCGTAGGTCGGAATGTTGTCGAGCGGCTGCACCAACACCGGTACGCCCGCCGCCGCGATCTGGTCGGCGATCTGCCAGCCTTCCTGCGCGCCGGCGAGAATCAGCCGGAGCTTGTACTCCTTGGCGATGCGGAGGGTCGTCTCGATGTCGCTGCGCCGGTTCGAGATGACCACCAGCGGCACCTGCCCCCGCAACACGGGAAGCAGCGCCTCGAGGTCGGCGGCGCCGGCAGCGAGCTGCTGGATCTGCGCGCGCGTGTAGTCGGTGCGGCGCCGCGCGTACTCCAGCGCGTCGTTGAAGACCCGCCGCAGGCGCGCGGCGGCCCCAGCCCTGGAACCGCCGCCTTCGTCCTTGCTTTGCTCGGACAGGGTGGCGAGCACCGCCGCGGGCGATTTCACCAGCATCGCCTCGATGGTCGGCCCATCGAGGTCGATGGCGACACCCTGCCCGGCGATCAGTTGCCCCGTCGGCCACGTGAGGGCGGTCGTGACCCCCTCGATCCGCGTGACCGGGATGAGCGCGGACGCCGGATTGATGCCCTCGGCGACGTTGAACGACGCCGCGACCTCGCTCGTCGACTGGAACGCTTCATTCGTCCCCGGCACGGCGCCGATCTCCGTCAGGCCCATCTGTCCACCGCCGTCGATCAACCCCGGCGTGACCCACTTGCCCGCGGCGTCGATGCGCGTCGCGCCGGCGGGGACGGCCACGTTCGCGCCGACGGCGGTGATGCGCCCGCCCTGAATCAGCACCGTCGCATTCTCGATCTTCGGGCCCGAGACCGGATAGACCGTGCCACCCGTGATCGCGACGGTCTGCGCGAGAAGAAAGGCGATCATGGCTGCCGTCCGATCGAGAAGTCGGTCTTGGGTTGGTGCGCCGGATCGTTGCGGTCGTACACGAGCCAGCCGTCGTTGTAGACCTGGAGCGCGCGGGCGTAAACCGACAATGGATCGCCCGACCAGACGACCACGTCGGCCATCTTCCCCGGTTCGAGCGTGCCGACGATCGAGTCGAGCCCCAGCACCCACGCAGGATTGGCGGTGAACCACCGCAGCGCCTGGTCGCGCGTGATCTGGATCCCGGCGCGGCGGCCGTAGTACATGGCCTTGGCCGCCTCCTGGTTGAGCCGCTGGATGCCGCCCGGGTCGTCGGAGTGAATCACGGGGCGCCCTCCCGCCTGCTGCACGAGCGCGGCGTTCTCGTGGATCCCGTCCATCGCCTCTTCCTTGAAGCCCCACCAGTCTGCCCAGATCGAGACGGCCGTTCCCTCACGAGCCAGAATGTCGGCGATCTTGTACGCCTCGACCGCATGGTGGAACGAGCGGATCTTGAAGCCGAACTCGTGCGCCAGATCGAGCATCTGGACCATTTCATCGGCGCGGTAGCAGTGATTCTGCACGAAGATGTTGCCGCGCAGCACTTCCGCCAGCGATTCGAGGCGCAGATCGCGCTGCGGCGCGTCGCCTTGATGGTCCTTGTTCCACTTGTCCCAGCGCTGGCGGTACTGCTCGGCCTGGATGAACGCCGCGCGATACCCAGCCATGTTCCCCATGCGGGTGGACGGGCCCCGCGACCGGTAGACCCGCTTAGGATTCTCGCCGCACGCCATCTTCAGACCGTAGCGCGCGCCCGGGAATTTCATCTCTTGCACTGTTCGGGCAGGGATGAGCTTCAGAATGGCGCTGCGTCCGCCGATCAGGTTCGCCGACCCGGGCAACACCTCGATGGTGGTGACCCCCCCCGCGATGGCGAGAGGAATCTGGGGATCCTGCGGCCACACCGAGTGCTCCGCCCAGACCTCCGCTGTCACCGGGTTTGTCGCCTCGTTCCCGTCCGACTCGGCATCGGTCTGGGGCGCGGCATACACGCCGAGGTGGGAATGCGTGTCGATGACCCCGGGCGTCACCCACTTCCCGGTGCCGTCCACCACCACGGCGTCCGCCGGAGCTTGGACGGTCGCCCCCACTGCGACGATGCGCCCATCCTTGAACAGGATCGATCCGTTGGCGATCTCCTGACCCGTCGCCGTCATGATCGTCGCGTTGCGGATGAGCACGGGGGGGTTAGGGTGGCGCTGATAGGTCGACGGGTACTGCGGCCGGTCGACGCTGGAGCTGTCCGCCCCGCGTGACGCAGTTTGCGCCGGCGCCGGTGAACCCGTCGCCGCGCGCGCGGCGCCCCCCCCGCCTCTCGCTGAAGCGCAGGCGGCCACCAGGAACGCCAGGACCACCGCTGCCGACAGATGTCGCATGCGTCGTCCTCCTACTTCACGAGTTGGAACACGATCGGCGCCCCCACCGGCGCGACGCGCAACAGCCGGCGCGGCGACTCCGTGCTCACGTGCATCACGACGGGGAGCTGCATCCCGGAGATCTCCAGGCGATATGCCGAGAACGTACCGGCGGGGACGGTCACGTTCTCCACGCCGGCCACTTTGATGGTGGCGACCTTCGTCACGCCGTCACCCGACGAAAACACGTTCAAACTGAAGCTCTTGCCCTCGGCGAGGGGCAGGGCGGTGACAATGAGGGTTAGCACGTTGTCGTCCACCGCACCCGCCGCGACCGTCGTGTCGACGGCGACCGTTTTCGGGGTGCCGGTCGCCTGGGGCACGACCGCGCTGCCCTTGACGCGGCCGTCCGCGTAGACGAGGTGGATCTCCGATTGCTGATTCTGCACCGTGCCCGTCTGATCGGTGCGGCGCATCGCCAGATCGGCGGCGGACAGCACGGCGGTGGTGCGCTGCTGCCACGCCGGTCCGAGCGTGGTCGACTCGGTGAAGACGACCGAGTCACCTGCAGGTTGCACGGTCGCGACCTGGGTCCCGAACGGCTTCCCCGACAGCAGCGCCTCAAAGCTGTCGGTCCGCGCCACGATCTGGCTACGGTCGAACGCGACCGGACCCCCAACGGGATTCAGATCGTTGAGGGTCATCGGGTGCCCGTCGATGTCCAGCAGGCGGACCGGCGCGAGCGCCGCGAGCTTGTCGTACAGCTCCTTCGCGTCGCCCACGACCACGATCGTGAGCGCGTCGCGTCGGTAGCTGCGGCGCGCCGCCGCGCGGGCGCGTACAGCGCTCACGCGGGCCAGACGCTCGCGGTACCGGGGCAGGTAATCGGGGCTGAGGCCCAGCAGCCGCGCCGTCGTCACGGAGTGCGCGATTTGCCGGGGCGTCTCGATGGTCAAGGGGAACGACCCGACCAGAAATCCCTTGGCGGCCGCGAGCTCGCTGTCGGGCAACAGCTCCGTCCGCATGCGGTCCACCTGATGGAGTATCTCGGCCAGGGCGCTGTCGGTGACCGCGGTGCGGCCCTCGAACGTCGCCTCCCAGTGGCCCACGCCCCGGTTGCGGTTCAGGCTGGCGTAGGCGCCATAGGTCCAGCTCTTCTGCTCGCGCAAGATCAAGAAAAGGCGCGCGTCGGCTCCGCCGCCGAGCACCTGGGTCGCGACGCGCGCGGCGTAGTACCCGGTGTCGGTCGGGAGGAAGGT
>Ga0193723_1000109_pt1 | contig 27692 bp, 27 predicted proteins | sample H2m2metaG_FD_143042 | JGI IMG/M metagenome (GOLD analysis project Ga0193723, IMG submission 143042) | Soil microbial communities from a riparian zone of the East river system, Colorado, United States - H2m2 | ecosystem: Environmental > Terrestrial > Soil > Riparian zone | place: USA: East River...
CCTGTCGTGTACTGGTCAGTGGGCGGCGACAGCCGGATCCTGTTCACGGCAGGCCGCCGCCTCTATGCGCTCGACACACGAACCGGCCGTCCGATTCGCGCATTTGGCGACTCCGGCTCGGTCGACCTCGCCGCCGGACTGTCGCGGCAGATTGGCGACGCCTATCTCGTCGCCACGAGCCCCGGCGCCATCTACAAGGACTTGCTGATCCAGGGCATGCGAGTCGGCGAGGAGGAGGGGTCGGCGCCGGGTGACGTGCGCGCGTACGACGTTCGCACCGGAGCGATCCGCTGGACCTTCCACACGATTCCGCATCCCGGCGAGTTCGGCTACGACACCTGGCCGGCGGGCTCGTGGGCGACCGCGGGCGGCGCAAATAGCTGGGCCGGCCTGAGCGTCGATACCGTGCGGGGAATCGTCTATGTCCCCACCGGCTCGGCTACACCCGACTTCTATGGCGGCGCTCGCACCGGCGCCAATCTGTTCGCGAATTCGCTCGTCGCGCTCGACGCTGCGACAGGGAAGCGCCTCTGGCATTTTCAGACCGTGCACCACGATCTCTGGGACCGCGATCTTCCGGCCGCGCCGAATCTCGTAACCGTGACCCGGGGTGCTGAGCGGGTCGATGCCGTGGCGCAGATCGCCAAGAGCGGGTTCGTGTTTCTGTTCGATCGCCAAACCGGCAGCCCGCTCTTTGATGTTGAGGAGCGCCCGGTACCGGCCTCCGATTTGCGCGGTGAGCACGCCTGGCCCACGCAGCCGTTCCCGGTGAAGCCGGCGCCGTTCGCTCGCCAGACGATCAGCGCTGCGGACGTGACCAATCAGGAATTGCGACGGTTTCGGACCCTGAAAAACGGCTTCTTCACGCCGCCGAGCCGGGAGGGCAGCATCGTGTTGCCTGGCTTCGATGGCGGCGGCGAGTGGGGCGGCGCGGCGGTGGACCCTGAGTCCGCGACACTCTACGTGAATGCCAGCGACGTCCCATGGATCGCTGCGATGCGCGAGTCGGTCCGCCTCACGGCCCGCACGGGCGCACGACGCACCGGAGACGCGGTGTATCGCGGCACCTGCGCCGCCTGTCATGGGAGTGATCGGCGCGGCCGCGACCGCGCGCCCTCGTTGGTGGACATCAGCACACGCCTGCCACGCGACGGGATTCGGCGGGTGATCGAGTCGGGACGCGGCTTCATGCCGTCATTCGCGAGTCTGCCCGCCGTAGAGAAACGGGCGGTGCTCGAGTATCTCGGATACGCGCCCCCCCCCGATCCGGCTGACACGTCGGAATGGGGACCGAAGCGCACAGACAGCGCGCCGTACGAATTCGTCGGCTATGAGCGCTGGCGTGACTCGAGCGGCTTGCCGGCGGTGAAGCCGCCCTGGGGCACGCTGAGCGCGATCGATCTGAACACCGGGGAGTACCGCTGGAAGATTCCGCTAGGCGAAGTCACGGGAACAGAGCAGTACGGCGGGCCGATCGTCACGCGCGGCGGCCTGGTGTTCATTGCGGCGACCCACGACGCCAAGGTTCGTGCGTTCGACAAAGAGACGGGCCGGCTGCTCTGGGAGGCGACGCTGCCGGCGCCGGGCTATGCGACACCGAGCACTTTCGCGGTGGGTGGCAAGCAGTATCTCGTCGTCGCGGCCGGAGGGGGTAAGTTAGGATCGAAGTCCAGCGACACCTATGTAGCGTATACGTTGCCGTAACGAGTGGGAGGATGTAATGCCGAAGACCGCCAAGTCGCAGGTACGTTCCTACTTCGCGGCGACGCCCCCCAAGGCGCGAGCCGCCCTCAAGAGAATCCGCGCCGCCATTCGGTCCGTTGCGTCCGGCGCCGAAGAGGCGTTTAGCTACCGCATTCCGGCGTTTCGGTTCGAGGGGCGGCCGCTCGTCTGGTACGCAGCGTTCAAGAACCACTGCAGCCTGTATCCGATGACTGGTGCGATCCGGCGCAAACTGGCCGCGGCCTTGAAGGGCTACGAGGTGTCCAAGGGGACAGTCCGGCTGCCGCTCGCGAAACCAATACCGGTGGGGCTCGTCAAGAAACTGGTCAAAGCGCGAATCACCGAGATGCGTCGCTGAAACCAGGAGGTACACGATGGGATTCCCGCCAATCAAGAAAGAACCAGGCCCGGTAAAACTGCCCGAGCCGCCGAAGCCACGCCCACCCGAGCCTTGGGAGCCGGCGCGGATCCCGCGCGATCCCGAGCCTCCCAAACCACCAGGACGATAGATGTACGAAGACCGCCGCACCCCACCGCTCCCCCCCAGACGTTTTGCGCGGCGCATGGCCGTTCACGTCGCCTTTGCGGCCGGAGTGGTCGGCGTGTCCCTGCTGGGCGGGATGTGGGGCTACGAGCACTACGAACACCTTGGCTGGCGCGACGCCTTCCTGAATACGGCGATGCTGCTGGGAGGGATGGGTCCCGTGGATCCGCTACGCACCAACGGCGGGAAGTTGTTCGCCGGGATGTTCGCACTCTACTCGGGTATGGTCTTTCTCGTTGTGGCGGGACTATTGCTCGTGCCTGTGATTCACCGTATTGCCCATCTGTTCCACTTCGAAGGCGGGCCGCGCTGACGTGGACTTCGATCTCCCGCTGGCGACCGAGGTTCTCGAACGCACGCCCGCAACGCTCCGCGCGCTCCTGCGGGAGGTCAGTACGCCATGGGCTCGCGGCACCGAGGGGCCGGAGACGTTCAGTCCCTTCGACAACATCGGCCATCTGATCGATGGCGAAGAGACCGACTGGATGCCGCGGGCGCGCATCATCCTGGCGCAGGGTGCGAACCGCCGCTTCGAGCCGTACGATCGGTTCCGCCATCGTGGCCGCAACGCCACGCGCACGATGGATTCTTTGCTCGACGAGTTCGCCCAGCTGCGTGCCGAGAACCTCCGCGTGCTCCAGTCCTGGCACCTGACCGAGTCACAGCTCGACCTTCCCGGTGAGCACCCGCGCCTCGGCCCTGTCACGCTCCGGCAGCTCCTGGCGGCATGGGTGGTCCACGACCTCGGACATATTGCGCAAGTCGCCCGCGTCATGGCCAAGCAGTACCGCGCCGAGGTCGGGCCGTGGGTGCCGTTCTTACCTGTGCTCACTGACCACGAAACGCCGAGGTCCTAGTGTTCGATTTTGAAGCCACGATGAAGCTCATCGTCGCCCTGGGCACGGCCGGGCTCACCTTCATCCTCTTTGGAGTTGGGGTGAAAGTGCTGTTCTTCCGGCGCCGCCAACTTCCCGGATCGGTTGACCCCGATCAGCTCGAGGGACTGGAAGACCGGCTGCACAGGACCGAGACGAAGGTCACGGAGCTCGAGGAGCGCCTCGATTTCGCCGAACGGATGCTCACCGAAGCACGCAGCAAGCCTCAACTTCCGGGAAAACCCTAGCTTCTGCAGTCCCAGTCGTTTATGTTCAGTGGTTCACACGTCTGGCAGTGCCATTCGGCGAAGGGCCGAACTATCGGGCGGCGCCTGCGGGCCTCGACAACGGGTCGAGGTAGCACGCATGGGCGCGCCGCGGTGACTCGGCGACCCTCCCCACGCACCGGCCAGCCTTAACTACGGCGCAATACGCCATTACCAAGAGCCCGACGCAGCAGGCACGCGTCGTACACTCCCTCACTGCGAGGGACGTGCTACGAGTGTGTCCAGCCCCAGGGCAGGAACAGAATTCGTTATGACACCGCAGCAAGCACACAATCATCTGCCACGCCCCCCACACAAAGAACCTCCCGCCCACGCGCCCAATGCGGCGCTGATGATCGACTTCGACAACGTGACGATGGCGATTCGCTCGGATCTCCAAACCGAGTTGAAGCGCCTGCTCCAGTCGGAGATGATCCGCGGTAAGGTCGCTGTGCAGCGCGCCTATGCCGACTGGCGCCGCTACCCGCAGTACATCGTCCCGCTCTCCGAATCGTCCATCGATCTCATCTTCGCGCCGGCGCACGGGGCGAATAAGAAGAATGCCACCGACATCCGCCTGGCGATCGATGCGCTGGAGCTCGTCTTCACACGGCCGGAGATCGGGACCTTCATTCTGCTCTCGGGAGATTCGGACTTTTCCTCGCTGGTCCTCAAGCTGAAGGAATACGGCAAGTACGTCATCGGCGTGGGGATCCGCGAGTCGTCCAGCGATCTCCTCATTCAGAACTGCGACGAGTACTACTCCTACAACGAGCTAGCCGGCTTCACGAAGACGAGCGACGTCGAATACGTGAAGCGCGATCCGTGGGAGCTGGTCGTCGAAGCGGTGAAGCAGATGACTGCGCACAACGACGTCATGCGCTCCGACCGCCTGAAGCAGGTGATGCAGGAGATCGACCCGAACTTCGATGAGAAGGATGCCGGGTTCTCGCGCTTCAGCAAGTTCGTGATCGAAGCCGCCCGCCGCGGCCTCATCACGCTGACCCGCCTCGACAATGGGCAGTACGAGATCGCCCTCGGCCCACAGGTCGAAGGCGCGGCGGCGATGAGCGAAGCCAGCGAGATGAGCGAAGCCAGCGAGAAGCCCCGCACCCGGGGCGCGCGTGGCGGCAGAGGCCGGGGACGCGGCCGTGATCGCGAGGAGCCGCCCGCGGCGCCCGCCGAGCCGGCGCCGACGGAGGAGCCGGATGCGCCGGCCGCGAAGGCCGGGGCCGGGTTCTCGTTCGGAGGCGCGTTCGGGTTGATCAAGCAGGCCGTCGGAATGGGCTCGGACGAGGAGCCGACTCCACCGGATGAAGCAAAGCCTATCAGTGATGAGGTTGAGGCGCCGCGTCCGGTCCTCTCGTCGCCCGATGTAGAAGAAGAAGACGACATTCCCATGCCGACTTCTTCAGCGCCACCACCGCCCTACAGCACGCCGTCCTCGGGACCCGGCGGGATGCCGATGCGCAGCGCACGCTTCCGGCGCGGCTCGCGCGGAGGGGCGCGTCGTCCTGGCGCGGCGGGCGGTGTGCCCGAGATCCCCAAGATCGGCGTCGTGGAGGTCGATCCCAACTTCCGGCCGCGCGGCGACACGATCCCGGCAAAACCGCCCACCCCGCCGAGTCCGTCAGGATCCGCGCCTGAGCGCGGCGATCGCGACGGCCGCGGTGGTCGAGGTGCTCGCGGAGGTAGAGAGCGTGGCCGCGCGGAGACCGGCGAGCGTGCTGAGCGTGCTGAGCGTGGTGAACGTGGTGAGCGCGGCGGACGCGGGCGGCGCGGTGGTCGGGGAGGGCGCGGTCGCGGTCCTCGACGCTTTGAATCGGAGCCTGCCGATGCTACCAGCCAGAACGCAGGTCCTGTGAGGGAGCAAACGCCTCCCCCTGAACCTCCAGCACGTCCGGCATCTCCACCACCTCCGGCCGCGCCAGCCGCCGTCGAGCCTGGCGAGTCCTTCTGGTCGAAAGTGAAGCGCGGACTCACGGGCGGCGGGGGCGAAGCCTAACGGTGCGAGGCGGCGCCGTGCAGCCGAAGTTCTACGCGCGACCTACGGAAGAGGTCGCGCGTGGTCTATTGGGCCACATCCTGGTGAGCGACGTCGGCGGCCGGCGCCGTCAGACTGCCGGCAGGATCGTGGAAGTCGAGGCGTATGTCGGTCCGCACGACCCGGCCTGCCACGCCTACGGCCACCGGCGTACCGCGCGCACCGAGCAGCTGTACGGCCCGCCGGGTACTGCGTACGTCTACTTCACCTACGGCATGCATTGGTGTCTCAATGCGGTGACCGAGCCGCGTGACTATCCGGCTGCCGTGCTGATCCGTGCGCTCGAGCCGATCGCCGGATTCGACACGATGCGCACGCGGCGCGGCAAGGAGCCGCTCTGCACCGGCCCCGCGCGGCTCTGCAAAGCGCTGGGCATCACAGGCAAGTTGAATGGCGTGTCGTTGCAGCGTGGCGTCCTGCGGATCGTCGCGGGAACGAAGCCCAGACGGAGTGAGATCGCCGTCGGCCCGCGCATCGGGATCACCCAGGCCGCCGACTGGCCGTTGCGGTTCTATCTCAAAGACTCGCGGTGGGTGTCTCACAAACATTGACCCGACGCGGGCGATGATCGGTATCATTCGCTCGCGTCGGGTCATCAGTCTTCAGTGCTGCTCGGTGATCCCTTCCTTCGCGCTCCCCAGGCTGAGCCGGACGCCGCCCTGCAGGGTATGCGTGTTGCTCAGGAGCAGGAAGTTCGAGGCGCTCGAGGTCAAGAGGTAGTGCGCAAAGACGTTGAGCTTGCTCGAGTAATTAATCTGAATTCCCCCCATGAGCCAGAAAAACGCCTTGCTCGACTGATCATTCACCCGATCGTCGGCCTGCTGGAACTGAGCTGTGTTGCACCCTGGGCAGTCCACCACCGGGTTCAGCACTTGCATCAGGGCAAACCCGCCGCCGGCGAACGGCTCGATGATCTTTTGGGTCGGGAAGGCCAGCACGCCGAACATCAGCCGGCGCATGTCGTGGAATGTGACATCGCGGCACGGGCCATTACCAATTGAACAGCCCGACGAGCCGGGATCGAAGATCACGGCCTGCGCGTCCGACAGGAAGATGGCCTGCTCGTAGGCGACGTACAGCGCGGTGCGGCGCGACGTGATCAACCAGTGGCCGCCGACGATCGGGTCGTACACATAGGGCTGCGTGTTCGTCTTAGAAATGAAGGCGCCGCCCTGTGCGCCCCAGTACCACTGATACTGCCGCCCGAAGCCGCGGCCCTGCTGCGGCGGAATGAAGTAGTACGACAGACCCGCGTCTCCCTCAACCTGACCCGTCCATGAACCACGGGGCGTGGGGTTGAGTGGATCGCGATTCTGTCTGTTGTAGTACGCGCGCGCGTCCAGTCGCAGCGACACATGCGGGCTCAGGAAGACCCGGGCGCCAACGCCCCCATTGATCATGTTGTCGGTGAAGTTGTAGGGCGGGTCGGGGCCGAAGACGAGTCGCGAAAATCCGCCGGTCGTAAAGAGCGTCGCCTTGTCGCCCATGGGAAAATTGAGGACCAAGTTGGCGCTGACCGTCGACACCGAAACGTTCTGTGCCGAGGCGGTGTCCACTGTTTTGGTAAACGCGCCGCCGACTTCGAGGGAGAGGCGGTCGCTCCAGGCATACGCGATGCGCGCGCCACCTCCGAACGAATTCTTGAGGAAGTACAGGTGGTCAAAGCGCCAGTACGAGCCGAACCCGCCGAACTCGATGCTTTGAGACCGTTGCGCCGCCGCGGGGGCGGCCGTCATGGCCGCCACGCTCACGATGCCCGCCAGGAGATGAACCAGCCGCCTCATCGGGACTCCTCCTCACGGCCCCGCCTAGGGAGCCGCCAACAGGACCGCGTTAAAGAGCAGCTTGAAGGTGCCGTGTGTCTGACCCCGGAACTGGGGCCGGAACCCGAACAGGATCACCCGTCCGCTGCCTACCGGTGCCTCCACCAGCGCCGCCTTCCCAGCGAGCCGTTCCTCGAACCGGGCATAGCCGGATCGCAGCGGCTGCGGGGGATACGTCGCCAAGGCCCGTGCCGGGGCCGAAACGGTGAAGGCGGCACTATTCTCGAAGTAGACTTGGAGGGAGTCGGAGACCCCGAGGGTAATCGGGCTCCTCGGGCCGTCCACCCCCCCCAAAACCACACCGAAAATAGAGCCTGGGGCGTAAAATCGCAAAACTTGCGGGCCTGATGCCTCACCTGCTAGAACGTTGGCCACCGGGAGGTTAAGGCGTGTAATCGCGAAATTACTTGAACCATCAAGGCAAACGAGTGTCCCCCCACCCAGAACAAACTCCGAAACGGCTGTAGCGCCCACCTCCCCTATCCCCCCTGCGTACTGCAATGGAATGCGAGTCGAGTCGACGCCACGCAGGATCGAAGACCCATCCGCATCCGGCAGTACGATCACGTCAAATCGCTGGCGTAACCCTCCTTTTTTGACGTCGGCGTCGTGCAGTGTCGTGTAGCTGATTCCATACTGCTCGAATAACCACCGCGTCCACCCCTCATCGATGTTGCCGGTCCACGGTTGATACAGTCCAATGCGCGGTAACCGCTGGCGCGTGACGCCCGAGCCGGTTGCCGGCGCGGTTCGCACCGCCGTCACCGTGAATCCGTGCCGCGCCGCCTGCTCGCCGAGAATGGCGCGCGCGCGCGGGCCGCGTACCATGAGGCTGTCGCCCACCACGGTCACCATTTGCCCGGCCGCCAGCAGCGCCGCTACGGCGCGCGACTCGGCGTTGGTGCGGTTCTTCAGGAAAAAGATCTCGCCGCTCCCCTCGATGCGGCCGGGAGTGGGGGTGACGCTGTCGACCTTCACGAGATTGGCTCGGAACGGCGTGTTCACGACGTCGGCCCGCACGCCCATCGTAAATGGCAACGTCCAGCCGGCGACATCGTACGGCGGGCGATCGGCGACCGGCGTGTAGTGCTGCGCTTCGAGCAGGTCCTTGGCGTGCGCGCGATAGGGCTGGCCCATCGGCACGACGAGTGAGCCGGCCGCGTAGGTCTGCCCGTCGGCCGTGAATGACTCCGCGGCGCGCCACACCTCCACACCGCCGGCGGCGAGGACGTTCGCCAGTGTCGACCAGGCCTCAGGATCTCGCTGATCCGGCGGGGGGGGAAGCACATAGGCGAAGGGATTGCCCGCCAGCCCGGCTTCGATCGCGCGCCGCCCCACGCTGACGAAGCGATCGATCACGTTGATGCGGTCGCGCGCGGCGAGGCGCACCAGCGCCTGCGACGCAATCAGCTCGTAGCGTACGATGTCGCCGAGATGCCACGTGCCGCCCGGCCAGGGCGCGGCATAGTTGACGCCGCGGCCCGGTTGGCGAACCGAGTCGATCGAGAGTGTGATCGGTGAGCCGAGCCTGGTGCTCGCCGCCTCGGTGAGGATGCCGACCATGTTGTGACGGGTGGGGGTGGAGCGGAAGCCGCCGTGCCACCACAGGTCGTAGGTCTGCTGGTGCGCGATGCCGGTCATGCCGGCGTCGTACAACGCCGCCGCCATTTGTGTCCCGACGAGGTTCATCGCTTCCACCAGCGCGGGATCGAGATTCGGATTGACGGGATCCTGGAACGGCGGGACGAAGAGCCGCACGCCGTTGGAGCCCATCTGGTGTACGTCGTAGACGATTTCGGGAAACCATTCTTTGTACAGCATGCGCGTGACCAGTCGTGTCTCGACTTGCGTCAGCATGAACCAGTCGCGGTTGTTGTCGTGACCGATGTACTTGTGATAGAGCCAGGGCAGGGGTCCGCCTTCATACCGCGTTCCCTTGTAGCGGCGGTACCAGCTCACCACCGTGTCCAGGCCGTCGGGATTCATCGACGGAATCATCAAGACCACCACCGAGTCCAGCAGCCGGCGCCATTCGGGATCGGTCGCCAGGCGATAGGCGAGCGTCATCCCCATCTGGCTCGACGCGACTTCGGTGGAGTGGATGTTGTTGCTGATGAGAATCACCGCCGGCTGCCTGGCGCGCAGGTCCTCGAGCTCGGCATCCGTGAGCCGGCGCGGATCGGCGAGCAGCGCCTGCGCCCGCTTGATGTCCGAGAGGCGGTTCTGGTTGGCGGGCGACGTGATCGTCAGCAGCACAAACGGACGGCCTTCAGTCGTGCGACCCAGTGTGTCCACCCGCACGTACGGGCTCTGCTGCGCCAGGCTGTTCATGTAGCCCGAGACTTGCTTCCAATCGGCGAGCATCGAGTCGGTGCCCGGTTCGAAACCAAGACTGACTGCAGGAGCTTGCTGCAACGCCAACACCAAGAAGAGTGCGTGCATCAGATCAGTCCGAGTTTGGAGCCGACCTTCTTGAAAGCCCGTAACGCAAAGTCGAGGTCGTCTCGTGTGTGGGCGGCCGAGAGCTGGCAGCGTACGCGCGCATGTCCTTGCGGAACAACAGGATAACCGAACCCAGTCACGAACACCCCCTCGTTGAGGAGCAGTTCGCTCATCTGAATCGCCTTCGCCGTCTCCCCCAGGATCACCGGCACGATGGGTGTCTCGCCCGGCAGCGGCTTGAAGCCGATCGACAGGAGCTGCTCGCGGAAGTAGCGGGCGTTCTGATGCAGTCGGCTCACGAGCTCGGGATGGGCGTCGACGTAGCGCACGGAGGCGAGCGCGCTGGCCGCGACTGTCGGCGGGAGCGCATTGCTGAAGAGCTGGGGCCGCGAGCGCTGCGTGAGATAGTCGGAGAGCGCGAGCGCACCGGCTGTAAAGCCACCGGCCGCGCCGCCCAGCGCCTTCCCCAGCGTCGACGTGATGATCTCGACTTCGCCCAGCATACTATAGTGCTCGGCGGTGCCTCGGCCGCCTTTCCCCAGGACGCCGGTCGCGTGCGAGTCGTCGACGGCCAGGACCGCGTCATACTTCCGGGCCAGCGCGGCGAGGTCGGGGAGCTTCGCGATGTCTCCTTCCATGGAGAAGATGCCGTCGGTGAAGATCAGCTTGCGCCGGGCGTTTCCGGCGCCGCGGAGCTTCTCCTCCAGATCGGCCATGTCGGAATGCTTGTAGACCGCCGTCTGGCATTTGGTGATCGCTTTGGCGAGGCGAATCGAATCGATGATCGATGCGTGGTTCAGCTGGTCGGAGATCACCCAGTCGGACTCGCCGAGGATCGTCGCACACAGGCCCTCATTCGCGTTCCAGCAGCTCGTGTAGCTGAGTGACGAGTCGCAGCCAACGAATCTCGCGAGCGCCTGCTCGAGCTCACGGTGGACGGTGAAGGTGCCGCAGATGAACCGCACCGACGCCGTGCCCGCGCCCCAATGATCGAGCGCCGCCTTGCCCGCCTGCACGACCTCGGGGACGTTGCACAGGCCGAGGTAATTGTTCGAGGACAGGATTACGACTTCGCCGCGTCCTTCCATCTTGACTCGGCGGTCCTGTGGTGAATCGATGTAGTTGAGCCGCTTGTAGACGCCTTCCTTCTTGAATCCGGTGAGCTCGTCCTGCAGCTGCCCGATGAAGCTCATGCGATCTCCAGAATGACCTTGCCCGCATCACCCGAGCGAATGGCGGCGAGTGCGTCGTCGATTTTGGCGAGCGGGAAGGTGTGCGTGATGACGGGGCGGGGGTCGAACTGGCCGCCAATGAGAAAGCGGCGCATCTGGTGCCAGGTCTGGTACATCTTGCGGCCAATGACGCCGTACACCGTGATCCCCTTGAAGATGATCTCATTGGCCAAGTCCATCGGAACTTCGCCGTCCGGGATCCCGAGCAGCTGCACGCGACCGCCCATACGCACGGCCGCGAACGCCTGGTGCAAAGCCGACGGCACGCCCGACATCTCGCACACGACATCCGCACCTTCCCCGCCCGTTTCCGCGAGGACCGTCTTCACGACGTCATCCTTCTTGGCGTTGATCGTGACGTGCGCGCCCATCGTGGCGGCGAGCGCGAGACGCTTGGGATTCACATCCGAGGCGATGACCTTCGTTGCGCCGGCTGCGCGTGCGATGCCCACCGCAAAACAGCCGATCGGCCCGCAGCCGACAATGAAGACCGTACTGCCGGGAATCTCCGCCCCCCCGGTCAGCACCGTGTGGAACGCATTGCCCATCGGGTCCATGATCGCCCCGACCTGGGTGGGGATGGTTCCCCCGTCGAGGGTGAGCACGTTGGTCGCCGGCATCACGATGTATTCGGCGAACGCGCCGTCGCGATCCACGCCGATGATGCGCGTGTTCTGGCAAATGTGGCTGTTCCCGGTGCGGCACTGCAGACAGTGCCCACAGACGATGTGGCCTTCGGCGGTGACGAGGTGGCCCGCGCGGAGCCCCGTCACGCCGTCACCGACCGACTCGATCTCTCCGGCGAATTCGTGACCGACGACGATCGGTGGTTTGATGCGCCCCTGTGCCCAGGGATTCCAGTCGGCGATATGCAGGTCCGTCCCGCACACCCCCGCGTGGCGGACGGCGATGAGCACTTCGCCCGGGCCGGGAGACGGCTTGGGCACCGACTTCACGGTCAAACCGGGCGCGCGCTTTTCCTTTACGATCGCTTGCATGAATACCGGGGAAGAGGGACGGGGGACGGGTTAAAAAATTGAGCGCGTGAAGCCACCATCTACCTGGAGCACTGCGCCGGTAATATAGCTGGCCCCTTCGGAAGCAAGAAACGCGACTGCGGCAGCCAGTTCGTCCGGCGTGCCGACCCGGTGCATGGGAATTTCCGCCAATCGTTCCTTCATCATCTCGGGGCGAGCCCTGGTGAGCTCCTCGATGCGCTCGGTTGCAATGAAGCCCGGGCAGATGCTGTTGACCGTGATCCCATCCATGGCGACCTCGTCCGACAGTGCTTTGGCGAAACCGAGGACGCCGGCCCGCGCCGTGGAGGAGAGGATGAGACCTGGCAGTGGCTGCAAGGCAGCGACAGACGCGAGACAGATGATCCGGCCCCACTTCGCCTTGGTCATGATCGGTACGGCGGCGCGTGCCAGGTGGATCGTCGACAACAGGTTCAGCTCGATCGCCTTCTGCCAGGCATCGGCCGGTTGATCCTTGAACGGCGCGGCGGGAGGGCCACCGGCATTGCAGAACAGGATATCGAGCCGGCCGAACTTTTCGGCGACCCGCTGCACGAGGGCCGTGGCCTGCTCGGGGACTGAGACGTCGGCCGGAAACGGCGCATTCTTGCGACCGTTGATCGCGACCTGCGTCCCTTCTTTCTCGAGCGTGGTCGCGACCGCGCGGCCGATGCCGCGGGTCCCGCCGCACACGAGGGCGACACGGCCAGAAAGACCGAGGTTCACACCTTCAGTTTTACGTTCTGTAAGCGAAGCAGGCTAGATCTTCGGATCCACGGGAAGATGACGATGCGTATGGTCGCCGTCCTCGCCTTCATCGAGGAACCAGCAGTATGCCCAGATCTTGGCGGGCCGCAGAATCTGCTGGCCGGCCCGCAGAATGATCCCCATCGGTTCGTCGTCGAGTACGAGAGGAAGGCTTGTCATGCCCCATGAGCGAGGCAAAATTCCTGCCGCCATATCATCATGCTATGTACCGACATGCTAACGTGTTACAGTTCTGGTTGGAGGCCTAAGAGTCAATCAGACACGTTCAACGCAGGCTGCGCCGTGTCGAGCTGACGCGGTGGCTTGATGGCCGTGAACCCGGATCGCTTCGTCCGGCGCCCGCGCTGGACCTGCCACCCCCGGTAGAGCGCCTGGAGTGTCTCGGGGCCCAGCGGGATGACCTCGCGGTTTTCGGCAGCCGGCGGCAGAATCACGTGCACCCCTCCAGACGGGGTGCGCACCTGGAGATCGGCAATCAAGGACGCCCGCTGTTTGGTGCGCAACTGACTCAGGCTCCCCGCCGAAATCGCCACCAATGAGGGCGCCAGGTCGGGGAACCAGCTGCCGAAATTGATGACGAGGGCCTGGAACCCACCGGCGAGCTGCTCGCTCACCGCGCGGCCCTCCGCCGCCTCCACCGCGCCCAGATCCTGATCGAGCAAGAAGACCTCGGCATCATGTGCGGCGAGAAACAGCGCCTCGCCCAGCGCTGCCGCGCCGAGGACGATGACGATGTCACCAGGCTCGAGCCGCTCCGCCCACGGCACGATCGGATGCCCGCGATCGAATCCCCAGTGCGTCGGCTCGCGCTGTGCTTCCCGCAGTGCGCGATGCTTCTGGCGCCAACGGGGGAAGGAGGGCAGGCGCAGCCGGCGGGCGATGATGCGGTCGACATGCTCGAGCAGCAGCACTTCCGTGAGCAGATACTGGTCCTGGGCACTCGCCTGCAGCTCACGCACCGCCTCGTCGCCGATCTTGAGCAGCTCGGCGCGCGGTACCGTGTTCTTGTACTCCTCGAGCCGCTGGAGAATGAACTCTTGATACTCCTGCTTGAGGGATCGCGGTGCGCGCCGGACGGGCATCATCCCCGCCTTGCTCGCGCGCTCGAACGGCACGGAGGTCAGCATGGCTCGACGTGCACCGTTACTGCTTCGAGCTCCAAGTCTTTTTTCAGCCGCGCCTCGACGGCGTCGGCGATCTCGTGCGCGGCGGCCACGTTTGCGGCGGAGTCGACCGCGATCGTGACTTCGGCGTAGCGCACACCGGCATTGCCGCCGCGAGAGCGGATGCCATAGGCGTCTTTCACGCCTTCGACGGCCTGCGCCGTCTGCCGGATTGTGGGTGCGGGTATCGCGCGCTCGTCCACGAGCACGGGCACCGCGCGCGAGAGAATCTGGTATGCCACGCGCACGATCAGGAGCGCGATCACGATGGCGATGGCCGGATCAACCCACGTGGCGCCGCGCCGCGAAAAGAGCACGCCGATCAGCACTCCGATCGTGATGAAGACATCGGTGCGCGTGTGAGCGGCGTCCGCGATAAGCAGCTCGCTCGACAGCTCGCGTCCTCGAGCGTTCTCGTACCAGGCCACGAAAATGTTGGTCAGGAGCGTCGCGAAGAGCAGCGTGACGCCGAGGTCGCTGACGCGGACCGCGTGGCCACCCGACAACAAATGACCGATGGCACTCCGCATCAGTTCGAAGCAGGTGACTGACAGGAAGACCACGATCGCCAGCGCGCCCAGTGTTTCGAACTTGCCGTGACCGTAGGGGTGATCTTCGTCGGGCTCGCGTGCGGCAACACGGACGACAACGAGCCCCAGCACGTTGTAGGCGGCGTCAACGGAGGAGTGCACGGCATCGCCGAGCACCGCGAGCGACCCTGCCAGCATACCGACGGCGGCTTTGGCGACGAGGACCGCGACGTTGGCGATAAGCAGGCCCGCGAGCACGCGGCGCACCGCGCGCGACCGATCCAGGGCTTTTGCCGGGGCGGACATCGTCTTGCAAGCTTGTGCTAGGGGCTGATTTAGTCAACTTACTTGACAATATTTAGATAGTTGTATAAATGTCTACTTCAATGGATGACTCACTGTTTCGAGCGCTCGCCGACCCGACGCGACGCAAGATCCTCGAGCTGCTGACCGAGAGGACGCTCACCGCGGGCGAGATCGCCGAGCAGTTCCCGATCGCCTTCGCGTCAGTGTCGCACCACCTCAGCGTGCTGAAGGCCGCCGATCTGGTCGCCTCGGAGCGCGAAGGACAGTTCATCCGCTACCGGCTCAATACGACCGTGTTTCAGGAGGTCGTGCGCTACTTCATGACCCGCTTCGGTGGGGAAGGAGAAAAGCATGCGTAACCGATGGTTTGGTCTTGTGATTGCCGCCCTGGCCGTCGCTGTCTCGATCTGGGCCTACCCGCAGCTCGCGCCCACGATCGCGACGCACTGGAATGTGCGCGGCACGGCGGACGGGTTTTCCAGCCGGGCCGTGGCGGTCTCGATCATGCCGCTGGTCATCCTCGGGTTGACGGGATTGTTCAACGTGCTGCCCAAACTGGACCCGCGGCGGGCGAACTACGCCAAGTTCATCGACACCTACTGGCTGATCGCGAATGCCGTCATCCTCTTCATCCTGATCGGGCATGGGATGATCGTCGCCACCGGTCTCGGCTATCCCGTGAAGGTGGACCGGTTCATGCCGATCGGCGTCGGTTTGCTCTTCATCGTGCTCGGCAACTACCTCACGCGTGTCGAACCCAACTGGTTCGTCGGCATTCGCACGCCGTGGACGCTCTCGAGCGACACCGTGTGGCGGAAGACGCACCGCACCGGTGGATGGCTCATGGTCCTGGGCGGATTGGCGGTGACGGCCTCGGCCTTTCTGCCGCAGTCTGCGTTCCTGCCACTCCTGATCGGGGCGGTCCTCGTCATGGCCGTGATTCCGATCGTGCAGTCCTACATCCTGTGGAAACGGGAGCAACATGACCGTCCTTAGCATCATCATCGCACTGTCGCTACAGTCGGCCGACACCGTTCCACCAGCCGTCGCCGTGGAGTCTCCGTACACGGTTCACAGCGGCGCGCTCGAGCTGGGCGGCACGCTCACCGTGCCGCGGGCCGCGGCGGGGAAGGTGCCCATCGCGGTCATCATCGCGGGCTCCGGGCCCACCGACCGCAATGGCAATTCGCTGATGGGCATCAGACCAAACTCCTACGCGCAGCTCGCCTGGCGCCTCGCGGAGAAGGGCATCGCGACGCTGCGCTATGACAAGCGCGGCATGCCCGGGACGCGGGGAACGTTCGACATCACCAACATGACGATGGATGATTTCGCCGCCGACGCCGGGGCGGCGGCGGAGTCACTATCGCGGGATCGGCGCTTCTCGCGCGTGGTGTTCATCGGACACAGCGAAGGCGCGTCGCTGGCGCTCATTGCCGCGCGCCAGGGAGCGCCGGTCGCCGGCGTGGTGCACGTGTCCGGTCTGGGCCGGAGCGTCGGTGAAGTGCTGCGCGAACAGCTGGGGCGTCAGTTCGACAGCGCGACGCTGGTGCGCTATGACACCGCGATGAGGCATTACCTGCTCGGCGAGCAGCCCGCGGACGTGCCGCCCCAGCTCGCGACGCTCTTCGTTCCGGTGAACCGAACGTTCATGCGCTCGATGATGGCCTTCGATGCGCCGGCGGCGATTCGGGCCGTCCGCCAGCCCGTCCTGATCGTTCAGGGGGCGACCGATCTGCAAGCAACAGTCGCAGACGCCGAGCGGATCCATGCGGCACGGCCCGACGCCAAACTGGTCGTGATTCCCGAAATGAATCATGTCTTGAAGCACGTCACCGACCAGACGATGGCCGGGCAGATGGGGAGCTACATGGACCCCACGGTTCCGATCATGCCGAACGCTGTGAACGCGATCGCCGACTGGATTCTCAGCCCAAAGCCCTGAGCAGGACGCCTTTCAGATAGCCTGTCTCGGGCACGTTGAGCAGCTCGGGGTGGTCAGCAGCAGCCCCCGTGGCCGCGATGAACTGGATGCGGCGGCCCGAGTCACGGGCGGCATCGGCCAGCATCGCGTGGAAAACGTCGCGGCTCACGTGGTAGGAGCATGACGACGTGAAGAGCATGCCATCCGGCTTCAGAATCTTCATCGCCCGCAAATTGATCTCTTTGTAGCCGCCCACTGCACGCTCGACATTGGCTTTGGTCTTGGCGAACGCCGGTGGATCGACGACGATCGTGTCGAATTGTTCCCGGCGCCGCTCCAGCTCGCGCAGCAGATCGAACGCATTGGCTTCGCGCCACTCGATATTGGTGATCCCATTGAGTTTCGCGTTCTCGGCACCTCGCGTGAGCGCTTCTGTGCTCTGGTCCACCGCCAGCACGGTTTTCGCTTTTCGGGCTACGTGCAGCGCGAACGAGCCATGATAGGTGAACAAGTCGAGCGCCCGCCCCCCGGCGCGCGTGTGCTGTCCGACCAGCGCCCGATTCTCGCGCTGATCGAGGAACGCCCCCGTCTTCTGTCCCCCCCACGGCGCGGCCAGATACTTCAAACCATCCTCGACAACCTCCACAACCTCGGGAACCTGCCCGGCGGCCAACACAACCTCCGAAGGCAGTCCCTCATGGCGCCGTACTGCGGCGTCGTTCCGCAGGAGCACTCCGTCGGGAGCGAGTGCGGCGGCAATTCCGGCGACGACATCGGTGCGGGCCGTCTCGAGGCCGGCCGACAGGAGCTGCGCGACGATCCACGGCCCGTACTTGTCGATGATGAGCGACGGCAGGCCGTCCCCTTCGGCGTGCACCACGCGCCATGCGCTCGCACCGATGCCGTTGCGGCGATGGGCGGCGGCGGCGATTCGTTCCGTCCACCACGTCGCATCGATGGGCTCATCGCCGCGGGTGAGCAGGCGCAGCCGGATCTCGGACTTGGGCGAGTAAAGCGCCTGGCCGAGGAACTTGCCTTTGCGGTCGGTGACCGGGACGATGCCGGGTTGTTTATCGGGCTCTTCGGCGACGTCGCTGCGGTAAATCCACGGATGGCCCTGTTTCCACCGTTCTGCTCCGCGCGCTGTAACTTTGACGGCCGTCACCGATCCGGTCGCAGCTTCGCGGCGCCTCGCAGATAGACGTGTTTAAGTGAGCGCTGCGGCTTGGATGTGTAGAAGTGCAGCAGCACTCGGACGCAGAGCCGCAAGCCGGTTGGCACCGCGACTTCCGCGGCCCCGAGCAGCGGCACGTCGGTCCAGCCGAGCCCGCGGGCGGCGCGGGCGGGATACTCGGCAGTGAGGTCGGGAGACGACGTGAAGATGGCGCTCTCGACATCTTCGGGAGCGAATCCGTTCTCCTGCTGCAGCGCGGAAAGCAGCTCTGCCGTCGCCTCGAGAATCGCTTCACTCGTATTGGCGGTCGCCGTGGTCGCTCCACGCAGGCCGCGCAGGATCTTGGTCATGGCACTCGTCGATCAGTTGCGCTTGATGGTGATCACGGATCCCGTTCTGCTCAAGGGGCGGGATGCGGTGGCCGTCCTGCGCCAGGCCGTGGCCGGTGGGGCCACGATGGTGCAGGTGCGGTGGAAAGATGGCACGCCGGCGGAGATTCTGGAGTTGACCCGGGCCCTGGTGGCAGCCCTGCCAGTACCCGTGCTGGTCAATGACCGGGTCGACATCGCGCTCGCAGCGGGCGCCGCAGGCGCGCACCTCGGCTGGGACGATCCACCCCTCGACGCCCTCCGTCCACACCTGCCAGCCGAGTTTCTGCTGGGCCTCTCCGTCGGGTCGCCGGACGAGGCGGCACGCGCTCCCGCCACCGCCGACTACTGGAGTATCGGGCCCTGCTTTGCGACGCCGACGAAATCCGATGCTGGGCTACCCTTGGGCCCGAAGGGTTTCGCCACCCTCGCGAGTCTTGCACCTGAAGGGACGCCCGTGATCGGGATAGGCGGTATCACCGCGGCGAATGCGCGCACCATCGTCGCTGCGGGTGCTGCTGGTGTCGCGGTTATCGGGGGAGTGCTGGGCGCAGCCGATCCAGAAGAATCGGCGCGGCGTATTCGCAAGGGGACTAGTTGACTCGGTCCGCTCTCCGCTGTCGCTTGCTCTCCCGAATCGCCGCCAGATGGTCGGCGTATGTCGATGAGAAGATGTGTTTACCGTCCGGCTGCGCGACGAAATAGAGATAGCCAATGTGGGCCGGATACAACGCCGCGATGATGCTCGAGTCGCTGGGCTGCGTGATAGGTCCGGGCGGTAGCCCGGTGTGCAGGTAGGTGTTGTAGGGGGAGTGAATCTGGAGCTGCCGCTCCCACACCCGCCGCAGCCGCCGGCCGTGCGCGTAGACGATCGTGGGGTCGGCCTGCAGGGCCATCCCTCGCCGGAGCCGGTTGTGGTAGACCGCGGAGACGTAGGGGCGATCCGGCCGATAGCGTACTTCCGCTTCGATGATGGACGCGAGGGTCATGATCTCGTGCCGCGTCATGTTCAGCTCGCCGAGTCGCCCGTCCCACTCGGGCTGCCAGCGCGCGATAAACTCGTGCGTCATGACCTTCATGAGATCGCGCGCGCGCATGCGCATCGGGACGACGTAGGTCGTCGGGTACATGTAGCCGTCGACGCCCGCTGGGGTGGGCTTGATGCCCAGCTCGCGCTCCAGCGATGTGTCGCGCATGGCGGCGGTGAACGAATCCTTTGACACGCCCAGCCACGAGCGCGCCCGCTCGGCGACTTCGAATCCCATCATCCCTTCGGTGACGGTGAAACGGACCTCGAGACCGCGGCCGCTCTTCAACGTGTTGACCACGCTGCTCCAGCTCTCGTCCTTGTCGAAGGTGTAGACGCCGCTCTTCAGGTTGGACGGCAGGCCACGGATCCGCGCGTAGAGGCTGAACCAGTCTCGGCTCTCAATTACGCCCCGCGACTCGAGTGAATCGAGCGCCTGGTAGTACGTGGCGCCGCGCGGAATGATCACCATGATCCGGTCGGCGACCGACTGGTATTTGTCGGGATCCGGATTGCTGCAGGCAACCGCGAGGCACAACAACAGCGCCGCACGCCTCACAGCGCCGATCCCTTGCGCGCGTCCAGATAGTGCTGCAGCAGCAACGCGGCAGCCATCGCATCGACGTCTGCTTTGCGGCCGCGCGTCGACCCACCCATTTCGCGCACGGCAGCCAGTGCCCGCGCCGTCGTCATCCGCTCGTCCCACATGCTCACCTCCAGCTCAGCGACGCGCCTCTTGATATCATCGGCGAGGCTCCGCGCGGCGTGAGCGGCGTCACCTTCGGCCCCAGACTCGTCCAGGGGAAGGCCGACGATGATCCCTACAACATTGTGCTTGGTGACCTGTTCGAGTAGCTGCGCCATGGGGAATCGCTTGCCGGCGCGGCGGGTGAGGGTGGTGAGCGGTTGGGCAAGCGTCTGCGTCTCGTCGGAGAGGGCGAGGCCGATCCGGCGCTCGCCCCAGTCCACGGCGAGAATTCTGCCTTTCACCCTTGCGACATCGTCTGGAAGAACTCCGCGTTGGTCTTGGTACGCTTGAGCCGCTCCAGCAGGAACTCGATGGCCTCCACGGGCGGCATGTCGGACAGGAAGTTGCGCAGCAGGTAGACCTTGTTGAGCTCTTCTTTGGTAAGGAGCAACTCCTCCTTACGGGTGCTCGTGCGCTGCACGTCGATCGATGGGAATGTGCGCCGCTCGGCGATGCGCCGGTCGAGGATGACCTCGGAGTTACCGGTGCCCTTGAACTCCTCGAAGATCACCTCGTCCATGCGCGAGCCGGTGTCGATCAGGGCGGTCGCCAGAATCGTCAGGGAGCCGCCGCCTTCGATGTTGCGGGCGGCGCCGAAGAAGCGCTTGGGCTTCTGGAGCGCGTTGGCGTCCACACCGCCGGACAGGATCTTGCCCGAGTGTGGCACCACAACGTTGTGCGCGCGGCCCAGGCGCGTGATCGAGTCGAGCAGAATCACGACATCCTTGCCGTGCTCCACGAGGCGCTTGGCCTTCTCGATCACCATGTCGGCGACCTGGACGTGCCGGTCGGCCGGCTCATCGAACGTGGAGGACACGACTTCGACGTTCGGCCCCTTCACGTTCTCTTCCATGTCGGTCACCTCTTCGGGCCGCTCGTCGATGAGCAGCACGATCAGGTAGACCTCGGGGTGATTCTCGATGATGGAGTTGGCCAGCTTCTGCATCAGGATCGTCTTACCGGCCTTGGGCGGCGAGACAATGAGGCCGCGCTGGCCCTTGCCGATGGGCGACAGAATATCCATCACCCGCATCGTCAGATCGCCGTCTTTGCGCTCGAGCTTGAGCTGCTGCTCGGGATAGCGGGGTCGCAGGTTGTCGAACGCGACGCGGTGCTTGGCTTTTTCCGGCTCTTCGCCGTTCACGACTTCGACCTTCAGCAGAGCGAGATAACGCTCGCCTTCCTTCGGCGGTCGCACCTGACCCGTGATCGTGTCGCCGGTACGGAGATCGAACCGCTTGATCTGGCTCGGCGAGACGTAGATGTCGTCGGGTCCGTACAGGTAGTTCCAGTCGGCGCTGCGGAGGAACCCGTAGCCTTCCGGCAGGATTTCGAGCACTCCCTCGCCGCGTAGAACGGTGTCGGAATCGAGGAGTGATTGCTCGATGCGGAAAATGAGATCCTGCTTGCGGAGCCCAGAGTAGTTGGTGATGTTCAGGCTCTCGGCCATCGCGTGTAGTTCCGCGACGGACTTCCTCTTTAATTCGGCGATATCCACGTGTGCTTCAACTCCGTTTGCTTGTGCGGCGGGGGAAACCCGGGATGGGGGTGTGTTCTCGTTGAAAATGGAAACTTGGGATTATGGCGGTATGCGAACGCTCAAGTATAGTACGCGGCCGTGAGCCTCACAAGGTTCTTGGTGGCGTGGCGGACGACCCCCCTCCACGACCGCGAAGTTGTTGATGCGCTTGTAGATCCGGTCCACGCCGGGCCTCCGTCATCGCCTGCACTCGCTGACGCCCTGCGGCAATGGCCGGGGAGCTACTACTGGTCGAATGAGAGGGATGGCCGTCATCTCGTCCTCACGCGCTCGACCATCAAGCCGCGCGAAGCCTGGCTCTGGCACGCGCTGCTGTTCGCCGCCACCCTGTTCATGACGACGATCTCCGGCGCCGTCATCGCCGGCGCCGTTCCGGGCGAGCTGGGGTTGATCTTCAATCCTGGCGCGTGGGACTGGATGTTCCTGCGCGCATGCGTGAGCGGCCTGGCCTTCTCGCTCCCACTCATGGCCATCCTGTTCAGTCACGAAATGGGCCACTACCTCACGGCCCGCCGCTATCACGTGAACGTATCGCCGCCACACTTTCTGCCGGGACCGCCCATGCCGATCGGCGTCGGCACCTTCGGCGCGTTCATCCGCCTGCGCACGATTCTCAACGACCGGCGGCAGCTGCTCGACATCGGCGCCGCCGGTCCCCTCGCCGGATTCGTGATCGCCCTGCCCGTGCTCTGGATCGGATTGGCGCACAGCCACGTCGCGACAGACCTAGGCGCGAGTGGGATGCAGGTCCCGACGGGGTGGGGGATGTGGCTGCTCGGTGACTCGGTGGCGACGCTTCTCTTGCGACACCTGACGCACGGCGGGACCGCGGTGACGCTCAGCCCGATGGCATTCGCCGGCTGGGTCGGGATGCTGGTCACCATGCTCAACCTGCTGCCCATCGCCCAGCTCGATGGCGGGCACATCCTCTACTCGGCGTTCCCGCGGGTCCAACGACATGTCGCCCGCGTGTTCTGGGTGCTCGTGCTCCTCCTCGGTTACCTCTCGAAGAGCTGGTTCGTGTGGGCCATCATCGTGCTCGTGCTGTCGCGGGGGCAATTCGGCCATCCTCCCGTGCTCGACGCGTATCGCCCCCTGCCGAAGTCGCGGGTGTGGGTTCTATGGGCCTGCCTGGTGCTGTTCGCGCTGACGTTCATACCCGCGCCGGAGCGGTAGCTATTGCGTAACTCCTAGCCATTTATAATGTTGTTTCAAACCAGCCCCTGGATCGGCATGCCAGCACAACCTGTCCGATATACGCCAGCTGCTGCGACCGACACGGTCGTCCACGACTTGCCTCCTATTCGCTTTGACGCCCAACCCGTAGACATTCGACTCTCCCTGCGCCGCACCGAAGACGGTGTCTGGCGTGGCCGAATCCTGTTCGGTGCCGAGGGGACTGAGGCGGAGCGCTCCAGCGCCGAAATATTCTGCGCCGGTACGGAGCAGGATCTGTGGCAATCAGTGCGAGACCTGCGGGATCACCACCTGCGGGACCTGTACCGCTCGCTGTTGTAATGGCCGATTCGAAGACGCTGGCCAAGTTCCGGCACGACCTTTCCAATCCCCTCTCGGCGATTCTCGCCGAGGCTCAGCTATTGCTCCTCGCGCCGGAGAAATACGACGAGGAGACGCTGGCCGGGCTCAAGCAAATCGAGGACCTGGCGCGCAAGATGCGTCAGATGTTGCAAACCCTAGAGTGAGCCGGCGGCATCGGCCCCGTTTCGCCCCCCCCACCGTTTGGTGGCCCCCCAACCTGCGCACGTGGGCAGTCCGTGCTGCTTTCCTTATTAGTCCTTCGGCCATTGGACATTCTGCGGTTGGACATTGGCCATTCGCCCCGCGCAGCGGCGGGGGGGCGCAGGTGACGCGCGTCATAGCGGTTCAGGTCAGGCAACGGTAAATCACACATTCTCTCGTCCCGGAGTCCCCGACGTTGGCTGGTCGCAGGGTCCTGCTCTTAAGCATGAGCAGTTTTGTCGTGGCTTGCGCTAGCGGGCCACGGCCGACGTCTGTTACACCCGCTGAAATCCCGACCCTTAGAGCCCAGGCAGCACAGCAACCCGCAAACGCGCACATCCGCTTCCGCCTTGCGGCCGCCTTGATGAGCGCCGGCCGCTGCGACACCGCCGTCGTCGTGGCGAATGCGGGACAGTTGCTGGCGCCGAACGACGCGCTTGGACCCATGGTTATCGGCGGCTGTCAGGAGAAGGACGGCCGGTACGATCTCGCGTTTGCCACCTACAGCGACTTCGCCAACAAACACCCCGAGACCCGGGGCGTCGCGGCGCTTCGTGCGTTGGCGCAGATCGCGCTGCGCACGCAGGCGACCCAGACAGCCAAGCTGGCGCTTGCCCGTGAATCGACGCTCACGGCAGCCGCCCCCGAGCCGTCCACCGTCGCCGTGTTGCCGCTGACGATCGCCGGGGACTCAGGGCTGCAGCCCCTGTCGCGCGGGCTTGCGGAGCTGATGGCGACCGATCTGGCCATGGTGCGAAGCCTCCGTCTTCTGGAGCGTATCCAGGTCGGAGTGCTGCTCGATGAGATGAAGCTCGGCGAGAGCGGGCGCGCCGATCCCAACACCGCCGCGCGCGTGGGTCGTCTGCTCCGCGCCGAACGTATGGTGCAGGGCGTCGCTGCGATCACGCAGAACGGCCCCGTGCGCATGTCGGCGACGGTGGTTCGTGGGGATGGCACGGTACGGTCGGGCGCGCAGGCGAACGGCACGTTCAAACAGCTGCTCGATCTCGAAAAGCAGCTCGTCTTCGGCCTGGCGCCGGAGCTCGGGATTCAACTGACGGAGGCGGAGCGGCAACGCATCCTGCGCCAGGGTCCGAAGAACCTCGCCGCCTTCCTGGCATATAGTCAGGGACTCGAGGCGCTCGATCGCGGCGACTATCGCGCCGCGGCGGCGGCATTCAGCGCGGCGGTCCGCGCCGATCCGTCGTTCCAGCAGGCGCAGCAGCAGCAGCAGGCGGCCGAGGCCGCACCCGCGGTCCAGGCGTCGCCCGGCGACGTGGTGACGGTCGTCGAGACCGCCGCCGACATCACCGTGCCGATCGAGCCGGCAGCCGTGGGCGCGCTGCAACAGGCCACGATCGACGTCTCGCCGAGCTCGGCAGATGCGCTGACCCCGACCGGTATCAAGAGCATCGCCAGCCATCCCACGAATGAGAGTCAGGGCATCACGAGTGTCGTCTCGGCGTCCGGCGTGATCCGCATCATCTTCAAGCTTCCCGTCCCGTGACGCGGGCGCGCGCGCTCCTGCTGGCAGCCGGGTTGTTCGTCGCCCCGGGAGTGCTGCCGGGGCAGGCCGCAACGACCCTGGCGCGCACCGGCGCGACGTTCGAGTCCTACAGCTTCCACACCGGGTTGGCCTTCCGCCGCATCAGCGAGTTCACGATCCCTATGGTCGTCACGCAGCGAGTGGGCGACCGCCTGGTGCTCGACGTGGGGACAGCGTTCGTCAGCGCGTCGGCCACCCTGAGCAACAACCAGACGGTCGATCACTCCGGCCTGGTCGACACCGATATCCGCGCCACAATCGGGGTTGTTCCCGGAAAATTTTTACTCAATATCGTCGGGACGATTCCCACCGGCGCGAGAACGGTAACCGACACGACGATTCCGCTCTTCGGCGCGACGGCGACCGATCTGCTGGGGTTCACGACGCCCAGCTTCGGATCGGGCGGCGGCATGTCTGCGGGGTTCGCGTCCGCGTTCAAGCTGAGCTCCAACTGGGCGATCGGCGCGGGGGCGAGTTATCGCTACGGCGCGAGCTACACGCCGGTCAGAGGCGGCCAAGAGATGTCTCCCGGCGGTGAGATTCGCGCGCGCCTCGGTATCGAAGGACCCATCGGTGGTGGAAAGTACTTCCGCGGCGCGCTCGTCTTGACCGCGACCGGCGCAAACGACATCACCGGAGACTCCACCAGTACGATCGGCAACCGGGTACTGGCGTATGCCGCCATGAGCTTACCGGTCGGCAACTCGAATCTGTCGATCTACGGCTGGGACATGCGCCGGCTGCGAGCGAATCCTGGTACGTTCCCCGTCCCCCGCGGCAACGTGCTGGCGCTCGGCGCCCGGCTCGAGCGGCCGCTCGGTCCGAAGACGACGCTGGCGCCGATGCTCGAGTTCCGCCATGAGCTGACAGGGCCCGGGCAGAACATGGAGCTGCTCGGCTATCTCGTGCGCGCCGGAAGCGATCTGCGGTATCGGTTGAGCGACCACGCCACCGGCGTCGTCCAGGCGCAGTTCGCGTTCGGCTCGCTCAACAGCGTCGGTACAAGCGTCCCCCTCATCGGTCCACGTCTCGGTACTCTGATCGAGTGGGCGCGGTGAGACGCGGCAGCGCCCGCGCGGCGCCGTGGCTGTGGCGCGCGTGGGTGCTGGCGGTCGGGCTCCTGGGACTCAACTGTCGCGACTCGACCGGCCCGCGAAGTTTCGCGGGCCGACTTGCCTTCGCCCCCACGTTTGAAAGCCCCACGGCGGGTATCGTCGCGTTCGACCGCTTGCGCATCACGCTGTTCAATGCGGCGAGCCCTCCCCCCGGCACGCCGGTGCTCGACACGATCATCCCGATTCCGGCGGCTTCCGATTCGATCGATCTCTCGCTGAAAGTCCCGCTGTCGTCGCCGCGGGAAGACATGCTCCTGTACTTGCGGCTGTTGAACAGCGCCGGTGACACCGTTTTCCGGAACTCTCCCTACCCGCAGCCGGTCACCGTGACCAGTGGCATCGCCGCGCTCGTCTCGGCGCCGATCGAGTACGTGGGCGTCGGGTACGACGCCGTTTCCGTGGTCATCGGCACGCCGGATACGTCAGTGCTCTTCGGGGATACACTGCGTTTGAGCGCGAATGCCTGGGGGCCGCTCGAACAGCAGATTCCCGGCACGCCCATCGCCTGGCGCTCGCTCGATTCGTTGCGGGTGCGCGTGCCCAACCACGCGGTCGCCAGGGCGGTCGGGGGGCCGCAGCGCGGCCCGGCCCGCATCGTCGCGCAGCTGCTCACGGGTCCCGCCGACACCGTTCTCGTGACCGCCCAGGCAGTCCCGGCGGTGCTGACCCGGGTCAGCGGCGACAGCCAGACGGCCACGCCGGCGGCACCCTTGCCCATACCGCTGCGGGTCCGTGTGCTCGGGGGTGACGGGTTGGGCGTGCGGGTGCCCGTCCTGTTCCGCGCGCTCGCGACCGGCGCCGCGGTGAGTGCCGATACAGTGCTCAGCGACTCCCTCGGCTACGCCGAGGTGATTGGAACACTCGGGCCCGCCATCGGCCTGCAGACCTTTGATGCCCGCGTGACTGGGGTCGCCGCCGCCGTCGTCTTCCGGGAGTTCGCGGTCAGTGGCAGCGTCGCGTCCGTCACGCTCGACCGCACCGTCGACACGATCGCGCGCGGCGCGAGCCTGCAGTACACCGCCACCGCCCGCGATCCGCTCGGCAATCCGGTCAGCGTGACGATCGGCTGGACGTCGACGGTGCCGTCGGTCGCCACCGTCGACGCCGCCGGCCTCGCGCAAGCGCTGGCCGTCGATTCGACCAAGATCATCGCGGCGGCGGCGGGCCACGCCGATACGGCGCTGCTGTACGTGCGCGCGCTCGACAGCGTCGCCGTCGCTCCGGCTGACACCGTCATCACCGCGATCGGCGACTCATTCGATTTGCGCGCGACGGCGTACGACAACTTCGGTGCGGTCCTGAGCACCGGGTTCGTACGGAAGTTCATCTCCGCCTCCCCGACGGTCGTGACGGTCAATCAGGCGAGCGGCCGGGCGCAGAGCGTGGGAGCCGGCAACGGCGTCATTATCGTGCGCGACTCGGTGGACCCGACACTCAAGGTGCAGGCCGCTGCCACGGTGCGGGTCAATCAGGTGACGGCGTCGATTCGCAACACCCCGGTGCTCCCGGACAGCCTCCAGGTGGGTGTCGGCGGCCGCCGGGCCATCATCGCGCAGGCGCTCGATCGCAATAACCACGCGATCCCGAACAAGACGTTCGGCTTCCGCAGCGCCGATCCTGCCGTCGCGACGGTCGATGCCGCCGGCATCGTCACCGGCCAGCAGCTGAACGGCGTCACGTTCGTCATCGATTCGGTCGATGGGTTCAAGGATTCGGTGAAGGTCGCGGTGGTGTCGGCGCCCCCGTCGTTGCTGCAGTGGGGGTTCGACTCGCTCGCGG